>Ga0208490_100626_pt1 | contig 19541 bp, 24 predicted proteins | sample SubbioAug_CSWold_FD_184818 | JGI IMG/M metagenome (GOLD analysis project Ga0208490, IMG submission 184818) | Serpentinite rock and fluid subsurface biosphere microbial communities from McLaughlin Reserve, California, USA - CR11Aug_CSWold (SPAdes) | ecosystem: Environmental > Terrestrial > Deep...
GAACACCCAGATGAACAGGTCGCCGCAGAAGATGGCCCGGTGCTCGGGGACCCAGGACCAGGCGTGGTCGTCGGTCTCGCCCCGGTCGTGGTGCAGCTCGACGGCGGTGTCGCCCACCGAGATCGCGTGGGACGCCTCGAAGGTCTGGTCGGGGGCCACGAACTCGCTCGGGAACTGCAGCCCGCCGGGCCCGAACTGGCGGGCGTTGATCACGGCGTTGTAGCCGTGGGTGTCCTGGTAGCGGGCGAAGCGGCCGGGCACGTTCTCGTGCGAGGTGATCCGCGGGCGGGCGTGGCCGCGGGACTCCGCGTCGGCGAGGAAGGCCGGTGTGCCGCCCACGTGGTCGACGTGTCCGTGGGTGTAGACGATCTGGGTCAGCGGGTCCTCGGTCCACGCCCGCAGGGCCTGGACGGCCAGCGACCCGAACGGGGCGAGCGACGTGTCGAAGACGGCGAGCTCGCCGCGCGATCGCAGCGCCCAGACGTGGGAGAAGGCGGCCACCATCCCGATGTCGTCGGCGATCTGGTGGAACGAGGCGTCGGTGGGGTTGTTGGCCGCCGGTCCCTCGTAGGTCCCCTCGTCGATGTAGCGGGCGGACCGCTCGAGCAGCTCGGTCATGCGGCGAGTCTGGCAGCGGGTGCCCGCCGCCCTCAGGTCCAACCGTTGAAGCGGCCCTCGGGCCGGGCGTGCACGTGCCAGTGCCCGGGGATGGAGCGGCGGTCCGGGTCCAGCCAGTGCGCACCGAGCTGCTCGTCGGCCACGGCGTGGAGCCGCTCGATCATCTGCTCCTGGTCCGCCTCGGACGGGTCGATCCCGTGCGGTCGCCACACGACCATCGGCACCGCGCAGGCCTCGCACTCGGCCACCCAGCACAGGTCGTCCTCGTGGAACCACGGCGTGAGCCGGGCCGCCTCGCACAGCTCGCAGTCGGGGTCGTGGCTCGGCGTGCCCATGGCCGGCCGAGCCTGCCACCCGCCTCGCCCGCCGCTACAGGGGAACTGCCAGTTTCAGAAGGGGGTGCCGGTAGCGTCGGGCCGTGGCGACGCCCAGCTCCACCTCCGCCTACGCCGACGCGCCCAAGTCCGGGACCGGTCCCGGCGTGCTCGTGCTCCACTCGTGGTGGGGCCTCACCGATGCCATCAAGGACCGGTGCAACCAGCTCGCCGACGCCGGCTTCACGGTGGTGGCACCCGACCTGTTCGACGGCGAGGTCGCCACCGACGACGCCCACGGCGAACGGCTCCTGGCCGAGGCCGATGCCAACCGGTTGGTGCTCGGCATCCAGTCGACCGCCGACGCGCTGCATCGCATGCCGGCGACCGAGGGCGAGCGGATCATGATCGTCGGCTTCTCCATGGGCGCGTCGCTCGGCCTGTGGTTCTCCGAGCGGTTCCCCGACCAGGTCTCGGCCGTCGTCAGCTTCTACGGCACCCAGGGCATCGACTTCCACCGGACCGAGGCGGCCTACCAGCTGCACATGGCCGAGGACGACGCCATGCTCGACCCCGACGAGCTGGCGCTCATGGAGGCCAGCTTCGGGCTCGCCGGCCGGCCGGTGGAGCTGCACACCTACGAGGGCGTCGCCCACCACTTCGCCGAGCACGGGACCCCCAACTTCGACGCCGACGCTGCCGACCTCGCCTGGCAGCGGACCATCGAGTTCCTGCGCCAGCACGCATGAGCGACGACGGGCCGGAACCGGTCGACCGGTCCCTCCGGGGGCGCTCGGTCCGGGTGGCCCGGGCCGTGGCGACCAGGTGGTCCGAGCACCGGATCCCCGACAGCGCGGCCAGCGTCGCGTTCTTCGCCGTCCTCAGCCTCCTGCCGGCGTTCCTCGCCCTCGCCGCCGCCCTCGGGCCGCTCGACACCCTCATCGGCAACGACCTGGCGCAACGGGTGCAGGAGGGGGTCCTCGACTTCCTCGGGTCCGTGCTCACGGCGGAGGCGGACGGGACGCTCGAGGTCGCCCAGGACCTGTTCGACGAGAAGCGCCCTGGTCTCCTCACGTTCTCGCTCCTGCTCGCGGTCTGGACCCTCTCGCGCGCCTTCGCCGCCCTGGTGCGGGCCCTGGACGTGGTCTACGAGGCCGTCGAGCGTCGGAGCTGGCTGCACCTGCGGCTGACGGCCCTGGTGCTGGCGATCGGGTCCGTGCTCGCCGCCGCCGTGATGCTCACGGCGATCGTGGTCGGACCGCTGTTCGGCACCGGTGAGCAGATCGCCGCCGAGGTCGGGCTGGGCGAGCAGTTCGCGTTCCTGTGGAACGTGGTCCGCCTCCCGGTGGCCTTCGTCGTGCTCGTGGCCTGGGCGGCGACGATCTTCCACATGGCGCCCGACCACCGGACCCCGTGGCGCTGGGACCTGCCCGGTGCGCTGCTCACCGCCGTGCTCTGGCTGGTGTTCTCCGGCGGCCTGCGCGTGTACCTGGAGCTGGCCCAGGCCGGCAACGCCGTCTTCGGCGCCCTGGGCGGCGCGCTCATCGTCCTGCTGTGGTTCTGGCTCCTGTCGCTCGCCGTGCTGCTCGGGGGTGAGCTGAACCAGGTGCTGGCCCGCGAGCTCGGCGTCAGGCTGGGCTCAGATGGCGTCCAGGGCGGCGCGGAGGTCGGCGACGAAGGCGCCCGCGTCGAGCGCTGAGCCGCCATCGAGCAGCAGGCGCATGATCGCCGAGGCGACGATGACGCCGTCCGACGGGATCGCGGCGTCGACCGCGGTCCGGGCCGACGAGATCCCGAAGCCCATGACCACCGGCAGGTCGGTGACCTGCTTGAGCCGGCCGGCCAGGTCCGCCGTCCAGACGCCGACGTCGGATCGCTCGCCGGTCACGCCGAGGACGTTCACGCCGTAGACGAAGCCCTTGCTGCGGGCGGACAGGCGGGCGAGGCGCTCGTCGCTGCTGATCGGGCTGGCCAGCATGACCGTGTCGACGTCGGCGTCGCCGACCGCCTGCTCCCACTCGTCGAGCTCCTCGAGCGGGATGTCGGGGACGATGGCGCCGTGCACGCCCGCCCGGACGCACTCGTCGACGAAGCGCCCGTAGCCCATGCGGAACGGGATGTTGGCGTAGGTCATGGCGATGAGGGGGATCGAGACGTCGAGGCCCTCGAGGTCGCTCAGGATGCTGATCGGCGTCGCACCACCGCGCAGCGCCTGGTCGTTGGCCGCCTGGATGGTCGGCCCGTCCATGACCGGGTCGGAGAACGGGATGCCGATCTCGACCGCGTCGGCGCCGGCGTCGTCGTAGGCCCGGACGACGTCGAGCCAGTCCTCGGTGATCCCGCCGGTCACGTACGGCATGAGCAGCTTGCGGCCGCTGTCGCGCTGGGCGCGGAGGTGCTTCTCGAGGGTGCCCACGCTCAGATCTCCCCGAGGAGCTCGGCGACCTGGGCGACGTCCTTGTCGCCCCGGCCGGACAGGTTCAGCAGCACGGTCTTGCCGGCCAGCTCGTCGCGGGCCCGGCTGATCCAGGCCAGGGCGTGGGCGGGCTCGAGCGCCGGGATGATGCCCTCGAAGCGGGCGAGGAGCTGGAAGGCGTCGAGCACCTCGGCGTCGGTGACGGACTCGTAGCGGGCCCGGCCCAGCTCGGCGAGGTGGGCGTGCTCGGGACCCACGCCCGGGTAGTCGAGGCCGGCGGAGATGGACTCGGCCTCCTGCACCTGGCCGTGGTCGTCCTGGAGGAGGAACGACGTCGATCCGTGGACGATGCCGGGCACGCCACGACCCACTGCGGCGCCACCGGCGGGCTCGACACCCACCAGCTCGGCGTCGGTGTCGACGAAGCCGGAGAAGATGCCGATGGCGTTGGAGCCACCCCCGACGCAGGCGGCCACGACGTCGGGAACCCGCCCGTCGAGGGCGAGGCACTGCTCCCGGGCCTCGATGCCGAGGACCCGGTGGAGCTCGCGCACCATCCACGGGTACGGGTGCGGGCCCATCGCCGAGCCGAGGCAGTAGTGGCTGGTCTCGACCGTGGCGACCCAGTCGCGCATGGCCTCGTTCACGGCGTCCTTGAGCGTGCGCGAACCGGTCTCGGCCGAGCGCACCTCGGCGCCGAGCAGGCGCATCCGGAACACGTTCAGCTTCTGGCGCTCCATGTCGACGGCGCCCATGTAGACCACGCACTCGAGGCCGAGCAGGGCGGCGGCCGTGGCGGTGGCGACCCCGTGCTGGCCGGCGCCGGTCTCGGCCACGAGCCGGCGCTTGCCCATGCGCTGGGCGAGCAGGGCCTGGCCGAGCACGTTGTTGATCTTGTGGCTGCCGGTGTGGTTCAGGTCCTCGCGCTTGAGCAGGAGGCGCAGGCCGAGCTCGTCGGAGAGCCGCTCGCACACGGTGAGCGGGCTGGGTCGGCCGGCGTAGTCGCGCAGCAGGCCGTCGAGGCGGGAGCGGAAGGCGGTGTCGGCCCAGGCGTCGCGGAACTCCCGCTCGACCTCCTGGCAGGCGCCGACGAGGGTCTCGGGGACGAACTGGCCCCCGAAGCGCCCGAAGCGGCCGTCGGTGACGTCGCCCATCAGCGAGGCGGTGGGTTCGGTCGTGCTGGTCATCGGGCGGTCCAGAGGTCGGCGAGGGGTGGGTGGACGGTGGTGGAGCCGGGATCGACGGCCTTCGCCGCCGCGACGAAGGCGCGCACGGCGTCGGGGTCCTTGCGGCCGATGGATGCCTCGACCCCGGATGCGACGTCGACGCCCCAGGGCCCGACCGTGCGGATGGCGTCTTCGACCGTGTCGGGACGCAGGCCGCCGGCGAGCAGGACCCGGTGGCGGCGGGTGAGGTCGCCGACCAGGCTCCAGTCGAAGGGGACGCCGCCGCCCGGCGTGGGCGCGTCGAGCAGGAGGACGTCGGCGCCGTGGCGGTCGATCTCGTCGAGCTGGGGGTCGCCGGCGGCCATCGCCCGGATCAGCACCGGGATCCGCTCGTGGACCTGCGCGCTGGTGGCGGGCGTCTCGGCGCCGTGGAGCTGCACGGCCCGGAGGCCGACCTCCTCGGCCATCTCGATGACCTCTCGGGCCAGGTGGTCCCGGAACACCCCGACGGTGAGCACGTGGTCGGGCACGGCGGCGACGATCGCCTTGGCCTCCTCCACCGTGACCTGGCGGCGGGAGGGGGCGAAGATCACGCCGACGGCGTCGGCCCCGGCGTCGACGGCCAGCGCGGCATCGGCGGCGCTGGTGGTGGCGCAGATCTTCACGAACACGTGCGCGACCGTACCGGGGTCCCGCCCGGATCCTGCAGCGCGATCCCAGGGGTTCAGCGGGTGGCGGAACGCAGGGCGGCGACGGCGGCGGTGGGGTCGCCGGAGGTGACGAGGGACTCCCCCACCAGCACGGCGTCGTACCCGGCCTCGGCCAGGGCGGCGGCGTCCTCGGGGCCGCGCACGCCCGACTCGGCGACCGAGACGAGGTGGTCGGGGAACGCGGCGGCCATCCGGACCGCGCGCTCGTGGTCGACCTCGAAGGTCACCAGGTCGCGCTGGTTCACGCCGACGAGGGTGGCGCCGACGGCGAGGGCCCGCTCGAGCTCGGCTTCGTCGTGGACCTCGACCAGGGCATCGAGCCCGACCTCGACGGCGGTGCGGTGGAAGCTGACCAGCTCGTCGTCGTCCAGCGCCGCAGCGATGAGCAGGACGCAGTCGGCGCCCATCAGGCGGGCGTCGAGCACGTCGTTGGTGGACACGGTGAAGTCCTTGCGCAGCACGGGCAGCCGGGTCGCCCCTCGGGCGGCGGCGAGGTCGTCGGGGCTGCCGCCGAAGTGGACCTCGTCGGTGAGCACCGACAGGCAGGTGGCGCCACCCCGCTCGTACTGGCCGGCGAGCTGGACCGGGTCGAGGTCGGCGAACAGGTCGCCCTTCGAGGGCGACCGCCGCTTGACCTCGGCGATCACGGCCAGCCCCTCGGCCGCCCGGATGGCGCTGGCGAACCCGCGCGCCGGCTCGGCGGCGGCGATGGCCTCGCGCAGCTCGCCCTCGTCCCGGGAGTCGCCGGCCGCGGCAACGCGGTGAGCGAGGACGATGCCGTCGAGGTAGGTGGCCATGGCGCGACGACCGAGCTGGTGCTCAGGAAGGCAGGCCCTTGGCCTGGACCGGGGTGCAGATGTGCAGCTCCGGCGCGCCGGCGAGCAGGCCGCCGAGCTTGGCGCCGAAGGCCTTGAAGGCATCGCTGCCGCTGTGGGCCTGGAGGGCGTCGCCGCCCGTGTACAGCTCGTAGACCCACACGGAGGTCTCGTCCGCGGTGTCGGTGCTGATGGCGTAGACCACGGTGCCGTCCTCGGACTCCACCTGGGGGAAGTACTCCTGGAAGGCGGCGACGAGCTCGTCGCGCTTGCCTTCCTGGGCCTGGATGCGGGCGATCACCGTGAGCTGCGACATGGCCGGCGACGCTACCGGATGGCCGGCTCGGCCTCGTCAGACTGTGTCGGAGCGACCGGCTCGGTCGGAGCGGCTGGCGTTGACGAGGGCCACGAACGGCAGGGCGAGGAAGGTCAGGCCCGACACGGCCAGCACGAAGAAGCCGGCGATGAGCATCCCGCCGTAGCCGAGGAGCGCTCCGCCGAACACCATGGCCACGCCGATGGTGGCCAGGGCGGCCGGGGCCAGGGCGACGAGCCGGGGGATGCTCGGGGCGCCGGTCGGGGTGTCGTCGAACAGGCGGGGGTCGACGTCGTCGGAGGTGTCGAAGGGCTGGAAGGCGCTGTCGGGATCGCGCAGGTGCGCACCCGAGGCGGTGGCCCCCGCCACGAAGCGGGCGTCGTAGGAGGCGCGCTTGGCCGGGTCGGACAGCACGGTCCACGCCGCGTTCACGCGGGCCATGCGGGCGGCCGCCTCGGACCGCTCGACCTCGGTCGAGGTGCCCATGCGGTCGGGATGGTGCCGGCGGGCGAGGGCCACGTAGGCGGCCCGGATCTCGGCGGCCGACGCGGTCGGTGCGACGCCCAGCTCCTCGTAGTGCCCGGGATCCATGGAGCGCCCACTCTACGAGCGGTCAGATGTTGCGAGCCCCTGGCGAGCAACTCGAGGTCGCCGAAGGCGAAACCTACTCGTCCTCCGTCGTGGTCGGAGCGGTCGACGTGGTGGTGTCGTCGGGGTCGATCGTCGTGGTGGTGGTCGACGTCGTCGTGGTGGTCGTCGGGCGCGGGCCGCACGACGGGACCTCGAGCGGGTAGCTCCGATCCTGGGTCCCGTCGTACAGGAGCACGGACGCGGTGACGGTCGCCGGCTGCTCGCAGCGGAACGTGAACACGGCGACCCCGTCGCTGCCGGTGGAGCCCGGGCCCTCGACGAACACCCACCCCGACGACTGGACCTGCAGCGGGACGCCGGGGATGGGTTGGGTCCGGGCGACCCCCTGGTCGTCGACCACCTTCCGCACGACCTTGACGGCCAGGTTCGCCAGGCTGCCGACCGTCGGGGCGTCGGGGGTGACGTCGGACTGGACCAGGACGCCTGCGTGCTCCCGGACGGTGAGGCCCAGGTCGCGCGGCTGGGCCTCGGTGAGGAAGAAGATCTCGGGCTCGAGCATGGTCAGCGAGGGCGGCGCGTAGGCCCGGACCCGCATCCGGCCGCCGGGGAGACCTTCGAGGACCCAGGTGCCGTCGTCCCTGGTGCGGACCTCACGGACCTGCACGGCATCACCCACCAGGCGTTCGATGCGCACGATCGCGCCGGCCACGGGACCGTTCGGACCGGTCACCGTCCCGCTGAGGATGGCGTCGCCGAACTCGGCCAGCGTGGTGGTGGTCTGGCCGGGGATGGGCGCCAGCACCAGGCGGGACCGGTCGATGGTGGTCGTCGTCTCCGCCACCGCGGTGCTCGACGTCGACGACGGCGGCGGGAGCGTGCGACGGTCCGGTGCGCTGCAGGTGCCGCCGAAGACGACGACCAGGAGCACCACGCCGACCGCGATCGCCGCGAGGCGGATCGGGTGGCGCACCTGGGGGAGCCGGACCACGGTGCTCAGGCCAGCGGGAGCTCGTGCACGATGCCGCGCACGCCGTCGACGGTGACCTCGGCCCCTGGCTCCACGGCCCGGCCGAGGAACGCCAGCGCGATCGGCCCGTGCTGCTCCGAGGTCGCCGCCGTGGTCACGGCGGCGGCGGGGCCCTCGCACGCGACCGCCGCGCCCTCGGCGACCGGCGCCTCCAGCACCAGCGCACGGAGGCGGCGGGGCACGTTGCCGCCGCGGCTGTCGATGCGGGCCGTGAGCTCCTGGCCGACGAAGCAGCCCTTGGTGAAGCTGACCGACTCGGACACGATCCAGGTGCCGACCTCGGCGGGGATGGTGGCCTCCGTCAGCTCGCGGCCCATCGCCGGGACGCCGTGGGCGACGTCGTGGGCGCGGAGGTCATCGGCCGACATCTCCCCGACCCCGTCGGGCAGCTCGGCACCGGGGCCGAGCAGGTCGTAGCCCTCGACCCCCGGGCCTGCTGCGGGCAGGCGGAGCACCCCGTCGGGCAGCTCGCCGTGGGGCGCGTCGACCCCCCGGACGGCGACGGCCGGCCAGTCGAGCAGCTCGAGCTCGGCCTTGGTGCGGATGAGGAAGCGGCGCAGGCGGTCATGGAGTGCCTGACCCCAACCCCGGTCGGTGTCGAGGACGAGCTCATCGGCCCCGGTCTTGGTGAGACGGGCCCAGGCGTCGACCTTGCCCTGGGGCTGGAGCACGAACGTCCACGATGAGGTGCCGACGGCGAGGGCGTCGACGTCCTGGCTCAGCTGGCCCTGCAGGAACGTCACGGCATCGGGACCCCAGACGCGCACGACGTCTCGCCCGATGCTGGTCCCCCGGCTGGTGGTGTCCTCGTTCATCGCTGCGCTGCCTTCCGTTCGGCCGTCATGCGCCTGGCGGCCGGGACGGCCACCAGCAGCGCCCGGGCCTTGTTCTGGCACTCGAGGTGCTCGTCGTCGGGGACGCTGTCGGCCACGATGCCTGCTCCTGCCTGCACCGAGGCCATGCCGTCGTCTCCGATGACCATGGTACGGATGGCGATGGCGGTGTCGATGTTGCCGGAGAAGTCCAGGTACCCGACCACCCCGGCGTAGGGGCCCCGCTTGACCGGCTCGAGGGTGTCGATGATCTCCATGGCTCGGACCTTGGGGGCGCCCGAGACGGTGCCGGCCGGCAACGTGGCGCGCAGGACGTCGACGGGCGAGCACCCCTCGGCCAGGTCGCCGGCGACCTGGGAGGTCAGGTGCATCACGTGGCTGTAGCGCTCGAGCGTCATGAGCTCTTCGACCTCGCACGTGCCGAACGTGACCACGCGGCCCACGTCGTTGCGGGCGAGGTCGACCAGCATGATGTGCTCGGCGACCTCCTTCGGGTGCTCGACCAGCTCGGCGGCGAGGCGGCGGTCGTGGGCCTCGGAGCGGCCCCGCTTGCGGGTGCCGGCGATGGGTCGGGAGATGACCCGCCCGTCGAGCAGCTGCACCATCGGCTCCGGGCTGGCACCCACCAGCGTCACCCCGGGCACGCGCAGGAAGTACATGTACGGGCTGGGGTTGACCTGGCGCAGCGCCCGGTAGGCGTCGAAGGGCTCGGCCTCCAGCGCGAAGTCGAAGCGCTGGGACAGCACGACCTGGAAGATGTCGCCGGCGAAGATGTGCTCCCGGGCGACCTCGACCGCGGCCTGGTACTGGCCCTCGGCCATCGACGAGGTGACCTCGGGCGGTTCGTCGTCGGGGTGCGGTGGGCTCAGGAGCGGCTCGTCGAGCGGGCGGGCCCCGTCGGCGGCGAGCTGGTCCAACCGCTCGATCGCGGCGTCGTAGGCGGCGTCGAGCGCGTCCCCGTCGGCGCGGGGATCGACGAGGACGTTGTCGATGAGGGTGACCCGCTGGCGCCAGTGGTCGAACGCGGCGAGCTGGCCGATGATCGACAGCACCGCATCGGGGTGGCCCCGGTCGTCGGTGGGGACGTCGGGCAGGTGCTCGACCTCGCGCACGACGTCGTAGCCGAGGTAGCCGACCAGGCCGCCGTGGAGCGGGGGCAGCTCCTCCAGCTGGGGTGAGCGGTGGTGGGCCAGCAGCGCCTCGACCGCAGCGAGGACGCCGCGGTCGGTGGGGACGTCGGGGTGCAGCTCGCCCTCGACGACGAGGACGCCGTTCGTGCTGGTGAGCGTGGCGAGGGGGTGGCGGCCGACGAAGGACCAGCGGCTCCACCGCTCGCCGTGCTCGACGGACTCGAGCAGGAAGCCCGGCTCGTCACCGACCAGGCGGGCGAACGCAGCGACCGGGGTGACCAGGTCGGCCAGCAGCTCGCGCCACACCGGGACGACCGTGTGGTCGGCAGCGAGGCGGTGGAACTCCTCCCGGGACGGGTGGACCGCCGGGCGCGCTCCCATCAACCGTTGGGTGCGACGTCGGGGTCGGCGAACGACCGATAGAAGCAGGAGTACTCGCCGGTGTGGCAGGCGCCGCTGCCCTCCTGCTCGACGACCAGGAGGATGGTGTCGCCGTCGCAGTCGTAGTGCGCCTCCCGGATGTACTGGCGATCGCCCGACGTCTCGCCCTTGCACCAGTACTCCTGCCGGGACCGGCTCCAGAACCAGGTACGACCGGTCTCGAGGCTCTTGCGCAGGGACTCGTCGTTCATCCAGGCCAGCATCAGGATCTTGCCGGTGCCCTCCTCCTGGACGATGGCCGGCACCAGGCCGTCGTCGTTGTACTTCACGTTCGCCAGGTGGCCCTCGTCGAAGGCGATGGGGGTGGTGGTCGGGCCCGTCGACGTGCTGCCGGTCATGGCGGGCATCGTAGAGCCGGACCCCGGTCCCGCCGCGACCGGTTCAGGCGGCCGAGACGCTCCAGTGCCACGGCTCGCTGGCGAGGTTGAAGAACCCGTAGGCCGCCGCGTTGGCGGCCAGCCAACGGAAGGCGGGCGACCGCCGGCTGGTGATGCTGTGGTCGCCGTGGCGGAAGTCGACGGCGAGACCGGTCTCGTGCAGCGACCGGTTCGGCTTGGCCGTCGGCGGCGAGCACGCGCTGCTGGGCTTCTCGTAGATGTCGTAGTGGCTTGGCCCGCAGTGGGCACGCCGCAGCTCGATCTGGCGACTCGTCGATCGGTAGGCCTTGCCCCGGAGCTCGATGCCGTCCGCCCGGGCGGCGGCCAGCAGGTCCCGCAGCGACCCCGCGATGGAGCTGTGCACCCGGAAGCCGTCGACGGTCACGAGGGGCAGGTCGGTGCGGCCGCGCTCGACCTCGGCCAGCCAGCGACCGGCCGACAGCATCCCGGACCGGGCGGCACGCAGCTCGTTGTAGAGGTACGTGATGTGCGCGTCCATGCGGTTGGCGGACCGGTGCGCCAGGTCCAGGGCGGCGCGGTGGGCCAGTCGGCGCGCCTCGCGATCGGCGGCGTGGGCCTCCGCCGCAGCGTGGGCCTCGGCGGCGGCGAGCACGTCGAGCTCGGCGGCGTGCACGACGGCGAACGGGATGGTCGCGTCCAGGTGCAGGGCGCGCTGCTCGGCCCGGAGCGCCTCCTGGTGGTCGTAGGCCGCTCGGACCTCGGCCAGGCGCCGGCCGGTCTCCGCCAGCACCTCGGCCGCGTCGTCCCGCGCCACACCGGCACGCCGGACGTCGTTGCGCATCGCCCGTGCGTTCTCGTACAGCACGTACTCGGCGCCGCGGAGGCCCTCGACGTGGGCGGTCGCCACGACGATGCGGGAGCGCAGCTCGGTGGCCCGCTCGGTGGGGAGCTCGGGCAGCGGGCGGTCCAGGGCGGCGACCGTGACGGCGTCGAGGTCCACGCCCTGGTAGCCGAGCGCCAGCAGGTCCACGCCGGCGACGCCGGGGAAGACCATCCCGGCCTGTGCCCGCGCCGGCGCCTGCGCCGGTTGCGGCACGGCCGGGGCGGCTGGTGCGGCGGCCGCTTCGGCCCGGCCGAGGGTCCCGAAGGCGTTGACGCTGGTCGGCGGGCTCAGGAACACGCCCATGCCGAGGGCGACAGCGAGGCTGCCGGCGAGCACGGGGACCTGCAGGCGAGGGAGGAGACGGTGCATTCGGGGGACCCAGCGGTTTCGGGAGGCGCGCGACGGACCAGGGTCCCCGCTCCCCGCGCCCGCCCGGCCGGACGCGACAGCGCCCGCCCGCACGACCGCGGCGAGCATGTCCGACCCCTTGTGCCGGTCGGATCCGCCCACCTCGAGAGGTGTATTGCAGTGCTCGCGATCGTACGTTCACACGTCGGTCACAGACCGTCATGTACCGCCCTGTTGGCCGTCTGTTGACCTTCTGTCCCGGTTCGTGGCACAGACGACCTGCACCCCCTGGTCCAGTTGGATCAGACCACCCGGTGCCGGTGGATCAGCCGGCTACAGGTAGAGCCCGGTGCTGCCCTCTTCGAGGCGTTCGGCGGCCACGGCATGGATGTCGCGCTCGCGCAGGATGATGTAGTCGGCGCCCCGGACCTCGACCTCGTAGCGGTCCTCGGGGTTGAAGAGCACCCGGTCGCCGATCTCCATGTTGCGGACGTTGGCACCGGTGGCGACCACGCGGGCCCAGGCGAGGCGCTTGCCCATCTCGGCGGTCGCAGGGATGAGGATCCCACCGGTCGACCTCCGCTCGCCCTCACCCCGGTCGAGCTCCACCAGGATGCGGTCGTTGAGCATCTTGATCGGGAGCTTGTCGCCGTCGGTGCCGGGCTCGGTCATGGAGGGGCGACGCTACCGTGCGCCCCGATGGCAGACCGAAGTGCCCCGCCCGGCCAGGTGACCACCGCGGACGGCGTGTCGATCGAGCTCGCCTGGTCGATCGCGACGCCGGCGCGGGCGGCGGGCGTGGTCACCCACCCGCATCCGCTCATGGGCGGGGTCATGCACAACCCGGTGCCGGCGGGGGTTGCCCGGGGTCTCGCCGGTGCGGGCGTCACGGCCGTCCGCCTCGGCTTCCGCGGCTCGGGCGGCAGCGGCGGCGAGCACGGTGGCGGCGAGCCGGAGCGCGCCGACGTCGAGGCGGCGATCGACGCCCTCGCCGAGGTGGCCGACGGCGTCCCGCTGGTCGGCGTCGGCTACTCGTTCGGAGCCGACGTGCTGCTCGCTCTCGACGATGCCCGCCTCGCCGGGGTCGTGGCGATCGCCCCGCCGCTGCGCTTCCTTCCCGCCGCCCTGCTCGCCGCGCCTCGGGACGAGCGGCCGACGCTCGTCCTCTCCCCCGCCCACGACCAGTTCTGCGACCCCGACCAGGCCGCCGTCACCGTCGAGGGCTGGCCGTCGACGACCGTGGAGCCGATCGCCGGCTGCGACCACTTCCTCGCCGGCGGGGTGCAGCGGGTGGTCGACCGGGTGCTGGCCTTCGTCGACGACCTGTAGCTCGTTCCGGGCCGCGAGGCACGCGCTCCGGGGCGTGGACCGCGGCCCGGAACGCCGACCGGGTCAGGGCTCGACGATGGTGACCTCGAGCTGCAGGGGCGGCGGCGGGTCCTGGACGGCAAGCGACAGCTCGAGGGTGTAGGTGCCCGGGGCCACCCCGCGGAGGTCGGCATCGAGCGTGACGGGGTACGCCTCCCCCGCGTCGAGCGTGCGCTCCTGGATGACCTGGATGAAGGACCGCGTGGCGCTCCACGTGTAGACGGACTCGCCGTCGGCGTCGAGGAGGTGCGCGTCCCCGTCCTGGCCGCTCGGGAAGGTCAGCGACACCGGCTCGTCGCTGACGTTGACGGCATCGAAGCGCAGCTCCAGCTCGCCGGCCGGGAGCTCATCGGGGAGGTCGGTGACCAGGTCCACGGGCATGGTGCCCTCCGTCGTCGGTGTCGCGGTGGTCGAGGTGGTCTCGGCGCCCTGACCGACGTCAGTGGCGACGTCGTCGTCGTCACCGCAGGCGGCGACGAGCAGGGCGCAGGCGGCCAGTGCGGCGAGGAGGCGCCTCATCGGGCCACCTCCTCGACCGGCCGGACGGCGATGCCGGCGGCGGCCATGTGGGCCTTGGCCTCGGCCACCGTGTGCTCGCCGAAGTGGAAGATGGAGGCGGCGAGCACGGCGTCGGCCCGGGCCTCGGTGACGCCCTCGACCAGGTGGTCGAGCGTGCCGACCCCGCCCGATGCGATCACGGGGACGTCGACGGCGTCGGTGATGGCCCGGGTGAGGGGGATGTCGAAGCCGATCTTGGTGCCGTCGCGGTCCATGGAGGTGAGCAGGATCTCCCCGGCGCCGAGGGCCACGACCTGCTGGGCCCACGCCACGGCATCGATGCCCGTGGGCGTGCGGCCACCGGCCACGAACACCTCGAAGTGCGTGCGGCCGTCGGCGTCGGTGACGGCCTTGGCGTCGATGGCCACGACGGCGCACTGCGAGCCGAACTCGGCGGCGATCTCCGAGACCAGCTCCGGGCGAGCCACGGCTGCGGAGTTCACCGACACCTTGTCGGCGCCGGCGCGCAGGAGGCGGCGGGCGTCGTCGACGCTGCGGATGCCGCCGCCGATCGTGAAGGGGATGAACACCTCCTCGGCGGTGCGCCGGGCGACGTCGAGGATGGTGTCGCGCTGGTCCGAGGACGCCGTGATGTCGAGGAAGACGACCTCGTCGGCGCCCTCGCGGTCGTAGCGAGCGGCGAGCTCGACGGGATCGCCGGCGTCGACGAGGTCGACGAAGTTCACGCCCTTGACGACGCGGCCGCCTTCGACGTCGAGGCACGGGATGACGCGAGCGGTCCGCACGTCAGCGCTCCCCCGCCAGTGCCGCGACGGCCTCGGTGACGTCGACGCGGCCCTCGTAGATGGCGGTGCCGACGATGACGCCGGCCAGGGTGCGACCGGCCCGCTCGACGCACACCAGCTGGCGGAGGTGCTCCAGCTCCCCCACGCCGCCGGACGCGATCACGTCGAGATCGGTCAGCTCGAGGAGCTCGGCGAGGCCGTCGAGGTCGGGTCCGCCCAGGAGCCCCTCGCCCTGGATCTGGGTGACGACGACGGCGCTGGCGCCGGAGCCCTCCAGGCGGGCCAGTGCGTCGGCGATGTCGAGCCCGGCGCCCTCGGTCCACCCCTTGATCGACACCTCACGGCCCCGGATGTCGAGGCCGAGGGCCACGGGTTGGGTCGCGGCGACCTCGGCGACGAGCGCCGGCTGCTCGACGGCAGCGGTGCCCATCACGACGCGCGACACGCCGGCGTCGGCGAGCGCTCGGGCGGCGTCGACGGAGCGGACGCCCCCACCCGCCTGGACGGGCACGGCGACCGCGTCGCACACCCGGGCGATGAGGTCGCGGTTGTGGGCCTCGCCGGTGCGTGCAGCGTCGAGGTCGACCATGTGGATCCACGGTACGCCTGCGGCTTCGAAGCCCAGCGCGACCTCGACGGGGTCATCGGCGTGCACGGCCTCCCGGTCGAAGTCGCCCTGCACGAGCTGGACGACCTTGCCGCCGCGGAGGTCGATGGCGGGGTACAGGTCCATCAGGCCCGCCCCTGCTGGACGAGGTCGACGAAGTTCTGCATGAAGGCGAGCCCGGGGGTCGAGGACTTCTCGGGGTGGAACTGGGCAGCGTGCACGTGGCCGTGCTCGACCGCCGCCACCACGGGCCCGCCGTAGTCGCAGGTGGCCACGACGTGGTCGGACATCGGGGCGGCGTAGCTGTGCACGAAGTACATCCAGATCGGGTCGGTGAGCGACTCGAACAGTGCGGTGGGACGGATGACGTCGACCACGTTCCACTGCATCTGCGGCCGCTTCACGCCCGCCGGCAGCAGCTCGACCGTGCCGGGCAGGATGCCGAGGCCCTTGCGACCGGGCGACTCCTCGGACGCTTCGTACAGCAGCTGCATGCCGACGCAGATGCCGAGGAAGGGCACCTCGGCCTCGACCGCCTCGTGGGCCAGGTCGGCCACGCCGGTGCGCTCGACCGCATCCATGCAGGCACCGAACGCGCCGACGCCGGGCAGGATCACGCCGGCGGCATCGCGCACGACGGCGGGGTCAGCCGTGAGGCGGGCATCGGCGCCGTGGCGCTCCAGCGACTTCTGGGCCGATCGCAGGTTGCCGATGCCGTAGTCGAGGACGGCGATGAGCGGCTTCTCCGTCACCCGATGCCCCATCCATCAGCGTTCTGGGCCGCGCCACGCGCCCTGGAGGGCGTGTCCCGCGTCCCAGAACGGGGCGTGGGGCTCACAGGGCGCCCTTGGTGGAGGGCACGCCGCCGCCCTCGACGCGCACGGCGTCGCGCAGGCAGCGGGCCAGGCCCTTGAAGCTGGCCTCGAGCACGTGGTGGGTGTTGACGCCGGCCTTCTTGGTGATGTGCAGCGTGATCAGGGCCTGCTGGGCGAAGGACTCGAGGAAGTGCACGCCCATCTCCGGGTTGAACGGCGGGTCGCCGAGCGGCAGCACCTCGCCGAAGGGGAGGTCGATGGCGGCATGCGCTCGCCCGGACAGGTCCAGCGCGACCTCGATCAGGGCCTCGTCGAGGGGGTACATCCCGCTGGCGAAGCGGCGCACGCCGGCCTTGTCGCCGAGGGCCTCCTTGAAGGCCTGGCCGACGACGATGCCGACGTCCTCCACGGTGTGGTGCCCGTCGACGTGCAGGTCGCCCCTCGCCTGCACGGTCAGGTCGAAGCCCCCGTGGCGTCCGAGCTGGTCGAGCATGTGGTCGAAGAAGGGCAGGCCGGTGCTGATGTCGGTGGTGCCGGTGCCGTCGAGGTCGATCGTGACCGAGACCGTGGTCTCCTTGGTCTCCCGGTTGATGGTCGCGGTGCGGCTCATGAGGTCTCCAGGATGTCGGTGAGGGCGTCGAGGAAGCGGTCGTCCTCGCCGGGGGTGCCGAGCGTGATGCGCAGGCAGCCGTCGAGGCGGGGCCACGAGGCGCAGTTGCGCACCAGCACCGATCGCTCGACGAGGCGCTGCCAGACGGTGTCTCCGTCGACGGTGTCGGGTCGGAACAGGATGAAGTTGGCCCCGGAGGGCCAGACGGTGACCGGCAGCTGGGCGAGGGCGGCGGCGACGCGGCCCCGCTCCTCGACGAGGTCGGAGACCCGCCGACGCATCTGCGGTTCGAAGTCCAGCGCGACGCGACCGGCGATCTGCTTCACGGCGTCGAGGTGGTAGGGCAGGACGACCTCGGACAGCTCCTCGACCAGCCACGTCGGCCCGATCAGGTAGCCGAGTCGGGCCGCCGCCATCGACCACGTCTTGGAGTACGTGCGGGTGACGACGATCGGTGAGGTCTCGTCGACCAGGGCGAGCGCCGACCAGGGGGCGAACTGGCCGTAGGCCTCGTCGACCACGACCAGGCCGGGTGCGAGGTCGGCGACGGCGCGCACGGTCTCCTCGGTCTCGACCATGCCCGTGGGGTTGTTGGGCGAGCAGAGGAAGGTGATGGTGGGGTCGTGCTCGGTGAGGACGCGGCGGACCTCGTCCATGTCGAGCGCGAAGTCCTCGGTCCGCTCGCCCGACACCACGGCGGTGTTGGTGATCTTGGGGATGTGGGAGTGCAGGGCGTACGTGGGCTCGAAGGTGGCGACGCGACGGCCCGGGCCCCCGTAGGTGAGGCACAGGGTCTGCAGGACCTCGTTGGAGCCGTTGGCCACGAAGACCTGGGCGGCCGAGACGCCGTGGTGCGCGGCGATGGCCTCGCGCAGCGCGGTGGCCGCGCGGTCGGGGTAGCGGTGCCAGTCGAGCGAAGCCAGCTCGGCCTCGAGCGCCTCGCGGAACCCCTCGGGCGACGCCTCGGGCGCCTCGTTGGTGTTGAGCCGGACGTCGACCTCGACCTGCGGGGAGTGGTAGCCGGGGTGGAGGGCGAGGTCGTCGCGGACGGGGGGCCGCCTCACCGCTCGACCCGCTGGCGGACCGAGTCGGCGTGGGCGGCCAGGCCCTCGGCCGCGGCCATGGCCTGGACGTGGGGCGCCAGCGCGCGCAGGGCGCCCTCGTCGAGGGTGACGACGTGGACGTGCTTGCAGAAGTCGTCGACCCGCAGGGCGCCGGCGAAGCGGGCCGAGCCGTAGGTGGGCAGGACGTGGTTGGGGCCGGCGACGTAGTCGCCGACGCTGGCCGGCGCCCACGGACCGCAGAACACGGCGCCGGCGTGCTTCACCCGCAGCAGCAGCTCCTCGGCATCGGCCGTCTGCAGCTCGAGGTGCTCGGGGGCGATCACGTTGGAGACGTCGATGGCGGCGACCGGGCCGTCGACGACCACGGCGTAGCCGGCGTCGGCGAGGGTGGCCTCGATGTGCGCCCGACGGGGGCTGGCCGCCACGATCCGGCCGACAGCCTCGTCGACGGCGACGCGGACGTCGTCGTCCCAGCAGATCAGCCAGGCCAGGCCGTCGGGGCCGTGCTCGGCCTGCAGGACGATGTCGATGGCGACGTCCTCGACGACGGCGTGGCGGTCGGCGACCACCACGACCTCGGACGGGCCGGCGAAGCTGGACGGCACGCCGACGAGCCCGCTGGAGGCGACCTCGCGCTTGGCCTGCGCGACGCGGGCGCTGCCGGGGCCGACGATGACGTCGACCGGGCGGATCGACTCGGTGCCGTAGGCCAGCGCGGCGATGGCCGCCGGACCGGCGACCCGGTGCACCTCGTCGACGCCGGCGATGGCGGCGGCAGCGAGGATGCCGTCGTCGACCGACCCGTCGGGACCCGGGGCCGTGCACAGGACGGTCTCCGGCACGCCGGCCACCTTGGCCGGGACCGCGGTCATCAGGGCGGTGGAGAGCAGCGGCGCCAGCGCGGAGGGCACGTACAGGCCGGCTCGGTCCACCGGGCGGCGCAGCTCGCGCACGACCAGGCCGTCGCGCTCGTAGCGGGCGACGTCGTGCAGCTGGGCCCGGTGGTAGGCGGTGATGTTGGCGTGGGCGGTCTCGAGGGCGGTGCGCAGTGCCGGGTCGATGCGCTCGACCGCACCGGCCACCACGTCGGGGTCGACCCGGATCGTGTCGATGACCACGCCGTCGAACTGCTCGGTGAGCTCCCGCAGCGCGCCGTCGCCGCCCGTCCGGACCCGGTCGATGACGCTGCGCACCTGCTCGATCGGGGGTTCCTCGGCGGCCTTGGGCCGGGGCAGCACCGACCGCAGCGCCTGGGGATCCGACGTGTCGGTGCCGCGCAGGTCGAGCGTGGTGAGGGGGCCGGTCACCCGGCGCAGGCTACCGGCGGGCCGATCTGGCTCCCCAAGGAGATGAGCCGCAGGCGAAGCGACCCATGTGACGGTTGGTTCCGGCGGCGGAGCCGCCATCTGGCTGCAGGGGGACGTGATCAGTCGACCGGTTTCCGGGGTAGAACTGTGCGCGTGAGCACCGATGCGGCCGAGCTGTCCTCGATCCAGGGCACCCTGGAAGAGCTCAGCGTGCGGGTCGCCGCCATCGCCGACCGGCGTGACAGCGACCCGGACGACCCGATCTCCCCCGGCCTGTTCGAGGTGGAACGGTCGCTGCGCAACGCCGTCCGCCGTCTCGATCGCCTCCGCGGCAGCCTCTGAGCGTCGCCCCGGCGACCTCGGGCTGCTCGGCTGCGCCGCACGACCTCGCGCCGGAGGCGCGGGTCAGGGGCCGAGCAACTGGTGCTCGGCCCCGTGACGCGGCGACGGCGCCCGGGTGGGAGTGGGCGCCGTCGCTGGCGTCGCCGGGCGGCGGATCCCGTGCGACGCGTCAGTTCCA
>Ga0208490_100627_pt1 | contig 19501 bp, 16 predicted proteins | sample SubbioAug_CSWold_FD_184818 | JGI IMG/M metagenome (GOLD analysis project Ga0208490, IMG submission 184818) | Serpentinite rock and fluid subsurface biosphere microbial communities from McLaughlin Reserve, California, USA - CR11Aug_CSWold (SPAdes) | ecosystem: Environmental > Terrestrial > Deep...
TGCCGGCCTGGTCCGTCAGACCGCCTACGTGGTGGACCGCCACCACAAGGCCGCCGCCCTCGGCCGCATCCTCGACGTCGAGGCCGCCACCTCGGCCATCGTCTTCTGCCGCACCCGGGCCGAGGTCGACGAGCTCACCGTCACCATGAACAGCCGCAACCACCGGGCCGAGGCGCTCCACGGCGGGATGGACCAGGAGCAGCGCGACCGGGTCATGAGCCGCCTCCGCGACGGCACGGCCGAGCTGCTGATCGCCACCGACGTCGCTGCTCGCGGCCTCGACGTGGACACCCTGACCCACGTCGTGAACTACGACGTTCCCGCGGCCCCCGAGGCCTACGTCCACCGCATCGGGCGGGTCGGTCGGGCCGGGCGCACCGGCACCGCGATCACCCTGGTCGAGCCCCGGCAGCGGCGCCTCCTCGAGAACATCGAGCGGCTCACCAAGCAGCGCCTCGAGCTGGCCCGGATCCCCAGCGTCGACGACCTGCGCGCCACCCAGATCGAGCGGACGGCGGAAGCGCTCGAGGCCGTCCTCGTCGCGGGCGACATCGACGAGCAGGCCGAGGTGCTCGAGGCCCTCGACGAGTTCGACGACCGCAGCATCGCCCTCGCCGCCATCAAGCTCCTGCGCGAGGCCGAGGGCGCGGTCGACGAGACCGAGATCCCCAGCGCGTCGATGAAGAGCGGCGGCAAGGCCGGTGCCGGCAAGGGCAAGTGGGACAAGGGCGCCGGCAAGGGCGGCGCCAAGGCGCCCGGTCGCAGCGACCGGGGCCGGCGCACCCCGGACGGCCCGACCGCCTCGGTGTACGTGAACCTGGGCTCCAAGGCCGGCGTCCGCCCCGCCGATCTGGTGGGGGCCATCGCCAACGAGGCCGGGATCCCCGGCCGCGAGGTCGGACCGATCCGCATCGGCGACACCTACGCCGTGGTCGGCGTGCCCGAGGGTGCGGTGGAGGACGTCATCAGGGCGCTCAACAAGGGCTCGGTGCGAGGCAAGCCGGTGAAGGCCCGCCGCTTCGTCGAGTAGGCCCGCCGCTCAGCGCCAGGCGAAGACGGGCTGCTCGTAGCCGGCGACCCGCTCGCTGCCGCCTTCGATGGCGACGCGGCGGAACTGGAGGAGGACGGCCCCCGTGGGCGCGTGGATGAGGTCGCCGCCGATGGGCACCTGGACCACCGGGCGCTCCGACTCGGGGATGGTGACGAACCGTGGCGAGTCCGGCCGGCACAGCTCTCGGAACGCGATCCGGTGGACCGAGGCAACCTCGTCGGGCTGGGGTTCCATCGCCGGGTCGGCGCCGCCCCACAGGACGACCGGCGTGATGACGTAGCCCGACCGGGTCGGGTAGTCGTCCAGCACGCCCAGGACCGCGGACTCCGGCAGGGCGAGGTCGAGCTCCTCGCGGAGCTCCCGCCGGGCGGCATCGACGGGCGTCTCGTCCGCGTCGAGCCGGCCGCCCGGCAGGGCCCACTGCCCGGCGTGGGCGCGCATCCTGCTGGCCCGCCGGGTCAGCAGCACGGCAGGCCCACCGGCGGTCCCGGCCACGCTGCCGGTCAGCTCGAGGCCCTCGGTGCCCGGGATGTCGGCCAGCAGGGCGGGGTCGGCCGGCAGGTCGTCGGCGCCGTGCCGCTCGGCGTCGCTGTCGACCACGACGACGGCGACGGCGGCGTGGCGCCGCTCGTCGAGGTCGATGTCGAGGCGGTCGTGCCGGCGCAGGTTCCCGGCGAGGTGGTCGCGCAGCAGGTCGTCGAACTGGAGGTCCACGCCAGGCACCGTACGACCGGATCGAGGTCCTCCGCCGCGGCGTCCGGGCTCAGGCCACCGGCTCGGTGGCGAGGAGGCTGGCGGCCAGCATCTCGTCGAGCGCCGGTTGACCGGGGTCGGGGGTGATGGGCTCCCCGGCCATGGCGCAGACACGCTCGAACGCGGCGTGCACCGCCGGCCCGGTGTGCACGCCGCCGTGGGCCGAGGCGACGGTGAGCACGCCCATCGCCTCGATGTCGTCGACGTGGCGGCGGTACGCCGCCGGGTCGAGCCACTGGTGCCAGGGCGACACCATGCTGTTGAACAGCCGGAACGTGTCCCCGTAGACGTCGGCCGGGATGGCGGACGCATCGTGCAGGCCGTCGACGTCGGTGATCATCGATGCGAACGAGTCGACGATCCACATGGTCGCGGTCGTCGGGTCGTACAGGCCCCGGGTGGTCGGCCCGTCGAAGATCGGCGGACGGAACAGGTGCAGGGTCCGGTCGCCGGCGTCGAACTGCTCGCCGTGGTCGACCGAACGGATGCGGTGCAGCGGCAGCTCCATCTCGAGGCTGAGGCGCTCCACGATGAAGAAGTTGCCGATCAGCGTGGCGTTGGGGCAGCGCTCGAGGGCGTCGAGCAGGCCGCCGGTGTGGTCGCCGTCGTCGTGGGAGAGGAAGATCCAGCGGACGTCCTCGGGCTCCACCACGGAGAACACCTTCTCGAGCCACTGCTCGCGGTGCACCGGCGCACCGGTGTCGACGATCACCGGCTCGGCGCCGCGGATGACCATGGCGTTGACCGGGACGTAGGTGCCCGGGGCCCCAGGGGCCAGGTTCGGGATCACGAACGTCTCGGGGGCGATCTGGAAGGGATCGGTGGTGGGAACTGGTGCACGCATCGGAGGGTCCTTTCGTCGTGCAGTGGTCGTTGTCGTCACGAACCATCCGCCGACCGGGCCGATGCGGACCATCCCCCGCCGTCGGGGAACATCGCCGGGCCACCCCCCTCGTGCGAGGGGGTATCCGTGCACCGTCGACGGGCGTACCGTTCGCTCCATGGGCAGGGTGGACACCGATGCGGCCCTGGACCGCATCCGCACCAGCTGCACCGAGGCGACGTCGGGTCACGACCTGTTCGAGCGGCTCTCGGACGACATGCACGACCTCGTGCCGCACGACGGGGCGGTCTGGTTCGGCGTCGACCCGGCCACCCTGCTGGTCGCGTCCCCGATGCGGATCGAGGCGCAGGAGGAGTCGAGCTGCGACGCGTTCTGGCACCACGAGTTCCACGTGCCCGACACGGCCCAGTTCGTCGATCTCGCACGGGGCCCGGAGCCGGCCGCCTCCCTGCACCTCAACCTCGACGGGCAGCTCCTGCGCAGCGCCCGGTACCGCGAGCTGCTCCGGCCCCAGGGCTACGAGGACGAGCTCCGGGCGGTGCTGAGGACCGGTGCGAACACGTGGGGGATCGTCGGGTTCATGCGAGACGCCGGGCGCGAGCCGTTCACGGCCGAGGAGGTCGGCTTCGTGGGGAGGAGCTCGGCGCTGATCGCCGGGTCCCTGCGCGGGCACATCCGGACGCTCTCGCCGTGGCTCGGATCGGCCCGCTCGCCCGGGCTGCTGGTGTTCGACGGATGCGGTCGGGTGCTCTCCGCCAACGACGAGGCCATGCACTGGTTGCGCGAGCTGCTCGGGCCGGAGCCCGAGGAGCCGTCCGCTGGCTACGCGGGGTTCGCCGACGTCGCCGCCCTGCTCGCCCGCCCGGAGCTCCAGCGCCGGACCAGCCCGATCTGGGCGCTGCTCTCCCGAGCGCGCGCGGTCGCCGATGGGATCGACAACCAGGCAGCCCGCCTGCGCCTGCGCGACCACCGCGGGCGCTGGCTGGTGCTGCACGCGTCGGCGCTCACCAGCCACGGCGAGGGCTCGTCCGGGTCCGTCGCCCTGGTCATCGAACCGGCCAAGAGCTCCGAGATCGCCCCGATCGTCATCGAGGCCTACTCGCTCACTCCTCGCGAGCGAGACGTCGTCGGCGCACTGGCGAGCGGCGACACGACGTCGGAGATCGCCGCCCGGCTGTACCTGTCACCGCACACGGTCCGCGACCACATCAAGACGGTGTTCGAGAAGGTCGGTGTGTCGAGCCGGGCCGAGCTGGTGGCCAAGCTGTTCGCCGAGCACTACACCGACCGGGCCCACGCCGACCTCGTCCACGCCTGAGCGTCGGGGCGCGCCGGGTCAGCGGCTGCGCAGCACCAGGGGCAGGACCGGCCCGGTGCCGGCCTCGCGCAGCAGGTGGGCTGCGACGGTGATGGTCCACCGCGAATCGCACTCGTCGTCGACGAGCAGCACCGGGCCGTCGAGCAGACGACCCTCGGGCAGCCGGGACCGGTCGACCTGGAACCGTCCCCAGACGTTGGCCACCTGGTGGGCCGAGTTGGCCTGGTCGGCCTGGAAGCCGCCGTCCTCGACGCGCACGAGCGCCGGGTGGACGGGCAGCGTGCCGAGCTGACCGAGGCCCGAGCAGAGCCGGTCGACGAGGGCCTGGCGGCGGCGGGAGGGCACCGGGCAGATCCAGCCCGGGCGCTGCTCCCAGTCCCAGCGCTTCAGGACCGCGGCGACGGCACGGACCATGTCCTCGTGGAGGAGCCGGTCGCCGGCGAGGACCTCGTCGATGACCGGGCCCCAGCCGCCGTCGCCCACCCGGCACAGGGCACGACCCCAGCGGGCCTGGAGGTCGGGCGAGATGCGACCCTTGGGCTCGTCGAGCCCGGCCGGCCACTGGCGCCGGGGCTCGACGCCGACGTCGCCGGCTCGGAGGTGCCGTCCGGCCTCGGCGACGAGCTCGGGGTCGAGGTCGGTATCGCGCGCCGAGCCCAGGCAGCGGTCGCAGCGGCCGCAGTCGTCGGCCTCGGCGTCGTCGAGCGCCTCGCGCAGGAACCGCAGGCGGCACCCCGGACGGTCGGCGAAGGCCAGCATCTGCTCGGACTCCTCCCGCCGGAGGCGCCGGAGCCGCTCGGCCTTGTCGCGGTCGTAGGCCCAGGCCTCGTCGGCGAGCAGGTACCCGCCCTTCACGGCGCGGATGGCGCCGTCGACCTCGAGGATCTTGAGCAGCGTCTGCAGGCGGCTCCGCCCGAGGTTGACCACCGACTCGAGCGCCGGGACCGACGTGGGTCGGGAGGCGGAGAGCTGGCGGAGGACCTCGTCGCAGGTGGACTCCGGCGGGAGGCTGACCTGCTCGAACCAGCGCCAGATGGCGGCGTCCTCGGTCGGGCGGGGGAGCGCGACGACCTCGGCGCGCGACAGCGCCCGGCCGGCGCGACCGATCTGCTGGTAGTAGGCGACGGGCGTCGGCGGGAGGCCGAGGTGCACGCAGAAGGCCAGGTCTCCCTTGTCGAAGCCCATGCCGAGCGCAGACGTGGCGACCAGCGCCTTCAGCTCGTTGGCGCGGAGCTGCTCCTCGAGCACGAGGCGCTGCTCGGGTTCGGTGCCGCCCGTGTAGGCCTCGCAGGCATGGCCCCGGTGCCGCAGCCACTCGGCGGTCTGGCCGGCCTGCTCCTGGGTCAGGCAGTAGACGATGCCCGAGCCGGGCAGCTCGTCGAGGTGCTCGGACACCCAGGCCAGGCGGTGGGCGTCGTCGGGCAGGTCGACCACCGACAGGTGCAGTGCCTCGCGGTCCAGGGTGGTGCGCAGGACGAGGGCATCCGCCCCGAGCTGGGACGCGACGTCGTCGGTGACGCGCTGGTTGGCGGTGGCGGTGGTGGCCAGGACCGGTGTCCAGGAGGGCAGCTCGTCGAGCAGGTGGCGCAGGCGCAGGTAGTCCGGGCGGAAGTCGTGGCCCCAGTCCGAGATGCAGTGGGCCTCGTCGCACACCAGCGCCATGGGCCGCTCGAGCAGGAGGTGGAAGACGCGCTCGCGGAAGCCCTGGTTGGCCAGCCGCTCGGGCGAGATGAGCAGCAGGTCGACCGAGTCGGCCGTGATGGCGTCCTCGATGCGGTCCCACTCGTCGGTGTTGGCGGAGTTGATGGTCTCGGCGACGAGGCCGAGCCGCTGGGCGGCCGCCACCTGGTCGCGCATGAGGGCGAGCAGCGGGGACACCACGACGGTGGGGCCCCACCCGCGGTCGCGCAGCATGCGGGTGGCGGAGAAGTACACCGCCGACTTGCCGAACCCGGTGCGGGCCACCAACAGGGTGCGCCGTCCGTCCGCCACGACCGCCTGCACGGCGGCGACCTGCTCGGGCCGAGGTCGGGCGTCGGGGCCGGCGAGGGCCCGCACGTGCTGGGCCAGCTCCGCCTCGACCTCGGCGGTCGTGGGACGTGGGGGTGCGGTGAGGGCCACAGGGCGAACCTAACGAGCCCCCCTGACAGCCACGCGACGGACGGAGCGGATCAGGTCAGCGGACGGGGTCCGCCCGCGCCGCCTTGGCCTCGTAGAGGCAGCGGTCGGCCCGCACGACGCACTGCTGCATGGTCTCGCCGTCCTCACGGACGGCGACCCCGATCGAGAGGCCCGCAGCCACGCCGTGGAGGTGGGTGCCGGCGTGGCCGACGAGGCGCTCGGCGAGCCGGCGCGCCGCGTCGAGGTCGACGCCGGGGACGAGGATGGCGAACTCGTCGCCGCCGATGCGGAAGAGGCGGTCGTCCTGGCGCAGGCACTCGAGCATCGCCTGGGCGGTGTCGACCAGCACCTGGTCGCCGGTGACGTGGCCGAACCGGTCGTTGACCTGCTTGAACCAGTCGATGTCGGCCAGGACGACCGCGATCGGTTCCCCATCGGCTGCATCGAGGGCGTCGAGGGCCTCGTCGAAGGCCCCGCGGCTGCCGACCATCGTGAGCGAGTCCTGCTCGGCCCGGAGCCGGAGGGCCTCGTTGACCCTGACGTGGTCGACGGTCCGGGCGATCGCGCCGGCCAGCAGCTCCATGGCCTCGCGCTGCTCGACGCCCAAGCCGCCGGGCATCTCGTCGGCCACGAAGAGCAGACCGGTGTCGTGGCCCTCGCAGCGGACGGGGAACACCACCAGCGACGTGCCGCCCCGCCGGCGGATGTCGTCGAACACCGGCTGGATGTGGCCGTCCTCGTCGCCGCCGGCCATGCACGACGAGATGCCGCCGAGCTCGTCGGTGAGGTCGCGCATCTGCGTGCGGTCGAGGCGTCGCAGCACGGTGGACAGCGGTCCGGCGGCGGCCCGGACCCGGAGGGTGCCGTCCGAGCCGGGCAGGGCGATCATCGCCGAGCTGGTGCCGGCGACGGTGCACGCCATGCGGACCGCGGTGTGGGCCACCGTGGTCTCGTCCGGCGACGAGGCCAGCTCGGCCTGGGCGCGGGCGAGGGAGTGGAGGGCCGTGGTCCCGCCGTCGATGCCGACCCGCTGCAGCGCCCGCTGGAGCTCCGCGCCGATGCGCTCGAGCTCGTGCAGCTCGGCCTGCTGGAACGACCGGGTGCACTCGACGCTGAACACCGCCCGGACCGTCCCGTCCACCTGGATCGGCGTGGCGATCTCGGCGGCGAGCCCGGGCGCGGCGGCGATGAACTCGTCCTCGTCGGAGACCTCGATGTGCTCGCCCCGCCCGCGCCGGAACGTCCGCCCGATCACGCCCATCCCCACCGGGATCCCGTCCATCACCTGCCAGTACCCGCGCTGGGCCACGCAGCGCAGGAGCCCGTTGCGCTCCACGTAGACCGACGGGAGCAAGCCCAGCTGGCCGACGTGCTCGCACACGGCGACGGCCACGTCGGCGGCGTCGTCGAGCGCGTCGAGCCGGGAGCGCAGGGCGTCGGTGCGCTCCCGGGCGGTGTGGGCCGGGACCAGGCGCTCGCCGGCGGCTCGGCGCCGGTCGATGTGCGGCCCGGCGCCGTAGCGGACGCCCAGCTGGCGGAGTCGCTCGTACTGGTGCTGGTCGTCGATGCCGGTGGCGACCAGCTCCACCGAGGAGGCTCGTGCGTAGGCGGCGATGGCTGCCGTCACGGCCTCGGCCTGCGGGCCGGCGGTGGCCTCCGGCGTGAGGACGATGAAGTCGGGTGTCACGTCGCCGAGCGCGCCGAGCTCGGCGATGGAGCCCACCAGGACGGCCAGGAAGCGGTGCCCGTCCGCTCGGGCCGATCGGGCGGCGTCGACCCCGACGACGGAGACGACGTCGGGGTCCGCCGGGGCGGGTGACGCCAGGAAGCGGAGCAGCGGCGCGGCAGCGTGGTCGCCGAAGGTCGCGAACGGTGCGGCGGTGCGGAGCTCCACGATGGCCGAGCCGGTGCCCTGTCCTGCGCCCATCTCGTTCAGCCCGGAACCCAGATCAAGGCGAGCTGGCGGACGTCGATGTCGTTCTTCGCCAACCGGATCTCCACCTCCTCGACCTCGTCGGCGACGTCGGCCCACCGGGCCTCGATCTCGGCGAGCTCCTCGACCAGCTCCGCCTCGAGGTCACCGAGCTCGAGGGTCTTGGCCTCGACCCCGGCCAGCGCGGTCTCGAGGCGCTGCCCGGCGGCGGAGGTCTGCTTGCGCCGCGACGAGACGCCCTTCACCTTCGACACGACCGACCGCGCCGACCGGCGGCCGCCGAGGAAGGAGCCGAGCAGGTCGCCGGCGGCGGAGACGAGCTCGTGCTGCTTGGCGTCGCTGGCCCGCGCCTCCAGCTCGGAGACCCGCGTCTGCTCGCGGTCGATGGCCTTGCGGATCGTGCCCATGCGGCGCTCGAGCTGCGTCCTGACCTTCGCCGCGTCGGCTTCGGCCGCGTCGGCGCCGGCCGCCTGGCAGCGCACGGCGAAGTCCTCGGCCGACTCGCCCGGCCGGGACCACAGCTTCAGCGCCGGGTTCCGCAGCACGGTGATGCTGCGCTCGGCGTGGAGGTGGTCCACCACCGCCCGCTCGGCCGCCTTGAACCAGGCCGCCTTCGCGATCGGGGCGTGGGGCAGCTCGTAGACCGCCCGATCGGGCGCCGCGTCCCGCAGGTCGCGGTCGTCGTAGTCGACCGTGACCAGATCGGCCGGGTCGACGCGCTCGCCGAGGCCGACCACGACGCACTCGAACTCCTCGGTGTGGCGCAGGTCGGCCTTCGCGTCGTCGAACAGCAGCGCGACACGCACCGCCAGGCCGGCGCGGTGGTGGGTCGACGTCGGGTCCCCGCCGACCTCGGGCAGCCACGGCGCCGCCGGGTCGATCCAGCGGACCGGGACGCCGTCGGCGACGGCGGGCGGCACGGTGGTCTCGTCGTCGCCGACCTCGACGGGGCGGTCCGCGACAGGGGTGGCCGATCCCGTCGACGTCGTGGGCGTCGCAGCCGGAGGCGCCGCGACGGCGTCGCCGGGCAGGCGGCCGACCTGGTCCTTGGTGAGCGGCCCGGCCAGGTAGTCCAGGGTCCAGCGGGTCGTGAACACCGACGGCTCCGAGGCCTTGGTCGAGTGCAGGAGGAACTCGCGCTTGTCGAGCCCGGCGATGGTCGCCCGGACCTGCTCGACGTCGACCGACCCGGACGACGCCTGGAGGCCGTCCCGGAGCCGGTCCACGTCGCGCTCGGTCTGGAGCCGGCCGATCATCCAGGTGCCGGCGTTGGAGATCGCCTTGTAGTCCAGGTCGACGGGGTTCTGGGTGGACAGCACCAGGCCGACGCCGAAGGCCCGGGCCTGCTTGAGGATGGTGAGGATGGGCTTCTTGGCCGGCGGCGCCGCCGACGGGGGCACGTAGCCGAAGACCTCGTCCATGTAGACGAGGGCGCGCAGGTGCGGCGTGCCCGACTGGCTGCGCATCCAGGTGACGAGCTTGGACAGGATGAGCGTGACGACGAACTGGCGCTCCTCCTCGGAGAGGTGGGCCAGGTAGATCACCGAGCACGCCGCCCGGCCGTCCTCGGTGCCGAGCATGGAGCCGATGTCGACCGGAACGCCCTGGGACCAGGAGGCGAAGGAGGGCGACGCCAGCAGCCCGTTGAGCTGCATGGCCAGCGCCGTCCGGTCGGCGGCCGGGTAGAAGGCCTCGAGGTCGAGGACGCCGAGCTTGCGCATCGGCGGGTCCTGCACCTGGTGGACGAGCTGGCCGAGGTCGAGGTCGGTGCCGGTGTCCCATGCCCGCTGGACCAGGTTCGACAACAGGATGTGCTCACGGGACGAGAGGGGATCGGCGGTGATGCCGACCATGGACAGCAGGCCGCTCACCAGCCCGCCGATCTCGTCGGCCATGGCCTCCTCGTCGGCGCCGGCGGGGGCCGACAGCGACCCCACCAGGTCCAACGGAACCCCGGCGGTGGAACCGGGCGTGTAGACGGTGACGTCGCTGCGCTCGGCCAGCTCGGCGACGTGGCTGCCGTCGAGGTCCCAGGAGGCCAGGCCGTCCCGCCACGTCTCGGCGGTCGCCGCGGCGTCGGCTCCGGCCGGCACCCACGGGGCGAACTCCTCGGCGGACAGGCCCGGGAACCGCAGGGCCAGGTTCGTCATGTCCCCCTTGGGGTCCAGGACCAGGGTCGGGATGCCGGCCCGGAGCGCCTCCTCGAGGAGCACCACGCCGAGGCCGGTCTTGCCCGAACCGGTCATGCCGACGATGACCCCGTGGGTGGTCAGATCCGCCGGATCGAGCGACAGGGCCGGCCCGGTGCGCTCGTGCGTGGCTGGATCGACGATCCCGCCCAGGGTCAGCTCGTCTTCCATGGGGACGGAACCTATCGGTGGCCCCCGGAGGGTGTGATGCCGTGGAGGCCCGTCGCTACGGTGCGCGGACGTGACCCTCTTCCAGGTGACCCCCGAGGAGATCCGCATCGCGTGCGAGGCCGAGACACCCGAGGACGCCGGGCTGGTCTGCCGCAACGTGTACACGTGGACCGAGAACGACCTGCTCGCCCGGGTCGCGGACTGGCTGGCCACGGTGCCGCTGCGGATCGCGATCATCTTCCTGGTCGCCTGGGTCGTGAACCGACTGGTGCGCAAGTCCATCGGGTCCTTCGTCCGCAACATGACCGAGGGGGACCACCAGGAGACCCGGACCCGCCTCCGGAAGTACACGCCCAAGCCGCTCCAGGCCACGTCGGCCCTGCAGCCGCTGCGGGCCGCGTCCCGCGCCCAGACCATCGGGCTGGTGCTGAAGAGCACGGCCAGCATCATCATCTACTCGATCGCGATCATCACGGCCCTGGCCGAGGTCGGCATCAACCTCGCGCCGCTCATCGCCGGTGCCGGCATCGTCGGCGTGGCCCTCGGCTTCGGCGCCCAGTCGCTGGTGAAGGACTTCCTGTCGGGGCTGTTCATGCTGGCGGAGGACCAGTACGGCGTGGGCGACGTCATCGACGTGGGCGAGGCCACCGGCACCGTCGAGGTCGTGAACCTGCGCACCACCAAGCTGCGGGCGGTGGACGGCACGGTGTGGCACGTGCCCAACGGCGAGATCCGGCGGGTGGGCAACATGTCCCAGCAGTGGGCCCGCGCCCTGCTCGACGTCGAGGTCGCCTACTCCACCGACCTGGGCACGGCCGAGCAGGTGGTCAAGGAGGTCGCCGACCAGCTCTGGCGCGAGGACACCTGGCGCACCGACATCCTCGAGGAGCCCGAGATCTGGGGCATCCAGACCCTCGGCGCCAGCGGCATCGCCATCCGACTGGTCGTCAAGACCCAGCCCGGCCGGCAGTGGGCCGTGAGCCGCGAGCTCAACCGCCGGATCAAGGACCGCTTCGATGCCGAGGGCATCGAGATCCCGTTCCCCCAGCAGGTGATGTGGGTGCGCGGCGAGAGCGGCCCCGGCGCCGTCGACCCGGTCGGCGACGGGCCCGGCGACGGCGGCGAACCCGGAGCGACACGCGGTTGACCGAGCGGCCGGCCCGGGCCCGTGCGCTCGAGGCGACCTCCAGCCTGAACCCGGGTGCCTTCTCGGTGGTCGACTGGGGCCTGTTCGTCAGCATCGCGCTCATCTGGGGCTCGTCGTTCCTGTTCATCGCGATCGCGCTCGACTCCATCGAGCCCGGCCTCATCACCTGGGGTCGGGTGGTCCTCGGGGCCGCCGTGCTCAACGTCGTGCCCCGGGCCCGCGCCCGCATCGAGGCCGAGGACCGCTTCCGCATGGTGCTGCTGTCGCTGCTGTGGGTCGGCATCCCCTTCACGCTGTTCCCGCTGGCCGAGCAGCACATCTCCTCGGCGGTCACGGGGATGCTGAACGGGTCGATGCCGATCTTCGCCGCGCTCGTGGCAGGCGTCCTGCTGCGCATCCCGCCGGGGCCGGTGCAGGCCGCCGGCCTGGTCGTGGGCCTGCTCGGCACGCTCGCCGTCTCCTTCGACCAGCTCGGGGAGGGGGACAACGCCTGGATCGGTGTGCTCATGGCCCTGGGTGCCACCGTCTGCTACGGCTTCGCCATCAACATCGCCGCCCCGCTGCAGCGCCGCTACGGGTCGCTCGCGGTGATGGCCCGCATGCTCGCCCTCGCCACGGTCTGGACCGCGCCCTTCGGCATCTGGTCGATCCCCGGGTCGTCGTTCGAGCTGGCGCCGGCCCTCTCGGTCGCGTTCATCGGTGCCGTCGGCACGGGCATCGCGTTCGTCGTCATGGCGACGCTGGTCGGCTCCGTCGGCTCGACCCGTGCCTCCATGGCCACGTACCTGATCCCGGTGGTGGCCATGGTCCTCGGCGTCGCGGTCCGCGACGAGCGGGTCGGCGTCCTGGCCCTGTTCGGCGTGGTGCTGGTGGTCGCAGGCGCGTACTTCGCGTCGCGCCCCGAGCGCCGGGTGCCCGCCCCCATCGCCATCCGCGAGCCCACCTGACCTTCGCCGGCCCGGGGAGAATGGGGTGATGGCATCGCTGCTGGTCGTGACCGGTCCCCCCGGTGCGGGGAAGTCGACCGCCGCGAGGCTGCTGGCCGACCGTGCCGAGGGACCGAGCGCCCTGGTCGAGGGGGACCGCTTCTTCGGCTTCCTCGCCGCGGGCGCGATCGAGCCCTGGCGGCCGGAGTCGAGGGACCAGAACGAGCTCGTGACCCGGGCGGCGGCCGCAGCTGCGGGCGTGCTCGCCACCGGGATCGAGACGGTCTACGACGGGGTCCTCGGCCCGTGGTTCCTGCCGACGTTCGCCGCCGGGACGGGGCTGGCCCGGCTCGACTACGTGGTGCTGCTGCCCTCGGTCGACGAGTGCGTCCGGCGGGTCGCGTCCAGGGTCGGGCACGGGTTCAGCGACGAGGCGGCGACCCGCAAGATGCACGCCGAGTTCGCCGCCGCCTCGGTCGAGGGCCGCCACGTCCTCCGGGACCCCGGTGGGATCGACGACGTCGTCGCCGACATCGAAGCGGCCCGGGCCGCCGGGCGACTGGTGCACGAGGTCCGCTGACGCGGGTCCCCGCTCAGGCGCGCAGCGACACCAGGTGCTGGCCGCCGCCCTCGTCGACCTCGGCGGTGGCGCCGAGATCCGGCGCGAGGCGGCCGACGCGGTCGGCCAGCCAGGCGGCAGCGGCGTCGGCGTCCTCGGCGGTGGGGCACCGGGCCATGACCTCCCGCCCGCCCTTGCGCTCCAGGCGCTCGACGGCGGTCAGGATCACGGCCGGGTCCACCACGAAGAGGTGCTCGGGCCAGGGCACGACGGGGTCGTTGGCACCCTTGCCCGTGTTGCAGCCCCGGTGCGCCAGCCGCTCCTGGCCGCCGGCCGCCTTCTTCTTGGCCTTGGCCTTGGTGGTGCGCAGGTCGATGCTGGGCCCGCGGGGGTCGTTCACCGACATGTCCGGGTCGACCGGCTCGTCGCACAGCCAGCACCGCCAGTCGTCCTGCTCGCCGACCTCGTCGAGGCGGCTCATGGGGACAGGTGCGAGCAGGGGGCCACGGCGGGGCACCGTAGGCCCTGGGCGGCGATTCGTCGACGATTCGTCGGCTTTACAGAACCACGCGCCGATTCGTCGGCGAATCGTTCCCCACGGTCTGGTAGGCCGCTTCCATGATCATCGAGCACCGGACGTTCCGCCTCGCCGCCGGCGCTGGCGAGGGCCAGTTCCTCGAGGCGGACCGGCGGATCCAGACCGAGGTGGCGCCGTTCCAGCACGGGTTCATCCGTCGCACGACCGCTCGGGGCGCGGATGGCCGCTGGCTCGTGGAGACCCTCTGGTCGAGCGACGTCGACGCCGTGGCCGCCGCGGAGCCGGACGGACCCGCGGTCGAGGCCTTCCGGGTGTGCGTGGATCCCGCCTCGGTCGAGGTCGTGCGCTGGACGACCCTGGACTGACCTCCTACTGCTGGACCAGGCCCACCGGGTTGCCCTCGGGGTCGTCGATGAACGCGAGCGTCGGCTGGCCCTCGAGCTGGAACGGCTCGGCGGTGATCGTCGCGCCGAGCTCGACGGCGCGGTCGAGCGTCTCGCGCAGGTCGCGCACCTGCACGTAGAGGCTCACCCGGGAGGTGTCCGACGCCTGGAGGTGGCCGGCGGGTCCGGGCTCGGGTCCGCCGAAGCCGGCGCCGATCGGGGCGAACGCGCCATCGCCGATGTCCCAGCTGAACAGGGCGCGGTAGAACGCACGCTGCGCGTCGACGTCGCGTGCCTCGATGGCCCAGTGCACGACGGGGCGGGCCCAGTCCCGGCCGGAGCTGGTGGTCACGGGCGCCGGGCGTGCACGGCCGCGTTGTGCCGGGCGAGCGCTGACGCGTAGTCGGGATGCGACCGGGTCACCGTCACCCAGCGGCCCGAGCCGTCGAGCTGCAGGTCGATCCAGCGCAGCGGCGCCACGATGCTGGCTCCCAGCCACACGAGCAGCCCGACCCCGACGAGGGCGCTGAGCACCAGCATCGCCGGCGTGTCGAGACCGCGACCGCCCCAGGCGACCACGGCGATCCAGACGAGCATGGCGCCGCCGGCGGCGATGATGGCCCGCTGGGAGGTGGCCACCGTGGCGTTGTAGCGACCGAGCGCCTCGGCGGAGATGGGCAGCACCCCCGACACGCGGCTCGGCCGGCGGGCCATCGCCGCCAGCACCACGAGCGCGATCCACCCGACCGGTCCGAACAGCACCAGGACCAGCCACCAGCCCTGGAAGCCGCCCTCGCTGGAGGAAACCCGGACCCAGTGGTCGGTCGGCTCGCCGGTGATGGCGCACACGGCGGGGCCGGCACCGACCGCCAGGTCGTCCACGTGGATCAGCGCGGTCGTGTGCGGCCGTTGCCGGCTCCGGACCAGGGCCAGCGCGGCCACGACCACGATCCCGACGAAACCGAGCACGAGCACCGCCACGGGCGGGACCGTACCGCCCACCGGCACGACGTGCTCGGGAGCCGACCGTCCGGTCACGCCGATACCGTCGGCGCATGGCCTCCGAGACCCGAACCGAGACCGACTCCATGGGCGGCATCGACGTCGCCGCCGACCGCTACTGGGGCGCCCAGACCCAGCGCAGCATCGCCAACTTCCCGATCGGGCGGGACCGCTTCGTGTGGGGTCGACCCATCATCGAGGCGTTCGGCCTCGTGAAGTGGGCCGCGGCGCGGGCCAACACCGAGCTCGGTGAGCTCGACGGGGAGATCTCCGAGCTGGTGCAGCGGGCCGCTGACGAGGTCATCGCCGGCGACCTCGACGACCACTTCCCGCTCGTCGTCTGGCAGACCGGCTCCGGCACGCAGTCGAACATGAACGCCAACGAGGTCATCAGCAACCGAGCCATCGAGCTGGCCGGCGGCGAGATCGGCTCCAAGTCACCCGTGCACCCGAACGACCACGTCAACCGGGGACAGTCGAGCAACGACACCTTCCCGACCGCGATGCACGTCGCCATCGTGTTGGCCCTGCACCGCCAGCTCTACCCCGGCGTCATGGCCCTGCGGGACACGCTGCGCGACAAGGCGGTCGAGTTCGCCGACGTCGTGAAGGTCGGCCGCACGCACCTGCAGGACGCCACCCCGATCACCATGGGCCAGGAGATCGGCGGGTGGGTCCACCAGATCGACTGGGCCCTCGAGCAGGTCCGCCGCAGCGAGGACGGCCTGCTCGAGCTGGCCATCGGCGGCACGGCCGTCGGCACGGGCCTCAACGCCCATCCCCGCTTCGGCGCCGTCGCGGCGGGCGAGCTCGCCGAGCGCACCGGTCACGGGTTCCGGGTCGCGGGGAACCGCTTCGCGGCGCTGTCGGCCCACGACGCGCTGGTCGCCACCAGCGGCGCCCTGCGCACCCTGGCCGGCGCGCTCATGAAGATCGCCAACGACGTGCGCTGGGAGGCGTCGGGTCCCCGCAACGGCATCGGCGAGCTTCGGATCCCGGAGAACGAGCCGGGCTCGAGCATCATGCCGGGCAAGGTGAACCCGACCCAGTCCGAGGCCCTCACGATGGTGGCGGTCCAGGTGTTCGGCAACGACGCCGCCGTGGCCTTCGGCGGGTCCCAGGGCAACTTCCAGCTCAACGTGTTCAAGCCGGTGATGGCCCACAACGTGCTGGAGAGCATCGCGCTGCTCGGCGACGCCAGCGCCTCCTTCGAGGAGCACTGCGCCCGTGGTCTCGAACCGGACCACGACCGCATCCGCCACAACCTCGAGCAGAACCTCATGGTGGTCACGGCGCTCAACCCCCACATCGGCTACGACAAGGGTGCCGAGATCGCCAAGAAGGCCCACGCCGAGGGGACGACCCTGCGCGAGGCCGCCATCGCTTCGGGGCACCTGAGCGCCGAGGAGTTCGACGAGTGGGTCGACCCGATGGCGATGACCCGGGCCGACTGAGGCGCGACACCAGCACTGCCAGTGCCAACGCAGCCGTGCCGGCCGTGCTCCCGGTGCGTCAGCGGAGGAGCTCGTACTCGGGTGCGTCCTTCTTCGCCGCCTCCGGCGGCAGCCCGCACTGCAGGACCGGGTACCGGCGGCGGATGCCGACCCGTGCCGTGCGCTCGCCGGCCCCGGTCGCTCCGTCCCAGCGGAGCGTGACCGTGGCCGTCCGGCCGTCCGGTGCGACGTCGACGTCGGCGTCGAGCTGGTCGACGTCGAGGCCCGCCCAGCCCCGCTCGGACAGGGAGAGCGCCTCGACCACCTGGGCCCACGGGGCGAGCCCCACGTGGCCCCGGTAGTGGTCGCGGGCCTCGATCGGGTGCAGGGTGCGGTGGATGATGCCGGCGATGGCGTCGGCATCCAGGAACGCCCAGACCCGACCGTCGGGCAGCGAGAGCGCCGTCGGGGCGAAGCGGTGCCCGCCGAGGTGGCTGGTCCGGCGGATGCGGACGTCGGGCAGCGCGGCACGGGCCTCGACCGCGAGCCGGGTGCCCGAGCCGCCGCAGCACCGGTCGCGGGCGCCGTGACCGCAGACGAGCACCTCATCGGGTGCATCCTCACCGGGCACGTCGGGCGCGCCGCCGGCGGCGACGGTGGCGAGCGCATCGGGCACGTCGACGGCCGGCACGAGCCAGTCGGTCCCGGTGAAGCGGGCCCCGTCGGCGGTCCAGCGGGTGATCAGGACGGCGCCATCCGGGCGGGCGACGTCGGGGACGATCGTCTGCACGCGGGTGCCGGAGGCCAGATCGAGGTCTGCGATCCAGGGGTGGTCGGCGACGTCGGCCGGCCAGGGGAGCGGCACCTCCACGGTGACCAGCCGATCGAGCTCGACGGCCGACCCGATCGGGTCCACGCCCAGGTCCAGCGTCCACGGTGCGCAGCGCAGCTCGAGTGGTCCGTCGACGGAGGGGGTCACCTCCGCAGTATGGGGGGCCACGGGCCCAGGGCGCACCCGGCCGGGGGCGGGCAGTCCGGCCGGGTGCGCCCTCGACCCGTGGCCGAGGGAGGGTGCGGGATCAGGCGGCTCGGCGGCGCCCGCCGCGGACGCTGCGCACGATGAGCAGGAGCACGATCGCGCCGACGATGGATCCGAAGACACCGCCCATCTGGACCGCGCCGTCGTCGATGTCGGCGCCGAAGAGGACGTAGCCGAGGAAGCCGCCGACGAAGGAGCCGGCCACGCCCAGGGCCCACGTGCCGACGATGCCCATGGGGTCCGGGCCGGGGACGACCAGGCGGGCGATGGCTCCGAAGATGATGCCGAAGAAGAAGAGCACGAGCAGGAACCAGAGCATTGGCGATCCCTTCCCGTCACCCACGGTGACCAGACCGACTCCCGCCGGACATCGGACACATCTTCCGGGAGCGCGAGCCGGCGCTCGGGCGGGGCTCAGGTGGCGAAGCGGGACACGATCTCGAGGACGTCGTCGCCGTAGCTGTCGAGCTTGGAGGGTCCGACGCCCTTGACGCGGCTGAGGGCGCGCAGGTCGGCCGGGCGGGCCTTGGCGATGTCCTTCAGCGGTGCGTCGCCGAAGATGATGAAGGCCGGACCGCCCTGTCGCTTGGCGACCTCGCTGCGCCACCGCCGCAGCTCCTCGAACACGACGAGGTCCTCTCCCTCGAGCTCGGGTTCGGCTGCCCTGGCCGCCTTCTTCGCCGCCCCGCCGGCGGACGCCCGCGCACCGGCGGCCGACGCCTGCTGGGCCCGACGGGTCGCCTGCTTGGGGGCGCGCCCGTCGAGCTCGGCGAGGAACGGGCTCGGTCGGTCGTCGTCGGCGAGCACCGTCACGGCCTCGATGCCGCGGGTGATGGCCACGTGGAACACGCGCCGCTCCTCCTCGACGTCCTCGGCCAGCCGATGCGGGAAGATGCCGGCGTCGGCGCCGAAGACGACGACGTGGGGCCACTCCCGTCCCTTCACCCGGTGGACGGTGGACAGGGTGACCCCGGCGGCGGCGCCCGCGGTCGGGTCGCCGTCGGATGCCCGGGGGCCGTCGAGCGCCCGGCGCAGCCACGTCTCGAACAGCTCGGGGTCGGGCTGGAGATCAGCCACCTGGAGCAGGGCGTCGAGGTCGTCGAGGTGCGAGGAGCCCTCGGCGCCGGGCCGGCCGTCGAGCAGCTCCATGGCGCCCCCCAGGCCGATGTCGTCGCGGATGGCCTGGAGGATCTCCCTAGTGGTGGCCCCCCCGGCCAGGTCCCCGAGGCGGTCGATGTCGGCGGCGAGGTCGAGCAGCTTGTCGGCGACCCGTGCGTCGTCGATGCGCTCGGCGGCCTTGGCCACCTCGTGGCCGGAGCGGCACCGGCCCAGCCACTTGTCGACCCAGTTCGGGAAGCCGCGGCTGGGCCGCCGGCGGATCTCGGTGAGGTCGGCGGAGGCGATGGCCCCCGGATCGGTGGCGACCCGCAGCCACGCCAGGGCGGCCCGCAGGCCCACCCGCTGGAGCACGTCGCGCCGCAGCACCGAGGCGATGGGGATGCCGGCGCCGTGCAGCGCGACGTGGGGCGCCAGCAGGAGCGAGTTGGTGCGCGTCAGCACGGCGACCTGGGCGGGGTCGCCGGTGGCCTCGACCGCGGCGCGCACGACGTCGACGACCCGCGTCGCCCCCTCCTGGGGCGGGTGCTCGACGACGGTGAGGGCATCGGTCGCCCCGGCCGGCCGCGCGGCGACGATGGTCTTGGCCACCCGCTGCTCGTTGTAGCCGAGCAGGTGGCGGGCGGCGTCGACCACGGCCGGTGGGCACCGGTAGTTGACCTCGAGGGCGTGCTCGTGGGCGCCCGGGAAGAGCTCGGCGAAGTGGAGCAGGAACTGCGGGCTCGCACCGGCGTGGCCGTAGATGACCTGGTCGTCGTCGCCGACGCCGAACACGTCGTAGGTGGGGGCCGCCAGCAGGCGGAGGAGCAGCACGTGGGCGGGCGTGAGGTCCTGGAACTCGTCGACCAGCAGGTGGCGGTGGCGGTTCTGCTCGCGGCGACGGAACTCGCCGTCGCCCAGCAGGAGCTCGATCGCGTGGACGATCTGCTCGTCGAAGTCGAGCACGCCATCGCGGCGCAGGCCGTCCCGGTACGGCTC
>Ga0208490_100628_pt1 | contig 19488 bp, 17 predicted proteins | sample SubbioAug_CSWold_FD_184818 | JGI IMG/M metagenome (GOLD analysis project Ga0208490, IMG submission 184818) | Serpentinite rock and fluid subsurface biosphere microbial communities from McLaughlin Reserve, California, USA - CR11Aug_CSWold (SPAdes) | ecosystem: Environmental > Terrestrial > Deep...
GTGATAAGGTTCTAATACAAAGGAATTGTCACAAGGCAGTTTATAATGCCTTGATTTTAAATAGACTGCAACCTGTTTACATTTATCCAAATTATAATGAAAATCATAATGTGTTGACTGGTTTATATCCTGAAGATATTGATGAAGCATTGACTGAGAATCCAGATATCAAAGCTGTTGTAATGACATATCCAAACTATTATGGAGTTTGTTCAGATGTTAAATCAATTGCAGAAATAGTTCACAAACACAATAAGATTTTAATGGTTGATGAAGCTCATGGACCACATATGACATTTTCAGATAGATTACCTATGTCATCACTTGAAGCTGGAGCTGATATTGTAATTCATTCAACTCACAAGACATTACCAAGCTTTACTCAAACATCAATGATTCATGTTGGTACTGATAGAGTAGATTTAAATAAACTTAGAGATAGATACCAGTTATATACAACAACAAGTCCATCATACTTATTCACTTTATCAAATGAAATCGCCACAGCTTATATGGATGGAGAAGGTAGAGAGAAACTTGATAACAGTATTACTAAAGTGGAAGAAGTTATAAAAAGACTAGAAGCTATTCCAAGAGTAGAGGTTTTTATTGGTGACAAAGATGATGAAACAATATTTGATAAGGACAATACTAAAATACTAATTAATATCGATGGAATTAGAGGTTCTACAGTAAAGAAGAAATTAAGAACTGAATATAACATAAGACTTGAAATGGCAGATTTCTATTATGCTCTTATTTTAACAAGTTTAATGAACAACGATGAAGATTTTGAAAAGGTTATTGCAGCAATAGAAGATTTAGCCAAAAATGCTCCTTATGAAGAGATTAATTGGGTAAATGTAAAGATGCCAGTACCAAAGGTAATAATGAGACCTTCAGATGCATATTATGGCAAGAAAGAGCAAATTAAACTTAAAGATGCCATAGGTAGAGTATCTGCAGCACCAATAATTCCTTATCCACCTGGAATTCCATTAATAGTACCAGGGGAAGAAATAACTCATGAGATATACGAACATTGCCTTTTCCTTATGGACAATGGTATAGAAATCGTAGGATTAATGGGTTATAATAAGGATAATGTTGTAGTTGTAGAATAAGGAGTTGTTATTGGTGAGGGGAAAATTCATAACATTGGAAGGACCTGATGGATCAGGTAAATCCACTATGATAAACTTAATAGGTCAGTTTCTTAAGGAGAATGGGCAAGAGTTCATACTAACTAGAGAGCCTGGTGGAACCAAGATTGGTGAAAAAATTAGGGATATAATAATAGACAGAGAACATGACAATATGGGAGCTGAAACTGAAGCTCTTCTATTTGCAGCATCTAGAGCTCAACATGTGCACGAAAAGATTATCCCCTCTATTAATGAAGGAAAGATAGTAGTATGTGATAGATTTCTATTATCTTCCCTTGCCTACCAAGGCGTGGGAAGAGATTTGGGTATAGAAAGAGTAAAGATGATTAATGATTTTGGATTAAGGGGAATTGTTCCTGATTTAATCCTATTTTTCCATGTTGATCCTGAGGTAACTCTTCTTAGAAAAACAAAAGAAGGCGGAGATAGATTGGAAGAAGAAGGGGGATCATTTCATAAGCAGGTTTATGATGGTTATATGACTCTTCTTAAAAAGTATCCAGACAATATAGTTTTAATCGATGCAACTAAGCCTATAGAAGATGTTTATGCACAAACAATAAATGCCTTAAAGGAAAGACTGGAATCGAATTAAAGGGGGAATCAAAATGAAACTAGTTGTAGCTATTGTACAAGATCAAGATGCAAATAGTGTAATTGAAGAATTGATGGAAAAGGATTTTAGAGTTACAAAACTTGCTTCTACTGGCGGATTTCTAAAGGCTGGAAATACTACTATTCTAAGTGGTGTTGAAGATGACAAGGTTGGAGATGTCATTAAGGTTATAGAGGAAAATTGTAAAACAAGAGAGATTACCACATCATTGTTAACAGTAACAATGCCAGGAGATACCTATATACCATATCCTTTAGAGGTTAAGGTAGGTGGAGCTACTGTATTTGTACTTGATATTGAAAAACATGTGAAGTTTTAGGAGGTCGTCCTTATGAAATTAATAATGGCAATAATAGATGATGAATATACAAACAGTGTCCTAAGAGTCCTTATGGCTGAAAAAATAAAAATGACTAAACTTTCAACATCAGGTGGTTTTTTAAGTCGAGGTAATACAACACTTCTTCTTGGTGTAGATGATGAGAAAGTTGATAATGTAATAGAACTAGTGAAGTCTAAATGTCACCCAAAGAAGGTAAAAAGTGGAGACAGTGAATTTACAATTGGTGTTAATTTATTTGTGTTGCCAATAGATAAGTATATCAGGATTTAGTTTGGAGGAAACTTATGAATTACAATAGCATTATAGGTCATCATGTGGCTATTGAAAGCTTAAAAAGATCCGTTGATAATGGAAGTGAAAGTCACTTTTACATATTTGATGGAGATGATGGCTTGGGTAAAAGGACCATTGGAGAAATATTCGCAAAGACATTATTATGCAAAGAAAAAATGAATGAGCCATGCCAAATCTGCTCCTCGTGTAGGAAGTTTGACTCAGGCAATCACCCTGACTTTAAAGAGATCTTTCCTGAGAAAGGTTTAATTAAAAAAGGTGTGATTGATGAAGTTATTCGCAGTATGGCAATGGCTCCTTTTGAGTCTGAAAAAAAAGTGCTGATTATAGACCAAGCTCATACAATGAACAAAGAAGGACAAAATGCTTTTCTTAAAACATTGGAAGAACCACCTGGATTTATACATATTATATTTGTTTCATCTTCAACAAAAAATCTCTTACAGACAATACGATCCCGTGGTCAAATTGTTAGATTCTATCCAATTCCCAAAGAAGAAGTTACAAAATACTTGGTTGAAAATGAAAATGTTGAACCAGATGTGGCAGGTTTTTTGTCTGAATTTACAAAAGGTTCTATTGGTAAAGCAATAGAGCTTTCCAAATCAGAGACATTTTTTCAAACTAGAGAATGGATTATAGAACTCATTGACTCATTAGTAAAAGGAGAAAAGTGGAAAGTCTTCTCAACAATAGATAGATTTAGTGAGAATAAAGAAGGTATTCAAGATGTCCTAGAGATATTTTTGTTCTGGTTTAGAGATTTAATTTTGTTTAAAACAATTCCAGATTCAACATTGATCATTAACTCCGACAAGAAGATTTTGTTAAGGGAACAATCTTTTCTAGATTTTGATAAAATTAATGATATAATAGAGAAGATAGTGAAAACAATGGAAGATGTTCAAACAAATGTAAATTTTCAATTGTCCATAGAGACGATGTTGTTTAAAATACAGGAGGAGTTTTAATGGTAAGGGTTGTAGGTGTAAGATTTAAAAAAGCAGGAAAGATTTATTATTTCGATCCTGATGTCATAGATGTAAATCACAATGATTTCGTAATCGTAGAAACAGCAAGAGGAGTAGAATTTGGGCATGTAGTTGTCGGTCCAAGAGATGTTGATGAATCAGAAATAGTATCTCCACTAAAAAAAGTCCTTAGAATTGCAGAAGATGAAGACTTTGAGATACACAAAGACAATAAGAAAAGGGCAAAGGAAGCAATAGCAGTTTGTCAGGAAAAAGTAAGAGAACACAACTTAGACATGAAGCTTGTTGATGTGGAATACACTTTTGATAATAATAAAGTTATTTTCTACTTTACAGCTGATGGAAGAATTGATTTTAGAGAGCTTGTAAAAGACTTGGCATCAATATTTAAGACTAGAATAGAGCTAAGACAAATTGGAGTAAGAGATGAAGCTAAAATGATAGGTGGCGTTGGTCCTTGTGGACAGGTTGTTTGTTGTGCAAAATTCCTTGGTGAATTTGCTCCAGTATCAATTAAAATGGCCAAAGAACAAAGTCTATCCTTAAATCCCACAAAGATTTCTGGCCTTTGTGGAAGATTGATGTGTTGTTTAAAATATGAACAAGATACTTATGAAGAATTACTAAAGAAAATGCCTTCTGTTGGTGCTATTGTTAAAACTCCAGATGGTCGAGGAGTAATCATAGATACTTATACTTTACTTGAAAGAGTTAAAGCAAAGGTAAGACTATCTGATGGTACAGAAGATATATTCCAATACCAAGTTGAAGATATTGAGTTAACAGGAAAATATGATCCAAGTTATCAAAGAACTAATGACAACAATTTAGATCCAGATTCAATAGAAGCATTTAAAGTCCTAGAAAAAAACTAGGAATTAAGCTAATCCTTCCCATTTTTCAGGGAAGGATTATTTAAAATTGTCTTTTAAATTACTCGCATATCTGTTAAAATATAACCAAGTAGATTTCATTCTTCAGGAGGTGAAAAGAATGGCTTATATAATTAATGATGATTGCATCGCTTGTGGTGCATGTGAACCAGAATGTCCAACTGAAGCTATATCAGCAGGTGATATTTATGTTATCGAAGCTGATAAATGCATAGACTGTGGAGCTTGTGCTAGTGTTTGTCCAGTGGACGCACCAAATCCAGCTTAGTACTTAATTCAGAAACTAGACCCTCAAGGGTCTTTTTTCATATTTCATATATTTAGGAGAAATTATGGAGAGAATAGATAAGGTGCCTGGAACAGATTATGATATAATTCAAAACAAAGGATTGTTTTCTTATGGTGTAGATGCAATCCTCCTGTCTTCATTTGCAAAAGCAAAAGGTATAACCATGGATTTAGGAACTGGAACTGGAATAATACCATTAAGATTAATAGATAAAAAAGGAGTCTTAAAAATTTATGGTGTTGAGATTCAAGAAGAGGTTGCATCTTTGGCGAAAAGATCAGTAATTTTGAATTCTCTACAAGACAAAATTGAGATATTAAATATGGATTTAAGAAACCTTAAAGATGTGTTTCCTAAAGCTTGTGTTGATGTTGTTATTTGTAATCCGCCCTACATGAAATCAGGAGGGGCGATTGTAAATGAAAAAGAAAATTTTGCTCTATCACGACATGAACTTAAAGGTTCTATCGAAGATATATTAAAAGTATCTTCTTATTTATTAAAACCTATGGGAAAACTATTTATGGTACACAGGCCAAATAGATTGGTTGATGTGCTTTATAGTATGAGGGAATCAAAAATAGAACCAAAATTCATACGGTTCATACACCCAAAGAAGGATAAAGGTACAAATTTATTTTTAGTTGAAGGTCATAAAGATGCAAAGAGGGATTTTAAAATACTAGACCCATTATATATTTATAAGGAAGATGGAAGCTATACTGATGAAATATATGAAATTTATGGAAGGCTAAGGTGATGCAATGGATGGAATATTATATATATGTCCAACCCCAATTGGTAATTTAGATGATATTACCATAAGAACTCTACAAGTGTTAAAGCAGGTAGATTTAATTGCTGCTGAAGATACCAGACACACCTTAAAACTCCTAAATCATTATGATATTAAGAAACCTTTGACCAGTTATCATGAACACAATACTCGGGAAAAGGGAGATGTATTAATAAAAGAACTTAAGGATGGAAAGAACATAGCTTTGGTAAGTGATGCTGGAATGCCAGGGATATCTGATCCAGGACACGACATTATTAAACTTTGTATTAAGGAGAATATACAAGTAATAGGACTTCCAGGACCATCTGCTTCTTTACTTGCATTGGTAATTTCAGGATTAAACACTGAAAAATTTGTTTTTGAAGGATTTTTACCTTCAAAAAAAGGGGACAGAAAAAAAGCTCTTGAAAAGTTAAAGGAAGAAAAAAGGACTATTATCTTTTATGAGAGCCCACACAGAATAAAGGACAGTGTTTTTGATATATTTTCAGTTTTTGGAAACAGGAAGGCATCATTATCTAGAGAATTAACAAAGCATTATGAGGAAACATTAAGAGGAGATCTAGAATATCTAAATTTAGTACTTGAAGAAAGAGATTTAAAAGGAGAAATGATATTAGTAATTGAGGGTAGTGAAGAAATCATTGTTGAATATGACATTGAGAAAGAACTTAATTATTTTATAAATCTTGGATTAAGCTCAAAAGATGCCATAAAGGCAGTTGTAGATAAGACGGGGTTAAATAAGAACGAAGTCTATAAGGAGAGTTTGAAACAGAAATAATAAAACACTCAGGAAATCCTGAATGCTTTATTATGTGGTCTACTTTGAACTAATCTCAGTCATACAACCGGGACAAATATTTTTCCCTTTAAAGTTCTCAATATCTCTGGATTCACCGCAAAAGATACATGAAGGAGAGAATTTTCTTAAGATAATTTTATCTTCGTCAACAAAAATCTCCAATGGATCTTTAATTTGGATATCCAATGTTCTTCTTAGCTCTATTGGTATTACCACTCTGCCAAGTTCGTCAACTTTTCTAACAATACCTGTGGATTTCATAAAGCCACCTCCCAAATAGGTTAACATAATAACCTTGGTAGAATTTTACCATATTTTCAAGAAAAAGTCAATAATTTGTTACGATAATTCATAAAAGACTGAACAATATTTGATAATGTCTCATTAAGAATTATGTGAAAATGTCCTGAGAGTGTATAATATATCTCGACTAATAATTCGAGGTGACATAATGAAAAAGGTGGAATTGAGATTGAATGAAGAATATAAGTACAAGGTTATTAAAAAGCTTGTTGATACAGATGGAAACAAAGATGCTGCCGCATTAAAACTTGGTTGCACACGCAGACAAATTAATCGTATGATTAATGGATATAATTTAGAAGGTAAAGCCTTCTTCATTCATGGTAATAGAGGTAGAAAACCTCTTCATTCCCTTACAGATGAGTTTAAGAAAGATATTATTGATCTTTACCTGAACAAGTATCCTGAAGCCAACTTTCAACACTTCTGTGAGCTTCTTGAGGAACACGAAAATATTAAAGTTTCTGTTGCTACTGTAAGAAATGCCTTAATGGATGAAAATATAGTTTCTCCTAAAGCTACTAAGCGTATAAAAAAGAAAGTTCAGATGAAGTTGATTGCCCATAAAGATAAAGCTACCTCAAAGAAAGAAATTTTAGGAATTCAAGAGAAGATAGTTGCCACAGAAGATGCTCATCCAAGACGACCACGATCCGCTTATTATGGGGAAATGATACAAATGGATGCATCTGTAGACTATTGGTTTGGAAAATCTAAAACACAACTTCATATTGCTGTAGATGATTGTACTGGAGCTATAGTTGGTGCTTATTTCGATACACAAGAGACTCTAAAGGGTTATTACAATATACTGCATCAGATTCTTACTAATCATGGTATTCCTTACATGTTCTACACTGATAGACGCACAGTATTTGAGTACAAACAAAAGAAATCTCCTTCCATTGAGGAAGACACTTTCACTCAGTTTGGGTATGCTTGTAAACAGCTTGGTATTAACATAAAAACAACAAGCATCCCTCAGGCTAAGGGTCGAGTAGAAAGATTGTTCCAGACATTACAATCGCGCCTACCCCTCGAATTACGATTGGCAAACGCGAATACCCTCGAGCAAGCTAACGCATTTTTAAATTCCTACATAAAAAAATACAATAACAGATTTGCTCTACCTATAGATCATAGCAAATCTGTATTTGAAAAACAACCTAGTTCTGAAAAGATAAATCTTACACTTGCTGTATTGGCAGATAGGCAGATTGACAATGGTCATTGTATAAGATTTAAGAAGAAGTATCTTATGCCAATGAATGAAAATGGTTATCCAGTCTACTATCACCAGAAGACTCCATGTATTGTAATTGAATCATTTGATGGAGATTTATTCGCAAGTATTAATGATAAGGTTTATGCTCTTGATGAAGTACCACTTCATGAAGCAGAATCAAGAAACTTCAGCTATGCTGAGCCTAAGAAGCCAATCAAAAGGTATGTGCCACCTATGAGTCATCCTTGGAAGACTTCTTCATTCCTAGGGCATGTGAAGGCTCAAAAGCACCATATATTTGGAGTTGATAAGAGATTTACAGATGTGATTAATTCACAGGAAATGTTCTATTAAATGCATATAAGCACCAACTATCGCTGGTGCTTATGTTTTAATATTATTGGGACATTTTCACTTATGCTTGACATAATTTGTTACGATAATTCATAAAAGTACTTTGTTACGATAATTCATAAAAGTAGGTGATAAAATGTACTCCCTTAATGATGAGATTAAAGAACGGTTAAAAGATGTAAACAACAGCATTTCACTGAAATATAATTTAATTTTTGACGGGAAAAAAGAAGACTTACGAGACTTTATAAACTCCAATATTGGGATGATAAAACCTATAGAAAAGCTGTCAGGATTTGAACTAGAAACTATCAAACAAAAAGGTGGAGTGGTTGGTGTAGATGGCTCTAACAACAGAATGGGAGGAAATTACCCTCATTATATTGAAATCTTTCAAGCTTTAGCCAAATCAACAATAAGAATAAATGATCCTGTTTATGTTTCTCAAGTATACACACCTATTCTTGATATAGATGAGGATGATTTATTGGATCCAAGTGAGGAGAAAAAAGAGGATAACAAAGATGCAACATTGGCAAAACTTGAGGTAGAAGCTGCCATTAAAGGAGTTGAAATACTAAACCCACATGTAGTATTAATGGATGGTGGACTTATTAGATATAATATTTATGCTGGAGAAAAGTGGCTTCAGCTTGTAAATCTTTGCTTGGAGAAAGAAATTCTCTTGGCTGGTGTAATTAAGGATATAAAAACATCCATTATAGGTGATGAGATAAAAAAACATCACAAGGATATTAAAGGAGTACTTTATGATAGAGAACTATTATATGGTACATTAAATTATGGAGAATATATTCCCATTGGAGAAGATGTTAATAAAAAAGAAAAAATAGGTTACTCCTCTGCTTTCATAAGAAGTTCCCTTCTTCCCATGGTAATAGGCTTAGATATAATTCAAGATCAAGGACAGTTTCTAGAGTATATAGCAAGACTTGTCCTAACATTAACACCAGAAAACAGTAGAGGTGTTCCTCTTTGGCTGGATATAGTTGATAAGGAAGTTAAAATATCTGAAGATATGTTAAAGGCATTATTGGAAAGATATTTAGATAGGGGAATCTATGAAAGATTTTTCGTTTCTGAAAGAGATAAAAGAAGTTAATCCATGTAAAAGGATGGTGCAATATGAAGGTAGTTGGAATTACAACTGGTCAAGAATTTTTCATAGGCTCAAAGGATAGGAATTTTAGAATTAATGAGTTTTTAATTGTCCAAGACCCTTTCCAAGGGGATTTACTAGGGGAAGTTGTTGAAGCTAAGACATTTAATAGGTATATTCCTCTTAATATCTATGGGGATTTTGTTGACAACAGTGTATTAGAAAGCCTTAAGGCTCTTGGATACGATGTGGATGAAGACACCATATACATAAGTAAAGTTAGACTCCTAAATGAAGCCCAATATCCTGTGGAAACTGGGTCTGATGTCAGATTGCCAAAATTCAGTGAGGTTAAGCCACTTATGGTTAGGACTAATCCAAAAGAGGGATTTGTGCTTGGTGTAATAAGAAACACAGATGACATGGCATTGGACATGGATGAAGAACTTAAAAATATACTTTATACCTTTGAAGATGAAAATCTAAAAGAACAAAGTGACCTACCTTATATTATGGATGTTAAAAGTATGCATCATTATCCACATATTGGAATATTTGGAGGATCTGGCTCAGGAAAGTCCTTTGGACTAAGAGTTTTATTGGAAGAGATTATGTTAAAAGAAATTCCAACAATTGTTCTTGACCCACATTATGAAATGGATTTTTCAAATATTCAAGAACACTTTAAAAGCAAAAACAATATCTTCCAAGGAAGATTTAAGTGTCTACAAGTTGGAAGTCATGTAGGGGTTAAGTTTGAAGATTTAAGGGCAGGAGATTTAAAGAATCTTTTAGATGCAGCCAGTGCATTAACTGATGCCATGAATAATGTTGTTGATATAATCTTCAGAAAGAAAGAATCGTACACTGGATTTTCGAATAGACTAAAAATGCTTTCTGAAGCCCAAGAAGCAGGTAGTGTTATTGAAATCGAAAATAGGATTAAAAATGCAAAAAACGATGATGAAAAAAGGGCTTGGGAAGAAAGAAAGAATATGTATCTGACATATGATAAGACATGCCCATACAGCTCTGTAAGAGGAGTTTTGTGGAGACTTGGCAGATTGTATAACGAAGGGATTTTTTCCAAGGACAGTAGAGAAATAGAATCAGCACTTCTTGATTCAAAACTAATAGTAATTCAAGGAAGCACTAGAATCTTACAAGTATATAGCACCTATCTTTTAAATACTTTATATCACAAAAGAAGAGATTATAAAGATGCTTTATACAAGCAGTTACCTGCAGAGTTCTTCCCACCATTTTTAGTTGTAACAGATGAAGCTCATAACTTTGCACCAAAGGGCTATGATTCTCCCTCAAAATCAATTATTAAAGAAATTGCACAAGAAGGAAGAAAATACGGCGTATTTTTAACCCTTGCAACTCAAAGACCAACACTATTGGATGAGACAGTCACTGCTCAACTTAACACCAAGTTTATTTTTAGAACCGTAAGAGCTTCTGACATAAACACCATCAAGGAAGAAACTGATATTACATTTGAGGAAGCAAAGAGACTTCCCTATCTTCGAACCGGTGATGTTTTCATTTCTTCTGCTGTAGTAGGTAGAACTATATTTGCTCGAATAAGAGCTGCATATTCTACCAGTCCTCATACTTTAAATCCATTTGATGAATTATGGAATAAGGCTAAGGAAGAAGATGACAAGTACTTTGATATAATAATGAATATGTTGCCAATTAATGAGACTGACATGTTAAATGTGATTCAAGAAATAGAAAAAGAAGAAGGTATAACGCTAACCATTGTTAGACTTGAAGATAAGCTTCAAACTCTTGCAAAAAAACAATATATTAAGAAGGAACAGACATTTTTGGGGTATAGATATATAAAGGTATAACTATACCTTTTTTTTACAATAGCAATATATCACTGGAATCCACTAATAAATGGAGGGGCTTATGAACGAGAATTTGGAAATGAATTATTTTTACATAGAAGATGGTGAACTGGATGCCTATCTTTTTCACGAGGGAACATTCTATAAATCATATGAATTCTTAGGTGCCCATCCGTATAAAAAGGGTAATGAAAAAGGATATAGATTTGTGGTCTGGGCTCCAAGAGCTAAAGAGGTATTTCTAACAGGTGACTTTAATTTCTGGGACGATTTTAACCTACCTATGAAACGCATTGGAGGAAGCGGACTTTGGAATATAGTCATAAAAAATGGAGAACAATTCCATCGGTACAAGTATAGAATTATAGCTGAAACCGGTGAAGTTAGACACAAAGCTGATCCATATGCTTTTCATTCTGATACGAGACCTTTAAATGACTCAAAAATATATGACATTAATGGTTACAAATGGAATGATAAGGAATGGATGAAAAAAAGAGGTAAGAATCTTCATAATAGACCTATTTCTATTTATGAAGTTAATCTATTGTCGTGGAAACAAAAAGAAGATGGAGTTCAATATTCTTATGTTGAAATGGCAAAGCTCCTGGTTTCTTATGTTAAGAAACATGGTTACACTCATATTGAATTTATGCCCCTTACTGAATATCCATTTGATGGATCATGGGGATATCAGGTTACAGGATATTTCTCCCCAACAAGTAGATATGGCACTCCCAAAGATTTGATGTACTTAATAGATGAATGTCATAAAAATGATATAGGAGTTATTCTAGATTGGGTTCCTGCACATTTTTGTAAAGACGACCATGCCTTAGCAAGATTTGATGGAACATACTTGTTTGAAAGCTTAGATAAAATGAAGGCAGAAAATGATCAATGGGGGACTCTTAATTTTGATTATTCAAAAAAAGAAGTGCTAAGTTTCTTAATTTCAAACGCAATGTACTGGCATGAATACTACCATATTGATGGATTTAGAATAGATGCTGTAGCTTATATGCTATACCTTGATTTTGGAGGTAAAGACATACGAAATATTTATGGCGGACGAGAAAATATTGAAGCTATTGAGTTTATAAAAAGACTTAATTCGGTGATTTTTAAAAATTTTCCTGATACAATGATGATAGCAGAAGAATCAACTGCATGGCCAAAGGTAAGTCACCCATTAGAAGAAGATGGTCTTGGTTTTAATTTTAAATGGAATATGGGTTGGATGAATGATATTCTAGAATATATGGAGGTTGACCCTATATATAGAAAAGACTATCACAGTGCATTAACCTTCTCTATGATGTATGCATTTTCAGAGCGCTTTATTCTACCCCTTAGCCATGATGAAGTTGTTCATGGTAAAAGGTCCCTATTGGATAAAATGCCAGGAAATTACAATGACAAATTTTCTAACCTAAGACTTTTATACCAATACATGTTTGCTCATCCAGGGAAAAAGCTCTTGTTTATGGGTGGCGAATTTGGTCAATTTGTTGAATGGAGAGATTATACAAGTTTGGATTGGCACCTATTGGAATATGAAATGCATAGTAAACTTCATAAATTTACGAGAGATTTAAATTTATTTTATAGTAATGAAACATGTCTATACGAAAGAGATACTTCATACGAAGGCTTTCAATGGATAGAGCACCATAACCATATGGAAAGTATAATCGCATTTGAAAGGTTAGACAACAAAGGAGAAAGACTTATTTGTGTATTTAACTTTACCCCCGTTCCTAGACCAAGTTACCCAATAGGGGTAATGGAAGAAGGAACTTACCATACATTGTTTAATAGTGACCATCAAAGGTATGGAGGGTCTACAAAAAGAAATAGAAACTATAAATCAACTGAAGAAAAGATCCATGACCGCAACTTGTCCATCAGAATTGACATACCCCCACTTGGGGCAGTTTATCTTAAACTAAAGAAAGAGCAGATGAAGACTGGAGGGAATAAAAATGATAGAAAATAAAGTTGTCGCCATGCTTTTGGCTGGAGGCCAAGGCTCAAGGTTAAAAGAACTAACTAGAAAGATTGCAAAGCCTGCAGTACCTTTTGGAGGGAAGTATAGAATAATTGATTTTGCACTTAGTAATGCAGCAAACTCAGGGATTGAAGATATTGGAATTCTAACTCAATACAAGCCATTTCTTCTAAATTCTCACATAGGAATTGGCTCAGCCTGGGACTATGATAGAAACATCGGTGGTCTAAGAATACTGCCTCCATTTACATCTGAAGATGGTGGAAGATGGTACACAGGAACAGCTAATGCAGTATTTGAGAATATTGATTATATTGATGAACAAGATCCAGAGTATGTACTTATTTTATCAGGAGATCATATCTACAAAATGAATTACAACGATTTATTAGACTATCATAAGGAAAAAGGTGCTGATGTAACAATTGCAGTAATGGAAGTTCCTTGGGATGAAGCATCCAGATTTGGGATTATTAATGTTGATGATGAAAACCAGATTATAGAATTTGAAGAGAAACCTGAGAATCCAAAAAACAATATGGCTTCCATGGGAATATATATGTTTAATTGGGATGTTTTAAGAAACTATTTATTAAAGGATGATGTTAATCCAGAATCTGATAATGATTTTGGGAAAAATGTTCTTCCCTTGATGTTAAATGAGGGGAACAACATGTGCGCCTGGGTATACAAAGGATATTGGAAAGATGTAGGTACTGTAAGAAGTTATTGGGAAGCTAATATGGATTTATTAGATCATAACAACACATTAAATTTGTATGATAAGGATTGGAGAATATACACAAGATCTAGAAATCTTCCACCTCAATATATTGCTAGAGGTTCTGATATAAAAGATTCCCTTGTCAATGAAGGTTGTTATGTAATGGGAGAAGTAAAAAGAAGTATCTTATTTAGTGATGTAATTATAGAACAAGGAGCTGTTGTTAAAGACTCTGTTATTCTGTCAAACTGTATAGTCAAAAAAGGTGCAAAAGTATTTAATTCAGTTGTTCTTGAAGGTGTAAATATAGAGGAAAACCAAGAAATTGGAGAAGAAGGGGACAACATTATATATATGGTATCTGACAAAACTATAACAAGGGAATAGGAGGGGAAGAAGATGGAAAAATGTATAGGAGTTATTAGTGGTGGAAATTTAGAAAACAACTTTGGAGCCCTTTGTATCCACAGACCAGTGTATATGTTACCTTTTGGTGGAAGATATAGACTATTGGATTTTAGTGTTTCAAATATGGTAAATAGCGGTATAAAAACAATTGTTGTTTATACTGGAGAAAAAATAAGATCCACAATGGATCACATAGAAAATGGTAGACCTTGGGATTTAGATAGAAGATTTAAAGGTTTAATTCTTCTTCCTCCAGTAACACATGGGTTTACTGCAAATAAATATGGTGATATTCCTCAATTCTATTCAACAATGGATTATTATGAGAATGTAAGAGAAGATACCATATTTTTAAATCACCCAAATATAATAGCAAAGGTAGATTTAAAAGCGGCTTTTAAACATTTTAAAGAAACAGATGCAGATATTACTTTTATATATAAAACTCAAAACGATCCATGGGGTGAATATGTAAATTGTGATAAGATTAGTCTAGATGAAAATGGAAATCTAGAAAATATGGGTATGAATCTGGGAACTGAAAAAGAGTTTAATATGTTTATTAGAAGTGCATTTATAAAAAAAGAAGTGTTTATAAGAATTGTAAAAGAGGCGATAGAAAAAGGAGATAATGATTATCTTCAAGATGCTATTGTAAGACATAAAGACAAGTATAAAATAAATGCATTTAAGTTTGATGGACATGTTGAGAATATAAGAAATCTAAAAAGTTTTTATGATGCAAATCTAAACTTATTAAAGAAAAATGTTGCAAGAGAACTTTTCTATGAAAAAGGAACAATTTTTACTAAGACAAAGGATGAACCTTCAACACTTTATACTGAAACATCAAAAGTCCAAAATTCTTTAATAGCAAATGGTTGTGTAATCGAGGGATTAGTTGAAAATTCTATAATATTTAGAGGTGTTACAATCGGAAAAGGTGCTATTGTGAAGAATTCTGTCATTATGCAAAAGGCAGAAATTCATGATAATGCTGCTGTTGTAAATTCCATATTAGACAAGCAAGCTATAATTGGTGAAGGCGTTAGAATCGCAGGTAGTACACTAATGCCATATGTTGTTGAGAAAAAACAAGTAATAAGAAAGGATTGATCCAGATGAAAATACTATATGTAGCCTCTGAATCAACCCCTTATATAAAGACGGGAGGTCTTGCTGATGTGGCAGGATCTCTTCCCTATGCTTTGACAAGAGAGGGACATAAAGTTTCTGTTGCAATCCCCCTTTATTCAAAGATTCCTGTGGAATATAGAAATAAAATGAAACATGAAACATATTTTTATGTGGACATGGATTGGAGACACCAATATGTAGGCATAATGTCATTGGAAGAAAATGGAGTAAAAACTTACTTCATAGATAATGAATACTATTTCCATAGACATGCAATATATGGACTTATGGATGATGGGGAACGATTTATATTCTTTAATAGAGCAGTTGTACAAATGATAAAAGAACTTGATTTAGATATTGACATAGTTCATGCCAATGATTGGCACACTGGGCTTATTCCACTGTACTTAAAAGACTACGCACAAGGAGATTCATTTTATAGAAATATTAGGAGTGTATATACTATTCACAACTTAAAATATCAGGGTATCTTTCCTCCATCAGTACTTGCTTTAGCAGGGATTTCTGCCCAATATTTTAACGAAGATGGAATTAAATTCTACGACACAATCAACTTTATGAAAGCTGGTATTGTATACTGCGATAAGTTGACAACAGTATCTTCATCTTATGCCCAGGAAATAAGGTATGAGTTTTATGGAGAGAATCTCCAAGGAATTATAAGAAAACATGAAAACAAGTTGGTGGGAATTGTAAATGGTATAGATTATAACACTTTTAATCCTGAAAAGGATCCATTAATTCCATATCATTACAAACCTACTGATATTAGTGGTAAATTTAAAAACAAGGAAGCATTACAAAGACATTTCGAACTTCCCATAAATAAAGATATACCAGTTATTTCAATGGTTTCAAGGCTGGTTTCCATGAAGGGACTAGATCTTGTAAGGTATATTTTAGATGAACTTCTTCAGGAAGACTTACAAATAGTAATTTTGGGAACAGGGGATCATGAGTATGAAGAAATGTTTAGGCACTTCCAATGGAAGTATCCTAAAAAAATGTCCGCACACTTATACTTTTCTGAGAAAGAATCACATTTAGTATATGCAGGTTCAGATCTATTCTTAATGCCATCGTTAGCAGAACCATGTGGGATCTCCCAGCTTATTTCATTAAGATATGGCACTTTGCCAATTGTTCGGGAAGCAGGAGGTCTAAAGGATACTGTAATCCCATACAATCAGTATACGGGTAAGGGAACAGGATTTAGCTTTTCTAACTATAATGCCCATGAATTATTGTTTGCCACAAAGGAAGCTTTAGGAATATATGAAAACAAAGAAATTTGGAGTAATCTTGTGAAACAGGCAATGGAAGCAAAACATGATTGGGAAAGTTCATCAAAAGAATATACAAAACTTTATACTCAATTACAAGGGAATAAGTAGTACAATAGACTAGGAGGTATGCTTATGGAAAATAAAGATCTGGAAAAACTAAAATGGCACAAAGAAGAAGCTATATCCTGTTTTAACAAAACCTGGGAATTAATTGAAAACAAACATAGAACACATGATGAAGATATCCAAATGATTCATTTAGCTCATGCATCTAGATACCATTGGCAAGTAGTTGGAACGCCTTTGAATTGGGTTCGGGGAGAATGGCTAATTTCAAGAGTTTATTCTATTTTAAATATGGGAAACAGCGCACTTTTGCATGGTAGAATTTCTCTAGAGCTGTGTAAACATAATAATATCAAAGATTTCGACTTGGCTTTTGCTTATGAAGCCCTTACAAGGGCTCACTTTGTTATGAAAAATCATGATAAAACAGGCAAACATTTTAATTATGCCATGGAGGCTTCTCAAGAAATAAAAAAGCCAGAGGATAAGGAATACTTTTTAAAGGAACTAAACTCTATATTACTATAGAAATGTATTAGTATTGGTTTAGTGGAACAGTTAGTTGAGGTGGAAGGTATGGAAAACAAAGATAGAATTGGTCAAAAATTACAAGAATTATTATTCCAGCATGGAGCAGTATCAATAAACGAAGCCTCACCAAGGGAGTTATACCGAGCCCTTGGTTATTTCGTAAGGGAAGAATTAGGAAGACAGATGTATAAAACTGATAAGTCTATAGGTGAGGGTTTGACATTTGTTTACCTTTCCATGGAGTATTTGCCTGGTTCCATATTGGAAAAGAATATTGATTACCTTGGAATTAGAGAAGACATAAAAAGTGCTCTTAAAAAATACTCTTATGATCTGGAAGACATGTTGATGCTTGATGGTGAAATTGGTCTTGGTTATGGAGATCTGGGATATCTTTCAAATGCACTGTTGGATACATTTGCCAGCTTTGATTATAATGCCATAAGTTATGGTCTTCTTTATAGAGATGGATACTTCATGCAAAAAATAGTAGATTTCAACCAAGTTGAAGAGGTAGATGATTGGTGGAATAGAGGTAAAAATTGGTTATATAAAGGTGAAAACACTTATAAGGTAGAAACTGGAGGAAGAGTTGACATATCTGTTGGAGAAAATGGGTTATTATTTAAGCAAAAGGATACTGAAAGTCTAACTATACAATACTATGATCTTCCTTATATAGGATATAAAAATGGTAGATGCCAAAGATTAAGACTATTTGATCATGAAAAGTTAACAAGAAAAATTTATCCAAAATCTTCTTCACCAGATGGTCTTAGAAATAGATTCTATCAACAGTATATTCTTGTTTCAGGAGCAATATCTGATGTCATAAGAGAACATTTTGAAATGAATAGAGATTTAAAGACAATTGGCGATAATTTTAATTTTTTAATAATGGATGGAAGTCTTCTTATTGCTATACCTGAATTCATGAGAGTTTTAGTTGATGTTCACAAGCTTGAATGGGATGAAGCTTGGGAAATAACAACTAAAATGTTCTTCTTTGCTCCACTAGTATCACTTCCAGAAGCTATGATTAACTTAGATAGCTCAATATTGAGAGAATGGCTACCTAGAATTTGGATGGTATTGGAAGAAATACATCATAGGTATCTTAAAAGTTTGGATAAAGTTGAAAACTTAGAAGATGAGTTTAAGTCTAGTGCAACTATTCTTTGGGATGATAAGATTAGACTTATGAATATTGGAAAGGCAGGGGCTCATCAAGGTCCTCCACTTGGTCATCCAATTGCAATTTCCCATAGAAGATGGTTGGTATCTGGAAATGTTGATTTAAAAGAATTACTAGTTGATACAATTGGTGATGATTTTATAACCAACCCAGAGAAGATTTTAAAAATCCTGGAAATGAAAGATGATATTTCCTTCTTAGAAAAACTAGAAGAAACAAGAAAAAGAAACAAAGAAAAATTAACTAAAAGAGTATTTGATAATCATAAAGTAGTGATTAATCCATACGGAATTTTTGATGGTTATTTAAATGAGATAAATTCAGAAAACAGGCAACTTCTTATGGTATTAAATATTATAGATCAATATTTGGATTTAAGGGATAATCCAAATTTAGACAGGGTACCTAAGGTTTATTTTTTAGGTGGAAAAGCGTCTAGATCTGATCAAATAGGAAAACAGATAATTAGGTTAATCAATAGGTTACAAGAACTCATAAACAATAATATTGCTATTAAAGACAAGCTAAAAATCATATTTATTCCAGATCTATCATTAAAAAAAGGGGAACTTGTATATCCTTCATTGGACATAAATCAGTCTTTAGTGACACCTTCAAAAGGGGATCTTCATATAGGAGGATTAACAGCAATGATTAATGGTGCTGTTTCATTGGCAAGTAAAGATGACACAAATCTAATTATAAGAGATAGAATTGGAGAAGAAAATTTCAGGACATTTGGAATTAGTGAAAGTGAAGTAAAAGAAGAGTATCACACCAAATCTTATAATTCTCAAGAAGTTTACTACTTAAATAAAGACATTAAAAGAGTGGTTGATACCCTTATTGGTAAAGATGGTTTATTCCAAATAAATGAGTTTAGGGTATTATTTGATATGCTTTTAAAATACAATGATCATGACTTTATTATTAGAGACTTTAATTCATATAAAAAAACTAGAATTCAATTGGAACATGATTATCTAGATTCTATTAGTTGGCAAAAAAAAGTAGTATCAAACATTGCTTTAATTGGTGAATT
>Ga0208490_100629_pt1 | contig 19488 bp, 20 predicted proteins | sample SubbioAug_CSWold_FD_184818 | JGI IMG/M metagenome (GOLD analysis project Ga0208490, IMG submission 184818) | Serpentinite rock and fluid subsurface biosphere microbial communities from McLaughlin Reserve, California, USA - CR11Aug_CSWold (SPAdes) | ecosystem: Environmental > Terrestrial > Deep...
GCCGGCCCGCCGCCCTCTCGTCACCGCCGACATGGCCGACCTGGCCGGTCTCCACGTGCTCGTCACCGCGGGTGGGACCCGTGAGCCGATCGACCCCGTCCGGTTCATCGGCAACCGCTCCTCGGGCAAGCAGGGCCACGCCGTGGCCGCTGAGGCCGCCCTGCGGGCGGCCCACGTCACGCTGGTCACCACCACCCAACCGGGCGCCCTGCCCGAGGGGGTCGAGGTCGTCCGAGTGGAGACCGCCGCCGAGATGGAAGACGCCGTCCTGTCCCGCGCCGAGTCGAGCGACGTCATCGTGATGGCCGCCGCCGTGGCCGACTTCCGGCCCGTGCGGGCCGCCGACCGCAAGCTCAAGAAGGCCGACGGCGCACCCGAGGTCGTCCTCGAACCGACCACCGACATCCTCGCCGCCCTCGGCAAGCAGCGCCGGAGCGGCCAGACCATCGTCGGCTTCGCCGCCGAGACCGACGACCTCCGGGCCAACGCCGCCGACAAGCTGGCCCGGAAGGGGATCGACCTCATCGTGGCCAACGACGTGTCAGCCCCCGGTGCGGGGTTCGAGCACGACACCAACGCAGTGGTGATCCTCGACGCCGCCGGCGGCGCGGTCGAGGTCCCCCTTTCCGACAAGCGGGCCGTCGCCCGTAGCATCCTCGACGCCGTCATCCAGACAAGGAGCGACCAGTGACCCGCCAGTGGACCTTCACCTCGGAGTCCGTGACCGAGGGCCATCCCGACAAGATGGCCGACCAGATCTCGGACTCCATCCTCGATGCCATCCTGGCCGAGGACCCGATGGCGCGCGTCGCCTGCGAGACCATGGTCACGACCGGCCTCGCCATCGTGGCCGGTGAGATCACGACGAACGCCTACGTCGAGATCCCCACCATCGTCCGAGAGACGATCAAGGGCATCGGCTACGACCGCGAGTCGGTCGGCTTCGACGGCAACACCTGCGGCGTCATGACCTCGATCGACCCGCAGTCGCCTGACATCGCCCAGGGCGTCGACACCGCCTTCGAGACCCGCACCGGCACGTCCGGGGAGGACCTCCTCAACAGCCAGGGCGCCGGCGACCAGGGGATGATGTTCGGCTACGCCTGCGACGAGACCGAAGACCTCATGCCGATGCCGATCTGGCTGGCCCACCGCCTCGCCCACCGGCTGTCCGAGGTCCGCAAGGCCGGCATCCTCCCGTACCTCCGCCCCGACGGGAAGACGCAGGTCACCATCGACTACGAGGGCAACACCCCGAAGGCGCTGCGGACGGTCCTCATCTCGACCCAGCACCAGCCCGGCCTCGACCCTGAGACCCTCATCAAGCCCGACCTCGTCGAGCACGTGGTGAACCCGCTCCTGCCGGCCAGCATCGACTGCTCCGACTTCCAGATGCTGGTCAACCCCACCGGCACCTTCGAGCTCGGCGGCCCCCACGCCGACTGCGGCCTCACCGGCCGCAAGATCATCGTCGACACCTACGGAGGCGCCGCCCGCCACGGCGGCGGGGCCTTCTCCGGCAAGGACCCGTCCAAGGTCGACCGCTCGGCCGCCTACGCCGCCCGCTGGGTGGCCAAGAACCTCGTCGCCGCCGGCGCCGCCAGCCGCTGCGAGATCCAGGTCGCCTACGCCATCGGGGTCGCCCAGCCGGTGTCGATCCTCGTCGAGACCTTCGGGTCCGAGCAGGTCGACCCCGACAAGATCGGCGACGCCGTCCGACAGGTCTTCGACCTCCGGCCCGCCGCCATCATCCGGGACCTCGACCTGCGCCGGCCGATCTACAAGAACACCGCCGCCTACGGGCACTTCGGCCGCAGCGACAAGGACCTCCCCTGGGAGCAGACCACCCGGGTCGACGACCTGAAGAGCGCGCTCGGGTTGTGACCCGACGGGTCGTGCGCGTCCTCCCGGACGTGCCGGCGATCGACAAGACCTTCGACTACCTGGTCCCGGACCCGATCCGGGACCAGGTGCGCGTCGGGGACGTCGTCCGTGTCGTGCTGCACGGTCGCCGGGTCGGCGGGTGGGTGGTCGAGGTCGACGTGGAGCCCCCGCCAGGGGTGGACCTGCGCCCCCTGGCCAAGCGCAGCGGCCTCGGCCCCACCCCCGAGCTGATCGAGCTGGCCAGCTGGGCGGCCTGGCGCTGGGCTGGGCGACCGGCCTCCCTGCTGCGCACGGCCTCACCGCCGAGGGTCGTGGCCTCGTTGCCGCCGGCCCCGGCCCCCTCGGACCTGCCGCCGACCGGGCCGCTCACCGCGGCCGCGCTCGACCACGGCCGCTCCGTCCTCCGCCTGCCACCGACGGCCGACCTCGGCAACGTGGCCCTCGCCGCCGCCGAGCTCGGACCGTCCCTGGTGCTCTGCCCCACCCAGTCCATGGTCGACCGGGTGGTAGCGCGCCTGCGCTCGGTCGGGGCGCCGGTCGCCGCCCACCCCGACGGCTGGGCTCGGGGCGCCGCCGGCGCCACCGTCGTCGGCACCCGGGCGGCGGCCTGGGCCCCGGTGGGCGCCCTGGCGGCCGTGATCGTCCTCGACGAGCACGACGAGGCCCACCAGCAGGAGCAGGCCCCGACCTGGCACGCCCGCGACGTCGGCATCGAGCGCGCTCGGCGAGCCGGCGTGCCGTGCGTGCTCACGTCGCCGTGCCCGACCCTCGAGGCACTCGGCTGGGGCCGTCTCCTCGAACCGGAACGGGGGCGGGAGCGAGGGGGCTGGCCGGTCGTCGAGGTCGTCGACCGCCGATCCGACGAACCCGGCCGCGCCAGCCTGATCACCGACCCCCTCGTCCGTGCCCTGCGCAGCGACGGGCGCGTGGTGTGCGTGCTCAACCGCACCGGTCGAGCCCGGCTGCTGGCCTGCCGGAGCTGCGGCGAGCTGGCCCGCTGCGCCGTGTGCGACGCCTCGGTGGAGCAACCCGGCCACGACCTCCGCTGCCGTCGCTGCGAGGCCGTCCGGCCGCCGGTGTGCCTGGCCTGCGGGGCGGGGACGTTCAAGAACCTGCGGGCCGGTGTCGCCCGCCTCCGAGAGGAGCTCGAGGCGCTGGTGCGGGAGCCGGTGGCCGAGGTCACCGCGACCACGGAAGGTGTGCCGGGCACCCGGGTCCTGGTGGGCACCGAGGCCGTCCTCCAACGGCTCCCCTCGGCCGATGTGGTTGCCTTCCTCGATCTCGACCAGGAGCTCCTCGCCCCCCGGTACCGCGCTGCCGAGCAGGCGCTGGGGCTGCTGGCCCGGGCGGCCCGGGTGGCCGGCGCTTCCGGCCCGCGCCGGGGCGGCCGGGCGGCTGGCCGGCTGCTCCTGCAGACCCGCCTCCCCGACCACGAGGTCGTGCAGGCTGCCGTGCATGGCGAACCCCAGCGCGTGGCCGCCGCTGAGCGGGGCCGGCGGGAAGTCCTCGCCCTGCCGCCGTTCTCCGCCGTCGCCGAGGTGTCCGGGGCCGGGGGCCGGTCCTACGCCGGCGCCCTGTCGCCGCACCCCGACCTCCAGGTGGCCGAGGTGGGGGAGGATCGATGGCTCGTCAGGGCGACCGACCATGCGAGCCTCTGCGACGCACTCGCCGCCACGCCCCGCCCCGCGGGGCGGCTGCGCGTGGCCGTCGATCCGCTCCGCCTCTGACGCGCCGCCCGCCGGAGGGGTGACGCCACGACCGGGGACGACCATGATTGGCCGGTGCCGCGAAGTCCCGAGACCCGCTACGCGTCGAGCGGCGAGCTGAGCATCGCCTACCAGGTGGTCGGTGACGGCGACGTGGACGTCGTGTTCATCTCGGGGTGGGCGTCGCACGTCGAGCTGCAGTGGGAGCCGAGCCCCCCGAGCGGGCTCATCGAGGGCCTGACGAGGTTCGCTCGGGTGGTCACGTTCGACAAGCGGGGCACCGGCCTGTCCGACCGGTCGCTGGGTACGGGAGCGCTGGAGGACCGGATGGACGACGTGCGCGCCGTCATGGACGCGGCCGGTGTCGAGCGAGCGGCGCTCGTCGGGGTGTCGGAAGGCGGCCCGCTGTCGATGGTCTTCGCAGCGTCCCATCCGGACCGCGTCACCTCGCTGGTGCTCCTCGCCAGCTACGCCCGAGCGGTGTCCGGACCCGACTACCCGCACGGTGTGTCGCCTGAGGTCGCGGCAGCCTTCATCGAGGCGGTCCCGTCGCTGTGGGGCACGGGCGTGCTGCTCTCAGCGAACGCACCCGATCCGCCGGACGGGATCGACGCCGTCGCGGCCGCGGCTCGGTTCGAGCGGAACGCGACCACCCCGGGCGTCGCCGCCTCGCTCCTGCGCGCGAACGCCGAGATCGACGTGCGGGACGTCCTCCCTGCCATCAACGTGCCGACGCTCGTCCTCCACTGCGACCGGGACCCCTTCATCAGCGTGGAGCACTCCCGCTACCTCGCTGCGCACATCGATGGAGCCGAGTACGTCGAGGTCGACGGCGACTTCCACATGACGTGGCGGCCCGAGCGGTACGGGCCGATGCTCGAGGCGATCGAGGCGTTCCTCACCGGCTCGGCCCACGCCCACGAGCCGGACCGAGCGCTGAAGACGGTCCTGTTCACCGACATCGTGGACTCCACCCAGACCGCGGCCCGGATGGGCGATGCCCGCTGGCGCGACCTGCTGGACGCGCACGAGACGGCCGTGCGCCGGGAGCTGAGCCGGTTTCGCGGCAATGAGGTGTCCACCACCGGCGACGGGTTCTTCGCCGCCTTCGACGGTCCGGCGCGCGCGATCCGCTGTGCGCACGCGATCGTCGACGCCGTCGCCGCCGTCGGGCTCCGGGTGCGGGCCGGCGTCCACGCCGGCGAGTGCGAGGTCCGTGGCGGAGATCTGGCCGGGATGGCGGTGCACATCGGGGCCCGGGTGTCGGCGCTGGCCGGAGCCGATGAGGTGATGGTCACGAGCACGGTGCGCGACCTGGTGGCGGGCTCAGACCTCGCGTTCGAGGAGGCGGGCGAGCACCAGCTCAAGGGCGTGCCGGGGACCTGGCGGGTGCTCCGAGCCCTTCGGCCGACCCGCTGACCGCTGAACGGTCTCGTCCACGGTGGGTCAGGTTCAGTACGTGGTGGGGGACCACGGGGCGGGTGAGGCCCGCAGCAGGGCGTCCAGGCGGTCGATCCCACCGAGGGTCCCCTCGTCGAGCAGGCCGGCGTCGGCCAGGCGCCGTGCGCTCGTCCCGCCGAAGCACATGGCGCCGAGGGCCGACGCCGGGAGCGCCACGTCGGTGCGGGCCGAGGTGGTCGCGACCTCGGCGCCATCAGGACCGAGCTCGATGCGCCAGCGCCCGGTCGCGTAGCCGAGGTCGTCGATCACCTCGACGACGACCAGGCCCGGAAGCGGGGACCGTCGGGCTTCGAAGAGCCGTGCTACATCGAGGACGCGGGCCCAGATGCAGTCGAAGCGATCGAGGGCGACGGCCGCACGCCCGTCGGTGAGGTGGTGGGGGAGTGGGTCGTCCACGGCCCGGTCCCCGGCGCTCACGGAGGTGATCCAGTCGACCTCGCACAGGTGTCGCCAGAGCTCGCGCTCGGCCTCGGGCGTGGCTCCCACCAGCAGGGTCACGGAGGCCGCACCATCCGGGCGGTTGCGAGCCCATCGCTCCTCGACGGAGTACACGACGGCGCCCTGGACCTCGCCCGCCTCGTCGCGCCACAGGGCGTGCCGACGCAGCGTGAGGTCTGTCTTCTCGTTGGGGAAGGGCGCCAGCCCGCAGAGGTGGTCCCACAGCGCGGCGTCGCGGGTGATCGCGCCGACGGTGCGGGCCCAGCGGCGGTCGTGCACGGCCTCGACGTGCGGCCGCACCACCTCCCGATCGACGAGCTCCAGGGTGCCGGTCGGCGGCGCCACGAACGCAGCGCTCCGGGTGTCGATCTCGTACCGGCAGGCTTCGATGGCCGGCCCGTACCCGTACCGGCCGTAGATGCCCCACTCCGCGGCCACGAGCAGCGCTACGGGGACCTCCGCGGCGGCGATCGACGCGAGCTGTGCCTCCATCATCCGGCGCAGGTGCCCCCGTCGGCGCTGCGTGGCCTCGACCGCGACCGCCGTGACGCAGGCCGCCGGTAGGGCGGGGCCGGCCAGCGACACCTGGGAGGGGAACCACTGGGCCACGCCGGCCAGCCGCCCGTCGGTGGCGAGCGCGCCGTGGGTGGTCCGGCCATCCCACCGGTCGACCCAGGATCGGTCGACCTCGCGGTCGTCCCGACCGAGCATCGTCATGCCCACCAGTCGGGCGGCATCCAGCAGGTCGTCGGGCTCGAGGAGCCGCACGGTGGGACGGTCGCTCGAGGTCTCGGACATGCCCGGCAACCTATTGCTCGCCACCTCCCCACCCGAGCACGCGTTTGGGGACCGTGCCATCGAGGTGAGGACCGGGCCACCCCGGGCGGCCGGGTCAGTCCGGGGCCGTCGGGTCGGACCAGGCCTGGCGGCGGACCTCGTAGCAGGCGATCGACGCCGCCGTCGCCGCGTTGAGCGACCCGACCTTGCCCAGCAGCGGCACGAACACGACGGCGTCACAGGAGGCGAGCGTGGCCGGCGTCACGCCGCGGTCCTCGTGGCCGACGACCAGAGCGGTCGCCGCGGTCAGCGAGCGCTCGTGGAGGGGCACCGCCGTGTCGGCCAGCTCGAGGGCCAGCACCTCGTACCCGGCCGCCCGGGCCTCGGCCACCGCCGTGGAGCCGTCAGCGACCCGGTGGAAGCTGAGGTACCGGTCGGTGCCGAGCGCCGTCTTCTGGACCTTGGTCTCCCGAGGGTCCGGGGTGCGACCGACGAGCCAGACGTCCTCGACCCTCAGGGCGGCTGCCGTCCGGACGATGGCGCCCACGTTGAAGGGCCCCTCGACGTCCTCCAAGACCAGGGCCAGGCGCCCCTCGGTCCGGCGGCGCCACTCCCGGTGGAGGCGCTTCATCCCGGTGCCGTCCAGCTGCTTCACGGCCGAGCCACCTCGAGCAGCCGGTACCCGGCCCGGGATCCCAGGCGGTCGGTTCGCCAGCCCTCGTCGTGGAGCCAACGCTGGAGCGAGTCGGCCCCGAGGTGCTTCTGGACGACGAGCACGGCCGCTCCCGTCCGGGCGAGGCGCTCCAGCCAGGTGCGGAGCAGGTCGTGGAGAGCGGCCTTCCCGATGCGGATCGGCGGGTTGGACCACAGCAGGTCGACCGCCAGGTCCTCGGGCACCTCGTCCGGTGCCGCCACGACGACGTTGCCCAGGCCCAACGCATCGGCGTTGGCTCGGCACAGCGCGCGGGCCCGCTCGTTCACGTCGACCGCCCAGACCGTGGCCCCGGGCGACCGGGAGGCCAGCGTGCAGGCGATGGGCCCGTAGCCGCACCCCAGGTCGACGAAGGTCCCGCTGGCGGGGGGCGGTGGCGCGTCGAGGAGGAGGTACTTGGTGCCGGCGTCGACCCGGTCGCCCGAGAAGACGCCCCGGTCGGTCGTCAGCTCGACGGTCAGGTCCGGCAGGGTGAGCCGCACCCGGCGCGGCTGCGACGCCGTCCCCGGTGTCGGGTCGAAGTAGTGGCCGGCCGCGTCGCTCACGCTGTGACGGTACCGGGGGCCGACCAGGGCAGCAGCGTCCGCCCCCGGTATCCTCGGGGCATGGACGCGCCCTACGAGATCCGTCGGATCGGGGACCCTGTGCTGCGGCAGCGGGCCAAGGAGGTCACCGACGTCGACGGCAAGCTCGTCCGGCTGGCCGAGGACATGGTCGAGACCATGTACGCCGCTCCGGGCGTGGGCTTGGCCGCTCCGCAGGTCGGCGTCCAGAAGCGGTTGTTCGTCTACGACGTCGGCGACGGCCCCCACACCATCGTGAACCCCGAGATCCGCGAGAGCGACGGCGAGTGGGCCTTCGAGGAGGGCTGCCTGTCGATCCCGGGCCTGGCGTTCGAGCTCGTCCGACCGAAGGTGGTCCACCTGGTCGGGTTCGACCTCGACGGCAACGAGATCTCCATCGAGGCCGACGAGCTCCTCGCCCGCGCCTTCCAGCACGAGCTCGACCACCTCGACGGGGTCCTCTACATCGAGCGGCTCGACCCCGACCAGCGCAAGGCCGCGCTGAAGATCATCCGCGAGCAGAAGCTGACCGCAGCCGACCTCGCCGACGCCGACCTCGCTGCCCCCGGCGCCCGGTCGAGCGGCTTCAGCCTCCGCTAACCCGCCGGTGCCCCTCGCCCCGGTCCCCGAGGGACGCCCGCGCCGCCTCGCCTTCCTGGGCACCCCGGACCTGGCGGTCCCGCCCCTGCAGGCCCTCGTGGCGGCCGGCTTCGAGGTGGCGCTCGTCGTCACGCAGCCCGACCGCCGCCGCGGGCGGGGCAGCCAGCTGTCGCCCTCGCCGGTGAAGGCGGCCGCCCTGGAGCTCGGGCTGCCGGTCAGCCACGACGTCGACGACGTCCTCGCCGCGGGGATCGACCTCGGCGTCGTGGTCGCCTTCGGACGGCTCATCAAGCCCCACGTCCTCGAGCGGGTGCCGATGGTCAACCTGCACTTCTCGCTCCTGCCCCGCTGGCGCGGCGCGGCGCCGGTCGAGCGGGCCATCCTGGCCGGGGACGACCGCACCGGCGTCGACCTCATGGCGGTGGAGGAGGGCCTCGACACCGGCGACGTGTACGCCCGAGCCGAGGTGCCGATCGAGCCTGACGACACGCTCGAGGAGCTGCGGTCCCGCCTCGTCGAGGTCGGCACCGGTCTGCTCGTCGCCACCCTCTCGGGTGGTCTGCCCGCCGCCGCTCCGCAGGAGGGCGAGCCCACCTACGCGGCCAAGATCGACCCGAGCGAGCTCGAGATCGACTGGACCCGACCGGCCGTCGAGGTCCACCGCCTCGTGCGGCTCGGCGGCGCCTGGACGACCGTCGCCGGCCGGCGGCTGAAGATCTGGCGCTGCCACGTGCCGCCCCGTGGCGAAGGGCCCGTCGCGCCCGCCGCCGACGGCCCGGTCGAGCTCGTCGAGGTCCAGCCCGAGGGCAAGCCCAGGATGGCCGCGGCCGCCTGGGTCAACGGTGCCGCGTGGTCCAGCGGCGACCCCCTCGGCACATGAGCGCGCGCAAGGTCGCGCTCGACGCGCTCGACCGCATCGACCCCGGTGGCGCCTACGCCAACCTCGTGCTCCCAGAGCTGCTCGAGCGATCCGGCCTCGAGGCGCGCGACCGGCACTTCGCCACCGAGCTCGTCTACGGCACCACCCGCATGCGCCGCGCCTGCGACCACCTCGTCGACCGGTTCCTCACCCGCGACGTGGAGCCGCGCGTGCGCAACGCCCTCCGCCTGGGCGCCTACCAGCTCCAGTTCCTCTCCTCGGCTCCGCACGCAGCCGTCGGCGAGACGGTTGCGGTGTCGCCCCGGGCGGCCCGAGGCCTCGTCAACGCCGTGCTCCGGCGGGTCGCCACCACGCCGGTGGCGTGGCCCGACCTGGCCACCGAGCTCAGCTACCCCGACTGGGTCGTCGACCGCCTGATCGCCGACCTCGGCGCTGAGCACGGCAGGGCTGCGCTCGAGGTCATGAACACCGCGCCCGAGGTGACCGAGCGGGCTGACGGCTACGTCCAGGACCTCGCCTCGCAATGGGTCGCCGAGTCGGTCGAGGCCCGACCGGGCCAGCGGGTGGCCGACCTCTGCGCCGCCCCCGGCGGGAAGGCCACCCTCCTGGCCGCCACCGGCGCCGCGGTGGTGGCCGCCGACCGGCGCCCCAGCCGGGCCCGGCTCGTGGTCCGCAACGCCCGGGCCGAGCACCCCCTACCGGTCCTCGTGGCCGACGCGGTCCGACCGCCCTTCCCGCCGGGCACCTTCGACCGCGTGCTGGTGGACGCCCCCTGCTCGGGCCTCGGCACCCTGCGCCGCCGCCCGGACGCCCGTTGGCGCATCGACGAGGTCGGCCCTGAGCGCCTGGCCGACCTGCAGCGGGCCATCGCCGACTCGGCCATCCAGCTGCTGCGTCCCGGCGGCGTGCTCGTCTACTCGGTCTGCACCCTCACCGACGCTGAGACCCTCGCCGTCGACGAGCACCTCGCCGCCGCCCACCCCGAGCTCGAGGCCCTCCCTGCCCCCGGTGGGCCGTGGACGCCCCTCGGCCGTGGCGCCCGCCTCCTGCCCCAGGCCGCCGGCACCGACGGCATGTACCTGCTCCGCCTCCGAGCCCCCGGCCCGGACCCGACCTGACCGGGCGGCAGAACCCACCCGGCGTCCGAACCCCAGCCCGTTGTGCACGGTCCTCGGCGCACTTCGGGCTCGGGTGGCGGTGGGGTCGGGTTGCGGGCCGGAGGGAGCCAGGGCGCGCGAGCCGCTGGTCGAGCGGCCGCGAGACTGAGGCCATGGTGCTGCAGGCCAAGGTGATCACGGTGTCGGACTCGGTGGCGGCAGGGGTTCGGGAGGACCGTGCGGGCCCTGGCCTCGTCGAGCGGCTCACGGCGGCCGGCTACGACGTGGTCGAGCACGTGGTGGTGGGCGATGGCGTCGAACCCGTCGCCGCTGCGCTGCGAGCGACGTGCGCGGGCTTCGCCGGGCTCGTGGTCACGACGGGGGGCACCGGCTTCGGGCCGCGGGACCTGACGCCCGAGGCCACGGTCGCGGTCCTCGATCGGGAGGCGCCGGGCCTGGCGGAGGCGATGCGCCTCGTGAACCCGCTCGGCCGTCTCTCCCGGGCCCGTGCCGGCACCGTCGACCAGGCGCTGGTCCTCAACCTCCCCGGCTCGTCGTCCGGGAGCCAGGAGTGCCTGGCCGCCGTCCTCGACGTCGTCCCCCACGCGCTGGAGCTCCTCAGGGGCGACCGCCCCCACTGACGGCAACGGTCGTCGGCTCGACGGCAGGCGCTCAGGGCGACCGGTCAGGGCTGGCTGGTGGTCGCGGCGGCGGTGGTCGTCGTGGTGTCCGCCACGGTGGACGTGGTCTCCGCCACCGTGGTCGTGGTGGTGGTCTCGGGCGTGGTGGTCGCCTCGGGCACCGTCGTCGTGGCGGCACCGCTCCTGGCGGCCGGGTCTTCCCCCTCGTCGCCTTGGTCGACCTCGGCGTCGTCGTCAGGACCACAGGTCGCCTCACGATCGGCGCGAGCTCGCTCCTTCGCCTCGGCGTCGAGGTGGGTCCCGGCCCACGGAGGCGGTCCCGTGCACGGATCCCCGTCGCGATCGGGCGCGGCTCCCGGTGCGGCCCGCCCAGGACCGCCCTTCCCGTTGCCCTTGCCCTTGGCCGCCTTCACCGGCTTGCCGCAGTCGGACCGGGCGGCCTCCTCGACGTCGCCACCGGCGGCCTCGACCGCGGCCACGTACTCGCCGTGGTTTCGGTAGCTCGTACCGTCGGGGCAGCCCTCGGTGCTGCGGGGCACGTTGATGCCCACGGCGCCGAGCGCACCATGGGCGACGTCCTGAGCCGGGTCCGGCAGCGACCCGGCGGCGGCGAGCGCGGTGCTCCCTGCGAAGAAGCCGGCCAGCGTCGCCGTGGCGACGGCCTTCCAGCCGAAGCGGGCGCGTGGGGCCGAGGCCGATGCCTGGGCGATGGCGTGCCGGTGGGTCGACTCGATCTCAGGTGCGATCGGCGCCTGTCCCAGTCGTCGCAGCCGGTCCTCGAGGTCGTCGGTGGTCATGTCCCCTACAGCGCCGCCGGCGGCTCCGTGGATACGGATCGCCGCAGGTTCTCGAGGGCACGGTGCTGGAGCGCCTTGGTGGCGCCCACCGACCGGCGGGTCATCTGGGCGACGACCTCGAGCGGGAGGTCGGCCACGAACCGCAGCGCCACCACCTCCCGCTGATCGTCCGTGAGCTCGAGCAGCGCCGCGAGCAGCGCAGGGTCGAGCGCCTCGTCGGCCGGGTCTGCGGGCCGGTCTGGCACCTCGGTGCTCGACGATCGTGGTCTCCGGCGGGCGCGGCGGCCCGCGTCGATGGCCCGGTTCCGGGCGATCGTGAACACCCAGCGCCGCACGGCGGTCTCGTCCTCGGCGTCACGGAACCGTCGCAGATCCCTCGCCACCTGGAGGAAGACCTCGCCGGCGACGTCCTCGGGGTCCGCCACCCCGCGGGCGCGCAGGTACCCGATGACCCGTGGGGCCAGCGCGACGTAGACCTGCTCGGGGGTCACCGGGCACGGCTCCTGCGGCGGTCGGGATGTGGGATGCCCACAGTCGTCGGGCAGTCAGGCACCGCCTGCTGAGCCTCGCCGCTCACCGAGGACGAGCGCCTCGTCGGTGGCGAGCGCGGGGAGGGGTTCGTGGATCGAGCGGTCGACCTCGTCCAGCTGCAGCGCAAGCCAGCCGTCGAGCAGCTGCTCGGCGCACCTCGCTCGGGGGCGCGGCGGCGCCGGCCGCAGCCAGATCGGGGTGGTGGTCGAGCGACTGCACCAGGTCATCGTCGCGCGTCGACGGTCGCCGGGATGGTGGTGCCCCCCTCATCTCGCCATCGAGCGAGCCTCTCCGATTGCCTCGCGCTGCGGGGCGATCGGTAGCCTGAGCGCACAATCGAGCAAGCCCTCGCGGGGTTGGGTGGAAGTCCCGACCGGCGGTGAAGCCCGCGAACCTCCTCACAGCCAGTGGGGCGGCCGATCCGGTGAGATCCCGGAGCCGACGGTGAGAGTCCGGATGGGAGCGAGGACGGAGGGTGGTCAGCCCGGCTGACCGCTGTCGTCGTCCCCGCGCGGCCCCGCTGCCCCCAGGACCACGACGTGACCATCGACCTCGACACCGACCGGATGCGACGAGCTCTCGAGCTCTCGCGCTCGGTGCGGGCGCTGACGCCGCCCAACCCGTGGGTCGGGTGCGTCATCGAGACGACCACCGGCGAGGTGTTCGAGGGGGCCACCACCGCGGTGGGAGGCCCCCACGCCGAGGCCGTTGCGCTCGCGGCCGCCCGCGCCGCCGGGGTCGACCTGGCGGGCGCCACCGCCTGGGTCACGCTCGAGCCCTGCTCCCACCACGGGCGCACCCCGCCCTGCGCCGATGCGCTCGTCGAGGCCCGGGTCGCACGCGTGGTCGTCGCCCTCGAGGACCCCGACCCCAAGGTGGCGGGCCGGGGGATCGGCCGACTGGTGGACGCCGGGATCGAGGTGCTGGTCGGGCTGATGGCCGGGGAGGCGAGCGACGTCCTGGCCGCCTACCTGCACCAGCGCCGCACCGGCCGGCCCTTCGTGGTGCTGAAGCTGGCCGCCACGCTCGACGGGCGCACCGCCGCGCCGGACGGGACCAGCCAGTGGATCACCGGGCCAGCCGCCCGCGCCGACGCGCATGCGCTGCGAGCCGAGAGCGACGCCATCGTGGTGGGGGCCGGGACCGTGCGGGCCGATGACCCGTCGCTCACGGTGCGCCTCGCCGACGCGCCGCGCGGCGATCCGGAGCGCGTCGTGCTCGGCAGCGCTCCGCCGCAGGCCAAGGTCCACCCGTGCGTAGAGCACGACGGCTCGCTGGAGGAGCTGCTCGACCGCCTCGGCAGCGAGGGCTACCTCCAGGTGCTCGTCGAGGGCGGCGCGAGCGTGGCCCACTCGTTCCACCGGGAGGGCCTCGTCGACCGCTACGTGGTCTACCTCGCTCCGGCCCTCTTCGGCGGGGACGACGCCCGAGGCCTCTTCGCCGGCCCTGGTGCGCCGACCATCGACGCCGTCACGAGGGGTCGGATCCTCCAGGTCCGGGCCCTCGGCCCCGACCTGCGGGTCGACCTCGATCCCACCCCCGCCCAGGAGGCGCCCTGATGTTCACCGGCATCGTGGAGGAGCTCGGCACCGTCGTGTCCCGAGACGGACCCCGCCTGCGCATCGGCGCGTCGACGGTCCTCGAGGACGTCGCCATGGGCGCCTCGATCGCCGTCAACGGCGTGTGCCTGACCGTGGTCGGCTGGGACGTCGGCGAGGGCTGGTGGGAGGCGGACGTCGTCGACGAGACCTACGCCCGCAGCGCGCTGCGCGCCCTCGCCCCCGGTCACCGGGTGAACCTCGAGCGGCCGGTGCGCCTCAGCGATCGCCTCGGCGGCCACCTCGTGCAGGGACATGTCGACGGGGTGGGGGAGATCGTCACCGCCGCGCCTGACCTGCGGGTGCGGACAGAGCGCGAGCTGCTCCGCTACATCGTCGAGAAGGGATCGATCACCGTGGACGGCATCAGCCTCACGGTGGTGGAGCCCACCGAGGACGGCTTCACCGTGGCCGTCATCCCGCACACCGCGGAGGTGACCACGCTGGGCCACAAGGGCCCCGGGGACCTCGTGAACCTGGAGGTCGACGTCACCGCCAAGTACGTCGAGCGACTCCTGTCCTGGAAGGATGCCTGACATGCCGTTCGCACGGATCGAAGACGCGGTCGCCGCCTACGCCCGGGGGGAGATCCTCGTGGTGGTCGACGACGAGGACCGCGAGAACGAGGGCGACCTCATCATGGCGGCCGAGTTCGCCACCCCCGAGAAGGTCGCCTTCTTCCTCCACCACACGAGCGGCTACCTGTGCGCCCCGATCACCGCCGAGCGGGCCCAGGAGCTGGACCTGCCGCTCATGGTGCAGTCGAACACCGAGAGCCAGCGCACGGCCTTCCTGGTGACCGTCGACTACCGGCACGGCACCACCACCGGCATCTCCAGCCACGACCGCTGCGCCACCATCAAGGCCCTCTGCGACCCTGACACCCGTCCCGGCGACCTCGCCCGGCCCGGCCACATCAACCCCCTCATGTCCCGGGAGGGCGGCGTGCTGAAGCGGGCCGGCCACACCGAGGCCACCATCGACCTCTGCCGCCTCGCCGGGCTCTACCCGGCCGGGCTGCTCTGCGAGATCGTGGACGAGGACAAGCGGGACATGGCCCGGGTGCCCGAGCTGGAGCGCTTCGCCGAGGAGCACGGGCTCCTCATGATCTCGATCGCCGACCTCATCCGGTACCGGCGCCAGAACGAGAAGCTCGTGCGCCGCATCGCCGAGGCCCGCATCCCGACCACCTGGGGGGACTTCACCGCCTATGCCTACGAGTCGCTCCTCGACGGGGAGCAGCACGTCGCCATGGTGAAGGGCGCCGTGTCCGGCGAGGACGACGTGCTCGTCCGGGTCCACAGCGAGTGCCTCACCGGCGACGTCTTCGGGTCGTTGCGCTGCGACTGCGGCGTGCAGCTCGACTCGGCCATGCAGCTCATCGCCGACGAGGGCCGGGGCGTGCTCGTCTACCTCCGCGGCCACGAGGGCCGGGGGATCGGCATCGGCCACAAGATCCGGGCCTACAGCCTCCAGGAGCAGGGCCGCGACACGGTCGAGGCCAACCTCGACCTCGGCCTGCCCGCCGACAGCCGCGAGTACGGCATCGGGGCCCAGATCCTCGTCGACCTCGGCGTCACCACCATGCGGATCATCACCAACAACCCGACCAAGTACGGCGGCCTCGAGGGCTTCGGCCTCGACATCACCGGCCGGGTCCCGACCGTCGTCGCCCCCAACCCGGAGAACATCGCCTACCTGCGCACCAAGCGGGAGAAGATGGGGCACCTCCTGGACGGCCTCGACGACCAGGTGATCGGGCCGGTCACCGTCGAGCCCGACGCCCCGGCCCAGTGACGGCCGGGGACAAGGGGGCGGCCGCTCCCGAGGGCCTGGATGGCACCGGGCTGCGCATCGGCGTGGTGCGGGCCCGCTGGAACACCCACATCGTGGACCGGCTGGCGGCCGGCGTGGGCCGGGGCCTGGCCGGTCTGGGCGTCGACCCGTCCGATGTGGTCGACGTGACGGTCCCCGGCAGCTTCGAGCTGCCGATGGGCGCCCGCATCCTCGCCTCGTCGGGGGAGGTCGACGCCGTCATCTGCCTGGGCTGCGTGATCCGCGGCGAGACGACCCACTACGAGCTGGTGGCGGGGGAGTCGGCGGCCGGCATCCAGCAGGTGCAGCTCAGCACCGGCGTGCCGGTGGCGTTCGGGGTCCTCACCACCGAGGACGAGGCCCAGGCCCTGGCCCGATCCGAGGGCGCCGGCGGGCACAACGTGGGCGAGGACGCTGCCATCGTCGCCGTCGAGATGGCCCGCCTGGCCCAGCGCTTCCCGGCCTGAGCCGCTTCGCTCCCCGAGCCCCCGAGGCCCTACCCTCGCAAGCGTGCTGCGCCTCGTCCTCCCCAAGGGTTCGCTCGAGAAGGCCACCCTCGAGCTCTTCGAGGCCGCCGACCTGCGGGTCGAGCGGTCCTCCACCGTCGACTACAAGGCCACCATCGCCGACCCGCGGATCGCCGAGGTGCGGATCCTGCGACCGCAGGAGATCCCGATGTACGTGGCCGAGGGGATGTTCGACCTCGGGATCACGGGGCGGGACTGGATCGAGGAGACCGCCAGCGACGTCGTGAGCCTCGGCGAGCTGCGCTACTCCAAGGCCACCAGCCGGCCGATCCGCATGGTCGTGGCCGTCCCCCAGGACAGCCCGTACGAGAAGGTCGAGGACCTGCCCCAGGGCCTGCGGGTCTCGACGGAGTACCTGGGGCTCACCGGGCGGTACTTCGAGAAGGTCGGCATCGACGCCGACATCCGGCTCTCCTACGGAGCCACCGAGGCGAAGGTCCCCGACATCGTCGACTGCATCGTCGAGATCACGGAGACGGGGCGGGCGCTGCGAGCGGCCGGCCTCAAGATCATCGGCGAGGTGCTCACCAGCTACACCGAGCTGATCGCCAACCCCGAGGCGGCCGCCGACGCTGAGAAGCGGCACGCGATGGACCAGATCCGCACGCTGCTCGACGGCGTGATGGAGGCCCGGGGCAAGGTGCTCGTGAAGCTCAACGTGTCAGACGAGGACCTCGCCGCCGTGATCGAGCTGCTGCCGTCCATGAAGTCGCCCACCGTCTCGAAGCTCTTCGGCGACGGGGGCTACGCGGTGGAGACGGTGGTGGCCAAGTCGACCATCAACACGCTCATCCCCGCCCTGAAGGACGCCGGCGCGACCGACATCATCGAGCTGCCGCTGGCCAAGATCGTCCACTGACGTGGACGGCGTCGTCATCGAGTTCGACGAGCACCGGTGCCTCGGCACCGTCGTCGCGGGTGACGAGCGCTACCCGTTCCACTGCACCGCCATCGCCGACGGCAGCCGCACCATCGAGGTGGGCGCCGAGGTCCACTTCGAGGTGGCGCCTGGGCTGATGGGCCGCTGGGAGGCCCGCCGCCTTGAGCGCCGGTAGGCGCGGGACCGGCTAGGCCCGCTTCAGCCAGTCGCGCCCGGCGCGCAGCATCGGGGTGACCGCGTCGGCGGGGGCCGGGCGGGCGAAGTGGTATCCCTGGGCGACGTCGCAGTCGAGCTCGCGCAGCTCGATCAGGTGGTGGGCCGTCTCGACGCCCTCGGCCACCGTCTGGAGGCGCAGGGCCTGGCCCATGCGGACCACCGCCTCGACGATGGCGGAGTCCTCCGGGTCCTTGCCGAGACCGGAGACGAACGACTGGTCGACCTTGATGATGTCGACCGGGAAGGCCCGCAGGTAGGACAGCGACGAGTAGCCCGTCCCGAAGTCGTCGACGGCGAGCTGCACCCCGAGGGCCTTCAGCGCCTTGAGGGTGGCGACGGTGCCGTCGAGGTCGTCCATGAGGACGCTCTCGGTGATCTCCAGGCAGATGCCGGCGGGGTCGGCGCCCGTGCGCACGAGCGCGGCGGCCACGAGGTCGGCGAAGTCGTCCTGGATGAACTGCTTGGGGGAGATGTTCACCGCCACGACCGGTGCCCGGTCGCCGAGCTCGGCCCGCCACGCGGCCCACTGCTGCATCGCCGTCTCCAGCACGTAGGCGCCCACCTCGAGGATCAGGCTGGACGACTCGGCCACCGAGATGAACTCACCGGGCGCCACCAGCCCCCAGTCGGGGTGCTGCCAGCGGACGAGCGCCTCCACGGCGACGATCTCGTTGGTCCGCAACGACACCTCGGGCTGGTAGTGCAGGACGAGCTCGTCGCGATCCGCCGCCCCTCGCAGGGCGTCCTCCACCTCGGCCCGTCGCAGCGCTCTGGCCTGCATCTCCTCGTCGAAGAGGTGGAACGCCTCGCCGCCTCGCTGCTTGGCCATCTGGCCGGCCGCCTCGGCCTGGCGCAGGAGCTGGTCGAGGTTCGTCTCACCCGAGCGGCCGACGCTCACCCCGATCGACGCGGTCTGGAAGAGCTCGAGGCCCGTCACGTCGAAGGGGCGGGCGAACGCCTCGGCCACCCGAGCGGCGAGGGCGGCGCCGTCGAGCTCGGCCGGATCCCCCTCGCTGAGGAACACGAACTCGTCGCCGCCCCAGCGAGCGGCCGTGTCGGGGGGACCGCAGGCACCGGCCAGCCGCTGACCCACGGCTCGGAGCAGCTCGTCGCCGATGACCCGACCGAACCGGTCGTTCTTCTCCTTCATCCGGTCGAGGCTGATGAACGCCAGCCCCACCGCGCCCGGACCTCCGCCCGTGCGCCGGAGCGCGAGGTCGAGGCGGTCGAGGAAGATCGAGCGGTGGGGGAGCCGGGTCAGCTCGTCCTCGAAGATCTTGCCCCGGAGGGTCTCGAAGACCCGCTTCTCCGTGCTGATGTCACGCGCCAACCAGCTGATGACGGTGCTCTCGCCGGCCGGCTGCACCCGCAGGGTGGAGCGGGTCGGGACCTCGGTGCCGCTGCCGATGAGCGTGAGGTTGCCGGTCCACCAGCCGTCGGCCCGCAGGGCGGGGAGCACCTCGCCGGTCACGAGCGCGCGGTCGCTCTCGGCGACCATGGAGAGGCCGTCGAGCGGACCCTCCAGGGGTCCTGCCACGCCGAGCATGCGCCGCCCGGCCCGGTTGAGGTACCTCACGACGCCGTTCCACTCGATGACGGCGGCGAGGTCGATCGAGTCCTCGAGCAGCGCCGCCAGGTGGTCTGGCTCGACCTCGGGCGCGCCCGGGGACGACACGAAGGTCGATCCTGGTCCCGTGGCCTGCGTCATGTCGTCCCCCCGGGAGCGCCGGCGCGCCTGATCCTAGGTCGGTCCCGCCTCGCCCCGGTGCTTGACCTCGAGGTAGGCGCCTCGGAGCTGGGTCAGGGCCTCTCGGAGGGTGGGCTCGGCATCACCGAGCCGGCCGCTGAGCCCGTCGACGAGCGCAGCGAGCGCGTCGATGGCGAGGGTGGCCTCGGGCAGCTTGGGCTCCGGCGCCGTCAGGTGGATGGCGGCCAGCTCGTAGATGCCCATGGCGTGGTTGGCCACCACCACCGACGCCGGCGCAGCCAGCAGCTGCTCGCGGACGTCAGCCATCTCCTGCTGCATGGCCTCCACCTGCGCCCGCTCCTCGGGCGAGAGGTCCTCCATCGACGGGCCCGCCCCCTGGGCGGCGGACCCGGACGGCGTCGGCTCGGGCTCGGGGCGGTGCTCGCCGCCAGGGGTCCAGAGGCTCATGCGGCAGGGCGTCGGGTTGTCGTGCGTCGGGCCATGCCCGTAGCCTACGCAGCACAACCCAAGGCGAAGCGGGGCTCCGCCCCCACCTGGCCATCGCATCGAGGTGCGCCAGGTCGATAGCCGCAGCTGACCGGCCCGGTCCATCCGGGGCGGCTCCAGGGGCGGACGTCGGCTTCTCCGATGTCCGCCCTTCGTGCATCTCGGGGCGGG
>Ga0208490_100630_pt1 | contig 19477 bp, 19 predicted proteins | sample SubbioAug_CSWold_FD_184818 | JGI IMG/M metagenome (GOLD analysis project Ga0208490, IMG submission 184818) | Serpentinite rock and fluid subsurface biosphere microbial communities from McLaughlin Reserve, California, USA - CR11Aug_CSWold (SPAdes) | ecosystem: Environmental > Terrestrial > Deep...
CTCTGACCTGGACTTACGCGCACCAGGGAACACAGGCGGACACCAGTGGACACGGCCTGAGCCAGCTGAAAAGCGGTAGGTCACCGGATCGACGCCGGTCCCGACCACCACTCGAGAACCAGGCCAGACCGATCCGGTCTGGCCTGGTCCGCGCCCGGCGACAGCTTCGGTGGTCCGGATCCGACCACCGGCGGTCGATTCGTGACCAGTGAAGCGGAGCCGGGCAGGTGATCGGCCGCCGATGGCGAAGAACCAGCAGAGCCGGCGAGGGTGGCCGGACCGACGCTGGGAGTGGCCATGTCGAAGGAGCCGGTGCTGGGCCGAGCGCTCGCCGTCGCCATCGCCCTGGTCGCCGCCGCCGGCATCGCGTCCGCCGGCGTGGTCGCCAACCCGGTCTTCGCCGACGCCGCCCTCGAGCGGGCCGAGGTCGTCACCTCCCCCGACGCCCAGCGCGTGATCTCCGCAGCCACGGAACCGGCCGTCCCGCTGGCACCGGAGCCGGTCCCCGCACCGGAACCCCTGCCGGCGCCCGCAGCACCGGTGGCGGCCCCGGCTCCCGAGTCGGCGCCCGCCGAGCCCTCCGCTCCCGCGCCGCCGACGCCCGTCACCGCGCCGGCCTCCGCCCCTACGCCTGCGCCCGCACCGGCACCGGCACCGGCACGCACGGGGACCCGTGACGCGGCGTGCGAGGCCTCGATGCTGCGCTGGATGAACGAGACCCGGGCCGGCGCCGGCCGCCACGCCCTCGCCTGGGACGACGCGATCCTGCACGTCGCGGTCGACTGGAGCCACGGCATGGCCGAGCGCGGCCAGCTCGCCCACAACCCCCGCTACGGCGACCAGGTCTTCGCCGCCCGGGCCCAGGCGATGACCGCAGCCGAGAACGTCGGCTGGGGCAGCGGCAGCGACCGGGCCGTCTACGACGAGTTCCTCCGCTCCCCGTCCCACGCCGACAAGATCCTGTCCGGCGCCCTCACCCACACCGCCGTCGGCTGCGTCCGAGACGACGCCGGCGAGCTCTGGGTCACCGTGAACTTCTGGGGCTGAGGCCGGGGTGGGCCCCCTGTCACCCACCTGATCGCTCCGGGTGGCGGGCGGCTCGGACTAGGCGAAAATGGACATAGCGGGCCATTGGGGAGAGGGCCGCAAGCCTGGACACTGTCCCCATGCGAACCTCGCTCCCGCGCCACCTGCTCAACCTGCGGCCTTCGGCCATCCTCGTCGCCGCGGCGCTCGCCGCCACCGCGTTCGTGGGGCTCCCCTCGGCAGCGTCGGCCAGCGGCACGGCGACGACGGATCCCACGGCAGGTGCCGTCATCACGGCGCTCCCGGGCAACGTCGCGGTCCTCCACGTGGACGGCGTCCACTACGACCGCGTCGTCATGCCCGACGGCTCGGAGTCCCTGCCGTTCCCGACCATCACGTGGGCGGTGACCCAGGCCCAGAAGCTGCGCGGCAACGGCCACGCCGTCCGCATCGTGGTCGCCCCCGGCACCTATCGCGAGCAAGTCACCATCGGTTCGGCGGGCAGCAACCCGCCCCTGGTGCTCGAGTCCGCCGAGCCGGGCCGCGCCGTGGTGACCGGAGCGGACGTGGAGCGGCGCTGGTCGCCGATCGCCGGGACGGACCTCGTGCAGGCCCCGTGGCCCCATGAGTGGGGCTTCGCTCCCATCCCCGCCTCCTGGGACGGCGTCAGCGTGTCGGACGCGGTGCGCCGCCGCGAGGCCGTGCGGGTCGACGGGGCACCGCTGAAGCAGGTGCTCACGGAGGACCAGCTCACGTCCGGGACGTTCTTCGTGGACGAGGCCGGCGACCGTCTGGTGGTGCGCCCGCCCACGGGTGTCGACCTCGCCGACCGCACGGTCGAGGTCGCCCAGCGCGACCGCACCCTCCACATCAGGGGCCAGGCCGACGACGTCACCGTCCGTGGATTCACCTTCGAAGCCGCGGCCGCCCCGTTCGAGAAGCACATGGCCTACGTGTCCGACGCGACCGACGTCCTCCTCGAGGGGAACACGTTCCGCCACTCCAACTGGGGCGGTCTCGGGCTCTGCTGCGGTTCTCGCATCACGGTGCGCGACAACCGGTCGATCGACAACGGCGGCAACGGGATCGACTCCTACAAGACCTCGGGCCTGCTGCTCGCCGCCAACACGATGACCGGGAACAACGTCCGTGGCGCGGCCAACGGCTACACCGGCTGGTCGGTGGCCGGATCCAAGCACCTGCTGCTGCGCGACGCCCTCCTCACGGGCAACACCTACGACGCCAACTGGTCCCGCGGCCTCTGGCTCGACACCGACGTCAGCAACGTGGTGGTGCGCGGCGACCGGGCGTGCAGCAACTTCCGCGAAGGCTTCTTCATCGAGGCCGTCCAGGGTCCCGTGACCGTCGAGGACAGCACCTTCTGCACCAACGGCCAGGGCGGCATCGTGGTCGCGACCAGCCGCGACCTCACCATCCAGCGCTCGGTGCTGTCCGGCAACGGCAGGGGGAACCTGGTCTTCGCCGGCGAGCGGACCCGCACGTGGAAGGACCACGCCACCGGCGCGTCGATCACCGTCGGTGACTTCGAGGCCATCCGCCTGTTCGAGAACCAGCTGGCGTCGGGCGGCGCTGCGCCCCTGGTGATGACCCCGGTGATCACCCTCACGGACTGGGAGGCACGCCTGCAGGCCGGCGAGATCACCGCACGGGCGAACACCTGGATCCACCCGGACGTGGACGCCGCGATCAAGGTGCGGGGGACGAGCTACCCGAAGGCGAACTGGGACGCGCACACCGGTGACGGCAGCGCTGCGGTCACCACCACCGTGACCGAGCCACCCGTGACGACCAGCACCACCACCCCGGCAGCGCCCGGCCCGAAGAAGGCCGGCAACGGCAAGGGCGTGCAGGTCGCCGGCAAGAAGTAGCAGTGCGGAGTCGTCGATGGGGCACCGGGCCCGGCACACCGGTTCAGCTGCTGGCCCGGGCCTCGTACGTGCCGTACTGCACGTCGTTCGTGACGTCGTTCGCCACCAGGCCGACCACCGGCAGCCGGGCCTCGCGCAGCCGCTGGAGCAGGGTGCGTACCTCACGCCGACGAACCTGACCGAGGCGAGCGACCACGAGCACGCCGTCCACCGCACGTGCGGCCACCAACGGATCCGCCACGGGGAGGGCCGGGGGAACGTCGACGATGACCAGATCGGACTGCGCCGCTGCGGTCTGGACGAGCTGCGCGAACTCCGGGCGTTCGAGCAGCTCGTTGGCGGCATCGGAGGGTGGACCGGCGGGGAGGACGGCGAGGTTGGGTCGCACGTAGGAGATGGCCTCGCCGAACCTCGACGTGCGGGCGAGGATCGAGGACAGCCCGAGGTCGTTCAGCAGGTCGAACGTCCGGTGCACCGTGGGCCGGCGCAGGTCTGCGTCGACCAGCACCACCCGCGAGCCGGACTCGGCGAACGCGAGGGCCAGGTTCACGGCGGTGGTGGTCTTGCCCTCGCCGGCGACGGCGCTGGTGACGACGACGGAGCGGAGCGGTTCCTCGCGCAGGCGCAGCGCGGTGCGCAGGTAGCGGAACGCCTCGTGCACCGCAGGATCCACCTCGTGGCCTTCGGGCAGCCCGGCCGTCCTGCTGTGCGGGATCGAAGCGAGCACGGGCACCGCCGGCTCCACCAGGCCCAGGTCCTCGACGCTCGACAGCCGGTCCTGGGCGACCTCCCGCACGACGCCGACGGCGATGCCGGCGAGGAGACCCAGCACGGCGGCCGTCAGGCCGGCGCGGACCGGCTGGGGCGACACCGGGTCGGTGTCGACACCCGCCCACTCGACGACCTCGGTGCCTCCCTCCCGCAGCGCGGCCTCGACGTCGAGCTCGTCGGCCCGGCGTGAGAAGTCGAGGATCTGGGCGGCGAGTGCGGCCCGACTGACCCGGAGGTTCTCGGTCGTCACCGGATCGGTCGCTGGGTCGGCGAGCTGGGCGTCGATGGCCACCATCTGCTCGTTGGCGGACGCGCTGCGACGTCGCAGCTCCTCGGACTGCTCGACCAGCGCCTGGACGGACTGGCGCTGGCGCTCCTCGACGTAGACCTCTGCGTACGCGTTGGCTGCCGCCGCCGCGCCCTCGGCGCTCGGCGCCTGGATCCGGACCTGGATCACCTCGCTGAACCCGACCAGCGTGGCCGTCACTTGATCGAACGGGTCGGCATCGGCGCCGAGGCGCTCCTGCACGAGCGCCCGCAGCGGACCCGACTCGATGACCTCGACGCTCGTCAGGAGGTCGCGGCTCCGCGTCTGGGCGTTGTCCTGGGTGTCGGTGTCGAAGGGCGAGGCCGTGTTGTCGGCCCGGACCCGCACCGCCGAGGTCGCGGCGTAGGTCGGCTCCTCGAGCAGCGCCGGCACCACCCCGGCGGCGAGGACCAGCACGGCCGTCACGATGATCGCCAGCCGGTGTCGCAGCAGCAGGTTGGCGTAGGCGCGGAGGCGCTGGTCTGAGCTCGGCAGCACGGCACTCGTTTCGGTCGCCATGGAGGTCGGCGCGGCAAGGTACTCGGGGGCGGGCACAGGACCCGGAACGGGACATCCTTCGCCATCCGTGACAGAACACCCTCCCGCGGTCGGATACGGTCCACCCCGATGGCGCCGGCGGAACGAACGACGTGGTCCTGTCCCGTGTGCGGAGGCGGCCAGCACCGACCGGCGTTCCGCGCCGGGACGCGGTCGCTCGAGCAGCTGGACCCCAGCGAGCTGGCTCCAGCAGCGAGCGCCTTCGGGACGACCCTCGGCGACACGGTCAGGTGCCGCTCGTGCGGTCACGGATCACTGCGGCGGGTCCCGTCGGCCGAGGAGCTGGCCCGCACCTACGCACACGTCGAGGACCACGCCTCCCTCGACGAGGAGGCCGGACAGGTCGCGACCGCCAGGCGCGACCTCCGAGCCGTGCGAGCGCTCCTCACCGATGCCCCCGGGGACCTCCTCGACATCGGCTGCTGGACCGGCTCGCTCCTGGACGCAGCCCGCACCCTGGGGTGGGACACCGAGGGCATCGAACCCTCGGACTGGGCGGCGGCGCGCGCCGAGGAGCGGGGCCACCCCGTGGCCGTCGGCACGCTCGGCGAGGTCGCCCTGCGCCAGGAGCGCTACCAGGTGATCGCCTGCTGCGACGTGCTGGAGCACCTCGTGGACCCGGGCGACGCCGTGGCCCGGATCGCCGCCCTGCTCGAACCGGGAGGGCTCCTCTTCGCCACGGTCCCCGATGCCGGCAGCCGGCTCGCTCGAGCGCTGGGGCACCGGTGGTGGTCCGTCCTGCCCATGCACGTGCAGTACTTCACGCGGAGCTCGCTCCGGTCGCTCCTCTCCCGCGCCGACCTGGAGGTCCTCTCCGTGCGCACCCACCCGAAGGTCTTCACCCGCGGCTACTACGCCGACCGGCTGGGCGAGTTCGTCCCCGGTGCCGGCCGTCCTCTCGAGCGCCTGGCGGCGATCGGGTCCTGGGCCGACCGGCCGTTCGCACCTGACCTGCGCGACCGGATGGCCGTCATCGCCCGACGCCCCGTCGAGGAGCAGGACCGATGAGGGTGGTCGTGGTCGGTGCCGGCTGGTCCGGGGCCGTCGTGGCCCGGGAGCTGCACGACGCCGGGGTCGACGTGCTGGTGGTCGAGCGGGCCGAGGTGGTGGGCGGCCACTCGAGGGCGGAGGTGCTGAACGGCGTGGTGTACGAGCCGAACGGCGCGCACATCTTCCACACCTCCAACCGTCGCGTCGCCGAGTACGTGCAGCGGTTCGGGATGGTCCGGCCCTACGAGCACCGCGTGCTCACCGAGGTCTACCTGCGCGACGACGACGACGAGCCCACCCTGCTCTCCTGGCCGCCCCAGGTCGAGGAGCTCAAGGCGCTGCCCGACTGGCCCCTCATCGAGCGTGAGCTGGCCGAGCTGCCCGAACAGCCCGCCGGCGACGACTTCGAATCGTGGGTCGTCTCGCTCATGGGGAGGCGCCTCTACGAGCTGTTCATCGAGGGCTACACCCGCAAGCAGTGGGGGTGTGAGCCATCGGAGCTGTCGAGCCGGTTCGCGCCCAAGCGGGTCGACCTGCGCAACGACGGGTACACGCGGCTGTTCCGCGACACGTGGGAGTTCTTCCCACCGACCGGGGCGAACACCACCATCGAGGCGATCCTGCAGCCGGTGCACGTCACCTGCGGCGTCGAGGTCGGCGTGGACGACGTGCTCGACCTCTTCGGTGCCGCCGACGCCGTCGTGGTCACCGCACCCCTCGACGACTTCCTCGGGCGCCCGGGCGAGCTGGCCTGGCGCGGGATCCGCATGGTGTCGCGCTACGTCCCCACCGACACCCCCGACGGGACCGTCACCGCCGCTTACGTCGTCAACCGGCCGAGCGAGCGGGTGCCCTACACCCGGACCGTCGAGACCAAGCACGCGTCGGGCCAGCAGGTCGGCGGCACCGTCGTGAGCGAGGAGCACCCCGGGGCGCCGGCCAGGCACTACCCGGTCCCCACGGTCGACGGTCGGTACGAGGAGCGGAACGCGGAGCTCCAGCAGGAGGTCCGGGAGCGGTTGTCGAACACCCAGGTGCACTTCTGCGGTCGATTGTCGACCTACACCTACATCGACCAAGACCAGGCCATCGACCGGGCGTTCACCTGCGTCGAGGGCATCCTCGGGGGTCGGATCCTGAGCACCTGAAGGAGTCCGATGAGAGACGTCGAATCGAGCGTGGCCATCGCCATCCCGGCCTACAACGAGGCCGAGGGCATCGCCGGGTTCCTGCTGGAGATCGACGAGGCGCTCCACGGTCACGTCGGCGAGGTGACCTTCGTCGTGGTGGACGACTGCTCCACCGACGACACCGTCGCCGTACTGGAGTCGTTGCGCCCCCAGCTCGAGGGCCGGCTGATCGTGGGGTCGACGGGGACGAACTGCGGCCACGGGCCGGCTGCGCTGACTGCGTATCGACAGGCGCTGGACACCGGCGCCGCTCACATCGTCGGCGTCGACGGCGACGGCCAGTTCCTGGGCACCGACATCCGCCGGGTCCTGGTGCTGCTGGAGGACGGCGGCGACGGCGTCTGCGGCGTCCGGCGGTTCCGCTACGACCCCTGGTTCCGGATGCTGATGACCCGCCTCCTGCGGGTGTACATCCTGCGGCTCTTCGGCGTGCCGACGAGGGACGCGAACTGCCCGCTGCGCGGCTACCGGGCCGAGCTCCTCGACGAGCTGCTCCGCTGGATCCCGGACGGCTCCCTGATCCCCAACGTGCACCTGGCGATCCTGGCGGCACGTCGCGGTGCCACCCTCGTCGAGGTCGATGTGAACCACCGGGTCCGGCGGGGCGACTCCACCACCGGGACGATGTTCTCCTCGGCGGACCGCCTCGGCGTCCTGAAGCGGCTGGGCACCTTCTCCCTCCGTGCGCTGGCCGAGTCGTGGCGCTTCCGCCACGACCTCAACAGCGGGCGCCGACCGATGGTCGACGCCCGGCGCGGAAGCCAGCTGCGCGCCGCGTAGGCGCTGGTGGGCAACGCTCGCGCGCTCGCCGGCTTCGCGGGCGCGGCCCTCGTCACGACTGGCTGGGCCCTCTGCGGCATCGCCGCCGCGCGACGGTGGGCCGGCGACCTGCCGGCGCCGCTGCACCAGGTGACCGCCGCCGTCCTCGGCCTGGCCGGCCTGCTCCTCTCGGCGGCGCTGCTCGGAACGGTCGGCCAGCTCGCCGGCTGGCCGCTCGTCGCGGTCGCCATCCTCGTCGGCGCGCTCGGTGCCGCAGCGCTCCGTCGCCCACGCAGACGGGCGGCGCAGCCCGGGGGTGGGACAGCATCCCGCTCCCACAAGGCGCTGCTCGGCGCCGCCGGCGGCCTCGTGGCCGTCCGATGGGTCGCCGAGCTCCTGCAGACCCTCGACCGGGGCTTCTCCCACGCCGACGAGCTGCACTACCACCTGACCCACAGCGCCCTCTTCGTGCAGTCAGGGCGGACCTGGCCGATCCACTTCACCTCGGTCGGCGACGGATCCGCCTACCACCCTGCGCACTCCGAGCTCCTCCATGCCCTGGGCATGGCCGTGGTCGGATCCGACTTCCTCTCGATCTTCCTGAACCTCGGCTTCGCCGTCCTCGCGCTGGCCGCCGGGTGGGCGATCGGACGCCATGCCGGCAATCCCGGTGCCGGTGCGCTGGTGGTCGCAGCCTCGCTGTCCCTCCCGCTCGTGGTGGCCGAGAGCGGCTCGGCACTCAACGACACGATGGCGATCGCCCTCCTGCTCGCCGCCGCTGCGCTCCTCCTGGAGGCGTGCCGTCGCGACGGTGACCGGCGCATCGCCGCGCTCGCGGGGGTGGCCGCTGGGCTCGCCGTCGGCACGAAGCTGACCGTCGTGGTGGCCGTCGGCGGGCTGCTGGTGCTCGTCGCCGTCGCCGGCAGGAGCGCGGGTCGCAGGGCGAGGACGTCGGCCTTCGCCGGTGCCGCCGTCGTGGCCGGCGGCTACTGGTACCTGCGGAACCTGGCCCACACCGGCAACCCCGTGCCCGCGCTGTCGTTCGGCCCGTTGCCCGGGCCCGATCTCGAGCTCCAACGAGCCGTCGAGTTCCCCGTGCTCGACTACCTCACCGACCTCGACGTGTGGCGCACCTGGTTCGTCCCGGGACTGGAGTTCTTCGCCGGTCCGCTCTGGCCGCTGCTCGTCGGGCTGGCGCTCGCCGGGGGCCTCGCCGCGCTGTGCACCTGGCGCACGGACCGCCCGTGGGCCCTGCTCGGCGGGGTCGGGCTGCTGAGCCTCGCCGGGTACGCCGCCACCCCGACGTCGGCCGCAGGCGCTCCCGGGGTGCCGGCGCTGTTCCAGTTCAACCTCCGGTACGCGGTGCCGGGGGCCCTGCTCTGCGTCCTCGCCGGTCTCGCCCACCCCGCGCTCCGACGCCGCCCCGGGCTCGCAACGGCGCTGGCGGGTTCGGCCGTCGTCGCCGCCAACCTCCACGACATCGACCCACGCCGGGGGGTCCTCGCAGTGACCGGCATCGCCGTCCTGACCGGCGTGGCCTGGGTCGCCACACGGCTGCCCCGGGATCACGCCAGCTCCGCCGGCGCCGCGGTCCTCGCCGCCGCGGTCGTCCTCATCGCCGGCGTGGGCCTCCAGGAGCGCTACCTCGACCGCCGCTGGACCGCCGACCTCCCCCGTTGGCCGGCGTACCAGGCCGGTGACCGCGCCAGCGGGGTGGCCGTGGGCCTCACGGGGTTCCCGCAGAGCTACCCCTTCTACGGCGCCGACCTCGACAACCGGGTGGTCGTGCTCGGCGAGGTGGACGGCCACGAGCTGCGGCCGCACCGCTGGTGCGACGCGTGGTGGGGCTCGGTGGAGGCAGCTGACCTGGATGTGGTCGTGGTCCTGTCGGAACCGAGGCTGGCGGAATCGGAGCTGGGCCGGTCCTTGATCCGCGACCCCGAGCGCTGGTTGCGCGACGCCGGTGCCGCACCGCTCCTCCAGTCACCGGCGGCGACGGTGTTCGACGTCCGGGGTACCTCCGGCGAGTGCGGTGGTGCACCGGTCACGGAGCCGGCGGACCCGTGAGCGGCACACGGCCGGCGCGGCCCTCCGATGATCCCGGCGACCGGCTCCCGCTCGTCGTCCTCGCCATCGTCGGGGTCGGCGTGCTCGTGCGCCTCGCGTTCGCCGCGACCACCGAGGGCAACGTCTTCGACCTGCAGTCGTACGCAGTCGTCGCGGCGGCCCTGCGCGACGGTGTCCCGTTCGACCTGTACGCCACCGTCAACGGAGGGACCTTCCCCCGTTGGCCGTACCTGCCCGGCTACCTGCCCGTGGTGCTGCTCGCCGGCTGGCTGGAGGGCAGCATCGACATCGCCCGATCGATGCGCATCCCGCCCATCGCCGCGGACGCGGTCCTCGCCCTCGTCGTCGCGCGTTCGGCGCTGCATCGGACCGGATCCTCGAGGACGGCGACCTGGGCAGCCGGGTCGGTCGCCCTCGGCCCGATCTTCATCCTGCTGTCCGGGCACCACGGCCAGCTCGACAGCGTCGCCATCCTCCCCGCGGTGCTCGCCCTCGAGCTGCGTCGGCGGCGATCCGACGAGCGGGCCGATGTCTGGTGCGGGCTCCTGCTCGGGTGCGGTATCGCCCTCAAGACCACACCGGCGATCCTGCTGCTCGCGTTCGTGCCCGCCCTCCCGAGCACGGCTCGCCGCGTCCGGATGCTCGCTGCGGCTGTGGCCGTACCCGCCCTCGCCGTGCTGCCCTTCGTGCTCGCGGCCCCCGGAGACACCATCCGCAGCCTCTCCTACCGGGGCCTGCCCGGCCTGGGCGGCTGGAGCCTGCTGGTCCAGCCGTCGGCAGCCGCCGACTGGCTCGGCATGCGACCGCTGTCGGAGTCCCGGCTCACCGAGCTCACCCAGACGCTCGCGCCGGCTGTGCTCGCCGTCGCCCTGATCACCACCGCGGTCGTCGTGAAGCGGCGCGACCTCGCCCTCGAGGTCCGGTGTCTGGCCCTGTGGGCTGCGTTCTTCGCGGCGTCGATGAACTTCTCGCTCGGGTACGTGGTCTGGGCACTGCCGTTCGTCGTGCTCGCCGGCCACGTCCGCGCCGGCTGGTGGGTCCAGCTGGGGCTGCTGCCTGCGGCGGTGACGATCTACCTCATCCGAGCGGTCGACGGCTGGTCGGAGCCCTTCGCCCTCGGCGCCTACGTGCCCTACATGGGCATGGCCCACCTCGCGCTCGTGGTCGGCGTCGTCCGATTCCTCAGCGACCCACGAGCGGCGACGGACCGATCGGCTTCGCCGGCGTGCCCGCCACCACGGTCGCCGGTGCCACATCGCCGGTGACGACGGCGTTCGCCGCGATCACTGCGTCCGCACCCACGGTCACGCCGCTCGTGATGGTCACCTTCGCACCGCCCCAGGTCCGAGCACCGATCCGCACCGGCGCCGTGGCGACGTGCCGGTACCACCACTCGCCTGCCGGCGGTCGCACGTGCCGGGAGTCGGTGATGGTCGTGTGCTCGCCCAGTCCCGCCCACCGCTCGATGTGCACCTCCTCATCGCAGTGGACCACGGAGTAGTACGAGAGCAGCGTCTCGTCCTCGAAGGTGAGCCGGCCGCGCACGTGGAGGACGACTCCGGTCCGGAGGAGCGCACCTCGACCCACCACGAGCGAACCACCGTCGAGGACGAGCCGGACCCCGTCCCCGAGCCGTGCGCCACGACCGATGTGCACGACGCTCGAGATCCGCGGGTGCACCCGCAGGAGCACGCGACCCTCGATCCGGGCCCCGCGCTCGATGCGGACGTCGAGCGTCGACCGCTTGAGCGCGGCCAGCAGCCGCAATCGTCCGACCAGCAGGAGGCGACGAGCCTCGAACCCGATGACGAGCGCCCTGCTCATGCGTCGGCTGGCAGCGGCACGACGCTGCGCTCGTAACGATGCGGGTCCCGGGCGTACTCGCGGATGCGCCGGTCGCGGATGAGAACCCACGCGGCACCGGCCTGGATCCGGGCGTAGCGCAGCGACGCCCCTCGCCGCTCCAGGTCCCGGGTCGACGGCAGCCCCGCCACGAGGGTGCTGCGCACGGCGCGGAGCGCATAGCGAGCCGCCAACCGGCGAGCAGGGCCCGACCCCTCGCGCTTCGCCGCGAGCAGCGCGACGTTGATCGCGGTCATGCGGAACCGGGCATCGGAGACCGAGCCCATCCCGTGGCCGCGAGCAGCCGTGACCGTCACGATCCTTCGACCGGACTCCCGCACCCGCAGGCAGAGGTCGACGTCCTCCATGTACGAACCGAATCCCTCGTCGAAGCCGCCGATGGTGCGGAGCACGTCGGTCCGCACCACCATGCAGGTCCCCGACACCCAGTCCGGCTCGACCAGTGCTGGCATCCCGGCGAAGGGCTCGATGCGCGTCGACGCTCTCCCGTCGAAGTGGGAGCCCAGGTCCGGCTTCGGGGCCGTGAGCTGTGGCGCGAGCACACCGATGGTCGGGTCGAGGTCGCCAACGTCCAGGAGCGCTCGGAAGCAGCCGGGCTCGGGGTGGAAGTCGTGCGAACACACGGCGACGAAGGGGGCGCAGGGATGGCGCTCCAGTGCCAGGCGGATGCCGAGGTTCGCTCCGCCCGCGTAACCGATGTTCCGGCCGGAACGCGCCACCCTCGCACCCGGCGGCGGGTCGTCGGCCAGCTCGCCGCTGTTGTCGGCCACCACGACGTCGACCTCCACACCCGTCGACCCGGCGATGGTCGCCACCGCGGAGCGGCACCAGGCGGGGGCGCGGAAGTGGGTCAGGACGACCGGCAGGACATCCGTCGACATCAGTACGACCCCAGGATGCCCCGCCGCCGGGCGTAGTGGAGCGAGCGGGTGAAGAGGACCAGACCGACGGTGTACGCGACCACGGAGAACGCGGACAGGGCGAGGACGGCCTCCATCACGCTGATGCGGGAGCTCGCCTCTCCGCCCTCGAGCAGCAGCTGGCGGAGTGCGTCCACGGCGTAGGTGTGCGGGATCATCCAGCTGACCGCCTGGAGGAAGCCCGGGAGCACCTGCACGGGGACGAAGAGCCCGGAGAACACCGTGCTCGCCACCGTGTAGGCCAGCAGCACCGGGTCGGCGCGCTTCGACAGCAACCGCACGCTGGATGCGATCACCCCGATGGCGTGGGTCGCAGCGATGCCGAGGGCCAGGACGAGGATGGCCATGGGAAGCCGATCGGTCTCGAAGCGGACACCGAGCCCGTAGGCCACGGCGATGGTGGCGACGCCCGCCACCAGCCGCTCCACGACCAGCCACTGGAACCACAGGAACGGGAGCAGCGGCCATGCCACCGGCTGCACGAGGTAGAGCTCCAGGTGGCCTTGGTCGATGGTCCGCTGCACGAAGGAGCCGAACACCTCGAGTCCGGCGCCGAGCACCCACAGCACGAGGGTGCCGACGACCGAGAAGGCGAAGTAGCCGCCGGCCACCACCGACTCGTCAGTGGTCACGATGCGGGCGACGAAGTAGTACAGGAAGACGTTCGTGAGCCGCGAGAACACGGAGAGGCCGAACGCGAGCGGGTAGGCGAGCGCATCGCTCTTGCCGATGGCGTAGAACGCACGGGCGGAGCGTCCCACTGCCCGCGTGCGGTCGATCACCGCAGCGGTCACGACGTGCTCCGGGAGGCTCGGGAGGTGGCGTAGACCTGCCGCAGCAGCGCCCGCGTCGAGCTCGAGCGCTCATCGACGTGGACCAGGTCGGTGGTGCGCGGACCCACCGCGGCGAGCACGGCGCCCAACGGGGCGTTGGCGGTGAGCTCGACGATCCGGTCCCGCCGTTCGACGGTGTGGACGTCGTGCAGGAGCCCGAGGGCCGTGGCCACGTCGGCCGCCGCCGCCTCGGTGCTGAGCTCCAGGACCACCTCGGTGAGCGCTGCGATGTGCCGCAGCTCACGGAGGTCTCCGCCGAACACCACCTGGCCGGCGTCGAGGAGCACGACCATCTCGTCGAGGGCGTCGATCTCCTCCAGGCGGTGCGAGCTCAGCATCACGGCCAGGTCGTGCTCGACCGTGAGGTCCTTGATCAACCGGAGCAGGTCGTCAGCCGCGACGGGGTCGACCGTCGACGTCGGCTCGTCGAGGATGAGGACCGCGGGCTCGTGCACCATGGCCCGGGCCAGCTGCAGCCGGGCCTTCATGCCACTCGACAGCGCGAAGGCTGCGGTCTCCGTCGCCTCCGTCAGGCCGACCATCTCGAGCACGTCGCGCACCCGACGTTCGAGCCGCGCTCCGTGGTAGCCGCGCAGTGCCGCCTGGAACGTGAGGTTCTCCCGGCAGCTGAGGCGGAGGAACAGGCTGCGCTCGTCCGCCGGCATGAACCCGATGGGCGCGCGCCTGCTCTCCGCTCGGTTGCTGCAATCGAGCCCGAGCACGTGCGCAGTGCCGGCGGTCGGCGTCGTGAGCCCCATGAGCAGCCGGAACATCGTCGACTTGCCAGCGCCGTTCGGTCCGACGACGGCGCAGATCACCCCGGGCGGCACGTCGAGATCGACACCGTCGAGCGCGAGCTTCGAGGTGCGTGAGGCGCTCCGCGTGAGCACCCGCATCCAGCGCGGGCTCGGTTCGTAGACCTTCGTCAGATCCCGCAGCTGCACCGCCGGCCTGGCGACGCTCACGACGGGACCTCCGCGACGATCAGCTGCTGGTATGCGAAGAGGTTGGGACGGCGGCGGCCGATCCGGCGCCACAGGCCCTCGACCCGCCCGGGGACCCTCCGGCCCAGGTGCGCCCCGAGCCCGCTGATCACGGGACGGCGCTCGACGGCCGCCAGGCCCGCACGGGTCACCAGATCGGCACCGGATTGCCAGGTGAAGAAGCGCAGGTGCGTGTCGTCGAGGATGCCGCTCGCCCGGTACTCCCACCGACCCCGGAGTATCTCGAGCCGGATGGACCAGTGGGCCACGTTCGGCACGCTGATCACGAGGCGCCCGCCCGGGGTCACCCACCGGGCCGCCCGCAGCAGCGCTCGGTCCGGGTCGGCGACGTGCTCCAGCACGTCGCCCAGCACGACGACGTCGAATCGCTGATCGCCGAGCGAGACGTCGTGGACCGACCCGACGTGCACCTCGTCCGCGTGGCGGCGAGCAGCCGCAGCGGCCACCGGGTCCGGTTCGATCCCGACCCGCCGGCCAGCACGGCCCTCGAGCGCGGCCAGCAGGCCGCCCGAGGCGCACCCGACGTCGAGCACGGTGCCACCGGGCGGGAGCTGGTCGAGGACCGAGCGGAGCAGGGCCCGGTTGCCGAAGCCCTCGTACACCGCCGCCTTCGACACGTCCGCGACCATCGGCTGGATCATGCAGGCATCCCGTGGTCGCGCCCGCGCATCCGGACCACCCGCGCCGGCGCGCCCGCGGCGATGGCTCCGTCGGGGACGTCTTCGATCACCACCGCGTTCGCTGCCACGACCGCTCCGGCCCCGACGCGGCACCCGACGATCGTGGCGTTCGCACCGATCCACGAGCCCTCGCCGACCGTGGCGTCGTGCTCGTCGAACCCGAGGTCGCGCACCCACCCGTCGCCGTCGGTGCGGTGGTTGCCCGCCACGACCACGGCCCCCGGGGCCAGGATCGCACCGGCCTCGAGGGTCGTGGTCGCCTCGAACCCGCCCCACACGGCGCAGTACGGCCCGATGGTGACCTTCGGCCCGATCACGAGCCGGTCACCGAAGCGCAGCGAGGCCAACGGCGAGATGAGGGCGTCGTCGCTGATGCCGGCGGCTGTCCGCCGGATGCCGACGTGCTCCCGCCCGACCACCCGGGCGACCGCGACCAGGGCTTCGAGCTGGTCGGCATCGAGGCGCGCCAGGCGCTGGATGCTCCACAGCCGCCCGCGTCGTGCGCGCAGACGGTCGCCGACGTTCATCGATCGACCTCGGCCCGTACGACCCCGGTGACCCGCTCGAAGGCCTCCACCATCTCCGGGGTCACCAGCTCATCCGCGGTGCGGCCCCGGTACTCGAATCGGTGTCGGGGGTCGTCGGGGACCTCGAGGGGAGCCAGGAAGGCGCGGTAGTCGGCCTGGGTGAGACCGGGGTGGTACACGAACAGGTCGCCACCCAGCTGCTCGTAGGTCGTCATGTCGTCGACGTACTCGTCGCGGAAGGACCGGACGTCGACGTCGGGGAACTTCCGAACGGCGGAGGCCAGGTAGCCCGAGGGCTCCCGCACGCAGAAGATCTTCCGGGCCGGCGGCCCCCACATCTCCACCAGGGCGGCGTACTCGTCCGGGCGGAGCTGCGCTGACTTGTACACGAGGTCGATCGCCTTCCCCCCGCCCCGGGGGGCGTTGGTCAAGACGTTGCGGGACAGGTCGGCGCGAGCCCGGTCGCGGTCGAAGCGCACGTGGGGGAAGTCGGGCGGGAGCCCGAGCCCGTGACGGAGCCCCCAGTCGCCGATGCGCAGCCGGGCATTCTCGCCGAGCAGGTGCATCATGTACGAGGTGCCGGAGCGGACGGGGCCGTAGACCAGCCACCAGTCGAGCTGTCGCCGGCGGGCGATGGGCCACCGGCGGATGCGACGCAGGCGTTGCTGCGCTCGCCGCACGGCACGCCCCGGCACCGTCTCGTGGCCGACGAGGTCGGGGAGGCGGCTCACGGTCGACCGGCGGGTTCGCCGGACTCGGGGACCAGCGTGCGGACGGGACGGGCAGGGATCCCGACCACGACGGTGTACGGGGGCACGGAGCGGGTCACGACGGAGTTCACGCCGATCACGGCACCGTCGCCCACGGTCACGCCGGGACCGATGTAGACGTTGGCGCCGACGTGCACCCCGGAGCCGATGCGGACCGGCCGCGCTTCGGTGGTGTCGTAGCTGATCTCGAGCGGCACGCCCTCGGTCAGCGCCGGCTCGAGGTACGTCAGGTGGTCGTGTCCGTGATCGGTGATCAGGCAGCGCTCACCGATGCCGGTCCCGTCCCCGATCTCGACGCTCCCCGCCACCGAGATGGACAGTGAGGCGCTCAGGGTGCACCCCGAGCCCAGGACGATGCGCGCATCACGGTCGACGAGGCTGAACCAGGCGCCGTGACCGATGCGCGTCCGTCGTCCGATCGTGATCCGGTCGAGGGCGGTGGGGGCACCGGCGCCCGTCACCCGGAGCGGCGCCTGCAGGAGCGAGCCCTGTCGGCGTGTGCGCCACCACAGCCGGGCGCGCACGATGCGGGGACCGTTCATCTCCCGGTTGGTGACGAACCGGTCACGGCGACGTGCACGACGGCGAGCCGCCCGGAGCACGGCGGTCATCCCGGCGGCCCCGGGATCCAGTGCCGGTCGACCGCGTCGCGCATGAGGCGTCGCCGCTCGGCCAACCGCTTCGGCAGCGCCGGGATGGCGCGCGCCTTCCCGCGGGCCCAGGGAGCGGCGCCACCGTGGCGGCGGGCGATGCGGTACTCGCGGACGTGCAGGCGAGCGAACCCGGCGGCGGTGAGGGACGGGTTGGTGCGCACGGTGCACCACGTGCTCGAGCGGGCGATGTGGTCCCAGGGCGGTCGGCCTCCGCTCGAGCCGGCCAGGTCGTGCTCCACCCGGGCGGCGGGGACCATGAAGGCGCGGTATCCCGCCAGGCGGGCACGCATGGCCAGGTCGAGGTCCTCGTAGTAGAGGAAGTACGGCTCGAACCAGCCGCCGAGCTCGCGCACCACGTCGGCACGGACCATCGGCGCGGCGCCGGGCGGCGCGAGGACCTCGAAGGGATCCGCAGGAAGGTCGTCCAGCGGACGGCCACCGAGGTGCTTGCCCGACTGGCCGGTCCGGTGCACGAAGTCGCCGGCCGACTCGACCAGGCCGGTGGTCGCGGACACCAGCACGCTCCCCCACGCCCAGATGTCTGGTCCGACCGGCCCCGCGTCGCCGAGCGCGGCGAGCCAGCCAGGGGCCGGACGGGCGTCCGCGTTGAGCACCACCAGGTTCGGGGTGGCGCACCGGCGGAGCCCGTCGTTCGCCGCGGCACCGAAGCCACCGTTGCCGGTGCGCCGCACCACCTCGACCCCAGCCGACTCGGCGAGCTCCGGCGACCCGTCGGTCGATGCGTTGTCCACCACCAGGATCCGCTCGGGCTGGCGGATCTGGGCGGCGAGCGCCTCCAGCGCTCGCGGCAGCAGCGACCGGCCGTTGTAGTTCGGGATCACGACCGTCACCGCGTCGGCTGGCGAGCTCATGGCCACCTCAGCTGCGGATCTTCTCGATGACCGCGGTGGTGGAGACCGCAGGCGTCCGGGGCAGGTACCGCACCTTGCAGATGTCCAGCAGGTCGTCGAAGCGACCCTCCCAGTCGTCGCCCATGACGAGGACGTCGGCTCGGTGCTCGAGGATGTAGTCCCGCTTCTGCTCGAGGGACTCCTCTGCGAAGATCTCGTCCACCACCCACAGGCCCCGGAGGATCTCGCACCGCTCGGTGAACGGGTACACCGGGGCCCGGCCCTTCTTGCGCACGTTGAGCTCGTCGGTGCTGATGCCGACCGTGAGGTGATCGCCGAAGGCTCGTGCCCGTTGCAGCAGACGCAGGTGCCCGACGTGGAAGATGTCGTAGGTGCCGAACGTGATGATCCTGGTCATGGCTGCCTTCGGTGTCCGTCGTCCGTGGGCTCAGAGCCCCACCACGTCGACGACGTGGGCCGTCGACGCGATCGCTTGGTCTTCGTTGAAGACAACGGACAGATCGCCCGCTCCTGACGGTTCGACGGCAGGTTTCGACATCCCTGCCATGAACTCCTCGATGGCGGCCGGGTCGGAGAGGGCATGGGCGGCCGTGCAGCGCAGCAGCAGCGCAGGGTCGAACAGGGTCTCCCTCGTGTAGGTCTCGGGCTCGAAGCCGAGGACCCCGATCGGGTTCCCGGTGTGCAGGTAGTCGATGAAGATCGAGGACACGTCGGTGATCAGGGAGTCGGACGCGGCGACCAGGTCGTAGAGCTGGATGCCGGTGGCCTCCCACTGCGGCGCGGTGAGCAGCCGGAGGTGATCCCGTCCGAGGTCGACCTGCTGGTCGTTCAGGAGGTCGAAGGGGTGCAGCTTGACGATGACCTCGGCGCCGTTGCGCCCCGCTGCTGCATCGAGCGCGTCGACCAGGTCGGGGTCGACCGCCTCCAGGAACGTCTGCTTGGCCGCCGTGCCGACCGCGCCGGGCTCGGACCGGTGGGTCGGCATCCACAGCACCCAGCGCTTCCCCGGGTCGAGCCCGAGCTGCGCGGCGATGGCGGTCCGGTCGTGTCCGGGTGCCGACTTCCCCTTCAGCACGTCGGTCCGGGGCAGCCCGGACACGAGGACGTCGTCGGGGTGGGCATCGAAGACGCCGGCGATCACGTAGCGGAAGAAGCTCGAGGTCGCCAGGTGGTAGGTGCCGTGCACCGGGTAGTAGCCGTGATCCCCCCGGTGCAGCCGCCGGATCGCCTTCACCGGCATGCCGTGCCACAGGCACACCTGGATCCGCCCCCGCCGGGGCGGGGAGAAGCCGTACACGCCGTGGGTGTGGAACACGTACCGGCACCGCAGGAAGCGGACGTAGGAGCGCATGGTCCAGGGCAGGACGACCAGGCGGTGCCCACGGGTCGCTCCGCCTGCGGCCGCGAACTCCTCCCGGATCCGATCCGCGACCTCCGGCCGTCGCACCAACCACACGTGCTCGAGGTCGCGGCGGGTCTCGACGAGGTGGTGGAACACCGGGTGCGCGCTGTCGGCGTAGTCCGGCATGCTGGCGTACAGCACCCGCCGGTCCCGCACCGGCACCACCCGCTGGGCCACGGCGTCGAGCACGCGCAGCGCGGGCAGCAGCGCCCCTCGCAGCCGGCCGCTCACCCGCTGCTGCAGCGTCCGCTCAGGCACGGACCGCTCCGTCGCCCACGGCCCGATAGACCCCGATCCGGTCGCCGACCACTCGCGCCGGGGCGCAGGCGGCAGCGACCAGATCGCGGCCGCGCGCGCCGACCTCGGCGGCCCGGTCGGAGTCGAGCAGCAGGGGCC
>Ga0208490_100631_pt1 | contig 19402 bp, 17 predicted proteins | sample SubbioAug_CSWold_FD_184818 | JGI IMG/M metagenome (GOLD analysis project Ga0208490, IMG submission 184818) | Serpentinite rock and fluid subsurface biosphere microbial communities from McLaughlin Reserve, California, USA - CR11Aug_CSWold (SPAdes) | ecosystem: Environmental > Terrestrial > Deep...
CAATCTCTTCAGGCGAGACGCCGAAGTTTTGCCGCGACCTTGTCGAGGAAGCGCGCGCGCTGGTCGTGCGTGGTGGAATCCATGCGGTGCAATCCCAGCCAGAACGTCTTCGTCCGCAGGGCGCAGAGGTGTCGCAATCCCGAAAGCAGGATACGACGACCGGGCATCCCCATGAACCACCACCACCAGTTCGGCGAACCCAGCGTCGAGATCGCGCCGAGGATGCGGATGTTCGGCAAGTTGCCCCGGATCGGCTTGCCGGGCTCCGGCATCTGGAAAATCCCGTGCGGCACCAGGACGCGATCGAGCCAGCCCTTGAGCATTGCCGGCGGGCCGTACCACCATGTCGGGTAGATGAAGATCAGAGCCTCCGTCTCGCGCAGCCGGTCGATATGCGGCTTGACGGGAACCTCGTTCTCGACCGGCGTGTGATAACCGCGCCGCTCCTCCCCGCTCATCACGGGATCGAAGCCCTCGGCGTAGAGGTCGATCAGGGTTACCTCGTGTCCGTTTTCCTGAAGGGTCTTGATGGCGAGATCGCGGATGGCGGCGTTGAAGCTCTCCCCGCAAGGATGGCAATAGACGACGAGAATGCGCATGCGTACTCGGAAGCGTCGGTTCTCCGGCCCGGACCATACCGGGGTTTCGAAGCGATAATTCGACAGTGGCGGATTGTCGCGTCCCGAAGCGGAAGGCTCAAGACCAATCTTCAGGCATCCTGTGTTTTCTTTTCGCCGCCTTGCCCGGGAAAGTAGCGATACAGGCTCGCGACCGGGTTCGCCGCCGCCTGTCCGAGCCCGCAGATCGAGGCGTCGCGCATCACCTGCTCGATGTCGCCCAGAAGCTCGGAAAGATTCGACGGAGCAGCGTCGCCCTGTTCCAGCAGCGCCACGATCTTCTCCGTCCCCGCCCGGCACGGCGTGCATTGCCCGCAGCTCTCGTGGCGAAAGAAGCGCATGAGGTTGAGCGTGACGGCGCGCATGTCGTCGCGATCGGAGAGCACCACGATCGCATGCGAGCCCACGAACGCCCCGTGCTCTTCCAGCAGCCCGAAATCGAGCGGCGTATCCGCAAGCGCGGCCGGCAGGATGCCCCCGGAAGCGCCGCCGGGGAGAAAGCCCGCCAGCGCGTGCCCCTCGGCCATCCCACCGCAATGCTCGTCGACCAGCTCGCGGAGCGTGATCCCCGCCGGCGCGAGCTTGACGCCCGGGTCGCGCACGCGACCGGATACCGAGAACGAGCGGAAGCCCCTCGCGCCGCGCATGCCCTGTCCAACGAACCAGTCCGGACCCTTCTCGATGATGTCGCGCAGCCAGAACAGGGTCTCGACATTGTGGTTGAGCGTCGGGCGACCAAAGAGCCCGACCCTGGCGATATAAGGCGGGCGGTGGCGGGGCAGGCCGCGCTTGCCCTCGATCGATTCGAGCATCGCGCTCTCCTCGCCGCAGATATACGCGCCCGCCCCCCGCCGCAGGACGATGGGCGCATGCGCGTCGAGCCCCGCCTCGCGCACGAGGGCGATCTCGCGCTCGAGCAGCGCGCGCACGCCGGCATATTCGTCGCGCAGATAGATCACGAGGAGGTCCGCCTCGACGGCCCAGGCGGAGATCAGGGCCGCCTCGATCATGCGGTGGGGGTCGCGCTCCAGATGATGGCGGTCCTTGAACGTCCCCGGCTCGCCCTCGTCGGCGTTGACGGTCACCGCGCGAGGACCCGGATAGGAGCGCACGAATTCCCACTTCCTGCCCGCCGGAAAGCCCGCGCCGCCGAGCCCGCGCAGGCCTGAATCGGCGAGTATCGCGATCAGGTCATCGACCTTGCGCCGGCCAGCGAGGCAATCGCGCAGCAACGCGTAGCCGCCGCCTGCGCGGTATTCGTCGAAGCCGATCGCATCCGGCATCGGCTCGCGCGTCTCGCCGGCCTCGATCGCCGCGAGCACGATATCGGGCGTCGCGCCCTCGATGGCCCGCTGCCCCACATGCACCGCAGGCGCGCCGGCACAGCGCCCGATGCAGGGGACGCGCTGGATGCGCACGGCTGATGGGTCGAGTCCGGATTCAAGCGCCTGCGCCAGCGCCTCGGCTCCCGCCATCATGCAGGAAATGCTGTCGCAGACGCGCACGGTCAGCGGGGGCGGGGCGGGTTCGCCCTCCTTCACGATGTCGAAATGGTGGTAGAAGCTCGCCACCTCGAAGACCTCGGCCTGCGAGATCCCGAATTCTTCCGAGAGCGCCTTGAGATGGCGTGCATGCAGGCAACCCGCCTCGTCCTGCAGGCGATGCAGCGCCTCGATCAAGAGGTCGCGCCGGCGTTCCATCGGGCCGAGCCAGAGACGTACCTCGGCGAGCGCCGCATCGTCGAGGGGGCGGCCCTTGGGGCGCAGATTGCGCCGCCTTGCCTTGCTGCCTTCACCGGATCTGTCGCCGGGATCTTCGCCACGCGCAGCCATGGACGAACCTTTCTTGTTCTTCTTGCCGTTCATTTCGCCGTTCTGTCGGCAATCACAGTGTCGAGGCAATCGGATGGCCCGTAAAGTGCCAGTTGCTGGAAACGGGTGCGCGGTGGCCTTGCGCAAAAGCCTGATCGACTCATTCGCCGGTATGTAGCCTGGCAACGACGTGTCAGAAATCATCAGGATTGCATTTCTGGCGGCGGAGAAGACGACATGAGCGTGAATCTAGGCATCATCGGATACGGCATCATGGGCGAGCGGCTCCTGCGGGCGGCGGTCGCCCACAATCCCGAGATCTTGCGGGTATCGGCGGTCTGGGATCCCTCCGCCGAGGCGATGCAGCGCCTGCGCGCGGATTTTCCGGAGATCGGCCAGGCGGAGGATGCGCAGGCCGTCATCTCGGCAAGCGATTGCGTCTACGTCGCCTCGCCGCCGACGAGCCACCTCGCCCACGCCCGCGCAGCGATGGCGGCAGGCAAGGCCGTGTTCTGCGAAAAGCCGCTCTCCATTGATCTCCCGGACGCCCGCGCATTCGCGAACGAGGCACGCGATTCGCGGTTTGCCGTGAATTTTCCCTTCGCCTCGTCCTTCGCCGTCGATCAGCTGAAGCGCTGGATCGCGGAGGGCGTCGTCGGCGATTGGCGGAACGTCGAGATCGAGGTCGCCTTCGCGCATTGGCCGCGCCCGTGGCAAATGGACGCCGAAGCCTGGCTCGACCGCACCGAGCAGGGCGGCTTCACCCGCGAAGTCGTCTCGCATTTCCTCTTCCTGACGAAGCGCATGACCGGGCATCTGCATCTGAACGCGGCGCAGGTGGAGTTCCCCGAAGCCGGTCGTTCCGAGCGCTCGGTCGGTGCGGATCTTTCGCAGCCGGATCTGCCGATCACCTTGAAGGGCAGCGTCGGCACGACCGAGAAGCCCGATCACAACACGTGGACACTCAACGGCAGCGCGGGTTCCATCCGCCTGCGCGACTGGTCGCTCGCCGAGCGTTTCGATCCCGCGAGCGGCGCATGGAAGGAGGCGCCCGATGCGATACCTAACGAGAAGGCGCGCCCGCTCATCCTCGCTCGCCAACTCGACAAGGTCGCCGCATTGACGCAAGGGCAGCCGCAGGATCTCGCCTCGCTCGAAGAGGCGCTCGCGGTCCAGGAGGTGGTGGAGGCGATCCTTTCGGCGCGCTAGAAGCCGGGGGCTTGCAGGAGCTCGACAGGAGCTTGACAGGAACACTAGGGCATCCCGTGCGTTGATTTCTCAAGGAACGCGTCCGAAAGCGGAGCGCGAGAGAGAGAGGTCAACGGACATGACGCCACCAGTCATCAAGGAACAGCGCGCCAAGCAAGGTCGGGAAGGCAAGCCGGTCCTGGTTATCATGCTGGTCAGCCTGTCCATCCTCGCGATCGCGATCGTCGTCTACCTCTTCTGGGTCGGGACGACCTCGCCACCGGTCCAGGAGCAGGAATCCACGCGGCCGGACATTCCGATCACCTCGCCGGCGAGCCCGGGCAACCCGGTGCCGACAGCGCCTCCGGGACAGCCCGGTCAGGCACAGTAATTCGGGCCGGGGAAGCTACGCGCGTGGCTTCCCCGCTTGGGTTGAGGACTTGACGCGGCGGCGTCGTGGAGATATAGAACAAAGAATGAACATTTGTGCAGCCCACCTGATTCTCCACCGGGAGCCCGCCGACCGTTCTCCCGAGCGCACGCGGGCGCGGGTGCGCGAAGAACGCTTGCGGGCGACAGTGGGTGTGGAGGGGTCGCTCAGCCTGTCCTCGTGGCGCGGGCGCTCGGGGCGGCGGTACGTGGTCGGGATCCACGGCTTCACGGAACTCGGCGTCGAGGATCTCGCCGGGGCTGTACTGATCGCTGTGCGGCGCGACACGCTCGGCGTCGCCCGTGTGATCGACGTGGCCTGTGGCGAGAGCGCGCGCACGGCTCGGCGCGAAGAGGACTGGCTCGAAGCGGACTGGCGCGACGAGGACTGGCGCGACGAGCACTGGCTCGACGCGATGAAGCGGCGCGGGGCGCAGGAGGTGCATATCCACCTCCTCGCCGCCGACGAGGCCGAGCGCAGCGAGATCGCTCAGGATTTGCTGGATCAGGACGAACAGGACCTGTCGCTACGCGGCCCTGCCTGAACTCAGCCCCCGACCGCCTAGCGCCCATGCGGCGAGTCGAGATCGAGCACCGGACCCATCGGCACGACGCCCGTCGGATTGATGGTCGCGTGGCTGGCGTAGTAGTGGTTCTTGATGTGCTCGAAATTCACCGTCCCGCGCACGCCCGGCCACTGATACAGCTCGCGCAGGTAGCCGCTCAGGTGCGGGTAGTCCACGATCCGCCGCAGGTTGCACTTGAAGTGCCCGACATAGACCGGATCGAACCGCACGAGCGTCGTGAACAGCCGCCAGTCGGCCTCCGTGACGCGATCGCCCGCAAGGTAGCGCTGGCGCGACAGGCGCTCCTCCAGCCAGTCGAGGGTCTCGAACAGCGGAACGACCGCCTCCTCGTAGGCCTCCTGCGTGGTCGCGAAGCCCGACTTGTAGACGCCGTTGTTCACCGTGTCGTAGATGCGATCGTTCAGCGCGTGGATCTCGTCGTGGAGTTCCGACGGGTAATAATCGCCCTCGAGCGCCCCGACTTCGTCGAAAGCGGAGTTGAGCATGCGGATGATGTCGGCGGATTCGTTGCTGACGATCGTCTCGCGCTCCTTGTCCCACAGCACCGGCACCGTGACGCGCCCGGTATAGACCGGGTCGGCGGCAGTGTAGACCTGATGCATCAGGCTCGCATTGTTGATCGTGTCGGGCACGACGCCGGGGCCGTCCTTGAAGGTCCAGCCCTCGTCCTTCATCAGCCAGTGCACCACGGAATGCGAGATCATCGCGTCGAGCCCCTTGAGCCTGCGGAAGATCAGGGTGCGGTGCGCCCAGGGGCAGGCGAGGCTGACATAGAGGTGGTAACGCCCGGGCGCTGCCTTGAAGCCGCCGTCGCCCGTGGGTCCCGGCGAGCCGTCGCGGGTCACCCAGTTGCGGAACTGCGATTCCTGTCGCTTGAAACGCCCGCCGGTGGCCTCGGTGTCGTACCACTTGTCCTGCCATCGTCCATCGACCAGAAGGCCCATGCCATTATCCTCTCATGCAATTTCAGCACTTGAGATAGGCAACCGGGCCTCTGGATGCGAGGAAAACGATCTTGCAGCAACGCCAGCGTTCCATTGCGGAACTCAGCGCTGTCTGGAACTCAGCGCTGGCCTGGCCGCAGCTGGTAGAAGATGTGGCGGCCGATCACGTCCTTGCGCTTGAGGCGGCTCGCCCAGCGGGGGTTGACGTAGTCGGCGTGGTAATGCGTCGCCCCGCCGACCTTCTCGAGATACGTGTCGCCGGCGAGCACCGCGTCGGAGACCCGCACCGCCCGCCGCCAGGAGGCCTGGTCGCGGATGCGCAGGGACTTGCCTTCGCAGGCGAAGGTGAACTGGCAGGCGAGGTGGCGGTGGCGGTTCTGGTAGACCACGCCGCAGACCGTCGAGGGGTAGAGGCTGCTCTTGACGCGGTTGAGGATGACCTGCGCCACGGCGGACTGCCCCGCCTCCGGCTCGCTGCGCGCCTCGAAATACACCGCCTCGGCCAGACACTTCGCCTCGCGCGCCCTCGCACCCGGATCGACGAGATCGGCGTAGCGCGGCCGCCCGCTGGTCTGCTCGTTCTCGCCCTTCACGATCGCCGAAAGGCCGTGGCCCGCAGGGAGCGAAACGGGAGCGGCGGCGATTTCGACGGGAGCCCAGTCGATGGCGACGGGGGTGCTCGAGGCGAGCACGCTGGCGCGGGCGACGGACGGCGTTGCGCCATCGCGCATCGCGGTGACGCCGCCTGCGCGACCCACCCCGGTCGAGCCCTGCGAGTTGGCCAGCGGCGAGCGTTCGGCGGTGGCGATGTCTGTCGTCGTGCGCGGGTCGCGCCATGGCGTAAAACGTCGCGCCGCGAAGAGATCCTCGGGCATCGCCTGTCCGCGCACGAGGCGCGCGGGTCCGGAATTGCGTGCATCGTCGGATGCCGCGCCGCCGAGCGTGAAGCGTGCATCGATACGCGGGAGGTCGCCCCCGCGCCGGCTGAGCGTCGGGCGCAGGGGAACGATGGGATCGCCCTTTCCGTCCCGGTCGATCGCGGGCGCGCCGTATTCGCCCTCCTTCGGTTCGAAGCGCGGCGGCGCGCCGCGATCGGTTTCGGTGGCGGAGTAGGGCAGGTGAAAGCGCAGAGCCGCTTCCTGAACCGCGTTGCCGAGCCGCTGCGAGCCTGGGGCGAAGGCGCTCAGAATGGTATCGGAGGGTTCGATGAGGACATCGGCGACGATGAGCGGGGTCACGGCGCTCGGATGCTGGATGCTGTACCCGGCGCTGAAATCGTTCCCGGCGACGGCGGTGAAGGAGACGAGCATGCCGCCGCTCAGAGCCCAGGGCGCGACGGTGGCGCAAACCCACCGCATCCCGAAAATTCGCTTTTGCCGATTGGCTCGAACCATGACGCAACTCTTGAACTGTGAGGCGAGAACAATCGCCAACGGTCCAAGAATCGCGAATCAAGGTTCAGAAACAGTTAAGCGGATGCGGATTGCCTTGCGAAAGCGTGCATCCGCCAAGCCCCGCCTTCAAGCCAGCGAACGCACCTCACGCGCCAGCGCAGCTTGCGCCGCGGCCAAACGTGCGATCGGGACGCGGTAGGGCGAGCAGGAGACGTAATCGAGCCCGAGCTTTTCGCAGAAGCCGATCGAGGTCGGATCGCCCCCGTGCTCGCCGCAGATGCCGAGCTTGATGTCGGGGCGTGTCTTGCGGCCGCGATCGACGGCGATCGAGACGAGCTCGCCGACGCCCTCCTGGTCGAGGGTAACGAACGGATCGTGCTCGAGCAGCCCCTTCTGGACATAGGGTCCGAGGAAGGAGGCGGCGTCGTCGCGGGAAATCCCGAGGGTCGTCTGCGTCAGATCGTTTGTTCCAAACGAGAAGAATTCGGCGGTGGCCGCGATCTCGCCCGCTCTGAGCGCCGCGCGCGGCAGCTCGATCATGGTGCCGACCTGGTATTCGATGGCGGCACCCATCTCCTGCGCGACGGCCTTCGCCATCGCATCGACGCGCGCCTTCACGAGATCGAACTCCGGCTGCGACATCACGAGCGGGATCATCACTTCCGGCACGACGGGCTGCCCCGTCTCGCGGGCTGCCGCAACCGCCGCCTCGAAGATGGCGCGGGCCTGCATCTCGGCGATTTCGGGATAGGCGACGGCGAGGCGCACGCCGCGGAAACCGAGCATGGGGTTGAATTCGTGCAGCTCGGCTGCCCGGCGCTGCAGCTTCTCGGCGGAGACGCCCATGGAGGCTGCGACCTGCGCCACCTCTTCCGGCGTATGCGGCAGGAATTCGTGCAGCGGCGGATCGAGCAGGCGGATCGTGACAGGGAGCCCGCTCATGATGGTGAACAGCTCGGTGAAATCATCGCGCTGCATCGGGAGCAGCTTGGCGAGCGCGGCGCGGCGGCCTGCTTCGTCGTCGGAGAGGATCATCTCGCGGACCGCGAGAATACGGTCGCCGTCGAAGAACATGTGCTCGGTGCGGCACAGCCCGATGCCCTCGGCTCCGAACTTGCGCGCGGTGCGGGCGTCGAGCGGGGTCTCGGCATTGGCGCGGACCCTCAGGCGGCGCACCTTGTCGGCCCACTGCATCAGCTGCCCGAAATCGCCGGAAAGCTCCGGCTGCAGCATGGCGACGGCGCCCGCGAGCACCTGCCCCGTGCCGCCATCCACGGTGATGATGTCGCCGGCCTTCATGGCGCGCCCGGCGACCGTCATGGTTCCGGCCTTGTAGTCAACCCGGATCATGCCCGCGCCCGAGACGCAGGGCTTACCCATGCCGCGCGCGACGACCGCCGCATGCGAGGTCATGCCGCCACGGGTGGTGAGGATGCCCTCGGCCGCATGCATGCCGTGGATGTCCTCCGGCGAGGTTTCGACGCGCACGAGGATGACCTTGCGGCCCGCCTTCTTCGCGATCTCCGCGGCGTCCGAGGTGAAGCAGATTTCGCCGCAGGCCGCCCCCGGCGACGCGGGGAGGCCGGTCGCGAGGATGTCGCGCTGCGCTTTCGGGTCGATCATCGGATGCAGCAGCTGGTCGAGCGCCGCGGGCTCGACGCGGGTCACCGCCTCCTCCTCGCCGATGACGCCCTCGGCCACGAGATCGACGGCGATCTTGAGCGCGGCCTTGGCCGTGCGCTTGCCGTTGCGCGTCTGGAGCATCCATAGCTTGCCCTTTTCGACCGTGAATTCCATGTCCTGCATGTCACGGTAATGGGCTTCGAGGATCTCGTAGATGCGCACGAGTTCGGCATAGGCCTCCGGCATCGCCCGCTCCATGGAGGGCTTGTCGGAGCCGGATCCCTGGCGCGCCGCCTCGGTGATGTCCTGCGGCGTGCGGATGCCGGCGACGACGTCCTCGCCCTGCGCGTTGATCAGGAACTCGCCGTAGAGCGCCTTCTCGCCGGTCGAGGGGTTGCGGGTGAAGGCGACGCCGGTGGCGGAGGTCTCGCCCATATTTCCGAAGACCATGGCCTGCACGTTGACCGCCGTGCCCCAGCTCGAGGGAATGGCGTTCAATTCGCGATACTTGATCGCGCGCGGCGTCATCCACGAGCCGAACACCGCGCCGATCGCGCCCCAGAGCTGCTCCTGCGGCTCCTGCGGGAACGGGCGGCCGAGCTCCTTCTCGACGATGCGGGCATAGACGCCGGCCAGATGCTTCCAGTCGTCGGCGGAGAGGTCGGTGTCGAGGTGGTAGTCCTTGCGGGCCTTGTAATCCTCCAGCGCTTCCTCGAACAGATGATGCTCGACGCCCAGAACCACGGCGGAGTACATCGTGATGAAGCGGCGGTAGCTGTCGTAGGCGAAGCGCGGATCGCCTGAATCCTTCGCCAGCGCCTCGACCGTCTCGTCGTTCAGGCCGAGATTGAGCACCGTATCCATCATGCCCGGCATGGAGGCGCGCGCGCCCGAGCGCACCGAGACGAGGAGCGGGTTCGCCGGATCGCCGAAGGCGCGGCCGGTGATGCGGCCGACCTCTGCCAGCGCGGTTTCGAACTGCTCCTTCAGCTCCGGCGGATAGGTGTTGTCATTCTCGTAATAATGCGTGCAGGCCTCGGTGGTGATGGTGAACCCAGGAGGGACGGGCAATCCGAGATTGGACATCTCGGCGAGGTTCGCTCCCTTGCCCCCGAGCAGATTGCGCATGCTCGACTGGCCTTCGGCCTTGCCGTCACCGAAGGTATAGACCCACTTCGTCATCACCAACCTCATCGTTTCCGTCTACGCAAGCCGCACGCGACATCGTTCGCAACTTGGGCGCGGCCAAGCCATAGCCGCACGCGCGCCTTTTGGAAACAGCTGGCAGCCGCTGGAGTTCGCGAGACGGGAAAATAAATGCCGAGTTTGGCCGCGTGGCGCGTCTCGATCAGGCGATGCGGCTGAGCGGCCAGATCTCGCGCGGACCGGCGATCAGCGGATCTTCGTCCGCGCCGAAGACATCCTCCGGATCTCCCTCCGACGGCCCAAACAACGGATTGGCCGCCCCACGGGAGACGGACGACGGAGCAGGCAGTGTCTGCGGCTCCGTCGGAACCAGCGTCGGCGGCTGCAGCGCGGCCTGCGCGCGGATCGCGGCCTGCGTGCGAGCCGTGGCTACGGGGTCGGCGGGGATCTGAGGCGATGCAAGGGAGCCGCCTTCGCCTTCCATCAGCATGCTCTCGGGGAGGCGCATATGCGGCGCGGCTTCGGCGATCAGCGATGCGACGGCGAGATCGGCCTCCTGCTCGGGCGTCAGGACGGGATCTGCCTCGAGAACGTGGTTCAACGGGGCGAAGCTGAACGGGTCACGATCGAGCGAGCCGGTGCGCATGAACTGGGCGATCCGCTCGGCCACCTCGCGCGGCACCTGGCTGCTGAGGCGAAAGCCTTGACCTTGATCCTGCGCAGCTGGGCCCGGTGCAGGTGCAATGAGCTGCGAGCCGGCGGGGGCCGGCGGAAGCGGGGGCCGTGCCTCCACAGGCGGCGGCGCGCCGATCGGGCTTGGCTGGCGGGGCGAGACTGGGGCAGCCGACGGTGCGGGAGCAGTGGCAAGGGTCTGGCCCTGCGCGGCTTGCTGCGCGCCACGCTGCACGGCTTCGTCTCGCACCGGGCGCGCGATGGGAGCACGGGCCGAAGCGCCGCTTGCCGGCAGGAAGCTCGGCTCCTGCGCGCGGCGATCTGCCGCAAGCCGCACCTGGCGGGCGGTCTCCTGCGCGTTCTGCTGCTGGTCGCCGGCTTTCTGGTCGCGGTTTTCGCGACCTCCGCCGCCGTCGTGCCGGCGCTCGTCGGTCTTGATCAGATCGAGAAATTCACGTCGCGTCCGCTCGAGCTGCTTGTCGCCCACGCCGGAGACGGGCGGCGAATTGCGGTAAGCGGTGATCGGCTGAAGCGACAAGGCTGTACTCCTGCAACACTGACAACCGTGAATATGCCAGCTTTACCCAAGGGTGTACAGTTTTCGACGTCCGAACACGCGCGCATTGCGCGTGTAGCCTTTGCGATACCTAACGAATGGTAAATAGAGACAATTCTACTCAAATGAGCTTGATCTGGACTCTGTCTCCAATCCTTCGTTCAACCTTGAATCGCCGCAAAATCCGCAACCGCACGGGTCGCTTCGCGCAGGGCGTTCAGGAGGCGCAGCCTGTTTTCGCGCAACGCCGGGTCCTCGGCGTTCACCGTCACCTTGTCGAAGAACGCATCGACAGCGGCCCGCAGCTTGGAGAGCGCCAGCATCGCGCCCTCGAAATCCTCCGCAGCCACGGCGGTCTTCGTCTCGGCATCGGCGCGGGCGAGCGCCACGGCTAGCGCCTTCTCCTCGATCTGGCCCTGGTCCTGGATCAGCTGCAGGTCGGGCGCCTTGTCGAAGCGCGTCGCGTCCTTCTTCTCCTCGATGCGCAGGATGTTGGCGGCGCGGCGGTATCCCGCGAGGAGATTTGCGCCGTCTTCCGTGTCAAGGAAGCGCCCGAGCGCCTCGACCCGCTTGACGACCATCAGGAGATCGTCCTGGCCGCCGAGCGAGATCACGGCGTCGATGAGATCGTGGCGCGCGCCCTGATCGCGCAGATGCACCTTCATGCGGTCGGCGAAGAAGGCCAGCAGATCGGTCTCGTCAGGGGCCGAGGCGCCCGATTTGCCGATACCCTCCGCGGCATTTCCCGCTCCGGCGGCAAGCTGATTGCCCCAATGCAGGAACAGCGGCCCGAACACCGTCAGCAGCGGCAGGCGGATTCCGTTGTCGAGCAGCAGGCGGATGACGCCGAGCGCGGCGCGGCGAAGCGCGTAGGGATCCTTCGAGCCCGTGGGCTTCTCGTCGATCGCCCAGAAGCCGACGAGCGTGTCGATCTTGTCCGCAAGCGCCACCGCGATCGCGAGGGGGTCGGTGGGGACGCGGTCGGAGGGGCCGAGCGGCTTGTAGTGGTCCTCGACGGCGGTGGCGACGGAGGCCTTCTCGCCCTGCTCGGTCGCATAATAGCGCCCCATCAGGCCCTGCAGCTCGGGGAATTCGCCGACCATCTCCGTGACGAGATCGGCCTTGGCGAGACGTGCTGCGCGCTCGGAATCGTCGGGATCCGCGCCCACCATCGGGGCAAGCTCGCGGGCGAGCGCCGCGATGCGGGTGATGCGCTCGAACTGCGTGCCGAGCTTCTCGTGGAAGACGATGGCCTTCAGCTTGTCGAGCCGGTCTTCGAGGCGAATCTTGCGGTCGGTCTCCCAGAAGAAGCGGGCGTCGGACAGCCGCGCCCGCACCACGCGCTCGTTGCCGGCGACGATGGCGCGGCCGTTGTCGCTCGCAGTGATGTTTGCAACGAGGATGAACTTGCTTGCGAGCGCCCCGCCGTCACGCTGGCGCAGGACGAAGCACTTTTGATTCGCGCGGATCGTGGCGCGGATCACTTCCGGGGGGATGGCGAGGAAGGCTTCGTCGAAGGAGCCCATCAGCGTCACCGGCCATTCCACGAGCCCGGCGACTTCTTCGAGCAGCCCCTCGTCCTCGACGAGCTCCAGCCCCTGCGCGAAGGCGAGATCGCGGGCGTCGTGGAGGATGATGTCGCGGCGCTTCTCGGCGTCGAGCACGACGAAGGCCTTCTCCAGCGCGGGCACGTAATCGTCGAGACGGCGCACCGAAATGGCGTCGGGGGCGAGGAAGCGGTGGCCGTAGGTGACGTCGCCCGACGCGATGTCGCCCACCGTGAACCGCACGATCTCGGGCTCCTCCGTCTCCGGTCCGAAGGTGCAGACGATGGCGCGCAGCGGGCGCACCCACTGCAGCGAGCCGGGCTCGCGCGAGGCCGCGCCCCAGCGCATGGATTTCGGCCAGGGGAAGCTGCGGATGATGTCGGGCAGGATCTCGGCCAGAACCTCCGCCGTGGGAAGCCCCGCGCGCTCGATCACGGCCACGTAGAACTCGCCCTTCTTCGGGTCGCTCTGGATCTTTGCCTCATCGATGGAGGCGAGCCCCGCGCTCTTGATGAAGCCCTGAAGTGCTGCCTCCGGCGCACCGACGCGCGGCCCCTTGCGTTCTTCCCGCACATCCTGCCCCTTGGCGGGGAGGCCCGCGATGTGGAGCGAGAGGCGGCGCGGGGTCACGAAGGCGCGCGCGCCCTCATAGACGAAGCCGCGATCGACGAGCGCATCCGTGACGAGCTTGCGCAGATCCTCCGACGCCTTGCGCTGCATGCGCGCAGGGATTTCTTCGGAAAAGAGTTCGAGCAGAAGATCGGGCATGGGGGGCTCGGTCGCATGAGGTGTCGAGGAGGCACTGGCCTGTATCACCGTGGGCTATAGCCAGTGATGCCGCCTCACCGCAAGGGCCAGCGGCCGCATTGTGTGCCGCACGCCCCGCGATCAACCCTTCGGCGGAACCTCCTCGACCTCTCCGCCCTCTTCCTTCCACTTGCCGAACCCGCCCTCGATATGGGCCACCGGCTCGAGCCCCATGTCCTTTGCGGTCTTGGCCGCGAGCGCCGAGCGCATTCCGCCCGCGCAGAAGAAGACGAAGCGCTTGTCCTGCGTGAAGATCGGCTTGTGATACGGGCTTTCCGGGTCGATCCAGAATTCCAGCATGCCGCGCGGGCAGTGGAATGCGCCGGGCATCCGGCCCTCGCGCTGCAGTTCGCGCGGGTCGCGGATATCGACGAAGACGGTGTCGTCGCGGCCGAAGAGCTCCTTTGCTTCGACCACTTTCAGGGTCTCGACCTGGTTGTTGGCCTCCTCCACGAGCGCCTTGTAGCCGCGCTTGATCGTCTGGGGCATGGGTTTCCTCGCTTTATTGCTGCTTATCGCTTGCTTTTCACGTCCAGCGTGACGAAGGCTTGGTGCGAATGCAACCGCTCCAGCATTGCGTCAGTAGCGATGGTCGGAGCCGGGATGATCAGAGGCAAATCGGGGGTTCTGCGCATTGGGTTTGGGCTTCGACTGGATCGACTACGGCGCGCTCGCCTTCTTCATCCTCGCCTGGGGCGGCTATCACTTTGCGGTGGAGAAGCTCTCGGCCGGGCGCAACAGCCTCAATGCGCGCATGTCCGTCTATCGGCGTGCGTGGATGGAGCGGTTGATCGTGCGCGAGAACCGCATCGTCGATTCGACCATCATGGCCTCGCTCCAGAACGGCGCGGCCTTCTTCGCCTCGACGGCGCTCTTTGCCATCGCCGGCGTGCTCGCGCTCCTGCAGGCGACGGATACGGCCCTGATGATCTTCGCCGATCTCCCCTTCGGCATCATGACGACCCGCCTCGCCTTCGAGGCGAAGGTGGGCGGGCTCGGGATCATCTTCGTCTATTCGTTCTTCAAGTTCGCCTGGTCCTATCGCCTCTTCAACTACGCCGCGATCCTGATCGGAGCAGTCCCCGACCGCAACGATCCGGACGTGCGGGCGGCGGCGGGGCGGGCTGCGGCGATGAGCATCGTCGCGGGGCTGCATTTCAACAGGGGACAACGCGCATTCTTCTTCGCGCTCGGCTATCTCGGCTGGTTCATCAGCCCCTATATCCTGATCGCCGCGACCACCGCCGTGCTGATCGTGATGTGGCGGCGCCAGTTCAGTTCGGACGCGATCGAGGCCTTGGCCGTGGACGAACTCGTCCTCGGCGATCCCGATATCCGCAAGAGGAAGAAATGACCGAGAAAACCGACGACGCGGCCCGGATCGAGGAGAGCATGCTCGCCCTCGTCGCGGAGCGCGGCCAGGCCAAGACGATCTGCCCCTCGGAAGTCGCCCGCGCCCTCGCCGGCGCGCATCCCGACGCCTGGGGCCGCATGATGCAGCCGGTCCGGAAGGTCGCGGTGCAGCTGGCGAAGCAGGGGAAGGTCGTCATCATGCGCAAGGGCAAGCCAGTCGATCCCGATGATTTCAAGGGGGTTTATCGGATCGGGCCTGTGGCTGAGGACGGCTGAAATCGAGGCGGCTGAGGAATTTAAGCAGCCGATGATTGCATAAACAGAAAATAATCCTATATCCGATCTCCCTGAGATGGAGACCGGTCATGATTTTGAGAAGAGGATCACACGGCGACGCCGTGTTTGCGGTGACGAGCCAGCTCGCCGGGCTCGGCTACATGTCGGCGGCTCACACTGAATACGACGCCGCCACCGTCCGCGCCGTGCGCGCCTTCCAGTCGCAGCACCTAGACCCGCGCGGCGCTCCCCTCGTCCCGGACGGTATCGTCGGTCCGCTGACCCTGTTCGCCCTCGATGCCGCCACCGGCAAGCGCCCCGATGCGGTGCCCTCGCGCCCCACGCTCCTCGACCCGGCGGGGATCGCTGCGGGAAGCGGCGCGGTCGCGCGCGCGGCACTCGGGATCGCGCTGGCCGAGTATCGCCGTGGAGCGGGAGAAACCGGCGGCAACAATCGCGGCCCCGATATCCGCCGCTATCTCGACGGTCGCGCGCCGGAAGGCAGCGACTGGTGCGCGGGTTTCGTGAGCTACTGCTTTCGCGCGGGAGCTGAAGCGAGCGGGCGGAGCATGCCGTTCAGCTACTCCGTCGGAGCCCGCGACATCCGCAACCAGCTGCGCAACAGGGGCTTTGAGTACAAGGCGTCCCACGCCGCTCCCCCGCAGCCGGGCGATATCGTCACCTGGTGGCGCGGATCGCAGGCCGGCTGGCAGGGCCATATCGGGCTCGTCCACTCCTGCGTCGATGGTGTGCTGCGGACGATCGAGGGCAATCGCGGGGCGTTTCCCTCGAAGGTGGGCTCCTTCACCTATGTGCTCGGCCGCATGGAGCGGCTGCTGGGCTTCAGCCGCGTTCCGGCTTGATGGTGGGCAAGTGGCGGCGGGGCGGGATGACCGTCCCGCCTTGCCGTCAAGCGTCAATCACATCTTGATAAGCCCCTTCAGCAGATCGACCGGCAGCGGGAAGACGATGGTGGAGTTCTTCTCGCCGGCAATGTCGTAGAGCGTGTTCAGATAGCGCAGCTGCATCGCCGCCGGCTCGCGCCCGAGAACGGCGGCGGCCTCGACGAGTTTCTGCGAGGCCTGCAATTCGCCCTCCGCGTTGATGATGCGGGCGCGACGGTTGCGCTCTGCCTCGGCCTGGCGGGCGATGGCGCGCACCATGCTCTCGTCGATATCGACATGCTTGATCTCGACATTGGCGACCTTGATGCCCCAGGCGTCGGTCTGGCTGTCGAGGATCTCCTGGATGTCGATGTTGAGCTTGTCGCGCTCCGAGAGCATTTCGTCGAGATCGTGCTTGCCCAGCACCGAGCGCAACGTCGTCTGCGCCAGCTGGCTCGTCGCCACCATGAAGTTCTCGACCTGGATGATGGCGCGGTCCGCATCCACGACGCGGAAATAGATGACGGCATTCACCTTCACCGAAACGTTGTCCTTCGAGATCACGTCCTGGCTCGGAACGTCCATCGTGATGGTGCGCAGATCGACCCGCACCGCCTGCTGGACGAAGGGGATGATGATGATCAGCCCCGGCCCCTTGACCCCGGTAAAGCGCCCGAGCGTGAAGACCACCGCGCGCTCGTATTCGCGCGTGATCCGAATAGCCGAGGCGATCAGGCCGATGACGAGGACGGCTAGAAAGATGTAGGCGACAAAATCGATCGGCATGGTAATCCCCTTGCGTGTTCGGTCGGCTCAGTTCGTCCGGGCGGCGATTGTGTTGTCGGGTTCCGGCGCTGCCTCGACCTGAAGCTTAAGGCCCTTGCGTGCCGTGACTTGCACAAGCTGGCCGGGCGTGAGTGGCGCATGCGACACGGCATGCCAGCGCTCGCCGTGGATCTCGATCTCGCCCGTGCCACCGGCCCAGGACAGAACAAGCCCCCGCTCGCCCATCAGGGCCTGATCGCCGGTGCTGGCGGGGTAGCGGAACGAGCGGACGGCTGCAGTTACGGCCACCACGACGATCAGCGCGGTGACGGCGGTGCTGGCGAGCACGACGTAGATGCTCAGCTCGAAGCCCGGAATATCGCCATCGAAGATCATCAGGGAGCCTAGCGCGAAGGCGATGGCGCCGCCAATCCCGAGTATCCCGAACGAGGGCGAGAAGGCCTCCGCTATCATCAGCGCTATCCCGATCCCGACAAGCGCGAAGGCCGCGTAGTTGATGGGCAGGAGGTTGAGCGCGAACAGCCCGAGCACGAGGCAGATCGCCCCGATCACGCCCGAGAAGATGATGCCCGGATTGGCGAATTCGAAGATCAGGCCGTAGATCCCGATCAGCATCAGGATATAGGCGATGTTTGGGTTGGTGATGACGTTGAGCAGGCGGGTCATGAAGCGCGGCTGGAAATCGACGATCGCCGCCCCCGTCGTCTCCAGCGAAACACGGCCCTGGGGCAGCGTGACGACCATGCCGTTCGCGCCGTCGATGACGCTGCGCATGTCGGCCGCCACAAAATCGGCGACGTTCTGCTCGACGGCGGCGCTCGCGGTCAGGCTTGCCGCCTCGCGCACCGCAGCCTCGGCCCAATCCGCGTTGCGATCACGCAGCTCGGCGAGGCCGCGGATGAAGGCGACGGCGTCGTTGACGACCTTGCGGGTCATCGCCGTCTCGCCGTCATCGTCGCCACCGCCGATCCCGCCCATCTGGACGGGCGTCGCCGCGCCGAGATTGGTGCTGGGCGCCATCGCCGCGACGTGGCTCGCGTAGAGAATGTAGGTGCCCGCGCTCGCCGCCCGCGCCCCGCTGGGGGCGACGTAGGTTGCGACGGGGACGTTGCTCGCGAGGATGGTGCGGATGATGTCGCGGGTGGAGGAATCGAGGCCGCCGGGGGTGTTCATGCGCAGGACGAGCATCGCATCGCCCGCCGCCCGCGCCGCCTCCAGCCCTTCCTCGACATACATCGTCACCGCCGGCCCGATCCCGCCCTCGATCTCGACGACGAGGGCGCGGCTGATCGTGAGCGGCGTCGGCGGCTGCATCTCGACCGCCTGCGCCTGCTCCACCCGCTCCTCGACCTCGCCCAGCAGCTCATCCGTCGCCTCCTGGGCAACCGCGGCGACGAGCCCGACGACGAGGCACAGCGCGGCGATGACGGCCCTCGGCGAGAACCGCCAGCCGTCTCGGCGCTCCGGCGGGCCGGATGGGATCAGCGCGCGTTGCATGAGAAGCACCTTAGCAGCTGCGTATCCTTTGTGAAATCGTAGCCCTACGGACATCATCGGGAGGATAACGCGGGCAAAACTAAGCCGTTCCCGCGACTTCGCGACGCGGCCAAGCTTGCGGTCGCCTGTTTGCCGCATCCCGCCATGCGCGTCGCGCGACTTGCCTTTCCGCCGCTCGGGGATAAGGTCGCGGCGGAATTAAAACGGGATCGCATGCGGAGACGATCATGAGCCTCAAAGTCGCGGTGCAGATGGACCCGATCGAATCGATCAAGGTCGCGGGGGACACCACCTTCTCCCTGCTTCTCGAGGCGCAGCAACGCGGCCACGAGCTGATCTACTACACGACCGACCGCCTCTCCATGCGCGACGGCGAGGTGATCGCCTCGGTGCAGTCGCTGCAGGTCAAGGACGTGCAGGGAGAGCACGCAGTGCTGGGCGAGCGCGAGCGCATCCGGATGCGCGAGGTCGACGTCGTGCTCATGCGCCAGGACCCGCCCTTCGACCTCGCCTACATCACGGCGACGCATCTGCTGGAACGCATCCACCCCGATACGCTCGTGGTCAACGATCCCGCCCATGTGCGCAACGCGCCGGAGAAGATCTTCGTCACGCTCTTCCCCGAGCTGATGCCGCCGACCCTGATCAGCCGCGACAAGGCCGAGATCGAGGATTTTCGCAAGGAGCACGGCGCGGTCGTGATGAAGCCGCTGCACGGGCATGGCGGCGCGGCGGTGCTGCGGCTGACGCCCGACGATCCGAATTTCGGCTCGGTCTTCGATCTCTTCTCCGTCACCTTCCGCGAGCCATGGGTGATCCAGAAATTCCTGCCGAAGATCAGCGAGGGCGACAAGCGCATCATCCTCGTCGATGGCGAAGCCAGGGGCGCGATCAACCGTGTCCCCGCACCTAACGACATCCGCTCCAACATGGTGCGCGGCGGAGCGGCGACGACGACGGAATTCTCCGCCCGGGAGCGCGAGATCTGCGAGACCATCGGCCCGCGCCTGCGCGACATGGGCATGATCCTCGTCGGCATCGATGTGATCGACGGCTTCCTCACCGAGATCAACGTGACGTCTCCAACGGGTATCCGCGCCATCAAGAAGCTCGGTGGGCCGGATCTCGCGGTGGATGTGTGGGATGCGATCGAGGGGAAGCTGGGGTAGGAGACAAGCTTGAGGCGGAGGGGGCAGGAGGGGGCAGGGGGGAATGCATTCCACCTTCCCGGCCGTGTCATCCCCGGCTGGAGCCGCGCAGCGGCGGAAGGGAAGGGGATCCTGCC
>Ga0208490_100632_pt1 | contig 19338 bp, 20 predicted proteins | sample SubbioAug_CSWold_FD_184818 | JGI IMG/M metagenome (GOLD analysis project Ga0208490, IMG submission 184818) | Serpentinite rock and fluid subsurface biosphere microbial communities from McLaughlin Reserve, California, USA - CR11Aug_CSWold (SPAdes) | ecosystem: Environmental > Terrestrial > Deep...
CTGCAGAAGGCCGGAGCGACCGAAACCAACCCAACAGCACAGCAATGAACGGGGGGTCAGTTCTTCACTTCGCCACGGGGGTCAAAACTTCGATTCGCTTGACAAAAACGTCTGGCTTCTGCGGACGCGCTGGGGCGTTCCTACCGTCAAGATCAATGGAAAGAGCGCAAATCCCGAGCGATGGCCGGACGGCAGCTTCTCCGTCCAGGGGGCCGCCGACGCTCTCGGCGTCACCTCGCAAACCATCTTCGATTATCTCGCTCGCGGCTTGCTCGAGGGCCGTCAATTGACCAAAGGGCAGCCATGGCAGATCGAACTCGCAGACCAGCAGATTGCCACGCTGCGGGCGCGGATATCGCGCACCAGACGATCAAGAAAGGAGGCATCATGAAGTCCTCGGGGATGCCAAGATGACCACCGCACTGCTCGACCGCCTGACGCACCGCTGCCACAACCTGGAAACCGGCAACGACAGCTTTCGCTTCAAGACGAGCTCAGCCGCTGCAGCCCGAAACAAGAAGGAGGTCAGCCATACCTTGACGCCAGTCTGACCCTAAGAACATAACCTTCAAGCGGGTCAATTCTCGATGGAAAACCCGGCTCACTTCTCGATAGAAATCAACATAAGGATCGGGTTCCGCGACGAAGATCAGCATCATTTTCGCTCCGGGGAGGGTGCCCTCGATGCTGATGGACAGACTGCCGTCGCACTGCATGCGTCGGCTCCACAGTGGTAAGTCCGCCGTTGGCTCGCCTTCTACTCATAACGGAGAGCCTCGACCGGGGGCAGTCGGGAGGCTTTCCAGGCGGGGTAATACCCGAACGCAATCCCAACAAGCGCAGCGAAGCTACTAGCCAGCACAACTGGCTCGATCGAAAGCGCGGTTCGCAAATTGAATACGTTCTCCGCGATCGACGCTCCCGCGATCCCCAGCAGGACACCGAGCGCGGCGCCCAGCATCGAGAGCATTACGGCCTCGACGAGAAACTGAACCAGGATGTCGTTGGGGCTAGCTCCGATCGTCCCGCGAATGCCAATTTCCCGCGTACGCTCCGTCACCGAAACGAGCATAATATTCATGATCCCAATACCGCCGGTCAGAAGCGAGATCGAAGCGACGGAAGCAAGCAAGATCGTAAGCGCAGACGAAGATGCCTCCTGCAACTTGTGGATTTGCGCCATGTCGTGGATGAGAAAGCCGTCCTCTTTGCCACCGACTAGACCATGACGGACGCGCAGCGAGTCCCGGATCTCGACCTTAGCGGGCTCCAAGGCGAATGCCGGGTCGACCTTGACGACGATTGCGCTAACTGCGCGTGGGCGTCCGCTCTGACGACCAGCCAAATGGTTACGAGCTGCCGCGAGTGGGACGAGGGCGACGTCGTCGAGATCCAATCCGTCCACCGTCTCGCCTTTCGGCGCGAGCACGCCGATCACGCGGAAGCTCAAATGATTGATGCGAATGTCGCGACCGACGGGGTCGTCGTTAGGGAACAGCTTGCCCGCCACCGTGGCTCCCAAGATAACGGCCTTTGCGCCGGCGCCAACTTCGTCGAACCCAAGTGATCGGCCATTCGCGACATTCCAGTCCTTGATGCGCAGGTAGTCGGTTGTAATTCCCAAAACCCAGCTCGACCAATTCCAGCCGCCGCTAACCATATGCGCTCGCACGCGGACGATGGGAGTGGCATCGACATGGGTGAACTCGCGGCTAAGCACGGCGGCGTCGTCGTCAGTCAACGACCTTCCCGTTCCTGGGCTCGTTCGAATACCAGCGACGAGAATAGGGGCAGGATTGATTGTAAATGTGTTTGGCCCAAGTTTCTCAATGTCCTCCCTGATCCTCTGCTGAGTACCAGCGCCGATCGAGATCATGACGATCACCGAGGCGACGCCGAACACGACCCCCAACGTCGTCAGCACGCTACGAAGCGTATTGGCCCGGATCGCACGCCAAGCCTCTCGGATGTTAAGCACGGTCCTCATTCCAGCACCTCGACACGCTCTTTTGCCAAGCGTTCATCTGAGATTATACGACCGTCCTCCAGCGTAATGATGCGGCGCATCGCGGATGCGACGACGGGATCATGGGTCACGAGAAGGAGGGTCAGGCCCGTGGCATTAATCTGCTCAAGCATGGACATGATAGTCTTGCTGACAACCGTGTCCAACGCCCCGGTCGGCTCGTCCGCCATGAGGATCTTCGGCTCGTTGGCGAGCGCACGGGCGATCGCGACGCGCTGCTGCTGGCCGCCAGAGAGCTGCGAGGGAAGATGGCTTGCCCGGTCGCTCAATCCTACGATGTCGAGCAGGTGCGCGACACGGTCGCGTCGAGCCGCGCGCCCCCAGCCTGCATAGATGAGCGGCAGCTCGACATTCTCCGACGCCGTGGCTCGCGCTAGTAGGTTGAAGTTCTGGAAGACGAAGCCGAAAAGTTTGCTGCGCAGAGCCGCCATTTCGGCAAGGGACAGGCTGCCGACATCAACCCCGTTCAACATATAGGAGCCCGACGAGGCCAAGTCGAGACAACCCAAAACATTTAGCAACGTCGATTTCCCGGAGCCCGAAGACCCCATGATCGCGATCGCCTCACCCTGCTGCACGCACACTGAGATGTCGATCAGCGCGTTCACGTCGGCGCCGCCGATGCAATATCGTCGTGACAGCTGCGAGGTTGCAATGAGCGGCGCCATTAAAATAGTCCGATCAGGCGCCTTGCACTGGACGTGCTCTGCGGAACCGGACGCAAGCCTACGGCCACCTCATCTCCCGGTTCGACACTTTCGCCAAGAAGCTCGACAACGTCGTCGTTCGCTTGCCCCAACCTCACATTGACGGGCCACAATTCGCCGCCCCGTTCAAGCCACAGCACCGCAACCGCCGGATCGCTCCGTTCTTCGGGTTGGCGGAAACGAATGGCAGCCATCGGCACCTTGAGGACCTCGCGGCGTTCGGCAACAACGATCTCTGCGGTCGCCGTCATGCCCGGCAGCAGCGCCAAGTCGGGATTCGGTGCCTTCACGATGACGGTGTAGGTCACGACGTTCTGCGAGGTCGCGGGTGCCAGGCGGACCTGCTCCACCCAGCCCACGAAGCGCCGTTCGGGATAAGCATCAACCATGAATTCGACACTATTGCCGGGCTCGATACGACCGATCGCTGCCTCATCTATCGACATGTTGACCTGCATGTCGCGCAAGTCCTGAGCGATCGTGAAGAGAGTCGGCGCCTGGAAACTCGCCGCAACTATTTGGCCTTCCTCGATACTTTTGTCGACGATGACCCCGTGCACGGGCGAACGGATCTCCGTGTGCCGCAGAGTGGTCAGGGCCTGTTGCAAGGATGCTTCGGCTCGCTGTACTCCCGCAATGGCCTCGAGCGAGTGCGCATCTGCAAGATCTTTTGCCGCATGCGCCGCGTTCCGGTCTACGAGGGAACTGACGCCACGGTCGAGGAGATTATTGCGCCGCTCGAGGCCAGCGGTGGCCTCGCGCACGCCGACATCCGCCTTAAGGCTGAAGGCCTTGGCCGCCGCGAGTTCGGCGCTGGCCAGAGCGACTGCGATCTCGAATGTTGCGCCTTCGATCGTGGCGATGATTTCGCCTCGGCGGACCTGAGAATTGAAATCGACGGTTACCCGTTCGATTTGCCCGGAAATCTGGGTGCTGACGTTAACCGTGGCGACGGGGGTAAGCTGGCCTGTCGCCGTGACGGTCGAGACGAGATCCCCGCGCTCGACCGATGCAAACCGGTAACGGCTCGTCTCTACGGATTTTGGGTTGCTTTCCTGAGAGGCGAAAAGGGTGAATTCTTCTATCCTCGCCTTAACCACCGTCTGCTGCTCCGTCAGCCATCGGCCGAGGGGGGAGGTCACTTCCGAGAATTGGTTGAAAAGCATTTGCGGCTTGACCTCCAGAAGCCGTGAATGAACGGTCGCGAGTTGCTCCGCGAGCCGCTCGCTCAAGTCTACATTGGGAACCACAGCTGCCGGAAGAACGAGAGCGCCCGCAAGAAACCATTTAAGCATGATCGGCTCCTGTTTCAGTCCGAGACTGGAGAAGGGGGCAATCTGCCCCCTTCCTGAATAACTAAGTGCGCAAATTATGCCGCGCGATCAATCGCCGAAATTCTTATCCACTGCAATTACTACTGTCCACCAAGGTCGAGTCGCCAGTTGATTCGAAATCAGTATAAGTTCCTCGCGTCTTTCCCGTCTGGGAATGCGTCCACGTATAGGTGGTGAGCGTGCCAGATTCCTCATAACACTCCTTCACTTTGCCACTCTTGCCCGCCGTGACCGCCGTGTACTGAGTTATCACCTGTGAATCGGTCTCCACCGGATCCCAGCCGGCGAAAGCGGCACCCGTACTTGCCACGAAAAGTAAGGTGGTAAATGTCACCATTAGCTTTTTCATTTTAATCTCCTAAGTAGTTGCGATCCCATCGGCCGCAGTGACCAACGTTATCCGGTCGCCCCCAAGCGCTGCCGAAAATTTTTCCCGGCATGTTTTCCGATCATGTTTTCCAGACACAGTCCAAAAGAGCAGCTGGGCTCACTCGCGTAAATGCACGCGAATTTTTGGTTTCTGAATGTAACATGACTTGCCCTTTTGATAAAAGGACCGGAAATCTGGTGAATGCTGATCTACAGGCATTTCCAATACGGTAGAGCACCCAATCGATGCGCTTTATTATTTCCAATAGCAAGTCTTTTTCTAAAAATAATTCGAATACTATATAGTTAAGCTCACCCTGTTTAGCATACAAGCGTGACATTGGGGCGTGACAAGCGAGTATCTGGAAATGAGCGACGACAAAGATCTTCAAAACTTACTTCGTCGTCATCATCTCGTAGATATCGCTGACCAACAGGCTGCGGTGCAGGCGGCTGGGAGATGCCGCGGGCGGCCGGTGCCTTTGCCTTAACCTCGCAGAGCGCTATGGTTCATCTCGCCGAAAACCTTTTGTGGACCGGCGTCGGCTTCGACGCCGATCGGAGCGGGGTCCCGACGCTGAACACGTTGCACTTCACCGATACCTAATCTACGAAATCAGGTGTGGATCAGGGCAGAGATTCCACGCCGATCGGCGTGCGACTTGAGCAAAAAAGTGTTGCAGTACAACATCTTCGAACGAACGAGAGGGGGTTCCCCAGCGGTGCCGCTTCACAGTGATATCGTCCTGGGAGGCGTTTCGGTCTCATCCGGAGATCTTGTGGTCGGTAATCAAGACGGCGTTGCGGTTGTTCCACGCCTTCGTGCCGAAGCGGTTCTTCAGTCCGTCACGACGAAAATGCTGTCCTTCGACCGGTAACGCTTCGCAATCGCGTGATATGCCCGAATGGGTTGAGAGTTTTCTGAAGAGCGATCGCGTTCGACGAATTTAGGGGTTGTCGTCCAACGTCCGAAGTTTTCAGGCGGTGCCTCTTCGCGGTTCAAAAGGAGCGCAGCAAAGGCCGCCAGATCCCCGAAGCAGTCGCAATAACCCGTTCCCCCTGGCTCAGCGTGGATTGAACGAACGTCATCGTTCGGGTCCTGCGTACGACGGAGCAATCCACCTCCACCAGACCCCCGATATGCGCAGCGGCGATAAAGTTCATGTTGAGCTGAATGGTCGCTGGCGCCATGCGCGGATCGTCGTCACGGGCGGCACCGCCCATTCCACGATCGGCCAGCGTCATGAGCATGCCTCCCTGCACCACGCCGCGGCGGTTGCGATGCCGCTCGTCCGCCAGGAAGCCGTAGCGATGCGGTGCGCCGCCATGTCGCCAAAGCGGTCCGACATGGGCGAGGAAACCGTCGTCATCCTGGTTCACCCAGCCATGCGTCGAATATGCAGGCGCCGAAACAGACGGAACCATTGAGCCAGGACTCGGGCGGAAGACTTTCCATACACCCGACGCCGTCGCCACGATCTGCTTTTCCTGAGAGAGGATCGATCGCATGAACACCAGCGAACGTGTGCGCGCGGCGATTTCACAGAGCGCTTCGAGCGGCATTCCTAACCGGGCCGGAGCGACGAAGTTGACGTCGAGCTGCGCCGTAGCCTGCTTCACGTCCGGATCATCCTGGCGAGCCGCAGATCCCATAGCCCTGTCGGCAAGGGTCATCACCATGCCCCCCTGAACGACCCCTCGCCAGTTCCCGTGTCGCTCGTCCGCGAGAACGGCATAACGTCCCGAGCCCGGTTCACGATGACGCCAGAGCGGCCCGACATGGCCGATGAAGCCAGAATCCGGCTGCTCTTCCCAGTTGCTCCGCCAGCCAGGCTCGGACAAGTCCTGCGTCGTCATGTTTTCTCCCTGTCCATTTCCTGCGACGGAACCTTCAGGCAAACAGTGTCTCCGTGTATTCCGTCACCAAACAGGTCCTCGCTCACCGTGCGGGACGGCCTTCTGGCGGGTATGCAGGGTCTACATAATGTGGGATCGCGCAGGTCGCAGGGGGGACGATCCCATCGACCGCAGCTTCGTCCTGAGGACCGACGTCGATGGAACACGCAGCTGCGTATCCGCGCCACTGTTCCAGCGTCCGAGGCCCGGCAACGATCCCGTCCACCAGCCCGTTGGCGAGCACCCAGGCACCGGCGAAAGCCGCGAGATCATATCCCGCCCGGTCACAGTATTCCTTGAGGTTCGCAGCCGCTTCCAGGTTGGCGGGATGGTATTCCGTCTCCGCAATCCGCTTGTCGCCACTGCCGACGCGGCTATCCGCGGGGGCGTCCTTCCCCGGCTGATACTTGCCGGTCAGGACGCCGCGGGCGAGCGGACTGTACGCTACGACGCCGACGCCGAAATCGTGACATGCCGGCAGAAGTTCAAGCTCGGCGGTTCTGTTCAGAGCGTGGTAGTAGAGTTGGCATGCCACCGGACGATCAATGCCCATCTCGTCGCACAGGGCACAAATTTTTGCCAGGCGCCATGCGCGGTGGTTCGATACGCCGAAATATCTGATCTTGCCCGAGCGAACGAGGTCCGCGATCGCTCGTACCGTCTCTAGGAGCGGGGTATCGTTATCCTCCTTGTGGAGGTAGAGAATATCGATCGTCTCCACGCCGAGGCGTTTCAGCGACCGTTCTGTCTCTTCGATGATCCAGCGCCTGGACAAGCCGCGATGTTGCGCGCCGGCTCCCATGGCGTTTCCGAGCTTCGTCGCGAGGATCCAGTCGAACCGTCTCCCTGCAATCAGGCGCCCGACGATTTCCTCTGATGCCCCGCGATTGTATGAATCCGCCGTATCTATGAAGTTCACGCCTAACTCGGAGGCATCCGCCACGATGCGCTCGGCTTCGTCGAACGGCGTGCGACCGCCGAACATCATTGCCCCGAGCGCAAGGCGCGAGACGGAAATTCCGGAGCGCCCAAGTCTACGCAGTGGCACCTGTGATCTCGATGTCAAGATTTGCTCCCGGTGTTGGCTGGTTCTGCTGAGCCGTCGACATATCGCGTCAGGCACCGCACACGCTTTTCACTGACGAGTTCCCGCGACTCACGATCAAACGTGGCGAAATGCTCGGTTCGTTTGTGAAATTCGAAGGCTTCGGCATCCACATACGCTTCGTAAAGCAAGATTCGATCTGGTGCATCGTTATCGGTGCAGACGTCGAACTGAAGACACCCTTTCTCGAAAGTGACCGACGCATGAGCATTTTCGGCAACAAGAGCGAGAAAGCGTGTTCGATTTTCCAACCTGATGACGAAATCGACCACAACCACAAACATTGCAGGGATCTCCGCTTTCGTGAGCTGCATTCACTCGTTCTAGAGGGTACCTTTGGTATACCTATACGACCAATGGACCGCTGTTCTCACCGCTGATATGCTGAAACCATGACGATTGATCCATCCAACACCCGTGACGTCCTTCGCATCGGCCCGAAGGTGAAGAGGCGAAAGCTCTACGAGGAAATCGCCGACAAGATCGAGACCTGGATCCGGACCGGCTACTTCAAGGAAGGTGATCGCCTGCCTTCGGAACGCGAGCTCATGAAGATGCTCGGCACGGGGCGGACTTCGGTCCGCGAAGCGATGTTCGCGCTCGATCGCGTGGGTCTGATCACCGTGAAGAATGGCGGGCGGGCGGTCGTTTCCCGCCCGGACGCCGGAGTCATTCTGGGCGAACTGTCTTCCGTGGTACAAGCGATGTTGCGCGATCCCGAAGGCCAGAGGCAGTTTCAGGATGCTCGCCGCCTTTGGGAGGCGGCTATCGCGCGGGAGGCCGCCCGGAGGGCGACAAAGGTCGATATCGACGATCTTGCACACTATCTCGAGGCAAATCGAAAGGCGATCGGAGACGTCGACGAATTTGCCCGAACCGATGTCGCCTTTCACGCTCGCATCGCCGCCATATGCGGGAACCCTCTTTTCAACAGCCTGAACAACACCCTCGCCGATTGGCTCACCGAACAACGTCTGACGTCGTTGCGTGAGCCTCGAACGGCGCGAAAAGCCTTTGAAGCTCACGTGTCGATCTTCAATGCGTTGAAGGGGCGGGATGCGGATGGGGCGGAGGCAGCTATGAGCGCGCATCTCGGAGAGGTGGCGGAGACTTACTGGGAGGCAGTCAAGCGGGCCGGCTGACGATTCCGAAAGGGGCCGAATGGGTTCTTGATCAGCCATCGCCCGCGACCTCGGCGTCGAAATCGATACCGAGGCTCTGTCCCGTGGCGCGCAGATCGTCGATGACTCCGGTACCGAGGGGAATCCCTTCCCGCCGGGCATTCTCTCGCGAAATATATTCGCGCTCCCCAGGCAGGTATATGCGTTCGACGCCTGCTGCCTTTTCCGTGCCCTGAACCTCGCGAACCGCCTTCTCCATCCGCATGTCGTACCGATCGCGATCCTGGAACAGATCGATGGGCATTGCCCCCTGCAGATGGCCGATATTCTGGGGATTCTCGAGGTCGTCGTAGAGATGCGTCACTTCGGATCCAAAGAATGCATCGGTCAGCATCGTCGAAAGGAGCCCGATCATCAGGGTCAAGGCGTAGCCCTTGGGACCTCCGACGGGTTGCACCAGGCCCTTGAGCGCCTCGCTCGCATCCGTGGTCGGCAGGCCGTCCGGTCCGAGCGCCCAGTCAGCGGGGATCGGGTCGCCGTTGCGGGCTGCGACGATGATCTTCCCACGGGCAGCCACCGAACACGCCATGTCGAGGACGACATTGAAGCCGCACGGGGTCGGCATTGCGATGGCGAATGGATTGTTGCCGAGAATCGGCGCACGGCCACCCCAGGGCGCCATGTGATTGATGCCACCGATCGTGAACGAAAAGCCGATCATTCCAGCATCGGCGGCCTGCTCTGCGAAATAGGCGGCCGCGCCGTAGTGATTGCTGTTTTGGACGGCGACGAAGGAGGGAGCCTGCGAAACGCGCGCCTTGTCGATCGCGACCTCCATCGAACGCACGCCGACGATCATGCCAATCCCGTTGCCGCCGTCATAGACGCAGGTCGAAGGCTTGTCGCGCAGGACTTGCATCTTCGGGGCGGGATCCATGACACCTGCACGCAGGCGGTCGATATAGATCGGCAACCTCACGACGCCGTGCGAGTAGACGCCGCGCAGATCTGCTTCGATCAATACGTCAATGGCGAGGCGGGCATCGGGCTCGCTCATGCCTGTCTGCACCAAGACTTTCCTGCCAAATGACCTCAATGCGGATTCCCGGACGAGTTGCGTGTCGCTCAAGGCCGTTACTCCTGATCTGGATTTTCGATTCTCAGAACAAACCGTCGGCGCGGGCGGCGGCTATTCGCTCATCCGTAAACCCCACGGAGCGAAGCACTTCTTCACCATGCTCGTTGAGCTTCGGACCAGTCGATCGAATGCGTCCCGGCGATCGAGACATCCGCGGTATGATGTTGTGCATCTTAACGGTGCCACGATCAGCGTCTTCGACCTCGACGATGACTTCACGCGTCTTGACGTGCTCGTCCTCGAGCAGAGCGACGATGTCGTACACCGGTGCCGCAGTGACACCCGCCTCATGGAAGATGGCGAGCATCTCGGCCTGCGTCCGCGACCCGATGGCAGCCTGCATTGCCTCGTCGAGCGCCTCGACGTTCTGGACGCGGTCGGGGTTCGTGCGAAACCGGGGGTCGTCGACGAACTCCGGACGGCCAATCGCGCGGAGCGTCTTCGCCGCCATGGCCTGGGTCGCGGCAGAGATCGCGATCCATTTGCCGTCGGAACTGCGATAGGTATTCCGGGGGGCGTTCGTCGGCGCCCGATTGCCGCGGCGCTCCGGAATTACGCCGAAATGCTGGTACTCCGCAGCGGCCGGGCCGAGTATCGAGATCATCGGCTCGTAGATGGCCAGATCGATCACCTGTCCCTGACCTCCGTTGCGTTCACGATGGAAGAGCGCGAACATCGTGGCGGAGGTTCCGTAGAGGGACGTCACCATGTCGGCGAGCGGAAGCGGCGGGAGCGTGGGCGGTCCGTCGGGCGTGCCGGTCATGTGCGCAAAACCGCTCATCGACTCGATCAGCGTACCGAAGCCCGGCCTCGGGCTGTAGGCGCCGGTCTGCCCCCATCCGGAGGCGCGCACGACGACGAGGCCCGGATTGCGCTCGAGCAGCACATCGGGCCCGAGCCCCCAGCTTTCCAGCTTTCCCGGAATGAACCCTTCGATGAGAACGTCGAAGTGCGGAAGCATCTCGAGAAGGATATCCCGCCCCTCTTGACGCGCCAGATTCAGGGTCATGCTCTTCTTGTTGCGGGCGTAGACCTTCCACCACAGCTCGGAACCGGCCACAGACCACGCGCGCAGCGGATCACCCTTGCCAGGCTCCTCGATCTTGACGACTTCGGCACCGAAGTCGGCGAGCATTGTTCCGATATATCCGCCGGCGATAAGGCGAGAAAGATCGAGAACCTTGATGCCTTCGAGCGGCATCTTCTGCATGTCGCCTTCAGTGCCCTTGTCCTGCTCTTGGGTATGCATAGCCGTTCGTTCCATTCACTGTTCGTCGAATAGCTCAAAGAAGTTCGAGCGCGCGGGCCGTCACGAGTACCTTTTCGGCGTTCTTGACCATGGCGTAATCGATGAGCTTGCCCTCGACACGGATGGCGCCGACGCCGGCGGCCTCCGCCTCCTTGAAGCGGTCGACGACGAGCCTGGCGCTTGCGATCTCCTCCGGGCTGGGGGAGAATACGCCGTTTGCGACCTCGACCTGATTGGGGTGGATGACTGCCTTGCCTTGAAATCCGAAAGCCTTGGCCTGACGGCAGTCGGCATCGAAGCCCGTCGAGTCGGTGACGTCGAAGAACACCGTGTCGATCGGCGGTCGAAGTCCGCCGGAGCGGCAAGCGAGAGCGGTCTGGATCTTGCCGTTGACGATGTGCGGGCCGACGTTCGATGTCGGAATGCCGACGTCGTTCGTGAAGTCGCCGGCTCCGAACATCAGAGTTTCAAGGCGACCGCCTGCGCAGGCGATCTCTTCAGCACGCAGGATTCCCCGCGCGCTTTCGAGAATGCCGGCTATACGGATCTGCCCATGCGGAAGGCCGCGGGCCTCGCTCAGCGCATCGATCATCGTGGATGCAATGCGCACCATTTCAGCGGATTCCGCCTTCGGCAGGATTATGCCGGCAATTCCACCATGGCACGCAGCATCGAGGTCGGCTGCGGTCATTCCCGTCATGAGATCGTTGACTCGAACGAAAACCTGACGATCGGGCGATACGTTCCCGAGTACGGCCCGAACCATCTCACGTGCCTTCGGCTTCTCCGAAATGGCAACGGCGTCCTCGAGGTCGAGAATGATCGCATCGGAGGCGCTCGCCAAAGCCTTCGTAGTCTTGCGCTCGTCCATGCCCGGAGCAAACAGCCATGTGCGGATTGGTCTTGAAGAAGTCATCGAAAACATCCTTGGAAGGCGCGAAAGTCAGCGCATCAGTTCGGGAAGGAACATGACGATCTGCGGGAACATCATGAAGATCGCGAGATCGAGAAACAGCACGAGCAGGACCGGCCAAAGCTCCCGGTAAATTTTCTCCATCGGAACGTTTCCGATGCCCGAGACAATGAACAGGTTGATGCCCAACGGCGGCGTGACCGTGCCGATCCCCAGATTGATGATCGCGAGAATTCCGAAGAAGACCGGATCAATGCCGAGGCTGCTGACCACGGGCAAGACGATCGGAGCCAGGATCACCACTGCCGCAGATGCCGTGACGAACATCCCTGCCAGCAGGAAGATTAGCATCAGAATGAAGAGAATGACGGCCGGTTGCTGGCTGAACGACAACATGAAGCTGGCGACGGCCTGCGGAACGCGCTCGAACGTCACGATGAAGCCGAGGATATTTGCGCCGGCGACGACCAGCATGATCGCGGCCGTCGTAATTCCAGCCCGGATGAGAAGCGGCCAGATCGTGGATAGCGGCAGTTCCCGATAGACGAAGGTCGCTATGATGAACGTGTAGACGGCGGCGACCGCCCCCGCTTCGGTCGGCGTAAAGATACCGCCATAGATGCCCCCGAGCACGATGATCGGAATCATCAGCGCCAGCGCGGCGCGACGGAACGCCGAAAAGAACCCGCGGACCGAGCGATTGGCGGCGCGCACCGGATAGCCCCGGCGCTTGGCCTGGATCGCAAACAGAATGCAGAGCGACATTACGATGAAGAAGCCCGGCACGACGCCGCCCATGAAGAGCTGGCCGATCGAAACGCTCGCCACCGAACCGTAGACCACCGCGGTGATGCTGGGGGGAATGATGACCCCGGTCACACCGCTCGCCGCGACGACCACTGCAGACCAACCACGACCATACTTTTCCTTGATCATTTCCGGCAGCATCACCGACCCCATCGCTGCAGTCGATGCCGCCGAAGAACCGGACATAGCGTCCATCATGGCTCCTGCCACCTGGGTGATGATGGCGAGACCGCCGTGAATCGCTCCCACGATCGCAGCCGCCAGGTCGATGAGGCGGCGAGTTACCCCGCCACTCGACATCATGTCACCGATGAGGATGAAGAACGGAATCGCGAGAAACGGGAAGGAATCCACCGCTGCAAACATGCGCTGCGGGATTGTCGTCAACGGCATGGTTGCGCCCGACAGCACGATTGCCGCCGCTCCCGCCGCCCCCAATGCAAAGGCGATGGGGACCGAGATCACCGCAAGGAAGAGGAACAGCGGAAAGAAGATTGCGCTCACGCTTTCAGCTCCTCGGTTCAGGTTTCGGCCATCGGGCGCGGGGGCCCAACGGCAGCGCGGTCGAGATCCCCAATTTGTAGCGCCCTGAGATTGCGAAAGAAATCAACGAACGAATAAACAAGAATGAGTGCCGACGAAATCGGGATCGCCATGTAGATATATCCCATCGTAACACCGGTCGCCGGCGCTGACTGGCTCATCGTGCGTAATGTTAATCTGTATCCATAGATCAAAAGCACCAGAACGAATGCAAATACGACAATGCAAACGATCGTATCGAGAATGACGCGACCCCTGTGACCGACCAGTTCGGGAATGAAGTCAATACCTAAATGCTGTCTCGTCTTGAACGCGCTCGCTGATCCAAGAAAGACGAGCCAGACGAAGGAAAAGCGCGCCGCCTCTTCAGCCCATACCAGGTAGCTGTCCAACACGCTCCGGTAGAAGACCTGGCCAAAGATCGAGATCACCATAACGAGTATGGCGATACCTACGATAAATCGGCACACTGCGTCGCTGAGGCGGAGGAGGATCACGATTCATTTCCTTCGGGCGAGCATCCGAATTCTGTAGGCTCCGCAGGGCCCTCAGGACCCTGCGGGCAGCAGAATTATCAGTTCGACTGCGCTGCGGCTCGCACGCGCTCGATCAGCTCACGACCGTACTTTTCGTAGAAGTTTGCCTCGTAGGCCTTTTCGGCGACGGCGATGAACGCAGCCTTGTCCTCGACTTCGTTGATCTCCATGCCACGCTCGACCAGTCGCCCGGAAAACTCTTCATCCATATCCTGGACATACTGGCGCTGCTCGGCTTGTGCGAGCCTCGCGGCTTCCATGACCCAGCCCTGCTCTTCTTCGGTGAGAGCCTGAAAGCGGTCATAGTTCATCACGACACCATTGCCGGCATAGACGTGACCTGTGAGCGACATATACTTCTGAACTTCGTAAAGGTTGCCATCCCACGTGTTGCCGAAAGGATTTTCCTGTCCATCGATGACGCCTTGCTGCAGGCCGGTGAAGACTTCAGGCCACGCCATTGGGGTAGGCCGCGCACCGAATGCTTCGAAGGTCATGACGTATTCCGGAGATTCCGGCACGCGAATGCGAAGTCCCTCCAGATCGGCAGGAGTCATGATCGGCTTGGCGCTGTTGGTTACGTGGCGAAATCCGTTTTCCCAGTAGGACAGCAGCAATAGATTGTTTTCCTTCAGGGGCTCGGCCACCTCCTGCCCGACATCACTGTCGAGGGCGCGGTAAGCCTCTTCACGGCTCGCGAACAGATAAGGAAGATCGAACACGCCGACCTGTCCACCAAAATTGCCGAGGAGCGACAGCGAGGTCGATGTGATGTCGAGAATGCCCTCCTGGACCTGCTCGACATTCTCGCGCTGTCCACCCATCGTTCCCTGGTGGATGACGACTTCGAAACGTCCATCGCTGAGTTCATTGAGATGATGGGCGAAGCGCTCAAACCCCTTGTGGAAGTGATGATCAGGTACCGTGCCGACATGCGCGGCGTTGAGGGTGATGCTCTGGGCAAACGCAGTGCCTGGGGCAATCATTGCGGTTGAGGCAACCAATGCGCCGGCCAGCAACAGGGAAAAACCAATCTTCGACATTTAGGCGATCCTCCTTGGATGATTCACGGCCTCTTTATGGCGGGCCAGATTATTGTCAGGTACACCTATCATACCAACCGCGTGCATGGAAGCCGATGCCTGTGCTACTTCACGCAAACCCGTTAATGGCCATCACCACCATCACTACAAGCGGAAGAAACGCTGCAAAAAAAACCATGTTTCGCCCAACCACGAGTTGTTCCGGACGCACTCCATGCTGAGCTGCAGTCACGCGGACGAGCAGGCTGGAGACGGATAGCATCGAACTGGCGCTCCATCCGGCGAGAACGCTGATCCCGGTTGCGAGGTCAGTGAGACCGAAGGAGCCGCCCGTGAGGACGATCAGGCAGATCGTGCCGGCGACGAGCGGCTGTACGCCTGCGAATCCGAGCAGGGCCATAAGCAGGATGCAGGCACCAACGATTGCAGCTGCCGGGAACCCTGCAAGAAAAGCAACGATTTCCAGTCCCTCCATCCAAGGCGTGCCACTCAAGACGACCCCGAAGATCATCGCTGCTGAGACCGCCGCGACATCATCATGCATGCGCCCCATGGCGTCCCATACATCGCGTCGTGCTCGGTCGGTTCGAGCACGGCCCCGAAAAGCGAGATAAGCCACGCAGAGGACCGGGAGGATGACAAGCATCGTCTGAATGGTGGAGAGGCCGGTAGTCGCGCGCGCGACGACTACGAGAATGGTGGTCGCCACGACGGGCATGGCAAACCCGCTCAATGCAGCGATTGTCTCGAGATTTCCTTTGATGGGGGTCGATCGCGCATAGATCCGGGTCGCAAGTATCTGGCCGAGCACGCTGACGAACATTCCCGACCCGACCAAGCTCAACAGGCTTACCTCGGGGAGGAAGTCGCTGACGACGGCCAGAGCCACGAAGAAGGGCGACCAGATGAGTGCAAGGCTAGCCCCACAGACGTTGGCCCGCGCCTGCGCAACCCTCTCCACCTCCGGTGCATCATCCCGCAGGGTAGAGGAGAAGATTGCGCTGGATCCGACCGAGAGAACGCTCGCGAGAACGAAGGAGCCGCTGACGATCCAAAGCGGGCGGGTTTCCGGCGAGACCCGCTCCAGCCGCTCACGGTACCGTTCCAGCCGTGGGTCCTTGCTCACGGCGGCACGCAGTAGCGCCAGGGTCGGCAGGAAGGCGGCGAACATGACCGCGCGTTCCAGACCGAGCCAGAGCAAATCCAGACGCTCATAATGCATCGCGAGCGCAACAGCCGCGACCAACAACGTGGTCACGATCGCGAACGTGATGCGCCGCAAGACAGGGTAGGCAGCTGTCAGGAAAACCAGTACACCGGCGGCCGAAAGGGACGAGATAATCTCGTGTCGAAAGAAGATCCCAGACAGGCTCAGCGCCCAAAGCAATGCGAGGAGCACCGTCGTCATCAGGCGATGAGAGAGTACGATGCGTTTCGGAGACATCATGTACTGAGCCGACCATGCGAAGACCGCCGCCGATGGCGACTTGTTCGCGACACTAACGAATCACTGATTATCTGCCAGCTCAAAGGGCCCGGCTGCCGTATTGACAGGATCGCACGGCGAGTTCGAAGCCGATCACGATGCGAGCCGCTATGCTTTGGCGTGCAGGCTCATCGGTTGCCCTTCACGACCACCCCCGCTCTTTCCTCGACTGGAAGGATTACGGCCGCAATATCCTTCTGACCATGGCCTTTGGCCACTGCCTGCCTGTACATCCGGGCAGCGACGGGAGCCAGCGATTGCTCCACTCCAAGTCCTGCAGCTGCCTGCATCGCGCATTCAAGATCCTTGAGAATGAGTTCAATTGTTGCCTTGGCGGAAAATTCCCGGGGCAGAACGAATCTGGCAATGGCCCTATCCATACCGCGGCTTTGCCCTGAACTCACGCTGAGCGCTTCATACAAGCGCGCAGGATCCAGCCCTCCCTTCGTCCCCAACACCATGACTTCACACGCAAGAGCTTGGTGGACCGACGTCAGAATCTGGTTGCACAGTTTGGCGAGGCTGCCCGAACCGACGGGACCCAAATGGAATATGTTGTCGCCGAAGGATCGAAGCACCGGCTCGACCTTCTTAAATTCGGCAGGTTCGCCGCCGGCGAGGACTGCGAGGGACCGGGCACGCGCCGCAGGCGGACCTCCGCTGATCGGCGCATCGACAAATCCGATTCCGCGTTCTGCCAGCGTCCGTCCAATCAGCCTGCTTCGATCCGGCTCAATCGTGCTAACGTCCACGAATGTCTTACCTGCGCGTGCTCCTTCGTGAGCACCGCCCGGACCGATAAGGATCTGTTCGACGTCCTCTGGCGCGGCAAGGCAGGTGAAGAGAATATCGGTCCGCTCGGCGACCTCGGCCGGCGAAAGCGCCGATTGCGCACCTTGCGAGACGAGTTCGTTCACAACTCCGCGGCTGCGGTTATGCGCAACGACGGAAAAGCCGTCGCGGATTAAAGCCTCCGCCATCGGACGGCCCATCTTTCCCAGCCCGATAAATCCGATACGCATTTCGCCTCCCGATTGTTCTACAGCCAGCGCATGCGGTTGCTCGATTTGCCACCAGCCATCGGAACGATTTGAAACGGTTTCTCGTCCTCACAAAGGTTACAACGTCAGACGAAGCATTCGCAAAGCAAATTCGTGCGCCGCTCAAATTGGCATTCCATTGGCACCAATCTGAAATTGCTCTAGCAGCCTTGATACGTTGAACAACGCGGCCCCGGAGCGGGGACACCGCGCTGATCTTCAATGCGGGATCAGTTCCTTTGTCGAATGCGATATGAGCACCTCTAGCCCAGTCCACCCGCATTCGTCCGGCGGGCTACGTCGTATCGCTCACGCACCTTCGAGGCATGCTGCTTCAACCCTTCGTCATCGCTGGCGTCCCAGCACGCCAGCAACTCCCCGTAGGAACATGAAACGAAATTGATTTCGTCGCCCTCGACCTTCTCGGCAAAGGCACTGATTTCGCTCCGGTGCCTTGCGACGTCGTCCTCCGGTATAGCCCTGCCATTCGGCCAGGCCTTCGGTTCTGCGAAGAGATAGAGGAGAACCGCTCGCTTGCCCGCACGCGAGCCGATCTGGACCGCGGTGCGCAGCGCGAATGCATGCTTCATCAACTGCGCGGCATCGAGATGCATGAATGTCGACGATCCTCGCAAGAGACTTTCGCAAAGCTCCTCGTAGCGCCGCATGCGATCGCCCCAGACCGGTCGCGAATACGCGTCCGAGATGTCGGGCGCTCCCTTGTGGCGAAACGGCTCGTACCGCTTCGACTCGATTCCGATCAGCGCGTCGTCGGTTTCGACAAGAACATCCAGACAGGGATGGCGACCGCCCGCCCACGGAAACCGGACGATCGCCTCGAGCGCCATGGTCCGCACCGGAGCCGGGCTTCCGGCGCCGGGTAGCTCCGGCAACCGCTCGGGGTCCGCGAGGAACGGACCGAAGGCATTCGCCGCAAGCGCGGAGGACGATTCGGGGCTGAGGAACTTGCCGCTCCGAAGCTCGTTCCCGGGAGCGGCATCGAGTGCGGCGAGCACCAGATCGGCCGGAACGCCGGGCAGGAACGTATGCCGCGCCAGAGCCGTACCGAGGGTCCCCATCGAAGCGGCGTAGCGCTGCAGCCGCTCCGGCGCCAATACGGGGAGAGCCGCGACGCGAGCCGGGTCGGCATTGTCCTCGTTGTCGGCGAGCTTGATGAGGATCGTCCCCACATCGCCGCTGGTCGCGATATCCTCGATCTTCCCTTGATAGCTCTTCCCATCCTCGCGGCGCGTCAGAGCCTCGACCCGCCTGATCACGCCCTCGCTATAGCCACGAACACGCAGATCCTGTGCGGTGAAGCGGGTGTCCTCGATCACATCATGCAGGAGCGCGGCATGAAGGATCTCCTCGCACGCTGAGGCTTCAAGCGGCAGGCGCAGCTCCGCGATCTTGCGCCGGACGCTCTCGCATACCCGCTGCAGATGCCCGAAGTAGGGCTGCCCCGCCTTGTCGACCTGTCCGACGTGGGCTCCCATGACAAAATCGCGCGTGGCTTGAAGGCTGATCGAGTGTTCAAGGTCTCGCATTTTCGCCCCGCTCTCCGGAATCTACCCGGTTCAGACGGGCTGTGGAGCGAAGCCTAGCAGTACGGCATTTCGGCGGTCTACACCGTTGTACGATTATCTTCGAAACCGGGCAGTTCCAGTCACCAAAGCCGGAAATCGGCACCCTAATCAGTTCGGCCAATCCACGCGTTTAGTTGAAAAAGGTCTGAGTCGAGCGCTTTCTTCAACTTTTCGGCCGACCTCTCCCCCTCCAGGCATCTACCGGTGGGCACCTGGCGACGCCTGCCGCGGTGTGGAAACACCTGGTGGTCCCACTTCAGAGTAAGCGCCGCCTCTGCCCCATGCCGATCCGGTCTTTGATTGCGGCGTGATCGGCGCGATTCTGTCAGCTCACTTTTCGTGGGAGCAGCAGGTGATGGCAGAGCAGGATATCGGCGAAGTTCTTGTGGGTCGGAGCAAGCGCCGCTCATGGCCGGAGGCGGTGAAGGCGCGGGTTGTT
>Ga0208490_100633_pt1 | contig 19317 bp, 28 predicted proteins | sample SubbioAug_CSWold_FD_184818 | JGI IMG/M metagenome (GOLD analysis project Ga0208490, IMG submission 184818) | Serpentinite rock and fluid subsurface biosphere microbial communities from McLaughlin Reserve, California, USA - CR11Aug_CSWold (SPAdes) | ecosystem: Environmental > Terrestrial > Deep...
GTTGCGCAGCATCGCCATCGACGGGCTCACCTCCGACGGCTACGCCTTCCAGGTCGAGACGGCGTTGCGCGCCTGGCGTGCGGGGTTCACCCTCGTCGAAGTGCCGATCACCTTCGTCGAACGGCGCGAGGGCGCGAGCAAGCTGTCGCGCCGCGTGGTCGCCGAGGCCGCCTGGCGGGTCCCCACCTGGGGAGTCGGGTCCGCGCTGTCGGGGCGCCGTCCCCGTGGCGTCCACCCCAGTTCGGTCGCCAACCCCCGGACCGGCGGCGCGTCACCGCCCCCGCCGCGGACCCGCTAGCCTCCGGCCCGCGCGCCGGGGCCCCGTCGTCCAGCGGCCTAGGATCCCACCCTTTCAAGGTGGTGACGCGGGTTCCCGATAGCGCATTTGGGTCACCAAGCACAGACAACCCGCCGGTATTTTTCGGCGGCACATCACGGCCCCGTCGTCCAGTGGTCCAGGATGCCTCCCTTTCAAGGAGGTGACGCCGGTTCGAACCCGGTCGGGGCTACGCATAGCGGCCCGTCCTCGCAGCCCGAGGGCGGGCCGCCTTGCTTGCCGCGCCGGCTCGTGTCGCAGCGGTACGGCACAGTTCCTCGGTCAATCGACGCGAGGAAGGCTTCATGGCCAACGCCGCAATCGACGATCCCGGTCGCGAGTGGAGGCGCCGCCGTCGCTCTCTGCGGCCCGACCGGTTCGGGCGGCATGAGGGCGAGCTGGCCGAGGTCGTCGCTCGCTGCACGGCAGCCGGCATCGAGTTGCGCACGGTCTCTTGACCACAACTGTAAGCCCGGTTTACAGTGACAGTTGTCCCGAGCAAACGAGCCACCGTGACTGTCCCGCCCGACCTCGAAGGTGAGCTCCGCGACGTTCGGCGCCGGCTCGAGGAGCACGAACGCGGGCGGGCCCGGTTGATCGGCCAACGCGACGAGCTAATCCGGCGTGCATCTGCTGCCGGGGGGTCGTTGCGCGAGGTCGCTGATCTTGTCGGGCTGTCGCACATGGCGGTGCGTGACGTGCTTCGGAGGGAATAGCCGTACGACGAGGTGTGCGTCGGCCCGGGCTTGGACCCCGAGCCGACGCGAAGCCACCAGCTACGAAGGAGCTGATGACCATGACCAACGCTACACACAACGCCGCTGTACCAGCGGCACTCATCGGTGAGGAAGATCTCGCCTTGTACGCCGACATGACGGCGAGAGGCGTCGGCGGAGTTCTCGCCGGCCTGTATGACGAGGTCGCCGAGGAAAAGACGATCGGCCACAGCATGGACGGCGGCGACGACATGGTGACGCACCTGGCACGCCTCGGGTGGGTCGCCGACCGTCTGCGGTGGCTGTCCGACCGTGAGGAGCGGGCATGGTCCGCGCTCGCACGTGCCACCGCTGACGACGATTCACTGGAGGCGGGATCGTGAGCCGGTCGGAGGACCTTCACGCTCAGCTCTCCGAAGCGCACCGCGCAGACGATCGCGATCACGGCACCGATGCCTGGCGGCAGCGGCGCCACGCCCGCCAGCGCGATCTTGTGCTGTCCGCGGCCGGTATCAGCATCGACGACCTGGACGAGGCCGCCCGCCGGTTCGTTGATCGGGCCGCGTCCTTCTGGGATGTGCCCGAGATCGTTGGCCTCGCGACGCTGCTCGTGGTGACGCGTGGACCCGTCGAGGCTGAACCTGGAAGTGTGGCCGGGCGGCCGCCATGCCTCCTCGCACGGCAGGAGGCGCTGCTGGCAGCCCTGACCGACCAGCAACTCACCGACCTCGCCGGAGCAACGCACGTCCTCGGTGCCGCGCTCGACGAGGATCAGCAGAGGGTGCTGGGCTACACCCTCGGCATATTGATCGCCTGCGAGAGGTCCCGTCGGCGTCAGCTTGTCGACAACGCTCGGGTCGCGGTCGACGCCAACGGGCACGAGGTCAGCGTCGGCTACGACGAGGTGGCTGGCGACCGCGGAGAGGGATGGTCCGCGTACTGCTCCTGTGACACCGATCTGCATGCCAGGAGCGAGGAGCCGCCTTACGTGTCCGAGACCTCGGCTCGCCGGATCGCTGGTGCACATGCCGCCGATCATGGTGGCCGGTGGGCCGATCACTGATAGAGCAACGGCCACCGGAGCTGAGTCGAACCCATCCCGACCTACGAACGTGCGCCGGACCGGAATGCCGGCGGCGCCGGGGCGAGGCACCAGCACAGGAGAAGACCATGAGCAACGCTACAACCCTGGTCGGACATCCCGACGACGAGCCGCCTCGGCGGCGGTGGCTGCAAGCCGTGACGGACGCGCCGGGTCCGACGTCGAAGGCGCTGTACGCGCCGTTCGCCGGCTACCTGGAAGGGATCGGGCTGGCCGACCGGACCGTTGGCATCTACACCGGTCACCTGCGACGCGCTGACACCTGGCTGCGGGAGCGCGCCGGGGTTCCGATCGAGGCGGCCACGCCAGCTCAGGTGCGAACGTGGGCCGACTCGTTGCCGAACTCGTGGTCGACTCGTCGGCAGGCGCGAACGATGCTGCACCACTGGCAGACCTGGACCAACCATCCGCTCGACCTGTCGGCTGCGGTGCGGGTGCCACGCAAGCCCAAGATGCAGTCGAGGGCGCTCGACGACCGTGAGGCGGCCCTGCTCGAGCAGGCTGCACACCGTGCTGGCCGGCGAGGGCTGGCGGTCCTGCTCGGCCTGTACCTGGGGATGCGCTGCTCGGAGATCGCGGCTGCGAGCTGGACCGGCTACGACGGTGCGCACTGGTCGTGGCAGCGGGCCAAGACCGGTGATCTGGCCCGGCTGCCCGTGCATCCGCGTCTGCAGGCGGCGGTCGACCAGACCGAGCGGTGGGGGCCGTACCTGTTCCCGTCGAACACCCACGATCCGGCCCGGGCCCCGCACGTCGCGCCGCAGACGATCTGGGACTGGATCGTGAAGATCGGCGAGGCGGCGGGCGTCGGGCACGTGAGCACGCACCAGCTTCGGCACACCTCGATCACGCGTGTGGTGGACAGCATGGGCATCCGCGTCGGGCAGGAGTGGGCTGGGCACCGTGATCCGCAGGTCACCGCCGGCTACTCGCGGGTGACGCAGCAGAGGCTCCATCAGGCCATGCAGACGCTGGCCTGGCCCGGCGACCTCCACGACGAGCACGGCACGGCCGCGGGCGCGGCCGCCAACGATTTCGTGGGCGAGGCCGGTCACGCGGCCGATGAGGGCTCGCCATGACCGGCCGGGCACCGACAGGCTGGTTTGAGAGGCAGGCCGCCGAGGCGCTCACACGGCTCAGCGACGACGAACTGGCGGCCGCGCAGGACGCGCTCGACCGCACGATCTACGACCTCGACGTCGAGGGACACCAGGCGGCCGCGGAGTGCCTGATCGTGATCGGCCGGCAGCTCGCCGACGAAGGGCTGAAGCGTGAGGAGTACGCCGACGACGCCAGGATCGAGATCGACCACGACGGGCACAGCATCTACGTGGACCGCGACGTCGCCGGGTGGATGGTCCTGTGCCTGTGCACCGCCGCGGGGCCGTTGCCGCCCGGGTACATGGCCACGCGAGACGAGGCCGTCACGGTCGCACGCCGCCACGCGGCCGATACCGGCGGCCAGCTCAATGTCGAGCCGTGATGCGGTGGCGCGTCTACGTTGCACCGACAGGGGCAAAAGGGGCTCAGTGGACTCGACGGCGTTGGCAGCCTGGACAGGCGCAGCCAGTGGCGTCCTGGCGCTCGGCTGGCAGGTCATCGATCGGTTCGCGTCTCGGCGGCCTCGACTGCGGCTCCACGGTGTGGACGTCTCGCAGGGTGTGATCGGTGCTATCGACCGGATGCCGATCACCGCCGAGACGTTCGAGGTTCAGGTCGTGAACCGCGGGACCGTGACCGTCACCGTTGACCGAGTCTCGGTCGAGCGCCCTCTGCCGGTTCGAGCGCGGTTCGTGGAGATGTGGCACGACGGCGAGGGGCACGTTGTCCTGCAGGATGGGGAGGCGGCCCGCTACAGGGTCGCGATGGACGCACTCGAGGACGATGAGGTCGACCGAATGAAGCCCATCAAGGTTCACGTGCACCTGGCGTCAGGCGACGTGTTCGTGTCGACCTCGTTCGCGCTGCGCTGGTCGATGGCTGAAGGCCCACCGCGACCGGAGTTGCAGCGGGTGCGGAATCGTTGATCCGCCGTGTCCTTCTACGTGGTGGTGACCGTCGCGAGGGCGACGGCCAGCGTGCCAACGGCACATAGCGTGGTGAGGATCGTGAGCCACAGGGTCACTCTGCCCGAGCGCTGAGTCGCACGCATGTCGGTCGCGATTGCTTCGAGATGGTCGACGGCAACGCCGAGCTGTTCGCTGGTCCTGCCAAGCCGGTTGGCTACGTCTGCGGTGCTCTCGGCCGTACGTCGGGTGTTGACGTTGAGCTCGTTGACCGGAGTGGCGCCGCGGACAGCGTTCATCCGGTCGATCTGACGAGCCCTGCTGACGTCGGGCTCGCGGTTCTGACCTGTCGGCATCCGGGGCCCTTTCGCGTCTGATGCGGCGATCGGCCCGTGGAGCCGACCGCGGTGTTGGGGAGCACGGTCCGGGCCGCGCCGTCGGTTCGAGTCAGGCCGGGTCCATCTCGCTTTCGGCGTCGCTCTCGTCCGCGCTTGGCGCCGCGCCATCGAGGTGGTCGCGAAGGCTGGCCACCCGGCTCGGCAGAAGAAGTAGGTACTCAACGAATGCCTCGACCAGCGCGAGTAGTTCGTTGGCCAGCGGTTCGTCGGCGAGGATCTCCGTGTCGAAGTGGGCGCCGACGTTGCCGCCCTGCCTGACGGTGTGTGCAGTGTCCATCAGGGGCCTGGTCAAGTCCACGGTGCTGGCCAGCTTCTCGATGAGCTGTTGCAGCCTGTCGGACGTTGTCGCACCACGGTCTTTGAGTAGATGCTTGACCAGCCCCTCAAGCGTGCGGCGTGCCTCGGAGACGGCGGCGCTCCAACGCCCGTCGCGCAGGCTGCCGGCGGCGTCGGTGTACGCCTGGCGAAGCGCCGGATGCAGGACCCCAAGTGCGTCGGCGACTGCTTCGTTCGTGGCGTGAAGTGCCTCTGGTGACGGGTGTGCCCACAGCCAGTTGCGCGACTTCGTCGACGGCTGCTTGACCGTGTAGAAGTGCACCGATCCGCCGCAGCCGCCGCAATGGGCTTGACGGGGCGCCTTGAGGATGTCCTCCTTCGAGATCGGTGGGTCGAACTGAAACCATGCGGCACGACCGCAGCGGGGACACTGGGCGCCGAGACGGTCGAATCCGACGATCGCGCCCGTTGTCGTCACGGTGGCGCCGGGCAGCTGGTAGTCGGAAACTCGATACACCGTCTCATCCCACTTCGTCGCGCGATGCAGGAGCGTAGGTGCCAAGCGCGACGTCGGCGGCGATAGCGAGTTCCAAGCAACCTCACTGCTGTATGGACCACGGTGCACGGAGCGCCGTCGTAACGGGTTGATTGGTGTTCCGGTCTACAGCGAGCTGACTGCGAGGCTCACAGGGCCGCTGAATGCGCCGACGAACCGCGGCGTCGGCGGCGCCAGCGGCCGTAGCAGGTGGTGCAGAGGCCGTGAGCAACGGCAGGCCGCTCCGGATGCTGGCCGCAATGGACCGGGGCTCTGGGTGACGGTGCGCGTCGGCGGCTGGCGAAGTTCTCGCCGCCCCAGACGCCATCGCTGACGTCGTGCTCGTGTGCGTAGGCGAGACAGTCGGTACGGACCGGGCAGCCGTGGCACACGGCAGCCGCGGCCGACGGGCCGGACCCTCGGCCCTCGGGGAAGAACAGGGCCGGATCCTCGGCGCGGCACGCGGCCTCACGCATCCATGGCGGCGCGGGTGGCAGCGGGTCGACGTCACCGCCGACGTCGCGCATCAGCCACGTGGCCAGGGCGTGGTCGGGGTCGGGGACGAGTGCTGTTCGCACCGCTGGCGTCATCGACGGTCGGAGGCGGCGAGGGCGGCCGCGTGCCGCTTGGCAGCCTGCAGGGATTCGGTAGCGGCTTCGATGCTGCCGCGATCGAGCAGGTCCGTGCAGTGTTCGAACCGGGCCAGGACGCGACGGGCCGGTGCGTCGGCCGTCGTCGCAAGTTGGGCGATCCTGGTGCGGACCGGGGAGAGATCCGTTGGGATGTCGTGACGCCGGCGCACGATGGCCTCGCTCAGCTCCGCGAACAGAGTGCGTGGCCGCGGCGGGGCGGTTGGGGTCAGCGCGGTGGCGTGGGTTGTGTCGCCCACCTCGAGTGCGGCCACCGCAGCCTCCAAAGAGGTGATGACCATGGCCACCGCGACGGTGGGTACGGGAAGGATGGCGTCGTAGCCGGTTTCGGCGGCTGGCAGCTCGTCGACGCGACGGCGGAGCATCCGGATCTGGCTGGCGACGTCATCGCCGTCCGCTGCGGCCCGGGCGGTGTCGTGGACCTGGTCGCGGAGGGCCATGAGCCACTGTAGATCGCTCATAGGGTGGCTCGTTGTCGGGTGTCCGGCGCTGGCGGCCGAATCTGCGGCGTGCTCGCGCCGCGGTGCGGGGCGTAGACGCTGCAGCAGTCAGCGAACCGATTGCCCCAGCCGCAGGAGCATGGGGCGTCCGCGTCGAGGCAGCAGTCGACCAGGCGGCGGCCACTGTCGCAGTAGGGGCAAGGCGATAGCTGGGCGAGCGGGTGGTCGTGTTCGAGCAGGCAGCGGCGAAACCCCTCGTGGGTGGGGTCGTCCACATCCTGATCGAAGGTGTGGATGATGCTCGAGCGCGTGCCCTCGCGGGTGAGGGTGGTCAGCCGCAGTTGTCCGCCGACCAGGTGAGTGATGCCGCCGCCCGGGACCACCCGGTCGTCGCGGGCACGGCAGGCGACGTCGATCCACTCGTCGACGCTCTCGGGCCGCGTGAATCGGGCCTGGCGCATCCACTCGGGAAGGCGCTCGTCGTACTGGTCACGGCCGACCACTCGGGGGTCGCCGCGGGTCGCATCCTTCAGGGCCCGCTCGAAGACCGATGGGCGCAGACCGAAGTGTGCGGGCACGAACAGGGGCTGTTTGAGGTCGATCCTCTTGAAGCCCAGGTCGGACAGGTAGCCGTACGCCTTGAAGCGCTGGTGCTGGTGCGAGTAGCCGACGTGCACCACCCCCGCGGTGAGCGTGGAGTCGGTGGCGGCGATGCCGTGCTCTTTGCCGAAGTAGTCGGTCAGCACCTGATGGATCGGCCTCAGCTCGGGTTCGGCCAGGCGTGTGAACTCATCGAAGGTGCTGGCCTGAAGCGAGAGCTCGCCGGCACGTGGCCACCACAGATCGTGGAACAGGTTCTGCGCGTAGCGGACGACCACGACCGGTACGTGGTCGAGGATGAGTTGCTTGTCCATCTCGGAAACGGCGGCGAGGTTCAGCTGGTAGCACAGCGTGTCGGTCGCAATCTCGGCCGAGTCCCGGCTCACCGCGACGCCTATGAGGGTCATTGTCACGCCACCTTGCGTGGTTGGCGACGGACCCCGGCCCCGGTTCCCAACTTCACGCCGGCGAGCTGGGCCCGGACGTTGACGTAGTGGGTGCCCGAGACCATGTCGTGCAGTTGCTGGGCGAAGTGGTTGAAGTCGGTGGCCTCGACGACGGTCGCGACCGATGCTCGGTAGTCGCCTTCGAACTCCTCGAGTTCGCCGCGCAGGTCGGCGACACGGCCCTTGATCTGGTCGGCCTGCTCGGCGGTGATCCGGCCCGATTCGACCCACGAGTCGATCTTGGCTTCGAACTCGTCGAACGACGCCCCGCCGGTCAGCGCCTCGTGCTCGAGGTTGCCCAGCGCCTCGGACAGGTCCCAGGCCGCTTCGGCACGGTCGGACGCGGTGGCCTTGCCGTCCTGCATCACCTTGTCGTAGTCGGTCTGGGCGGACTCGACGCCGCGAAGGGCACGTTCGAGCGCGAACACCGGGTCGCGGGCGGCGCGCTGCTCGTCGGCCCACTCGCGCATCATGGCCACGTACAGCGAGATCCCCTCGGCCGCTGAACGGGCTTCGGCGGCGGTCTCCTCGAACTCGCCTGCAGCCTCGGCGCTGGCGGCCGCGCCCTCACGGGCGGCGTCGGCGGCCTCCTGGTGCTGCATGGCAAGGCGAGCCAGCGCCGGGTCGACGCCCGAGTCGATCGCGTGCTGGAGGTCGAGGAACCGGTTCTCGTTCTCGGCGGTCTGCACGGCCGCAGCGCGGGCGGCCGCTTCCTCCTCCTCGAAGATGTCGCGGAGACGCCGAATGCCGTCGAGGAGCTGCTCCGCGGTGGACTTCGCACCTTCGGCGGTGCCGCCCCAGTTGACGTGCCCTTCGGCAGCCCGGGTCAACGACGACTCGAGGTTCTCGAACGCGTCGTTCTCGTCGGTGAGCGCGTCGACGACCGTGCGGCTGGAGATCCCGAGCCGCTCGGCCATCGAGATCAGGTCGTCGTCGGCGGCCAACTTGAGCACGGCAGCGCGCGTGCTCTTGGTCAGTGCCCCGGTCTCGACGTCCAGCGACGCGGCGAACTCCTGACCGATACGGGTGGCTTCGGCCTTCGAGCGTCCGTACGCGCCGAGCGCGATGGTGCCGGCGCCCAGCGCGGCGGTGAGCGCGATTCCGAGCGGGCCGAGCATCGCACCGCGGGCCGCTCTCATGAGCGCGATGGTGCGGGGCAGGCGGGCGTTGAGGATCTTGACGGCGTCACCGAAGGCAACGATGCGGGGTGCGGCGAGGAAGGCAGCGCCGGCGAGGAGCGAGGTGCCGCCGGCGAGTGCGCCCACGCCGACGCCGGCAGCCACGACGGGGCCGGGGAGTGCGGCCGCCCCGGCGGCCAGCGAGGCGAACTGGTCAGCGCCGAACGCGATGGCCGGGGACACCTGCGAACCCATGGTGATCGCGAGGCCCTCGGCGGCGGAGCGGGCGCGGGTGAGGGACCCCTGCAGCCCTTCCATCTGGATGCCTGCGATCCGTTCGGCGGTGCCGCCGGAGTTCTCCAGCTCGTTGGTCAGGGAACGCAGTGCCGCGGAGCCCTGGTCGACGAGCGCGCCCATGGCCGGTCCGGCACGCTGACCGAAGATCAGCATCATGTCGGCGGTGGATGCGCCGGACTGTTCGAGTTGGCCGATCAGTTCGTGCAGCGGGCGGAGGTTGCCTTCCGCGTTCATCGTCTCGATGCCGAGTTCGGCGAGGCGGTCGGCGACCTGCTTGGTCGGGTTGAGCAGGCGGGTGATCGCGCCGCGCAGCGAGGTGCCGGCCATGCCTGCCTGGATGCCGGCGTTACCCATCATGCCGAGGGCGGCTGCGGTCTCTTCGAACGCGATCCCGGCGCCCTTGGCGACCGGGCCGGCGAACTTGAACGCCTCGCCGAGCTGGCCGAGGTCGGTGTTGGCCGACGTGAAGCTCTTGGTGAGGACATCGACGGCGCCGCCGAGGTCGTCGACCGCGATGCCGTAGCCGGTCATCACGTTCGAGACGATGTCGGCCGACCGGGCCAGGTCGAGGTTCGCGGACGCCGCCAGCGTGAGCGTGGCGGGCATCGCGCCCATGATCTCGTTGGCCTGGAATCCGGCCATGGCCAGGAAGCCCATGGCGTCGGCGGCCTGCGACGCCGTGAACTGGGTGGTACGGCCGAGCTCGCGAGCCTGCTGCTCGAGCTCGGCGAACTGCTGGCCGGTCGCGCCCGAGACCGCACGGACCCGGTTCATCGACTTCTCGAAGTTGCCCGCCACCATCGCGGCCGCGCCGAGCCCGCCGACCAGCGCCAGCCCCATGCCGGTCGCGGCGCGGCCGACCGTCTCCATCTCGGCACGGTTGTTGCGTGCCGCGTTGGCCACCTCGCCCTTCATCGTGGCCACGTCGCGGCGCATGGCCGTGACACCGGTCGCGACGTAGCGGGTGACGAACTCGACCGAGACGGTCCGATCAGCCATCGGAGCACCGCCCGCTCAGCACGGCCGCGGCCGCCAGGTCGTCTCGGGTGGCAGCGCGGTGGGCCTCGACCTGCAGCGCAGCGAGCACCGGCGACGGACCGGCGTACGGTGCGACCTCGGATGCCGGCGCCGACAGGCGACGGCCGTGGCGGTCGATGACCGTTACGCGACCGCGACCGCCGCTGCCGGCCACGGCCAGCACGACACGGCCACGGAAGACGTGGGCGTCGGGGACGATGCCGCTATGCGGTTCGCGCCCTGGGGAAGATCCCGCTGGACCGTTGCTGGTCGCCATGGGCTTCTCGCGAAGTGGTCAGCCCATGGCGGGCGGGTTGGCCTTCGGTCCCTTGTCGGGACTCACGGCGGGAAGGTGCTACAGGCTCGAACATACCTTCGGGCTGTGACGTGCCCAAGGAGGCCGTGCGCACGTCGGCCGGCCGTTGCGCTCGGCCAAGCGGCGGCGTGTCTGGAGGAGGTCGACGCCACCGCGGCACGCAGTCGGGCAGGGGGTCGCCCAGCAGCCGATGGGCGACCTGCCATTCGATCCGCGCGTGCTTCCATCGGGCCCAGGCCAGCGCCTGCAGCGCCGCGGGGTCACCGGCGACGCGCTCTTCCGGTGTCGTCCACTCCTCGATCCAGCAACGGACAAGGCGCTCGGGCACCCACACGGTTTCTGCGACGAACGGCCTGGTCGTCGTCATGCGTCGGCCAGCCAGGTGGGTCGTCCCGGAGGCGGGAGGTGCGGGACGGCGCGGCCCTGGGCGCGCTGCGCCTGAGCCCAGCGTCCCCGGATCTCACGGAACCGACGCCGCGCCACCATGCGCGGATCGTCATGGTCGACGCAGCCGGGCGGCGGGCACGGTCGGCCGCAGTTCGGTGCGAACTCTTTCTCTTCGAGCCAGTCCTCGACGAAGCACCGGAGCAGGACATCAGGCACGGCAGCCAGGTCAGCCGTCGCGGAATGCTCCTGCTCGCGCCGGTTCATGAAGCACCGCCGTCCATGAGGTAGAGGCCCCGAGCGGCGCCCCGCCGTTGAGGACGTCCGTCCGCCGCGGCGTCGGATGCGCGGCTCGCGTTGCCGTTGGATGCGGCGGCGGGGCGCTGCTCCGGCCGTGCCACGCCGGTGGCAGGCTGGGCCTCATCGTGAGCCTGCAGGCCGACCGGCAGCCGGAGCGAGGCGAGCAGACGGGCGAGCGCGAGCCGAAGCTGACGTGCCTCGATGACGGCGGGATGGACCTTGACGGTCCCTTGGCCGTCCGCGGTCAACAGGCCGTGACGCTTGACGATCTCGTCGAGCCCATCGAGGGTGGACTGGGAGCGGCAGGCTTCGCGCAGCAGTGAGAGCTCATGATCCTTGAGGTCCAGCTTCTCGAGGTCGATGACGCTCCACCACAGGTCTTCGGCAGCTGGGCTGAGCCCTGCGGGGGGCTGGGGCAGGGTGGGGTCACGGGTCACCGAATGGGTGGCGCAACGCGACCCGCCCGCCTTCGGCAGAGCCCTGCAAGCGCGCCCAGAAGCGGTCGGAGCACCACATCGGGGCCGGTTCGAGCCGCTCATGCGGCCTGTCCTACCCCGGAAATCCGGATCATTTCAGGGGTCACGCACCGCGAGCCGCTGCTCCCTCCGGTCCAGAGGGAGAGGGGGCGGGGGGTCCCCCCCGTGGTCCCCGCGGGTCGCTCAGCGGCGCAGAGGCCGTCGATTTGAGCCGCTGACTCGTCGTGCGCCGCGACGTCAGCGAGCGTCGCGCAGGTGGGCGCTGGCTCCATAGCGTGGCGCGTGACGGGTGGAGGTGGTGTGTCCGGCAGCCGGTGAGCACGGCACCGGCTGCCGGGGCGGACGGCGGCGGACGGCTGCGTCGGACCAGCCACCGCCCTCCGCACGATGGAACGCGATCGCGGTCGAGCGGCAGCGTGAACGTCGACCGTTGGGCGGGTGAGGGCCACGGCGGTGACGGTGGCGCATACAGCGGCGTCGTCGTCCAGCCGCACGCGCTGCGGCGCGAGGACGTCGGACGGCGCGAGGACGGCCGCTCCGTCCATAGGTTGTCGCGCCACGACCAGGCGAAGACCGGCGGGCCCCGGCAGGGCTGCACCACGGTCATGGCGACTACCAAGACGAAGAGCTGACAGCCACATCCTCGACGAAGCGAGACGAGCCCGCAGCCGGGCGGCGGTGGTGGACCAGGCCGACGGCGGCGTGGCGACCGCGCCCGGTGTCCACGCCGAACACGAGCACGCGCCGCGACGTCGTCGGCTCAGCAGGCCCGACGAGCCCTGCGGCGCTGCCATTGTCATGGTGATGGAGGCGCGCCCGCCGACGGGCGACCGCGAGCCGCGGACAAGGACACGGCAGCGGCCGCCCGCCGACGGTGCCCAGCGACCGGGCGCCGACGGTGGCTGGACGCCGGTGAGCCGCTCGCGCCCATGGCGGGCTTGAGCCGGTGCACCGGCAGCACGTGCTGACGGCGGCGGGGGTGTGCCCGCGGCGGTCGCACGTACCGGGTTGACCGACGCGCAGCCGACGAGCACGGCGGCGCCGTGGTCATCGTGCGTGTCGGTCGTGACGTGGGTCATGCGTGGCGCACCAGCTCGGTGCGTGTGGTTGCCGAGCGCTCGGCCTGCTCGATCTCGAGCCGTCGGACCGTTCGCTCGGCGTCGTCGATCGCACTGGTGCGCTGGCGTGCAGCGTCGGCGCGAGCGATGGCGAGGAGTTCGTGGGCGCGATCCTCGGCCTCGTGGGGCTTGAGCGTGGCGTTCTCGGCACGGATCGCCTCACCGATCGCGCTGGCCACGGGCAGTCCGCTCGGGATTTCCGGGTCAGCGACCTTGGCGTTGGCGAGTTCGGTCTCGGCAAGCGCACGGTCATGGTGGTCGGCGATGGGCCGCCAGATCGAGCGGACGAGCACCTTGTGGCTGTGGTCCTTGACCCGTGCCGCCATGGTCGCCAGCCGGCGGGCGTCCTCCCACGAAACCTCGGACGGGTCGGTCGGCAGCCGCTGCAGCCAGATGAGGTCGGCCTCGCTGAGTTCCTCACCGACGCCGGCCGCCGGCGATGCGTGAGCAGGGTGGCGGTAGATCGTGCGGGCGGCGGGCATCACTTCCTGAGCCTGGAGGCCGTCGAGGAGCCGCCGCTGCGCCGTCTCGAGTCGATAGTTCCGACGTAGGGCCTCGACCATCCCCTTGCGCTTCGCGGTCGGCGGCATCATCGCCACCTCGACAAGCTGGCGCGGCGTGATGCTCGGCTTCCGGCTGCTGGGGTTCATGGTTGCCATGCGTTGTGCTCCCTGTCTTGACGTGCCGGGCCGGGCCCGGCGGGACGGTGAGGCAGCTCGGTTCAGCTGTCGGTGGGGCGCGGACGTGCAGGCACGATCGGGCGCGGTGGCGCCTGGGCGTGCGGGTTGAGGCCGAGACGGCGCCGCGCTTCCTTGCGTTCTTCGGCAGTCCCGTGGGTGGCGCGGTACATGAGCCGTCCGCGGTCGACGGACGGTGCTGGCTGGGACTTGTCTGCCATGGTGGCTCCGGTCAGAAGTTCGAGCGGCTCGGGCTCAAGTTGATGTGGCGGGGCACGTACCCCTCGGGCAGGTCCGACGGCTGATGGGTCTCGCGCTCGTAGGTCACGCTCTGCTCGAGGCGGTGCAGCTCGGGCTCTGGCGGTGCCGGCCGCGCAGCCTCGGCCGCCGCGCTCCGTTCCGCGAGCGCCTGGCCGATCTTGTCCTTCGCGAGTTCCCAGCAGTGGGCGCCCATCAGACGGACCGCCCACCGCGGTGGCCGCTCGCCCTCGTCGAGTTCCACCGTCTCGCCGACACGAGGACCGTGGACCGTGATGTGTCGCGCCACCGGACGAGGGCGCGCACGCAGCCCCTCGCCCGAAGCGGGTCGCACACCAGTGAGCGCCTCGATGCGCCCCTCCAGCCGCTCGACCTGGACCAGAGCGAGATTTGCGGCCTCGGTGGCGTCGCGGCCGGCGAAGTCGGCCGCGACGTACTCCCGCTGGAGTTCGGCGGCCGTGGCGGCCGCCCGTTCGCGTTCCTTCGATGCGGGCGGGGCCAGCCGCGCAGCCTCGGACGCGGACCGCCAGCTCGACCCTGCGATCCGGAACCGCTCGCGCACGGCCTGCTCATCGGCGACGAGCGTCTCGGCGGACAGCCACGCAAGCTCGAGTTCGGCGGTCGCCAGGTCGGCCTCAGCAGCGAGGATCTGCTCGTCGATGACCGCGATGCGGTTCTCCACCGCGAAGAACGCCGCTTGGTCCTCGGCCACCAGCGCCTCACGCCGGCGTCGCGGCAGATCAGCTCGCTCCTCGATGAGCGCGTCGACCTGCGCACGCGCCTCAGCCGCGGCGGCGGTGTACTGCTCACGGTCGCTCATCGGGCATCTCCTACGGCGACATCGAGGCTGGCCGGGTCGATGTGCCAGGCACCGCCCGCGTCCTTCACGGCCACGAGGCGACCCTCGTCGATGAGCTGGATCACGCGACGCTTCGACACGGCGAGCCTCTCTGCAGCCTGTTGGGTGGTGGGCCAACGCCACGATGCGGCCGACGCCGGCTCGCGTACAGCGGCCGGCGGAAGTCGGCTACCGCCAACGGAAATCGCGGCAGCCTGGTCGAGGGCACCCCGAAGTTCGCGGACCACCTCGTCCGCGCCCGTTGGTGCACCGCCACCTCGAGCCGCACTGGCCCTGTAGAACGCCCCGATCACGCGCACGACCAGCTCCGCGAACTCGGCGTCGACGAGGAGTTCGTCGCGGCCCACGATGGGCGATACGGGACGCCGGCTCACGACGTCCGCCGCCCAGAGGCAGGCAACATGCAGAGCACGGCCGACCGGATGTTGAGCACGGCCCTGACGGGGTGCACGCGTGCGCCGGGCTGAGCACGGTCGGCAGGTTGAGCACCGCCACGGCGGTGTGCAGGGTGTAGGCCGGTTGAGCACCGGCTGGCCGGGTGTGTCTGCGGTGGTGTGGCGGTCATCGGGTCACCGCCGTCGCGGTGCGGACGCCCTGGACGTCGGTGATGGTGGCGACTGCGGTCACGTGGCTGCACCGGACCGTGCGGGTCGCGCAGTTACAGCGCCAGCCGCCCTGCGCCGTCCACGTCACCGCGTAGGGCGCGGGGGCGCTCCCGGTCACCTCGGCGCGGACCAGCAGCCCGGGCCGGACCTCGACCACGACGGCGGCGCCGTCACGCAGGTAGCACCGCGCCTTGATGTCCACCCTCTCGCTCATCGGCACACCACCGAAGAGGAGCTTCTGTCGACAGGGCGAGACGCGCCGACGTCGACCGCGGTGCGGTGGACCAGTCCGACGGCCTCGACGGCGCGGACCCGCTGTCCACGCCGCACAACCGCACACGCCGCCGAGGCAGCACCGCCCGGCGGGGCGTCACCGTCGGCCGGGCCGGGACGACCTGCGGTGCAGGCGAGGTCAGCGACAAGATCCGCCAGCACGCGCCACACCTTCCGATGCGGATCAGCGGGATCGGCGGCCTGACGGCCGATCAGGTCGAACACCGGCCTCGCGTCATCGACCGCCTCCGCGTGCCGCACAGCAGTCGCGAGACGTCGCTGCACCACAGGCCGCTCTTGGGGATAGCCCGCCAGCACCTCGGCCAACGCCGACGTCAGCCGGAACAGGGGCAGCTCGCCGGCCGTCACGATGCCACCTCGAGGTCTCCGCGGTTGTACGCGTTGCGGGTGACGGGGACGAGCTGCTCCCTGGTCGCTTCGCGGGCCAGGTCTGGCCCGAACGTCTCGGCGTAGAGGCGTCTTCCCGCCGTGAGGATCAGCCGGTCTTGCTCGGAGCGTTCGAGATCATCGAACGAGATCCGTGCGGCGAGCGTTTCAGGCGACGCCGCCGACGAGCGCAGCGAGTCGCGGCCTCTTCCGTTGACAACTTCACTGGCTTCTTCACTGGCTACTTCAAGGACTACTTCGGGGTCACCACGTGACCCCCTGGGCATCACCACGTGACCCCCTGGGGGTCCTGACGTGATCCCCTGGGCATCACCACGTGACCCCCTGGGGGTCCTGACTTGATCCCCTGCCTCGGTCCGTGGGACCGCGCTCTCGGGTGCCGACTCACCTTCCGCGGTGTGCTGGCTGCAGCATGGCTCGCCTCGTGGCGGCTCGCGCCGACAGGGTCGGCCGGACCTGGTTGGCGCATCGCACCTCGGTCGTTCGTGAGCGGGTGGCGAAGGCCGCCGCCACGGCATCGCGAGGCGGACGAGGCCGAGCGCCTGGAGTCGGAGCAGTTCGTCGTCATCGAGGTCGAGTTCGCTTGCATCCTGACCATCGACCTCGACACGCGCCTCGGCCGGCAGATCCAGCCAGTAGCGGTTGCTCGTCTGTCGACCCTTCGCGTCGCGCCGGGCCCCGATCGTGAGCCAGCCGTTGGCTTCCAGGAGCCGCACTGCGGCTCGGGCGCGATGCTTGGACAAGCCGGTCAGTCGGGCGATGCCGGCGGTGCTGAGCCAGCAGTTGCCCTTCGAGCCGGCGACGTCAGCCAAGATCGCCGCGACCAGCCGTGTGGGCCAGTCGACTTCGGTCGCCAGCAGGGCTCGCCACCACAGCCGCGACCCGAGCAGTCCACCCTGCGCGTCGTCGAGCTCGAGTTGCGGGGCGGTGAAGAGCTGCTCCATCCATGTCGGCACGTCCAGTTGGGCGCCTCGCATCAGCCCACCTCCCGCGGACATGCCGGGATGGCTTCACCGATCCGCCGACCATGGCGGGATACAATCGTCGTTGGCCTGCCAGCCATGATGATCGCTCTGGACGCCGCCCTGTTCCCAACGGGGCGGCGTTCGTGTTCACGCACTTGCATGGGCCGCCCGCCTTCCCCCCGCAAGCAGCGAGCGGTCTGCCGGTGAGGCCAGCAGCAATGCGGCAGCGGCAGAGACCGCCTCGGGGGCTTCGATCGATGCGGGCAGCCCTTGCTCGGCCCGCTCAGCGGCGACGCGGGCGCGGATCTCGTCGACCTCGCTCATGCGCGCACCGCCTCAGCAGCCGCGGCGGCGGCGTCGACGTGCACTGTCGTCAGCCAGGCGTCGATTTCGTCAGGATCGAACTTGTAGAGCGCGCCGATCCGGTAGTGGGGGATGCGGCGCTCTCGAGCGAGCTTGCGGATGTGCTGTTCGTTCGTACCGAGCCGCGCGGCGACATCGGCGACGTTGAGGGTCGGGCGCATGGTGGCCTCCCTGGTCTACCGGGAGGCTCGCAGCGCACTGAGCAGCCCCCCGGACCTGGATCGATCCGGTGGCCACCCGACGGGGAAAGTCGTCGGGCTCTCAGGCGTGTCGCCCTCGACGAGGTCGTGGCCTGGCTCATCGGCCTGGCTCGCTCGGGTCTACCTCGCCGGCACCTTCAACCCTGGCGGCTTCGGAGCGCGAGGCTCCGGATGGCGGTCCGGTAGACGACGGGGACTGTATCCGCATCCGTTGCGCTATCCACGCAACCTGCGCGCGTCAATCGTCGTAGGGCGGGTTGACGCCCAAGCGGCGTTCGCGCTCAGCCAGCAGCAGCACTGCGGTGACCTCGTCGACGGCCTCAGCGGCCTCGATCTGCTCGGGCAGACCTTGACGCCGGCGGTCTGCACGAACCTCGTCGCGGATGCGGCGGACCTCGTCCTCTTGCACTCCTGGGCTCCCGAACGCCCACCGTGGGCGCCGGGTGCGCCAGGACGTTCAGGTCATCCGTCTGGCGCGCCGGAGATTTCTGCCCTCAGAACCGGGGGTACCGCCTCAGTAGCGCCAGACCATCTCGATGCGCGTCGGTGACCAGCGTCGCCCGACCGATGGGTCCCAGGACCTGATGACGACCCTCTCCACGACGGCAGAGATGAGCGCCCTTCGCTTGCCGACACCGGCCGCCTCCCACCACTCGCTGAGCGCCTTGAAGTCGCCGACGGGAAGGTCTCGCTCAGACGCGATCGTCGCGTCGGCCAACGTCTGTCGAGCTCCCCCGATGAGCTCTTCGAGCTTCTGCTTCATCGCGGTGTAGGTGCCTCGGGGCAGCTCCCCGAGGTAGTAGTCGTCGGCGAGTTGCTCGAGCTTGCTCTCCCAGGTGCGAAGCTGCTCGGTCACCGCGACGAGGTCGACGTCGTCCGAACTCGCAAGACGCTGGGCAAGCGCAGCCGAGTCGGCAAGGGCCACCAGCACACGATCGCGCACCTCGGCATCGGTCGGTTCAGACGAGATGCTCAGACGGCCACAGCCTCCGCCGTTCCCGGTCTTCTTGCAGATGTACCGGGGGACGCCGCGGCGGACATTGCCGGTGAGCTTGGTGCCGCAGAGATCGCACACGAGCACGCCCGTCAGAAGCCGGCGGGGGGCGCGGCCACGCCCGCGCTTGCGGCTCTTGAAGATCCCCGCCAGTGCCTCGTGCGTCGCACGCTCGAGGATCGGCTCCCAGCGTCCTTTGGCGACGACCTCGCCGTTGTAGGACTTCAGCCCGGCGAAGATGGGGTTGACCATCAGCTCGCGAACGCGTGAGTGGTCCCAGCGCATGTTGTTGCAGGTGATGCCGCGGTCGTTCAAGTCTGCGGCGATGGACAACGAAGTCTCCCCGGCGAGGACCCGACGGGCGATCTCGCGGACGATCTCGGCTTCTTCGTCGATGACGACGAGCCCGCCGGGCTGACAGTCACCGGCTGCGATCTCCTCCTCGGTCGGTCGCCGGTAGCCGTAGGGCTTGCGGCCGCCGAGCCAGCGGCCCTGCATCGCGCGCTGCTCGAGCGCCTTGCGGGTGCGGTAGCTCTTCACCGCCGACTCATGCTGCGAGAACAGCGCGCCGATCCCGGACATGAACTGGTCGTCGACGTCGCCGAGGTCATAGCTCCGGCCGGACGTGAACTGCACCTTGGTCACGCCGTACTTGGCGAGCATCTGGCTGACCTGGCGTTCTTCGACGACATCGCGCCACAGCCGGTCATCACGGAACGCGATCACGACGTCGACGGTCTCGTCCATGCAGTAGGCGAGGAGCCGCTTCCAAGCCGGTCGATCCTTGCCCTTCCACGCCGACACCGAGTTGTCGGTGAAGATCTCCAGGAGCCGGTAGCCCTCCTTGTCGGCGAGAGCGGTGCAGGCATCGGCCTGGCGTTGCACGCCCAGGCCCTCATCGTCACCAGTACCGCGATCGTCGGAGATCCGCGTGTACGCGACTGCTCGTAGCTGCTTTGCTGTCACGGTGCGGCCTCCGTACCCTTGGTGACCCAAAGCATACATCGGCTTCGAATCCCGTCGGGGCTACTCGAGCGCTTCCGGGCCTGCCCGGGGAGCGCCAGCGCCGACCAGGGGTCGCCCGCAGCAACGGGCGGCCCCTGATCACGTTCGCGGCCGTCGGCCGGCGCGGACACGGCGGGCTACGCTGGGTGGTCACGTCCAGGCTCGCAAAGGAACTCCCAGGTGGCCACCAAGATCGAGG
>Ga0208490_100634_pt1 | contig 19314 bp, 21 predicted proteins | sample SubbioAug_CSWold_FD_184818 | JGI IMG/M metagenome (GOLD analysis project Ga0208490, IMG submission 184818) | Serpentinite rock and fluid subsurface biosphere microbial communities from McLaughlin Reserve, California, USA - CR11Aug_CSWold (SPAdes) | ecosystem: Environmental > Terrestrial > Deep...
GTCGGTGGCGGCGGACCAGAAGGTGCCGGCGCCGACCTCGGCGACCATGTCGTCGGAGCCGTCGAAGCGGGCGACCTCGGCGTTCTGCAGGATCTCCACCAGGGTCTGCTCGAAGCCGCTGTAGGCCTCGAGGTCGACGTTCTGGTTGGCGGAGAGGAAGCCGCCGACACCGGCCTCGAGCCGGCGCTCGACGTACTCGGGGGAGGCCATGTACTCGAGCACGGCCATGGTGTCCTCGTCCGCGCTGAACGCGCCGGCGAAGGTGCCGCCGGTCAGGACGGCCTCGCCGGAGTCGCCGACCGGCGGCAGGGAGAACACGTCGACGTCGTCGATCTCACCGCCACCGCCGCCGGAGTCGTCTCCCGAGTCATCGCCCGCACTGGTGTCGTCGTCGTCGCCGGCGCAGGCCGCCGCGAACAGCGACAGCGCGAAGAGAGCGGCGATGATTCGCCACAGTGGTCGTTGCATTGGTCTTCCCCTGTGTTGCTGGCTGAGTCCTCCACCGGCCCCGGTTCGGCGGACGCTGGAGGCATGTAAACGATTACAACGGGGATCGCGCCCTGTCAATGACCGCCGGTGGTGCGGTGGTCGAGCGAACGAGCAACCGGGTCTCGCCCACCACGTGTGCCATCTCGGGGGTGGGGTCGTCGCCCAGGCCGAGGAGGAGCCGGCCGGCAGTGGCACCGTGCCACTCCGGGTCCTGTCGGACGGTGGTCAGGCCGAACACCCGGGCGAGCTCGTGGTCGTCGAAGCCGACGACCGAGACGTCCTCGGGAACCCGCAGGCCGAGGTCGGCTGCCGCCCTCATGGCGCCCATCGCCATCTCGTCGGACAGCGCGAACACCGCGGTCGGTGGGCGGGCCGCGCTCATCAGGTGCACCATCGCCTCGGCCCCGCCCTTCACCGAGAACCCGCCGTCGGCCTCGAGGTCGGCGTGGTAGCCCAGGCCCTCCTCGAGGAGCGCCTCGACGTAGCCCTGCCGCCGGTGGCCGGGCACGTCGAAGGGGAGGGACGTGTGCGCCGAGCCGCCGACCAGGCCGATGCGCCGGTGTCCGAGCTCGAGCAGGTGACGGGTGGCGGCCCGGGCCGCGTCGCGGTTGTCCACGGTGACCGACGGGAACTCCTCGGTCCACTGCCCGACGGTCACGACGTTGACCGGGTCGGCAGCGAGCGTGCGGATCTCGGCGGCGGTCAGCAGCACGTCGATCAGGATCAGCCCGTCGAGGCGCCGCCGCACCGAGGACTGGCCCGACAGGAGCCGGCCGCGCCCGGCGCCATCGCCGACCGAGTGCAGGAGCACGTCCATCCCGGCATCGGCCAGCACCGCCTCCACGCCCGCCGCCACCTGGGCGAAGTACCAGCTGTTGATGTTCGGGACCGCCAGGCCCACGGTGTCGCTGCGACCGGTGGCGAGTCGGGAGGCGTAGGTGTCGACCTGGTAGTCGAGGTCGCGCGCGACCTGTTCGACCCGGGAGCGGGTGGAGGGGGCCACGTTGGGCAGACCCCGCAGGGCCCGGCTCACGGTGGCGACCGAGACGTTGGCGCGCCGGGCGACCTGTTCGATGGTCACCCCCTCGGCGCGCGTCCGGGTGCGGGTCCGGCGCCGGGGCGGGTCCGACGTGCTCACGTGCGCACGTCCATCACGGCGACGGCGTCGGGTCCGAGCACCACGGCGACGGGAGCGACGTCGACGGTGCCGTTGACGAACGCCAGCTCGGCCGGGCCGGGGAGCGGCACGGTGGCGGTGCCGGATCCGACGTTGAGCGCGACGAACGTGTCGCCCCGTCGGTAGCCGAGGACGTGGGACGGGCCGTCATCGATGAGGGTCACCGACGACGGGTTCGGCAACCGCTCGCGGCGGGCCCGCAGCAGCCGGCGAACGGCGTGCAGCGTCGAGCCCGGGTCGTCGCGCTGCGCCTCGACGGTGTCCGCGGCGGTGTGGTTGGCCGGTACCGGGAGCCAGGGCGTCCCCGTGGAGAAGCCGAGGTTGGGCGCGTCGGGTGACCAGGGCATCGGCGTCCGGACCGGGTCGCGCCCGCCGCTGGGGTTCTCGTTGCGCACCGCCACCGGGTCGGCTGCGGCGGCCGGGTCGACCTCCCCGTCGACCAGTCCGAGCTCGTCGCCCTGGTACAGGAAGAGCGGACCCGGCAGGAACGCGGTGAAGGCCAGGAACGAGAGCGCCCGGCGCCGGCCCTGCTCCCCACCCCCGAAGCGGGTCGGGGCGCGGGGATCGTCGTGGCTGGAGTGCACCCACGCGAAGCGGCCCCGGCCGTGGGTGAGCGTCGCCGTCACCACCCCGCGGAGCACGTCGGGGTCCCACGTGGTGTGCAGCACCGGGAAGAAGAACGACAGGTCGAGCACCCCGTCGGCGACGTAGGCCCCGACCGCCTCGGCGGCGTCCAGGTACACCTCGCCCAGGAGCACGGCGTCGTGCTCCCGGGCGAGTCGGTGCCAGTCGCGGTAGATGTCCAGCGTGTCGGGCTGGTCCAGGTCGTGGTCGTGGCGCATGGCGTGGAACGCGTCCGCGGCCGATGCTCCGGCTCCGACCTCGACCAGCACCGGGTTGTCCGCGAAGGAGGGGTGCTTGACCAGTGAGTGGGCGACGTCGATCCGGAAGCCATCGACGCCCCGGTCCAGCCAGTGGACGATGATCTCCCGGAACGCGGATCGCACCTCGGGGTTGGCCCAGTTCAGGTCGGGTTGCTCGGGGAGGAAGAGGTGGCAGAACCACTGGCCCGACGCCTCGTCGAGGGTCCAGGCCGGGCCGCCGAAGTGGCTGCGCCAGTTGTTGGGTGGACCTCCGTCGGGGGCGCCGTCACGCCAGAGGTAGAAGTCCCGGTACGGGCTGTCGGGATCGGCGAGGGCAGCGCGGAACCACTCGTGCTGGTCCGACGTGTGGTTCGGGACCAGGTCGATGAGCAGGCGCATGCCTCGCTCGTGCACCCCCGCGACCAGGCGGTCGAGGTCCTCGATCGTGCCGAAGCGGGGGTCGACGTCGGTGTGGTCGGCGACGTCGTAGCCGAAGTCGGCCATCGGGGAGGGGTAGAAGGGCGTCACCCAGACGATGTCCACGCCGAGCTCGGCGAGGTGGTCGAGACGAGCCGTCAGCCCCGGCAGATCCCCGATGCCGTCACCGTCGGAGTCCGAGAACGACCGCAGGTACACCTCGTAGCCGACTGCATCGGACCACCATCCGACATCGGTCACCTGGTCCCCCACGCTGTGCCATCCTCGCAGCCCGTTCGAACTTCGATGTAACCGCTTGCAGGAGTGGCTGTCAACCATGGTCGTCCAGCTCGTCGCCGCCTTGGGGCCCATCGAGATCCCCTTCCCCCAGCGGGTGGTCACCATGGTCGCCGACGAGCGCGACGAGCAGGCCTGACCGTTGGGCGACGCTCGCCCCATCGGGATGTTCGACTCCGGCTTCGGTGGCCTGACCGTGGCGCGGGCGCTCATCGACCTCGTGCCGGGCGAGGACCTGGTCTACGTCGGCGACACCGGCCGGTACCCGTACGGCCCCCGCCCGCTCGAGGAGGTGCGCGGCTTCGCCCACCAGATCAGCCGCTGGCTGGTGGACGAGCACGACGTGAAGCTCGTCATCGTGGCGTGCAACACCGCGACCGCGGCCGCCCTGGAGGAGCTCCAGGACGAGCTGCCCGTGCCGGTCGTGGGGGTCATCGAGCCGGGGGTCGCGTCGTTGGTGCTGGCGACCAGGAACGGACGGGTCGGGGTGATCGGGACGGTCGGCACCATCTCCTCGGGGGCGTACCAGCGGGAGGTCGCCGCGGCGGCGCCGCACCTCGAGCTGACGTGCGCGGCGTGCCCGGGCTTCGTCGAGTTCGTCGAGCGGGGCGAGACCCGCTCCGACCAGGTCCACGTCCTGGCCGAGCGGTTGCTGGCCCCGATCGTCGACGCCGACGTGGACGCCCTCCTGCTCGGCTGCACCCACTACCCGTTCCTGGCCCGGACGCTCGCCGACGTGCTGGGTCGCGAGGTCGTGCTCGTGTCCTCGGCCGACGAGACGGCGTTCCGCGTCCGGGCGATGCTCGAGTCGACCCTCGACCCCGCCGGGCGCGCCGGGCGGGGCGGCCAGCGCTGGTTCAGCTCGGGCGACGTCGACGTGTTCCGCGAGCTCGGTGCTCGCCTGCTCGGCCCGGAGCTCGACGTGGCGAGCGCCGTACGGTGGGGGTCGTGAGCGACGCCGGCCTCTCCGTGACGGTGCTGGGCTGCTCGGGCACCTATGCCGCGCCTGGCGGCGCGTGCAGCGGCTACCTGCTGCGGTCGGCGGCCACCGCCGTCTGGTTGGACTGCGGCAGCGGGACCCTGGGCAACCTCCAGCGCCACGTCAGCCTCGTCGACCTCGACGGCATCGTCGTCAGCCACTCGCACCCCGACCACTGGCTCGAGCTGCCGGTCGTGCTGAACGCGCTGCGCTACGGCTTCGACGAACCCCGCCGGGACCTGCCGGTCCTGTGGACCGCGAAGACGGCCGAGCTCTTCCATGCGGTGGTCGGCCGCGACCCCCGCCCTGTGCTCGCTCCCCGCGTCGTCGACGAGCGCTCCACCGCCACCATCGGCGACATCGAGCTGCGGTTCTCCCGCACCGACCACCCGGTGGAGACCCTGGCCGTGCGGGCCGAGTCCGACGGGCGGTCGATCGTCTACTCCGCCGACACCGGCGACGGGTGGCGTCTGGCGTCCCTCGGCCCGGACATCGGCCGCGCCATCGACCTCGCCGTCGTCGAGGCCACCCTCGACGAGTCCGAGGCCGGCGCCGTCCAGCACCTCACCGCCTCGCAGGCCGGCCGACAGGCTGCGGAGGCCGGTGTGGCATCGTTGCTCCTCACCCACCTGGCCCCGGGCAGCGACGCCGACGCCCGCCGGGCCGACGCGGCACGCACGTTCGACGGGCCCATCGCGGTGGCCGAGATCGACGCAACCCACGAAGCCCGAGGAGCCCCCACATGAGCACCGGAACCACCACCACCCGCGGCGACGGACGTGCGCCCGGCGAGCTGCGCCCGGTCACCATCGAGCGCGACCCGACCGTGATGGCCGAGGGCTCCTGCCTGATCTCCTTCGGCCAGACCAAGGTGCTGTGCACCGCATCGGTCGAGGACGACGTGCCCCGCTGGATGAAGGGGCGGGGGAGCGGCTGGGTCACGGCCGAGTACTCGATGCTGCCCGGCTCCAGCCCCGAGCGCGTGGGTCGCGAGGCCGCCAAGGGCAAGCAGAGCGGACGCACCCAGGAGATCCAGCGCCTCATCGGCCGCTCGCTGCGCTCGGTGTGCGACATGCGCCTGCTGGGCGAGCGCCAGGTCACGGTCGACTGCGACGTGCTCCAAGCCGACGGCGGGACCCGCACCGCCGCGATCACCGGCGGCTACCTCGCGCTCCACGACGCGCTGGCCCGACGGGTCGCGGCGGGCGACCTGGCCGAGCACCCGCTCACCGCCTTCTGCGCCGCCATCAGCGTCGGCGTCGTGCAGGGGGTGCCGGTCTGCGACCTGCCCTACCCCGAGGACTCCACCGCCGACGTCGACATGAACGTGGTGATGACGTCCGAGGGCAGCTTCGTCGAGGTGCAGGGCACAGCCGAGGGGGCTGCGTTCGGCCGCCCCGTGCTGGACCGGCTGCTCGACCTGGCCGAGCAGGGGATCGGTCAGCTGGTCGAGCGCCAGCGCGCCTACGTGGCCGACGTCCCCGCCCCCCGCGCCGCCCAGCGGTGACCGACGGCCCTCGCCGGGTCGTGCTGGCCACCGGCAACCCCCACAAGGTGGACGAGGTCGCCCGGATCCTGGGCCCGGGCTGGACGGTCACGGCGCAGGACCCCGACGTCGAGGAGACCGGGACCACGTTCGAGGAGAACGCACTGCTGAAGGCCCGTGCGGTCACCTCGGCCTCCGGTGGCCTCGCCATCGCCGACGACAGCGGCATCGAGATCGATGCCCTCGACCGGCGACCCGGGATCCACTCGGCGCGCTGGACCGAGGAGTCCGACTGGATCCCTCGGGTGGTCCGCGAGCTCGAGGGAGTCCACGGAGGGGCACGGTCCGGTCGCTACGTGGCCGCGGCGGCTGCGGTGTGGCCCGACGGGTTCGAGGTCGTGGTCCGGGGCGTCGTCGAGGGCCACGTGCCCGAGGAACCTCGCGGGTCGGGCGGCTTCGGCTACGACCCGATCTTCGTCCCGGTCGAGGGCGACGGACGGACCTTCGCCGAGATGGACGCCGACGAGAAGCACGCCATGTCCCACCGGGGCCGAGCCTTCCGCGACCTGGTCGCGCACCTCGATGCACGCTCGGATCGGACAGGATCTCCGTCATGACCGTCGTCGACAAGGACGCCCTCAAGCAGAAGTACGCGCTCGAGCGGGAGAAGCGACTCCGGCCCGACGGCAACGACCAGTACCTGGAGCTCGCGGGCCAGCTCGCTCACTACCTCGAGGACCCCTACACCGAGCGCGTCGAGCGGGAGCCCGTGCGCGACCACGTCACGGTCACCTTCATCGGGGGCGGCTTCGCCGGGCTCGTGACCGGCGCCCGGCTGAAGGAGGCCGGCGTCGAGGACGTGCGCCTCCTCGACAAGGGCGGTGACTTCGGCGGCACGTGGTACTGGAACCGCTACCCGGGCGCGCAGTGCGACACGGCCTCGTTCGTGTACATGCCGCTGCTCGAGGAGACCGGGCACATGCCGACCGAGAAGTACGCGCACGCGCCCGAGATCCTCGAGCACTGCCAGCGCATCGGCAAGCAGTTCGGGCTCTACGACCATGCCCTGTTCCACACCGAGGTCACCGACCTCGAGTGGGACGAGGACCGCTCACGCTGGATCGTGCGGACCGACCGGGGCGACGAGTTCACCTCCACCCACGTCGCCATGGGCACCGGTCCGCTCCACGTCCCCAAGCTCCCGGGGATCGACGGGATCGAGGACTTCGAGGGCCACAGCTTCCACACCAGCCGCTGGGACTACGGCTACACGGGCGGTGACCCGACGGGCGCTCCGATGGACGGCCTGGCCGACAAGCGGGTGGCCATCATCGGCACCGGTGCCACGGCCGTGCAGTGCATCCCCCACCTGGCCCGGGCCTGCCAGGAGCTCTACGTCTTCCAGCGGACCCCGTCCTCGGTCGACGTGCGGGACAACGTGCCAACCGATCCCGAGTGGTTCGCCGAGATCGCGACGCCGGGCTGGCAGGAGCGGTGGCTGAAGAACTTCACCGACAACCAGACCGGCGGCCTCGTCGACGAGGACCTGGTCATGGACGGCTGGACCGACCTCGCCCGTCGCATCCGCAGCCGGATCATGTCGCTGCCGCCCGAGGACCGGACGCCCGAGAAGATGATGGAGGCCTTCGAGGACTCCGACTTCGAGAAGATGGAGGAGATCCGCCAGCGGGTCGAGCGCATCGTCGAGGATCCCGACACCGCCGAGAACCTCAAGGCCTGGTACCGCCAGCTGTGCAAGCGCCCGTGCTTCCACGACCAGTACCTGCAGGCCTACAACGAGCCCGGCACCCACCTGATCGACACCGACGGCAAGGGCGTCGAGCGCATCACGCCGACCGGCGTGGTCGCCAACGGCGTCGAGTACGAGGTCGACTGCATCATCTACGCCTCCGGCTTCGAGGTGGGCACCGACCACACCCGGCGACGGGGCTTCGACATCACCGGTCGAGGCGGGCTCACCCTCTCCGACCACTGGGCCGACGGGATGCGCACGCTGCACGGCATCCACGTGCACGGCTTCCCGAACCTGTTCATCGTCCAGCCGACCCAGGGCGCCAACCTCATCTCCAACGTGCCCCACAACCTCACCGAGTCGGGCAAGACCATCGCCGGCGTCATCGCCCATGCGATCGAAAACGGCCACCACGAGATCGAGGTCACCAAGGAGGCCGAGGACGCCTGGATCGAGCTGCTGCTGTCCGGCGGCGGCCGGATGCTCGGCTCACCCGACTGCACCCCCGGCTACTACAACAACGAAGGGCAGCCCCCGGGGCCGGCGTCCGCGTTCTTCGTCGGCTACCCGCACGGTGCCTCGGCGTTCTTCGAGTACATCGACCGCTGGCGCCGGGCCGGCGACTTCGCCGGCCTCGAGTTCCGCTGACGCGAGGTGCGCGCTCAGAGGGCGAAGATGGCGCGGGCGTAGAGGAAGTAGACGATGAGGCCGCTGGCGTCGACCAGGGTGGTGACGAAGGGGGCGCTGACCACGGCGGGGTCGAGGCCGAGGCGGCCGGCCAGGATCGGGAGGGCGGATCCGACCATCGTGGCCAGGGTGCAGATGCTGACCAGGGTGAGGGCCACCGTGGTTGCCAGCCTCCAGTCGTAGAGCAGGGTCACCGGCCCGAGCGCCAGCAGGCCGACGACGCCGCCGAGCATCACGCCGACCCGCAGCTCCCGCCAGACGACGCGGAGCAGGTCACGGAAGTGCACGTTCCCGATCGCCATCGCTCGCACGACGGTGGTGGTCGCCTGGGCGCCCGCGTTGCCGCCGGTCCCGATGAGCAGGGGGATGAAGAGGGCGAGGGCGACGACCTCCTCGAGCTCGGACTCGAAGACCTCCAGGACGTTGACGGTCAGCGTCGCGGCGAGGGCGAGGACCAGCAACCAGGCCACGCGGCTCCTGGCGAGCTGCAGGGGCGATGCGGAGAGGTAGGGCCGTCCGAGCGGTTGGCGGGCCGAACCGCGGGCGATGTCCTCGGACTCCTCGAGCTGGAGGACCTCCATGGCGTCGTCGACGGTGACCAGACCGAGCATCATCCCGGAGTCGTCGATCACCGGCACGGCGAGCAGCTCGGTGGCGAGCACGAGACGGGCAGCCTCCTCCTGGTCCTGGGCCGGGTGGAGCACCGGATCCGGGGGCAGCATGACGTCGCCGGCGCGTGACCCGTCCGGGGCCGAGACCACATCGCGCAGCGTCGTCGTCCCGACCAGCGATCCGCCCTCGGTGACCGGGAGGATGTAGACGGTGTCGACCTCCGCCGCGCACGCCCGCACCAGGCCGAGGATGTCCTCGCGCTGGTCCTGGGGCCCCACGGTCAGGTAGCGGGGGGTCATCATCCGCCCGACGCTCTCGGGCGGGTACCGCAGGAGCTGCTCGGTGTAGCGCCGTTCGTCCTGGTCGAGGGAGCCGAGGAGCGCGATCGCGTCCACGGACGGGCCTGCGCTGAGCAAGCGCGCCCGGTCGTCGGCGTGGACCACCGCGAACAGCGCCGCCGCCCGCTCCGGGGACAGCTCGGCGAGCAGCGCGCCCTGGTGGCCCTCGTCCAGTCCGTTGAAGGCGGCACCGGCGGTCTCCACCGGCAGGGACTCCAGCAGCTGGACCTGCTCGTGGAGGTCCTGGCGCCGGAGCTGGTCCACGACGTGTTCGAGGGTCGAGATGGACGGCTCGGTCATGGCAGCACCTTCTAGCCCAAGTCAGCGAGCGATCCAGACCTCGCGATCGTCCCCGCGTCAGCGGGGATGCTTGGCTCGCGTGGTGGACGAAGTGGAGGTCACGACAAGACACGACCAGGTCGGCGGCGCAGCGCGCGCCGCGCGCGGCTCGGTCGTCGTGCTGGCTGGGCTGGGTCTGGTCGCCTGGGCGTGGGCGGGCACGAGCGATCCGGGCATGTCCCTGGGCGAGGCGACCCTGCTCGGGATCATCGAGGGGCTCACCGAGTACCTCCCCGTGAGCTCCACCGGACACCTCACGGTCACCCAGGAGCTGCTGGGGATCACCGACACCGAGCGGGGTCGCCAGGCCGCCAACGCCTATGCCGTGATCATCCAGGCCGGTGCGATCGCCGCCGTCGGCTTCCTCTACCGGGCCCAGTTCGTGCACGTCCTGCGGTCCATGACCGGCTCCGGAACCCCGCACGGCCGGCGCCTCGGCGCAGCCCTGGCCGCCGGCTTCGTCCCTGCCGGGATCGCCGGCTTCCTCCTCGGTGATCTGATCAAGGACCGGTTGTTCGGGATCTGGCCGACCGTCGCGGCGTGGGCCGTCGGGGGCGTCGTGCTGCTCGTCTGGTCCCGCCACGAACGATCGGGCACGCGCCCCCTGGACTCCATCGGCGCACGCGATGGCCTGCTGATCGGCTGCGCGCAGGTGCTCGCCCTGTGGCCGGGCACGTCTCGCAGCCTCGTGACCATCCTCGGTGCCCTGGCCCTCGGGTTCACCCTCCGAGCCGCAGTGGAGTTCAGCTTCCTGCTCGGCTTCGTCACCCTCGGCACCGCCACCGTGTACGAGGCGCTCCAGAGCGGCTCCCTCGTGGTGGACGAGTTCGGATGGCAGGCCCCCGCCCTCGGCTTCCTCGCCGCGACCCTCTCGGCGGCCGCAGCGGTGATGTGGATGCTCCGCTACCTCGAGCGGCGGGGACTCGGGATGTTCGGCTGGTACCGCCTCGGGATCGCCGCGGTGGTCGGCGGGCTCGCCCTCACGATCGGCCTGTGACGACGCTGGGGGAGGCCGCGACGGTCACCAGCCGCGCAGGTCCACCGGCCACTCGTCGACGACCTCGTCGCCGTCGAGCACCCACATGCGGTCGTGCTTGGCGACGGTGGGGTCGAGGTGCGCGGGCAGCAGCCGGACCCGGTCGCCGACCGCGACGTCGGGCCCGGCGAAGGTGATGTGCTCGTCGGACACGATCCACACGTCTGCGTCGGGCAGGGCCGGGTTGCCGTGGTCCATCCCGAATGCCTTCAGGCCGGCGTCGGCCACGGCCCAGCCCTTCGGGCTCACCGAGATCACCGTCGCCTCCACGCCGATGGCGATCTCGAACGGCACGTGCGCATCGAAGGCGGTGTCCATCAGGACGTAGGTGCCGGCCTGGATCTCCGTCGCCCACTCGTTCAGCTCGGCGGTCATGGTCCCGCCACCGGAGATGACGTCGCCGCCCACCTGCTCGTGCGCTCGCAGAAGCTGGCGCATCGCCTCCCCGACCGCGGCCCGCCGCTCGCGGGGGTCGTCGAGCACGTTGACGTGGCCCTCGTAGCCCATGACGCCGCGCACCTCCAGGCCGGCCGCACGCGCCCGGTCGGCGAGCCGGCCGGCGTCGGCGGGGTCGCACCCGCAGCGGGGGAGCCCGACCTCGACGTCGACGAGCACGCGCCGGATGCCAGCGGCTGCGGCGGCGTCGACGGTCTCGTCGGAGTCGACGGCCACGGTGACGGCGACGTCCAGGTCCGCCATGGAGCGGAGGCGCTGCGGGTCGAGCGTCTCGTTCGCCAGCAGGAGGTCGTCGCCGAGATCGGCGTGGGCCATGCCGAGCACCTCCGCGACCGTGGCGCAGCAGAACCCGGGGTGGCCGGCGTCGGCCAGGCGACGGGCGAGCGCGGTCGACTTGAACGCCTTCACGTGCGGTCGCAGGGCCGCGCCGGGACGGATCGTCGCCATGCGCGCCACGTTGCGCTCGAAGGCGGCACGGTCGACGACGAGGGCCGGGGTCTGGAGCTCCGAGGCGTGCACCGGCCGGACGCTACGCCTGCTCAGGCCGGTTGGCAGGTGGCGCAGGCGTAGGACGTCCGGTTGCCGACCGGGCGCAGCGCGACCTGGTCGCCGCAGCTCCGGCACCGCTCCTGCTTGTAGACGTGCCACGAGTCCTCGCGCCGGATCGACGTCAGGCGCCGACCGTCGAGGGGGACGGTGACGATGCGGTTCCGCTTCAGACCGAGGCGGAGCTGCTCGCCGGCGAGTCGCCACAGCGTGCGGGCCTCGTCCTCGGTGACGGAGGTGCCCGGCCGGTTCGGATCGATGCCGGCCAGGTGCAGCAGCTCGGCCCGGTAGACGTTGCCGATGCCGGCGATCACCGACTGGTCGAGCAGGAGGGCGCCGATGGGCTTGCGACTCCTCCGGACGGCGTCGACGAACCGCTGCGGGTCGGCGCCGCGCCGCAACGGATCCGGGCCGAGGGAGGCGGCGACGTGGTCGACGACGTCGGGGTCGCGCAGCTCGCAGACCATCGGTCCGGTGAGGTCCCAGGCCGTGGCGTCACCTTCGAGGCGGAGCCGCAGGTTCGGGGAGGGCTCGGGCGCCGGGAGCAGGTGGCGCCGGAACGCGCCGATCAGGCCGAGGTGGACGTAGAGGACGTCGCCGCTGTCGAACTGGAGGAACAGGTGCTTGCCGTGGGCGTCGGTGCCGGTGAGCACCCGGCCGTCGAGGCGGCGGGCACCGTCGGCGAAGCGCGCCTGGCGGACGCTGGCGACCACCGGTCGGTCGAGGAGGTCGGCGGCCAGGTCCCGGGCGAGGCGGTGGATGGTGTGGCCCTCGGGCATCGGGCCAGCATGCCTGGGTACGTTGGCGCCCCCACGCATCAGTGGTGGAACTGGCAGACACGCAGGGTTTAGGTCCCTGTGCGCGAAAGCGTGTGTGGGTTCGAGTCCCACCTGATGCACGTGTCGGCTTCGCCGACCCCGAGTTGCTCGGCTGCGCCTCACGACGTCGACCCTCTGAACGGCATCCCGGCCACGCGCCGCTAGATTCCGAGCCGTGACTGATCAGCTCCCGACCCCACTCGCCGCCGATCTGCCGGGGCTCGACGCGGCGGGCTTCCAGATCTTCAACCAGCTGCTGTCGAACCGCATCGTGTTCCTCGGGACCGACGTCAACGACACGATCGCCAACCAGATCTGCGCCCAGCTGCTGTACCTGGAGGGCCAGGATGCCGAGAAGGACATCTGGCTGTACATCAACAGCCCGGGTGGCTCGGTCACCGCCGGCATGGCCATCTTCGACACGATGAACTTCATCCGCCCCGACGTGGCCACCATCTGCATGGGCCTGGCCGCTTCGATGGGCCAGTTCCTGCTCGGCGCCGGCACGAAGGGCAAGCGGTTCTCGCTGCCCCACGCCCGGATCATGATGCACCAGCCCTCCGGCGGCTTCCAGGGCCAGGCGTCCGACATCGCCATCCAGGCCCAGCAGCTCGCGTACATCAAGCGGCTGATGGCCGAGCGGATCGCCGAGCACACCGGGCAGACGCTCGAGCAGGTGCAGGCCGACTCCGAGCGCGACCGCTGGTTCAACGCCGAGGAGGCCATGGAGTACGGCATCGTCGACAAGGTCATCACCCGGCGCGGCGAGACCTGATCCCGGCGCCTCCGGGCGTCAGCAGTTCGACTCGACGTAGACCCGGAGGCGGTCGCCGGCCGCCTCGACCTCGTCGAAGCGCGGCCGCAGCGACTGGTACACGCTCGGCCGGCCGTGCTCGTCGACGGAACCGCCGGGCCGGAGCCCGTCGATGAGGTCGTCGACGAAGGCGATGACGATCTCGATGTCACCCCGGGCCGCCTCGGGGGCGAGGTCGCGGAGCGCCTCCTGGGCGTCCCGGGCGGTGCGGAAGGTGGCCTCGGCTGCCTCCACGTTGGTGGGGTCGAGGTCGTCGAACACCGCTTCGAAGCGCTGGGTGTCCTCTGCTGCGTCGCAGAACGCGGCGAGGTTGCCGTCGTCGTCGTCGCTGCAGGCCGCCCCGCCGGCGACGAGCGCAGCGAGGAGCACCGCCACGGGGAGCCGGTGCACCCTCAGGACCGGGCGGCCTCAGCGAGGCGGCGCAGCTCGGTGACAGCGTGCCCCAGCCCCTCGGGGTCCTTGAACATCGACGAACCGGAGATGACGACGTTGGCGCCCGCGGCGACGGCGCCCCGGACCGTCTGGGGCGAGATGCCACCGTCGACCTCGATGTCGCAGTCGTGGCCACGGTCGATGATCCAGCGCCGGATCGTCGCGACCTTGGGCTCCATGGTCTCGATGTAGCGCTGGCCTCCGAAGCCCGGGTTCACGGTCATGACCAGGACCATGTCGCAGAGGTCAAGGACGTGCTCGACCGCCTCGGGCGGGGTGGACGGGTTCAGCGCCACGGCGGCCTGGGCGCCGAGGTCCTTGATCCGTCCGAGGGTGCGGTGCAGGTGGCGGCAGGTCTCGGCGTGCACGATGAGGAGCCCGCAGCCGGCGTCGACCCAGGTGTGCAGGAGCGGGTCGGGGTCCTCGACCATGAGGTGGGCCTCGAACAGCAGGTCGCTGCGGTCGCGGCACGAGGCGATGACGTCGGGGCCGAAGGTGAGGTTCGGCACGAAGCGACCGTCCATGACATCCCACTGGATGCGGTCGACGCCGGCCTCGTCGAGGGCCGCGACGGCGTCGCCGAGGCGGGAGAGGTCGGCGGGCAGGACCGACGGGGCGATGAGGATGGGACGGTCGGTCCCCGGACGGTCGCTCATGGTCGCCATCCTCGCAGAACCGGTCCTGCGGTCCCGTCATCCGGAGGGGTCGGTAGCCTGCGACGGTGCACGACCTGGAGCTCCACGTCGACGATGTCGCCGTGGGCGGTGACGGGATCGCTCGCGCCGACGACGGACGGCTCGTCTTCGTGCGGGGCGGCGTGCCCGGCGACGTGCTCACGGCGGCCGTCACCAAGGAGGAGCGGCGGCTGCTGAAGGCCGATGCGATCACCATCCGGACCGCCAGCACCGACCGCACCCTGCCCCCCTGCGACCACGTGGCCGACGGCTGCGGCGGCTGTGGCTGGCAGCACCTCACCGTGGGAGCCCAGCGCCGGTGGAAGCAGCGCATGGTCGAGGAGAGCCTGCGCCGGCTCGGCCGCCAGGAGGGCTCGGTCACCCACGGCCCGCCACTGCCCGATCGCGGGTTCCGCACCTCGCTGCGCCTGCTGGTCACGCCGGACGGGCCGGCCTTCCGGGGCGCCCGGACCCACGACGCCGTCCCGATCCGGTCGTGCATGGTCGCGCACCCCGGGCTCGACGAGCTCGTGCGCAACGGTCGCTTCGGCGGTGCCGAGCAGGTGACGTTGCGCATCGGCGGAGCCACGGGCGAGCGCCTGGCCATCGTCGACCCCTCGGTGCCGACCGACCTGGAGCTGCCGCCCGATGTGAACGTGGTGGGGGAGGACGACCTGGCCGACGGCGCGGAGGCGCGCTTCCACGACGAGGTCGCCGGACGGCGGTTCCGGATCTCGGCCCGGTCGTTCTTCCAGACCCGCACCGACGGGGCCGAGGCGCTGGTCGCCGCGGTCCGTGACGCCGGCGGCGACGCCTGGGGGAGCGGTCGACTGGCCGACCTGTACGGCGGGGTCGGCCTGTTCGCCTCGACCCTCGGCGAGGGGATGGACACCGTGCTCGTCGAGTCCTCCCGCTCGTCGGTCGCCGACGCCGAGCACAACCTGGCCGATCGGTCGGCGAGCATCGTGCGGTGCTCGGTCGATCGGTGGCGACCGTCCCCCGCGGATGTCGTCGTCGCCGACCCGCCCCGCGCCGGGCTGGGGCGCGAGGCCGTGGGCAAGGCCGAATCGACCGGAGCCGCCCGCGTGGTCCTGGTGAGCTGCGACGCCGCCGCCTTCGGGCGCGATGCCGGACTGCTGGCCGAGGCCGGATTCGAGCGGCGCTCCACCCTGCTGGTCGACCTCTTCCCCCACACCCCGCGGGTCGAGCTGGTGTCCCGGTTCGACCGGAAGGTGACGGGATGAGCGACGCAGGTCATCCGCCGAGGGGTCGGGCTCCGAAGAAGGGCTCGATGACGATCGAACAGCTACAAGAGGCGAGTGACGCCGCCCTGGTGGTGTCGATCGGTCGCTACCACGAGGACGCCCTCGCCGAGGTCTACCGCCGCCACGCCGGCGCCGTGTTCGCGCTCGCCCGCCGCCTCCTGGCGGACCGCACCCTGGCCGAGGAGATCGTCCAGGAGGTCTTCCTCCGCCTGTGGAACGACCCCGACCGCTTCGACCCCGATCGGGGGTCGCTGCGCTCGTACCTGCTGGCCCAGTGCCACGGTCGCTCGGTGGACCTCATCCGCTCCGAATCGTCCCGCCGCCGCCGGGAGGAGAAGGAGCTCACGCTCGCCGCCGAGGCCGGCTACGACCTCGAGCACGAGGTGTGGGACATGGCGGTCGCCGATCGGGTGAAGGTGACGTTGCAGACGTTGCCCGAAGGCGAGCGGGAGGCCATCCTCCTTGCGTACTTCGGAGGGCACACGTACCGGGAGGTCGCCGACCTGCTCGGAACACCGGAGGGCACGGTCAAGAGCCGCATCCGCTCGGGATTGAAGAAGATGCGCGGCGAGCTCGCCGGCATCGGGATGGGTGGTGGAGCATGAACGAACACGAGGAGATCGCCGAGCTGCTCGGTGCCTACGCGCTCGACGCCGTCGATGCGGACGAAGCCGCCACGGTCGAGGCCCACCTCGCGGTCTGCCCCCGCTGCGCCGCCGAGGTCGCCGAGCACCGCGAGGTGGCGGCCATGCTCGCCCACACCGGTGCCCCGGCCCCCGAGGGCATCTGGACCCGCATCTCGGCCAGCCTCGAAGAGGCCCCGCCCGAGATGGACCTCCCCATGCTGTCGTCGGGTCGATCGCGCGGTGAGGTGGTCGACCTCGCCGAGGAGCGCCGGCGGCGTGCGCCGCGCTGGCTCTCGGGTGCCGCCGTCGCGGCGGCGCTGGTCGTGGTCGCCCTGGTCACCGGCGTGGTGGTGTCCGACGACGGTGGGGGCGACGACCGATCCGAGCAGTTCGCTGCCCCGGACCTCGAGGACGTCGCCCGCCGGGTCATGAACGACCCCGATGCCTCCCGTGTCGTGCTCCGCTCGCCCGACGGCGTCCTCGAGGCGCCCGTCGCCATCGATGTGGACGGCTCCGGCTACCTGATGGGCAACACGTTGCCCGCGCTCGACGCGGCCCAGACGTACCAGCTGTGGGGCATCAAGGGTGACCTCGTCGTGTCCCTCGGCGTGCTCGGCGCCTCGCCGGGCGTCGTGGCCTTCCACGTCGGCGACGGCGTCGACGCCCTGGCCATCACCCAAGAGGTGACGGGCGGCGTCGTCTCCTCGGCGAACCCGCCGTTCCTGGTCGGCGAGCTCAGCTGACCCGGCCCGGCGCCGGCCGGGTCACTCGTCGATGTCGGTCTCGGCCGGCGTGAACACCGCGAGCTCGTCGAGCAGGGCGCCCGGGTCGGCCGACCAGTCCATCGCGGCGAGCTGGGCGCGGCTGCGCCGCCCCAGACGGGCTCGCAGCACCTCGAAGTCGGTGCTCGTCCAACGGATGGGCTCGCCGTCGTCGGGGCCCCGACGCACGGTGCGGTCCGGGGTCACGACCTCGACCGGTCGGCTCGGCGACCACTCCTGGAGGAGCACGTCGGCGAGTGCGCCGACGTCGTCGAGGTCGCGACCTCCGGGACGGCCGAGGGCGTGGCGGATGTCCTGCTCGTGGGTGACGACGTCGACGGCCGCAGGCCAGATGTCGAGCGCGGCGGCCGTCTCGGCGAACGCCGGGGCGGTGCCGGCCCAGCGGTCGAGCACCTCGGGCGTCGGGACGTCGGCGAGCTCCGCGACCTGGGCGGCGGTGTCCTCGTCCGTCGGGAGTCCCGTGATCCGCCCGGCCGCAGCCCACTCGGGCAGGGCGGCCAGGTGGCTGACGACGGCGTGCACCGTCCAGCCGGGGCAGGTGGGGACCGGACGGGCGAGGTCGACGGCGCCGAGCGGTCGGACCAGGTCGTCGATGCGCTGGCGGGCGGCGAGGTAGGTGCTGGCGATCTGCGGGCTGGGCATCGCCGCGCAGCATGGCACCCGACCGGTGCTGGAGGGCGGGCGTCTGGGAAGGGAGTGCCCATGACCAACCAGATCACCGACGACCAGATCACCGCCTCCGGCCCGACCGAGGACGAGGAGAACCTCGACGCTCCTGGCGAGCAGGGCCAGGACACCGGCGACGAGCCCACCGAGGACGACGAGAACCTCGACTCGCCCGGCGAGCACTCGAAGGACACGGGCGACGAGGCCTGAACCCATCCCCCCGCTCGACGGGACGCCGACCGGCCGGCAGGCGCACCACGCGCCCCGGCCGGTCCTGGCGCGCTGCGTGGGCGACACAGACCACTTCGCCCGCCACCGCTGGGGTCGTGCCCCGCACCACCACCGGACCGGTGACGACTTCGCCGATGTCTTGTCCCTCGCCGACGTCGATGCGGTGCTGTCCAGCGCCGTCCGCCGTCCCGAGGTCCGCCTCATGCGGGCCGGCGAGGCCGTGCACGCCGCGTCCTGGTGCACCACCATCCGCCTCGGCGGCCGCCAGGTCGGCGATGTCATCGACCCCGCCGCCGTCGGACGGGCGCTGCTCGACGGCGCCACCGTCGTGCTGCAGTCGTTGCACCGGACCGTCCCGTCGGTCGGTCGCTTCGCCTCCGCCCTGGAGGCCGAGATCTCCCACCCGGTGCAGGTCAACGCCTACCTGACGCCTCCGGGTGCGGCCGGCCTGGCACCCCACGCCGACGGCCACGACGTGATCGCCGTCCAGCTGCACGGCTCCAAGTCGTGGACCGTCGACGGCGTGGGCGAGCTCGAGCTGGCGCCGGGCGACTCCCTCTACCTGCCGGTCGGCACCCGCCACGCCGCCGCCACCCAGGACCGGGCGTCGCTGCACCTCACCGTCGGGATCATCCGCACGACCTACCGGGCAGCCGTCCAGCGGGTGCTGGCTCGGCGCGCCGACCTCGACGCCCCGCTCCCGATCGGCTTCGCCGGCGAGGACGCCCACGCCGAGCTGGCCGCAGGCATCGCCGATGCGCTGGCTGACGCCGCCGATGCGCTGCGGGCCGCCGATGCGGAGCTGACCGCCACCTCGGAGCGACAGCGCCGCCGTCCCCGCATCCGCCACGAGGGCCACGTCGCGTCGATCATCGGGCTGGACGGCCTCGCCCCGTCGACGTGCGTCACCCTGCGGAACGGCTCGCCGCCTGCGCTCGCGACCGAGACGGACGACCGGCTGCGCCTGGACCTCGGTGACCGGGTCCTGCACCTCCCACCGGCTGCCGGTGCCGCGCTCGAGCTGCTGCTCGCCGGCGCGCCCGTGCGGGTCGGGGACCTCCCGGACCTGGACGACGACAGCCGGCTGGTCCTCGTGCGCCGCCTCGTGCGCGAGGGGATGCTCACCCTGGTCGATCCGGGAACCTGAGGGGCGAGGCCCCGGTGCGGGCTCGGCTTCTGGGACCATCGCGTTGCAGTGGCGCAACTCCCGGCGCCCAGTTTCCGGGCCTCGGGGTTCTGGGGCTGTGGCGTTGCGCAGGCGCAACATCCTGACCAGGGTTGCGGGGCGTTTGGAAGCATCGGCTGCCGGATCGGCGGGCGCCATGTCTGCGACCGCCTCTGGGCAACCGTTGTCGCAGGTGGACAGGTCCCGATGGCCACCGACACCCCGGGCGCGAAGCGGGCCAGGGACGTGCCCTGGCCCGACGCTCCTGTACCCCCCCTGGGACTCGAACCCAGAACCTGCGGATTAAGAGTCCCTTGACGGCCGTCCGGCTGATGACGTCGCGTGCGCGAAAGTCCTGGTAGATAC
>Ga0208490_100635_pt1 | contig 19297 bp, 16 predicted proteins | sample SubbioAug_CSWold_FD_184818 | JGI IMG/M metagenome (GOLD analysis project Ga0208490, IMG submission 184818) | Serpentinite rock and fluid subsurface biosphere microbial communities from McLaughlin Reserve, California, USA - CR11Aug_CSWold (SPAdes) | ecosystem: Environmental > Terrestrial > Deep...
GACTTCTTCGCCGTCGACCTCGTCGCAGCCTGCTTCTTCGTCGCCTTCCGGGCCGGCGCGGCGCTGGCGCGGATGGCGGCCGTGCGCTTCCGGGCCGGTGCCGCGGCGCGCTGGACGTCGCCGAGGCGTCGGTCGATGTCGGCCACGATCGTCCGGCGGTTGTCGCGTGCGACCTCGTGCTCGCGCACCGCCTCCAGCTCGCGGTCGGACAGCCCGGCGAGGAGCGGTCGGATCTGGGCCACGGTGAGCCCGTCGTAGCCGGCGATGGCGAGCACGGAGCCCTCGGCGGACTCCGGCTCGGGTGCCGGCCGGGCGTCGAGCGCGGGCGGTGCGGCGGGGGCGGCGGCCGGCTCGGGATCGGCCCAGGCGTCGTCGCCGGTGGAGGTGTCGCTGGCGTCGACCAGGCCGAGCTGGCGGTCGATCTCGGCGATGACCGTCTTGCGGCCCTGGCCCGCGGCTTCCCGGGCCTTGACGTCCTCGAGCTCGTCGTCCTCGAGCTGGGCGAGCAGCGGGACGATCTGGTCGACGCTCAGCTCGTCGTAGTCGGCGATCGGGAACACGAAGCCGTCGTCGTCCTCGTCGTCGAGCAGCGACGGCACCCGGGGTGCGGCCGGGGCAGGCCGGGGGGTGGCCAGCGTCTCGTCGCGGGCGGCGTCGGTGGCGGGGGCGGACGGCGCGGCGGCGGGGGCGAAGGCCTCGTCGGCACCGGTGCCGGCCGCCTCGAGCGCGTCGGCGTCGGTGCCCGTGGCGGCGAGCTCGTCGAGGCGGGCCAGGATCGCGGCGCGGTTCTTGCCCGTGCGCTCGCGCTCGGCGACCACGCCCAGCTCGTCGGAGTACAGCTGGGGCAGCAGCGGCATGATCTCGGCGACGCTGAGGTCGTCGTAGTCGGCGATCGGGAACTCCACGTCGAACTCGCCGTCGTCGGCCCAGTCCTCGTCGGTGTTCCAGTCGTCGGCCGCCCCGCCGGACGCGACGAGGGGCTCGGGCTCCTCGTCGACCTCGTCGAAGTCGTCGGCCTCGGGCTCCTCGGCGGCGGCGACGACGGTCTCGGGCGTGGTGACGACGGGCGTGACCGTGGTGGGGTCGGGGGTGGCGTCGCCCCCGACCACCTCGGGCTCGGCCCCCTCGGGCGGGATCGGGGTGGGCGCCTGGAGGTTGGTGTCGGGCTTGGGCCGGGCCCGCCGGAAGGCCAGGTAGAGCACCACGGCGGCCGTGAAGCTGGCGGCGATCGAGAGGTAGATCAGCGTGAGGGCATCGGCGAGCAACCCCACCACCAACAGGATCGTCGCCAACAAGACGAGGCCGAAGCTCACGAGGACCAGCACGTTTACGTCACCTTCCGAGAACCCGCACGGCGGCGGGGATCATAGACAGCGGCCCGCGCGGGGATTCGAAGCGGGCACAAGGGAACTCTTTCGACGTCGCGAGCCGATCACCTGCCCACGAGGGCAGGGCATCGGCCGCTACCGGATGGTGTCGGAGCCGAAGAACGACCCGTTGGTCGAGGGTCGCTCGTCGTCGAACACGGCGGTCTGGCCGCCGACGTCGAATGCCCGGGCGACCGGGACCGCCTGGGTCGGCTCGTCCTCGTCGAAGATGGCCCCGGTGAGGCGACCCTGCACGTCGTGGACCGTGCGGGCGTCGACCACCTCGTGGTCGTCGCGCTCGTCGGCGTCCGGCTCGGCAGCCGGCACGGCCTCCGTCGCGACCGCGTCGACCTCGTCGTCGGTCCCGGCCGGGTCGGGGTCGATGTCGGCACCGTGGACCTCGGGCACCGGCACCTCGCGCAGGGCCTCGGGATCGTCGACGATGCGCTGCAGGTCGCGGGCGGCGGTGCGGAGGCGGTCCCGCTGGTCGTCGAGCCAGCCGCGGAGCGAGCGGACGTCCTCGGACAGCACGTCTCGGTCCTGGCGCAGGGCGAGGACCTCGGCCTCGATGGAGCGGCGGGCCTCGTCGCCGGCCTTGCGGGCCTCGGCCTCGGCCTCGGCTCGCGAGCGGGCCAGCATGGTCTCGGCCTCGCTGCGGGTGGTGCTGGCGACGGACTCGGCCTCGGCCCGGATGCGCTCGGCCTCGGCCCGGGCATCCGCGATGGCGGCCTCGGCGGTGCGCTCGGCCGCGATCAGGATCCGCATGGGCTCCTGCACGCGGTCGGGGTCGGGCTCGGCGGCCGCGGTGGGCGCCACCTCCTGGGGCTCGACCTCGACCTCGGCGTCGGCCTCCGGGGCGGGTGCCTCGACGGTGGCCGGCGCGGCGCCGGTGGACCGCAGCTCGGCGAGCGCGGCCTCGGCGCGCTCGGCGCGGTCGAACTCGGCCCGGAGCCGGGCGAGCAGGACGTCGAGACCCTCGGCACAGCGCTCGAGGAAGTCGTCGACCTCGTTCATGTCGTAGCCCCGGCGGGCGGGAGCGAACTTGGCCTCGAGGAGCAGATCGGGCGTCAGATCCATGCCCACGATGCTAGGCCCAACCGCTGTCAGGACTGGGTGATGGTCGCCGCGACGTCCGCGCCGACGGGACCGGCCGGCCGGCTCAGCAGATGATGCCGGCGAGCAGCTGCAGGCCGATGATCACGATCAGCGGCGAGAAGTCGATGCCGCCGAAGCTGGTGCCGATGGCTCGCCGGACCGGGAGCATCACGGGGTCGGTCACCCGGGCGATGCCCATGCGGACCTGGTGCAGGCCCCCGCCGGGCTCGGTGGGGAACCACGAGAGCAGCGCCCCGGCGATGATGACGATGACGTACAGCTGCAGCAGCGAGCAGATCAGGCCCACGGTCCGTCCTCGTCAGCGGCCGCCGGCGAGGCGTCGGCGCTCCTCGCCGGACACCTCGACCCCGGACGGGGTGATGAGGTAGACGCCGGGCGTCACCCGCTCCATGTTGCCGCCGAGGGCGTAGCACATGCCCGAGGAGAAGTCGATGAGCCGGCGGGCGAGGTCGCGATCGACGTCGGACAGGTCCATCACGACGGGCTGGTTGGCCTTGAACCGGTCGGCGACGTCCTTGGCGGCGTCGAACGAGGTCGGCGCGACGACGGTGGGCTTGGCCGAGGTGGGGCGCATGGGTCGCACGGTAGGCGTCTCCTCGCGCTGGGGCGCGCGTGCCGGCGCGTCGGCCTGGGCCCGCGACGGCAGGGGTCGGACCGCCCCGCTGCCCCGGCCTCCCTGGCCGCGACCGTAGGAACCGGCGGGCTCCTCGGGCTCGGGCGGGGGTTGGGGGCCGCGCGGGCCGCCGGGGCCGGGCTGGCCGCCCCAGCCGCCGCCCTGGCGGGTGGGACCGCCCGGCGCGGTGCGCGCGGGCTCGTCGTAGCGGTAGTCGTCGTACTCCTCGTCGGGCGCCAGGCCCAACCAGACCATGGCCTTCTGGAACACGCCAGCCATCGGTGCCTCCTCGTCTCGTCGATCAGTCTCGCACGGGCGGTCGCGGTGACCGCGAACCGCCTCGGGTGGGTCGGGGTCCGAACAGCGCGGTGCCGATCCGGATCATCGTGGTGCCGCTGCGGACGGCGGCAGCCAGGTCGCCGGACATCCCCATGGACCGCTCGGGCAGGTCGAGCCGGTCGGCGAGCGACGCCGTGGCCGCGAACGCCGCCTCGGTGGCGGCTTCGTCCCCGAAGACGCCGACCGCCATCAGGCCGGCGACGTCGAGGCCGCCGTCGCGGGCGCGAGCCACCAGGTCGGGCGCGTCCTCGATCGGGGCGCCGCCCTTGCCGTCCTCGGCGGCGGCGTTGACCTGGATCAGCACGCGCGCGCCCGGCGCGCGCCGGGCGACCTCGTCGACCACCGATCGGCGATCGAGGCTCTGCCAGCACGCGACGCGGTCCGCGACCAGGCGCACCTTGTTGGACTGGAGGCGGCCGATGAAGTGCCACCTCGGGTCGGGCCGGTCGCCGGCCGAGGCGACGGCATCGGCCTTGTCCACCAGCTCCTGGGCGTAGTTCTCGCCCAGCTCGACCAGACCGGCATCCAGCGCCGCCAGCGGGGCCTCCGGCCCGAACCCCTTGGTCACGGCCACCACGGTGATCCGCTCCGGGTCACCGCCGGCGGCGGTGACCTCGCCCAGGACGCGCTCGAGCGCGGTGGCGACGTCGGCGGCGACGACGCTCATGGCGCCGCTCCCTCGTCGAGGATGGTGATGGTGGCCGCCATGCGGGCGCGGTCGCCGCGTGCCCGGTGGGACCAGAGCCGGCGCGGCTCGCATGCGGTGCAGCCGCCGTGGTCCGTCACGGCGACGCCGAGCACGCCGAGCGCGGCCTCCACGGCGGCGGTGACGTCGAGGCCGGGCGTTCCCCACCCGGTGGTGGTCCGCACGTCGTCGCCGTAGCGGGCGGCGACGAGGTCGAGCTCGTCGGCACCGAACTCGTAGCAGCGACCCCGGATGTGGGGGCCGAGCCGGGCCCGGATGCCGGTGGCCCCGGCGCGCACCATGGCGGCGACGGTCTCCTCGAGCACCCCGGCGACGAGGCCCCGCCAACCGGCGTGGGCGGCGCCGACCACGGTGGCGTCCTCGCTCCGGAGCAGCACGGGTGCGCAGTCGGCGGTGTGCACGGCGAGCACGGCCCCCGGGGTCGTGGTCACGGCTGCGTCGGCCTCGGCACCCGCGTGGTCACCGGGCGCGCCGACCTCCACCACGCGGGGTCCGTGCACCTGGCGCAGCCAGGTCCACTCGCCCGGCGCGACCGACTGGCGGCGCGGCGCGAGCCCGGCGGGGTCCGCGTCGATGCAGAGGTCGCCGTCGCCGCGCTCGGAGAACGAGGAGCGGACGGAGCGGGGCACCGGGACGGGACGGACCGCGGTTACTTGAGGAACGACGGGACGTCGAAGTCGTCGTCGCCGTCGTCGCCGAAGAGGTCGTCGTCGTCACCGCCGAGCACGTCGTCGAGGTCGCCGCCCGCGCCCGACGAGCGCAGCGGGTCGCGCCGGGCCGAACCCCGCGGTGCCGGCGCCTCGCCGTCGAAGCGGTCGAAGCCGGCGGCGATGACCGTGACGCGGACCTCGTCGCCCATGTCGTCGTCGACCACGGTGCCGAAGATGATGTTGGCCTCGGGGTGGGCGACGCCGTGGATGACCTCGGCGGCCTCGTTGACCTCGAACAGGCCGAGGTCGCTGCCCCCGGAGATGGTGAGCAGGATGCCGCGGGCGCCCTCGATGGAGGCCTCGAGCAGCGGGGAGGAGATGGCGTTGCGGGCGGCCTGCAGGGCGCGGCCCTCCCCGGAGGCGTAGCCGATGCCCATGAGGGCCGACCCCGCGTTGGACATGATCATCTTCACGTCGGCGAAGTCGGTGTTGATGAGCCCGGGCGTGGTGATGAGGTCGGTGATGCCCTGCACGCCCTGCAGGAGGACCTCGTCGGCCATCTTGAAGGCGTTGAGCATCGACGTCTTCTCGTTCGACACGGTGATGAGCCGGTCGTTGGGGATGACGATGAGGGTGTCGACCTTCTCCTTCAGGCGCTGGATGCCCTGCTCGGCCTGGACCGAGCGGCGGCGGCCCTCGAAGGCAAAGGGGCGGGTGACCACGCCGATGGTGAGCGCGCCGAGGCTCTTGGCGATCTCGGCGACGACGGCGGCGCCGCCGGTGCCGGTGCCCCCACCCTCGCCGGCGGTGATGAACACCATGTCGGCGCCCTTGAGCACCTCTTCGATCTCCTCGCGGTGCTCCTCGGAGGCCTGCTTGCCGACCTCGGGGTCGGACCCGGCGCCGAGCCCGCGCGTGAGCTCACGGCCGATGTCGAGCTTCACGTCCGCGTCGGACATGAGCAGGGCCTGGGCGTCGGTGTTCACGGCGATGAACTCCACGCCCTTCAGGCCGGCGTCGATCATGCGGTTGACCGCGTTCACGCCGCCGCCGCCGATGCCGACCACCTTGATGACGGCCAGGTAGTTCTGCGGGTTCGCAGCCATGAGTCGAGATTCCTCCAGGGTCAGCCGCTCGGTCTTCCAGGGACGACCGCTCGGTGGTCAGGGTACGCGTGGTGACGGTGCCGGTCGGGTGATGGTGCCGCAGCCGCCACGCGCGGCGCACCGGGCGGCACGGACCGCCCGGGGTGAAGTTCGAGTCGAGGTCGAGGGCGGCTCACCCTCGATCTGAGGTGTGGGTCGAGAGGCTACGGGGGTGGCCGGGGAGCGGTCAACCGCCACCTGCACACCCCTCGTCGCGGGTGAGGACCGGATGGGTCGGCACGGTGAGGTCCACCGTGGCCAGGCAGGACCGGTCGACCCGGGCGTGCACGGTGCGGAACGCCTCGACCTTGGCGTCGAGCGCCGAGTCGTCACCCAGGTCGACGACCGCTCCGTCGACGAGCTGGAGACGCAGGCCGGGCTCGAGGTGGACGGCGGACACCGCCCCGGCCGGGTTGATCCGGAGCCGGCCGGCGAGCGCGATGGCGGTGCGCAGCTCGTCGTCGACGGTGCGGCCCGGGCGCGGGGGTGCCTCGTCGGTCACGACCTGGACGTAGCCCGCGGTGTCCGAGGACGCCGGCTCCAGGATCCGGCCGTCGACGTCGACCAGCACGGCGCCGCCACCGCCGGAGACCACGGCCACGGCCTCGCGCTCGACCACCGCGATGTCGACGCGACCGGGCAGGTCGCGGGTGACCTCGACCTCGGCGACCCAGGGCAGCGCCTCGATGCGGTCGGCCGCCGCACCGAGGTCGGCGAGCAGCAGCGGTGCGCCGAGGTCGATCCCGGCCTCGGACCGCACGGCGGCCGGGTCGAGCCGGGCGGTGCCGGTCACCACGACCTCATCGACGTCGAGCACGGGGCTGCGCAGCACGACGACGGCGGCGAGGGCGACGGCGGCCACCCCGACCAGCACGAGCAGCCGCTTCAGGCGCCGGCGCCCGGCGTCCTTGCGCACGGCGATGCGCCGGGCCCGGAAGCGCGGGTCGACGCCGGCCGCCAGGGGCGCCACGCCGTGGTCGACGTCGCGGTCGAGGACGCGGGGCCCGCTCACCAGGACACCTCGGCCTGGTCGAAGCCGACGAGGCGCGTCTCGGGGTGCAGGCGCACGCCGCTGTGGTCCTCGACGGCGTCGCGCACCGCCACCATCACCGCGAGGACGTCGTCGGCGCGGCCCCCGGGGTCGGCCTGGATGAAGTTGGCGTGCTTGGGCGAGACCTCGGCGGTGCCCCGGCGCAGCCCCTTGCACCCGGCGGCGTCGATCAGGCGCCCGGCGCTGTCGCCCTCGGGGTTGGTGAACACCGACCCCGCGTTCTGGCCACCGGGCTGGTTGGCCCGCCGCCAGCGGACGATCTCGGAGAGCGTGTCCGCACCCTGGCCGGACTCGTCCACGGCCAGGCCGAGCGTGGCCCGCAGCACCACCTGGTCCGCGGTGATGGCGGAGCGCCGGTAGCCGAGGTCGAGGGCGGACGCGGGCACGGCTGCATCCTCACCCGTGCGGCAGTCGAAGACGCGGACCCCCAGGAGGCTCGCCGCCATGTCGGAGCCGTGGCCCCCGGCGTTCATCCGGACGGCGCCACCGACGGATCCGGGCACGCCCACGGCCCACTCGAAGCCGGTCAGGCCGGCCTTCACCGTCTGGCGAGCCACGACGGGGAGCAGGGCGGCGCCGCCGGCCCGGACCTCGGTGCCGTCGACCTCGACGGACGCGTAGGCATCGCCCAGGCGGACGGCGATCCCGGGGAACCCGGCGTCGGCCACGAGCAGGTTCGAGCCGTTGCCCACCACGAGCACCGGGACCTGGCTGGCGCGGACCGCGGTGCCGACGGCGGCGAGCACGTCGTCGTCGGTTACCTCCACGAACAGCGCGGCCGGCCCACCCACCTTGTAGGTGGTGAAGGGTCCGATCGGCACCATCGTCCGGGCCCGGTCGCCCAGGACCTCCTGGGCGACGGTGAGGGGGTCGGTGGTCACGGCCCGCGCTCCCCCAGGACGGCGAGGACGCGGTCGGGGACGGTGGTGAGGTCGCCGGCGTTGAGGGTGAGGCACAGGTCGCCGGGCCGCAGCACGTCGAGCAGCCACGCCTCGGTGGCGGCGAGGTCCGGGAGGAAGGCCACGTCGGCATCGGGGTGGGCGCGGACGACGGCATCTCGCACGAGCGTGCCGCTGATCCCCTCGATCGGAGGCTCGCCGGCCGGGTACAGCTCGGTGACGCCGAGGACGTCGGCGTCGGCGAAGGCGTCGGCGAAGGTGTGGGCCAGGTCGCGGGTGCGGGTGTAGCGGTGGGGCTGGAAGACGCACACGACCCGGTCGAACGGACCGGTGCGCGCCGCGGCGAGGGCGGCGGCGACCTCGGTCGGCAGGTGGTCGTAGGAGTCCACGAACGTGACGCCGCCGGCGACGCCGCGCTGCTCGAACCGGCGGGCGACGCCGGCGAAGGAGCGCAGCGCCCGTGCGCCGTCGGCGAGCGGCACGCCCCGCGCCAGGCAGGCGGCCAGCGCGCCGGCGGCGTTGCGGGCGTTGTGCAACCCCGGGGCGGCGGGCACCTCGACCTCGACGGCCTCGCCGGCGTGGTGCACCACGAAGCGGACGCCGATGCCGGCGGGCCCGACGTCGGTGACCACCACGTCGGCGGACGGGTCCGTGCCGTACGTGATCGACCGTGCCGCGGCCGGGACCAGGGCGGCGGAGCCGGGGTCGTCGAGGCAGAGGACCGCCGTGCCGCCCGCGTCGGAGACGAGGGTGCGGAACCCCTCGACCAGGGCCTCCTCGGTCCCCCAGTAGGACAGGTGGTCGGCCTCGACGTTGGTGACCAGCACGTCGGTCGCCCCGACCCGCAGGAAGGTGCCGTCGGACTCGTCGGCCTCGACCACGAACCCCGGTCCGGTGCGCCAGTCGGCGTTGCGGCCGAGGCCCGTGACGCGGGTGCCGGCGAGGTAGCCGGCGCCGTCGCCGACACCGTCGAGGATGGTGGCGACCATCCCGGTGCAGGTGGACTTGCCGTGCGTGCCGGCGACGGCCAGCACGTCGCGCTCCGCGCAGATGGAGGCCAGGGCGTCTCCCCGGTGGAGCACCGGCACCGATGCTTCCCGGGCGGCGACCACGTCGGCGTGGTCGGCCGGCGTGGCGGTGGAGGTCACCACCGCGTCGACCCCGGATGCGTCGTCGAGGCCGGCCGGCCCGACGGTGATCTCGACGCCGAGCGCGCGGAGCGGGGCGAGGAACGGCGTGTCGCGGTCGTCGACGCCGCTGACCGCGTGGCCCATCTGGGCGAGCACGGTCGCGATGGCGCTCATGCCGGCCCCGCCCACGTTGACCACGTGGATGCGTCGTGGGCGGCTCAGGTCGATCGGGTGCCCTGGCCGATCAGCGGGCACGGGCGTGCTCCTCGACCAGCGCGGCGACTCGGGCGGCGGCATCGGGCGCGGCCAGCGAGGACACGCGCTCGGACATGGCGGCGAGGCGGTCGGCGTCGGCGACGAGGGCGTCGACCTCGGCGACGAGCCGGTCGCCGTCGAGCTCGTCGTCGCGCACCACGACGGCGCCACCGGTGGCGGCCACCCGCTCGGCGTTGGCGATCTGCTGGCCGCCCGTGGTGACGAGCGAGGGGACGATGACGGCGGGCCGACCGGTGGCGGCCAGCTCGAAGAGCGTGCCCGAGCCGCCGCGGCAGACGACGAGGTCGGCTCGGGCCAGCTGGGCCGGCATGTCGTCTTCGTACTCGACCGCCTCGTAGACCAGGGCACCGGTGTCGGTGGGCCGCTCGAGGGTGGGCCAGTCCCGCCGGCCGATCACGTGGTGGACGGCGAGGTCGCCGCGGTCGCGCCACCGCTCGACCGCGGCCAGGGTCGCCCGGTTGATGGACAGCGCCCCGAGCGAGCCGCCGAAGACGAGCAGCTGGGTGCGGCCGTCGGGGCGGTCCTCGTGCCGGGCTTCGAACAGCTCGGCCCGCACCGGGTTGCCGACCACCTCGGCCCGGGGCAGCGGGGTGTCGGGGAACGAGGTGGCGCTGCGCACGGCGAAGCGGGCGAGGAGGCGGTTGGCGGCGCCCGGCACCGCGTTCTGCTCGTGGACGATGATCGGGACCCGCCACAGCACGGCGGCGGCGCCGGCGGCGACGCTGGCGTAGCCGCCGACGGCGACCACGGCCGCGGGGCGGTGACGGCGCACGAGGCCGATGGCCATCAGCACGGCGCGCACGAGGCCGACGACGGCACCGACGTTGGCGCGCACCGCCGACGGCGAGATGCTGCGGGCGATGCCGCGGCCGGGCAGGAGGGTCTGCTCGAAGCCCGCCTCGGGCACCAGGCGGGCCTCGATGCCGCGCTCGGACCCGACGAGGTGCACGTCGTGGCCGCGCTCGCGCAGGGCGGTGGCGATGGCGAGGGCGGGCAGGACGTGGCCGGCGGTGCCGCCGCCGGTGACGAGGATCTTCACCGGCGCTCCCTACCCGCGACGAGCGCAGCCGTGTGTTCACGTCCTCCCGCTGGCGTCTGCTGGCGGCTCCGCCGCCGAACCACACCGTGACATGGGTCGCCTCGCCTGACGGCTCGGCTCCGGGAGCTGCCGCTCGTCATGTCCCGGCGTTGCGGGCCCGGCGGGCCGCGATGCGAGCGCGCACGGGGTTGTCGGGCTCCTCGCCCTGGAACGCGACGTTCACGAGGACCCCGGCGGCGAGCATGGTGGCCACGAGGGAAGAGCCGCCGAAGGAGACGAAGGGCAACGGCACACCGGTGATGGGCAGCAGGCTGAGGACGGCGCCGACGTTGACGAAGCCCTGCACGGCGAACCAGGTCGTCACGCCGACGGCGAGCATGGCGCCGAAGGGGTCCGATGCCCGGTGGGCGATGCGCAGGCCGAGCCCGATCAGGGTGGCGAACAGCGCCACGACGAACAGGCAGCCGATGAGGCCGAGCTCCTCGCCGATGATGGCGAAGACGAAGTCGGTGTGGGCCTCGGGCAGGAACCCCCACTTCGCCCGGCTGGCGCCGAGGCCGGTGCCGGACACGCCGCCGGAGGCCACGCCGATGAGCGACTGGATGGTCTGGTAGCCGGAGTCGCCGGCGTTGGCCCACGGATCGAGGAAGCCGGTGACGCGAGCCCGCCGGTAGTCGGCGGAGAGGGCGAAGGTGGTGCCGAGCACGACGGCGGTGGCGCCGAGCACCCCCAGGACGCGCATCGGCACGCCCGCCCACAGGAGCATGCCGCCGACGATGGCGCACAGGATCATGGTGGTGCCGAGGTTGGGCTGCTTCATCAGCAGCAGGGCGAACATGGCGAGCACGACCAGGGCGGGGCGCAGGACGACGCCGAGCTGGTGGACGCGGTGGCCGTTGCGGGCCACGAGCGCGGCGCAGAAGACGATGAGGGCGAACTTGGCCGGTTCGGCCGGCTGGAGCTGGAGGATGCCGAGGCCGATCCAGCGCTGGGCCCCGTTCACCGTCATGCCGATGCCGGGGATGAGCACCGCGACCAGCAGGGCGAGGGAGCCCAGCACCAGCACCGGCACCATCCGGGCCCACCGGTGGTAGTCGAGGCGGGCGCCGAGGAAGAGGGCGCCGGAGGCGACGACGAGCCACATGCACTGGCGGATGAAGACGGCGAAGGCCGAGCCGGCCTCCTCCACGGCCCACACCGAGGACGCCGACAGGATCATCACCGAACCGAGGAGGCTGAGCAGCGCGACCACGACCACCAGGGACAGGCCGAGCCGCTGCGAGGACGTCGCACCGGTCGTGGGCTGCTCGGCGGCGTCGGGCGCGGTGCGGCGCGCCGGGGGCACGAGCCGCAGGCGGGGGTGGCGGGTGCGGCGCAGGCCGATCGCGGTCATGGGTGCTCCTCGAGGGCGTGGACGGCGGCGGCGAAGTCGTCGCCGCGAGCGGCGTAGCTCGGGTACCAGTCGAACGACGCGCAGGCCGGCGAGAGCAGGACGGCGTCGCCGGGATGGGCGAGTCGGGCCGCGGTGGCGACGGCCTCGGGCATGGAGCGGGCGACCTCCACGGGACGGAGGCCGTCGAAGGCGGCGGCCACCTCGGGGGCGGCCTCGCCGATGGCCACGACGGCGCGGACGTGGTCGACGCCCTCGGCGAGGGTGGAGAGGTCGAGCCCCTTGTTGCGCCCGCCGGCGATGAGCACCACGGACTCGAAGCCCCGGACGGCGGCGAGCGTGGCGTGGGGCACGGTGGCCTTGGAGTCGTCGTAGAAGGTCGTGCCCCCGATCGTGGCGACCGGCCACACCCGGTGCGGGAGCGGGCCGAAGCCGACCAGGACCTCGCGGACCGCCTCGCGGGGGCAGCCTGCCGCCTCGGCCGTGGCGGCGGCGGCGAGCGCGTTGGAGACGTCGTGGTCGAGGGCCCGGGGCAGCTGCGCGGCACCCACGATGGCACCGCCCGGCCCGACGAGCTCGCCGTCGGCCAGGTGGTAGTCGGCCGAGGCGTCCGTCGTGGAGAAGGACACGTGGCGGGCGGGGGCGACGGCCAGGTGCCGGGCGACGACGGGGTCGTCGAGGTTCCCGACGGCGACGTCGGTGGCCGCCTGCGCCGACCAGATCCGGGCCTTGGCGGCCTCGTAGTCGGCGTGGGTGGCGTGGACGTCGAGGTGGTCGGGCGCCAGGTTGAGCCAGGTCGCCACCCGGGGCGCCCAGCCGCAGGTGCGGCCGAGCCGGAACGAGGAGGCCTCGACCACGAACCACGCGGGGGCGGGGTCGTCGATCGCCGCCACCAGCGGCAGGTCGTTGTTGCCGGCGTCGACGCTCGCGATGCCGGCGGCACCGAGCATGGCCGTGACCATGGTGGTCACGGTGGTCTTGCCGTTCGTGCCGGTGATGGCCACGATCGGGCGCTGGTCCCACACGGCAGCCAGGTCCAGCTCGGTGACCGCTGCGGTCCCCTGCGCCGCGCTGGACGCGAAGACCGGGTGCCGGTCGGGCAGGCCCGGGGACGGCACGACGAGGTCGGTCGCCGCCACGAGGGAGTCGAGCGTCGACGCGTCCGGCGCGACGACCAGGTCCACGCCGATCCGCTCCGCCGCGGCCCGGGTGGCGTCGGAGGGGGCGTCGTCGGTGACGGTCACCTGGTGGCCGCGGTCGCGCAGCGCGACGGCCACTGCCTGGTTGGTGAGCCCGAAACCCACCAGCAGCACGTGGGGCGGGACGGCGTCGAGGCGCCGGGGCGGACCACCGGTCATTCGAGGCCGCCCGTGCTGATGTAGTCGGCGTAGAACATGCCGAGGGCGAGGGCGGTGGCGAGGCCGGCCATGATCCAGAAGCGGATGATCACCGTGGTCTCGGGCCATCCGCCGAGCTCGAAGTGGTGGTGGATGGGGGCCATGCGGAAGAAGCGCTTGCCGGTGAGCCGGAAGCGCGTGACCTGCAGCATCACCGACACGGTCTCGAGCACGAACAGGAACCCGATCACCGGCAGCAGCAGCTGGGTGTTGGTCGTCAGGGCCAGGCAGGCGAGCGCAGCGCCGATGGACAGCGCGCCGGTGTCGCCCATGAAGATCCGGGCCGGGTTCGCGTTCCACCAGAGGAAGCCGGTGACGCCGCCGAGCATCGCCGCCGCGATGACGGCGATGTCGAGGGCGTGCTCGACCCGGTACACCTCGGGGTGTCGGAACGCCCAGAACCCGACGACCACGAAGCAGATGAAGGCGAAGATCGACGCGCCGGCGGCGAGGCCGTCGAGGCCGTCGGTGAGGTTGACGGCGTTGGTGGTGCCGGCGAGCAGGAGCATGGCCCAGACGGCCCAGGCCCAGTCCGGGAGGTCGAAGCCGGGCGAGTCGAACCGGGTGAAGGAGATGGTGGTGTGCACGTCGGTCAGCGTGAGCATCGCCACCACGAAGGCCACGGCGACCACCAGCAGGCCGAGCATCTTGGCCCGGCTCGACAGCCCGAGGTTCCGCTCCCGGGAGACCTTGATCCAGTCGTCGAGGGCACCGACGGCGCCGGCCCCCACGATGGTCGCCATGACGATGAGCCCGGTGCGGGTGAACACGAGGCCGGAGCGGACGTGGGCGGCCAGGTAGCCGGCGACGGCGGCGACGACGAAAGCGACCCCGCCCATGGTCGGCGTGCCGGCCTTGGTGACGTGGCCCTCGACGTCTTCGTGGATCGGCTGGCCGATCTGGTGCGAGGTGAGCCAGTCGATGAGGTAGCGGGTGCCCACCAGGGACACCATCAGCGAGACACCGGCGGCGGTCAGGAGCGAGATCACCGGCCCAGCACCTCGCGCACCGCGGCGGCGGCCACCACCCGGTCGTCGAACTCCACGACCCGGTCGGCGAAGGTCTGGGTCGTCTCGTGGCCCTTGCCGGCGATCACCACCACGTCATGGTCCCGCGCCTCGCGCGCTGCGTGGTGGATGGCGTCCGCACGGTCCAGGATGGTCCGGACGTCTCCGGCACCCTGGTCGCCCGGGATGCCCGCGACGATCTCGGCTGCGATGGCGGCGGGATCCTCGGATCGGGGGTTGTCGGTGGTCACGACCACCACGTCAGCAGACGCGGCGGCGATCCGGCCCATCTCGGGCCGCTTGGCGCGGTCCTTGTCCCCGCCGCAGCCGAAGACCACGAGCACCCGTCCGCCGTCGGCGTCGGCCCGCTCCCGGGCGGCGTCGAGCACCGTCTGGAGGGCGTCGGGCGTGTGGGCGTAGTCGACGGCGAGGGTGAACGCCTGTCCTGCCTCGACCCGTTCGAAGCGACCGGCGACGGTGGGGACCGACGCCAGCCCCCGGGCGACCGTCGCCGGGTCGACGCCCAGCCAGTCGGCGATCGCCGCCGCGCACAGGGCGTTGGCGACGTTGTGCCGTCCGGCCAGGGGGAGCTCGACCGGAACGCCGCGCAGGGTGAAGCGGGAGCCGGTCGCGGCCGGCTCCAGGCCGACGGCGTCGTCGAGGCGGTACGGGTGGACCTCGACCTCCGTCCCCTCGACGCGTGCGAGCAGCCGGGCGCCCCACTCGTCGTCGGCGCGGATGGCGGCCCGGCGCGTGCGGTCCGGTCGGAACAGGGACGCCTTGGCCTCGAAGTAGGACTCGATGTCGCCGTGCAGGTCGAGGTGGTCGTGGCCGAGCGTCGTGAAGCCGGTGGCGCGGAACCAGGTCCCGTCGACGCGACCCATCGCCAGCGCGTGGGAGGAGACCTCCATCGCCACGGCGTCCACGCCCTCGTCGCGCCAGGTCGCGAGCTGGGCCTGGAGCTCGGGCGCGTCGGGTGTCGTCGGCGGCCAGCCGGGCCGGGAGGTGAGCGTGCCCACGACCTCGCAGCGGCGCCCGGCGGCGTCGAGCACGGCGCGCAGGATGGCGACGGTCGTGGTCTTGCCGTTGGTCCCGGTGATGCCGACGACGTCGAGGTCCCGGCTCGGGTCCCCCCAGTAGCGGGCGGCCAGCGGCCCCATGGCCGCGCGCACCGAGGGCACGACGACCTGGGGGACGTCGACGGCGAGCGGGCGCTCGACGAGGAGCGCAGCCGCGCCGGCGTCGACGACGTCGGCGGCCAGGTCGTGGCCGTCGATCCGGCTGCCCGGCACGCAGCAGAACAGGACGCCGGCGAGGACCATGTCGGTGCGGTGGACGACGCCGGAGATCTCGACGTCGCCCCGCACCTCGTGGACGATGCCGGCGTCGGCGAGGCCCGTGGCCGCGCGCGACAGCAGCATCACGAACCTGCCGGCGGGATCCGGAAGCGGTTCAGGGCGAACTTCGCCAGGTCGGCGAAGACGGGGGCGGCGGCGGAGCCGCCGTAGATGGTGGCGGTCGGTTCGTCGATGGCGACGATGATGGACAGCTCCGGGTCCTCGGCGGGGACCATGCCGGTGAAGGCGGCCACGTAGTGGTAGTTCCCGGCGGCGTCCTGGTACGTGCCGGTGTCCTGGGGCTTGCGGGCGGTGCCGGTCTTGCCGCCGACCGAGTACCCGGGCACCTGGGCCCGCTGGCCGGTGCCGGTGGCGACGACCTCCACCAGCATGTCGCGCACCTGCGCCGCGGTCTCGGCCGACACGACCCGTCGGCCCTCGGCCCCCTGGACGGGCGTCCGGGTGCCGTCGGCGTCGACGGTGGCCGCGACCAGCCGGGGCGGGACGTGCACGCCGTCGTTGGCGAGGATGTTGTAGGCGTCGAGCATCTGCATCGCCGTGACCGCGATGCCCTGGCCGATCGGGATGGAGCCGATGGAGGTGCCCGACCAGGAGTCGGTGGGCAGGAGGAGGCCGGGCGACTCGTTCGGGAACCCGAGCGCCGACTTCGTGCCGAACCCGAACGCCCGGAGGTACTGGTCGATCCGCTCCTTGCCGAGGTCCTGGGCCAGCATGATCGTGCCCACGTTGGAGGACTGCGCCATGATCTGGGTGACGGACATGGGCGCGGTCGGGTGCTCGTGGTCGTCGGAGAAGCGGTGGTCCGACACCTGCAGGCTGTCGGGGACGACCAGCTCGGTGCCCGGGTCCACCAGCCCCTCCTCCAGCGCGGCGGCGACGGTGATCACCTTGTTGACCGAGCCGGGCTCGAACACGTCGATCACGGCCCGGTTCGCACCGGCGGTGATGATCTCGCCTTCGGTGTTCCGGGTGATGTTGGCCAGCGCCAGGATCTCGCCGGTCTCGGGCTGGCTGATGATGACGGTGCCGCCCTTGGCATCGAGCGCGTCGACCTGCTCGGACAGCACCCGCTCGGTCTCGTACTGCAGGCTGCGGTCGAGGGTCAGGACAACGTCGCTGCCGGCCCGGGGCGCGATCCGGGACTGGGCGGCCGCGGCGATGGTGCCGCCGTCGCGGGCTCGCTCGTAGGTGACCTCGCCCGGCGTGCCGGTGAGGATGTCGTCGTAGAGCAGCTCCATGCCGGTCGCGCCGGTCTGGTCGGGCGCGACCCGCCCGATGATGGCCCGGGCCAGCTGCTCCGACGGCGTGAACCGCGCCGGCTCCTCGAGCAAGTGGATCCCGTCGAGCTCGAGCTCCACCACCTGCGCCGCGATCTCGTCGGTGATGCGACGGGACAGGTAGGCGAAGCGGTTGTCACCGTCGAGCAGGTCGGCGAGGTCGGACACCTCCATGCCGAGCACGGGCGCCAGGCTCCGGGCGGTGGCGAGCGGGTCCTCGATCTGGCTGGGGTCGGCGAACACGGTGGGCCGCAGCACCGACAGCGCCAGGTCGTGGCCCTCGCGGTCGAGGATGCGGCCCCGGTCGGCCTCGAGCTGCACGGTGCGCAACCGCTGGGACTGGCCGACCTCGACGAAGCGATCGGGCTCGAGCACCTGCACGTGCACCAGCTTGCCGACCACGGCCAGCAGCAGCACCGCCAGGAGGACCTTGAGCGCGGTGCTGCGCCGCTCGGGCCGGGCCGGGGGTCGGCTCCGGGGCACCGTCGGCGGCCGACCGCCACCGCCGCCGTGGGCCGGGCGTGCATGTCGGGTGTCGACCTCGTGGATCGGGTGGACGGCGGTCGGGGCCGGCCACGCCGGCTCCGGCAGCGGGCGCGGCGCCGGGGCGCGGTGCCGAGCCGCCGGTGGGTGCGCCGAGACGGGCGCGCTCGGGCGCGGCGCGGTGAGCGACCGGTCGAGCGGGACGCCCCGTCGACCGGGGCGCGGGCGGGGCAGCCGGTGGACCGTGGCGGTGCGGGGACGGCGCGGGGCGCGGCCGGGGTGGCGCGGCTCCTCGGCGAAGGGATCGGTGTCGAAGTCCTCCCAACCCTCGCCCCAGTCGGGGTCGATCGGACCCCAGCTCACTCGTCCCGTCCTCCCTCGGACGGTTGGTCGGCGGCCAGCTCGGTCGAGCCGTCGAGGGCGGCATCCACCTCGGCCTTCTCGGCGGAGGCGGGCTCGTCGGCGGGCTCCTCGGCCTCGCCGGGCGCGGTCTCGCTCCCGTCTTCGGGCGCGGTCTCGGCTTCGGGCGCGACGGCGGGCTCGACCCGGACCGCTTCGGCGGCGGCGCCCTCGACGCCGACGGGGAGCAGGTAGCCGACCTCGGTGGGCAGGACCATCCCGAGGCGGTCACGGGCCGCGTCCAGCACCCGGTCGGGCGACTCGAGCTCGGCCACCCGCAGCTCGAGGCGGCGGATCGCCTCGTGCTCGGCGGCGACGTCGCTGCGCATGGCGTCGAGGCGGACCTGCCCGCCGATGAGCACGGCGTGCATGCCGGCCATGACGAGCAGCGCGGCGATGACCATGCCGACGCCGACGAGCGCGGGGACGGCCGGCGAGCGCTTCGGGCGCGGGCGCTCCACGGGACGGAGGTGCTGGCCGCGACGGTGCTCCGGGCGGCGGGCCGGCGCGGCGGGGCCGCGCTCGTGGGTGGTGCGCGACGGGCGCGCCGGGGCGATCGCCGTCACGAGGCCTCGCCGAGCTGCTCGGCCACGCGGAGGCGGGCGCTGCGGGCGCGGGGGTTGGCGGCGATCTCGTCCTCGCCGGCCGTGATCGCCTTGCGGGGCACCAGGCGCACGCTCGGCGCGCCGCCGCAGCGGCAGGTGCCGCTGCCGGGCGGGCACACGCAGTCGTCGGCGGCGGCGTCGCGGAAGCGGCGGGCCACGATGCGGTCCTCCCCCGAGTGGTAGGTGATGACGGCGAGGCGGCCACCGGGCACGAGCAGGTCGAGGGCGTCGCCGAGGACGGCCTCGAGCTGGGCGAGCTCGTCGTTGACCTCGATGCGCAGGGCCTGGAAGGTGCGGGTCGCGGGGTGACCCCCCGTGCGGCGGGCTGCGGCCGGGATCGCATCGCGCACGATGTCGGCCAGCTGGGCGGTGGTGGTGACCGGCCGGGCCTCGATGATGGCGCGGGCGATGCGGTCGGCGTGGCGCTCGTCGCCGAAGCGGCGCAGGATGCGCACGAGCTCGCCGTGGTCGGCCTCGTTCACCAGGTCCGAGGCCGAGGGGCCGGTGGTGGGGTCCATGCGCATGTCCAGCGGGCCGCTGTTGCGGTAGCTGAAGCCGCGGTCGCCGCGGTCGAGCTGGGGTGAGGACACGCCCAGGTCGAGGAGGATGCCGGAGACCCCCGTGGGGATCTCCTCGTCCGGGGTGTCGGGGGTGGTGCGGGTTCGGCGCAGGAGGCTCATGGCATCGGCGATCCGGTCGAAGCGGGTGTGCACCACGTGGGCCCGGTCCCCGAAGCGGGCGAGCCGCTCGGTGGCCACCTGCACGGCGAGCGGGTCCCGGTCCAGTCCCAGCACCGAGAGGTGGGGGTGGGCGTCGAGGATCGCCGTGGCGTGGCCGGCACCGCCGATCGTGCCGTCGACCACCCATCCCGGCGGGACCGGGGCGAAGGTGGCGACGACCTCGTCCCGCAGGACGGGGACGTGGCGGAAGGTCCGGGTGGAGTCGTCTGCGTCGCTCACCGGCAGCCCCTCGGCCGCCGAAGGCCCGCCGGGATGTCTGCCCCGGTCGGGCACGATGAAAGAGCGGGCGGAGAGTAGGGGCCTTCCATCT
>Ga0208490_100636_pt1 | contig 19293 bp, 16 predicted proteins | sample SubbioAug_CSWold_FD_184818 | JGI IMG/M metagenome (GOLD analysis project Ga0208490, IMG submission 184818) | Serpentinite rock and fluid subsurface biosphere microbial communities from McLaughlin Reserve, California, USA - CR11Aug_CSWold (SPAdes) | ecosystem: Environmental > Terrestrial > Deep...
GCGACCGGCCCCGCCAGCGTCGCGTCGCATGGCGTCACCCGGACCGCATGGTCGTTCGCACGCACGAGACGGAACACTTCTTGAGCGACGTCACTCCCACCTCCGAGTTGTTCGAGCGCGGCGCCTCCCGCGGGTACGTGCTGCTCTCGGAGCTGAACGACCTGTTCGACCCGTTGACGATGCCGGACAACTGGGTCGAGGACACCGCACAGCAGGCGCGCGACCTCAACATGCAGGTGCTCGACGACCTCGTCGAGGACGCCGACCGGCCCGAGGCGACGCCGCTGTCGGCCTCGTCGGACTCGGTGCGCCAGTACCTCAACGAGATCGGTCGCACCGACCTGCTCACGCCCGAGCAGGAGGTCGACCTCGCCAAGCGTTATCAGGCCGGGCTCGCGGCCGCGGCGCTGATCGGGTCGGGCCAGAAGCTCACGCCGCGCCGTAAGGCCCAGCTGCGCATGGTGACCCGCGGTGGCGAGCGCGCCAAGGACCACATGATCCGCGCCAACCTGCGCCTGGTCGTGTCGGTGGCCCGCAAGTTCCGTGGTCGCGGGGTCGACCTGCTCTCGCTGATCCAGGAGGGCAACCTCGGCCTGATCCGTGGTGTCGAGAAGTTCGACCACACCAAGGGCTACAAGTTCTCGACGTATGCGACCTGGTGGATCCGTCAGGCGCTGCAACGCGGGCTGGCCAACACCGGCCGCACGGTCCGGTTGCCGGTCCACGTCCACGAGCTGATGGGCAAGGTCCGCTACGCCGAGTTCGCCCTGTTGCAGCAGCTGGGCCGCGAACCCACCGAGCACGAGATCGCCGCCGAGCTCGGCCTCCCCGTCGAGCGGCTGCGCGAGGTCAAGCTCGCCGCCCAGGACGTCGCCAGCCTCGACAAGCCGATCGGCGAGGACGGCGACGCCACCATGGGGGAGCTCGTCGCCGACGAGGACGCGATCGACCCCGAGTCCTCGGCGACCGCCGTGCTCGCCAAGCGCGAGGTCGAGCGTGCCCTGTCCGCGCTCACCGATCGTGAGCGGACGGTGCTGATGCTGCGGTACGGCCTGATGGACGGCGAGGAACACACCCTCGAGGACATCGGTGCCCAGTTCGGGCTCACGCGCGAACGTATACGGCAGATCGAGAAGAAGACGCTGACCAAGCTGCGCCACCCGTCGCGTGGTTTCCAGCTACGTGGCCTGCTCGACAGCGTAGATGCGCCGAGCTAGGCGTTGCCCCGGTCAACCACGCCGTCACTGACCCTCCGCCTCGGGCGGCGTCCCCTCGCGGGCGTGGTGGCGTTGTTGTTCGGCATGACAGCCTGTTCGTCGCCGCCGACCGATGCCGGTCCGCCGGCGGCCGATTCGGTCTCGCCCGAGCCGACGCCCGCGCCGTCCCGGCCGACGGTCGACGAGGAGGCGACCGCGGCCCCCCAACCAGCACCCGCACCGGAGCCCGATCCGGAACCGGAACCGCCACCGGTCCCGGCCGGGCGCGACGAGGTGATCCAGCGCGTCGGTGAGTTGCTCGCGGCCGCCCAGCGTGAACTCGCCCAGGCCGAGCTCACGGTCCTGGTCACCGACGAGTACGGACGCGAACTGGGCGCCGTGGCGGCCGATGCACCGGTCATGCCGGCCAGCACGCTCAAGATCGTCACCGCAGCCGCGACGCTGCTCGCGCTCGGCCCCGAGGCGCGGCTGGTCACGCGCGTCGACGCAACCGCTCCGATCGATGCCGCCGGCGTCATCGACGGCAGGCTCGTGCTGGTGGGATCGGGGGACCCGACGTTGGCGACGCCGGAATACGGCCGCTGGATCTATCCGTCCCGGCCGCGGACGCCGCTCGAGGCGCTGGCCGACCAGCTCGTCGACGCGGGGCTGCGCCGCGTCACCGGTGGCATCCTCGCGGTGGCGCCGGGGTTCGCGGGACCGACCGAGGCGACCGGCTGGCTGCCGCGCTACTTCTCCAACTTCGACGCCCGCTACATCACGGGCCTGACGGTGGACGCCGGACTGGCGACCTCGATCCGGTGGCCCGAACTGGAGCGGGAGCGCGAGGAGTCCGGGGCCGTGACGGAACCTGAGCCGGAATCCGACGGGGGCGACGGCGATGCCGACACCGCCGAGGCGCCCGGCCCGATCTCGATCCCGCTGACCGGCACCCGCGAGGAGATCGAGCAACGCCTTGCCGGACTCGACGCGCCCCTGGCCCGGGTCGAGGTGGTCGCCGACCCCAGGGCCCAGGCAGCAGCCGAGCTGGCCCGGCTCCTCGACGAACGTGGCGTCGAGGTCGAGGGCGGGATCCAGGCCGTCTCCGGCGCGGCCGCGGCCGGCGTGTCGGGCCTGGCGCAGGTCCAGAGCCCGCCGTTGGCCGACATCCTGCGGTTCGCGGTCCAGCGCAGCGACAACCACCTCACCGACCAGCTCCTCCACGTGCTCGCACGGCACGCGACCGGTGCCGCGAGCTGGGGGCGGGGCGAACGCGCCGTGCTCGACCTCGTGGCCGGTCTCGGCATCGACACCGATGGTCTCCGTCTGGCCGACGGTTCGGGACTCTCCCGGGACGATCGGGTCACGGCGCGGCTGCTGGTCGAGCTCGACCGCGTCATGTGGAGCGGTCCGCACGCGCAGACCTGGGCCTCGCTACAGGCAGTGGCCGGCGAGAGCGGGACGCTACGTACCCGGCTTCGCGGCACGCCCGCGGCGGGTCGCTTCTTCGGCAAGACGGGGACGCTCAACGACGTGACGGGCCTGACCGGCGCGATGGTCGGGGACGACGGCACCCGCTACCACCTCGCGGTCGTCGGCAACGACGCCGAGGCCGCGGACCGCTGGGTCGTGCGGGCGCTGATGGACGAACTGGCCCTGGTACTCGCCGCCGACGTGCAGGGATGCACCATTGCGGCGGCGCCGTCGCCGCCGGCTGACGCGGGGGAAGGTGACGGCGACGGCGACAACGGCACGCCCACGCCCAGCGAGCCTGCCTCCGGTCCGCTCGGCCGCCCGCCGACCGTTGTGGTCTGCTGAGCCGTCCATGCCGCGCGCTGCGCAGATCGACGCCCGACCGTGCGCATTCCCCGCGCCCACCGATGTCCTGACGGACCGCGCGACCGTTTACGGTGCCCGCCGCGGTGGGTCATCCGACGAAACGGGAGCAAGCGTGCCAACGCAGCATCAGGTGGACCTGACGATCATCGGCGCCGGCCCGGCCGGCCTGTTCGCGGCCTACTACGCCGGGTTCCGCGGCCTGTCGACCGCGGTCGTCGACTCGCTGCCCGAACCGGGCGGCCAGGTCGCGGCCCTGTACCCGGAGAAGGCGATCTACGACGTCGCGGGGTTCCCCGTGATCAAGGGACAGGATCTCATCGAGCGCTGCGTCGAGCAGGCCGCCGCCTACGACCCGAACTACGTGCTCGGGCACCGCGCCGAGACGATGACCAAGCACGACGACGGCAATTTCACGATCGTCACGCACAAGGGCGACGAGATCACGACCAGGGCGGTGCTGGTCACCGGCGGTATCGGCACCTTTACGCCACGCCCGCTGCCCGACGCCGAGGAGTTCGAGGGACGCGGCCTGGTGTACTTCGTGCGCGAGCTCGAGACGATGCGGGACAAGGACGTGCTGATCGTCGGCGGCGGCGACAGCGCCGTCGACTGGGCGCTCAACCTCGAGGGCATCGCCCGCTCGATCACCCTCATCCACCGCCGTGACCGCTTCCGTGCCCACGAGGACTCGGTGAACAAGCTCTACGCCTCGTCGGTGCGGGTGATGACGTTCACCGAGGTCGCCCAGATCCGGGGTGCGGATCGTGTCGAGCAGGTCACGGTGTTCGACAACAAGACCGACGAACGTGAGGCCCTCGAGATCCAGGCGGTCGTCGCCGCGCTCGGGTTCACCTCCGACCTCGGGCCGCTGAAGTCGTGGGACATCGAGATCGACGGCCGACACATCCTCGTCGACACGCGGATGCAGACCTCGATCGAGGGGGTGTTCGCCGCCGGCGACATCACCGAGTACGAGGGCAAGGTGCGCCTGATCGCCGTCGGGTTCGGTGAGGCAGCGACCGCGGTCAACAACGCGGCGGTCTACATCGACCCGACCGCTCGCGTGTTTCCGGGCCACAGCTCCGGCTGATACGACACCGCAGCGGCAGTCCGGTGCTGCGTCAGCCGCGTCCGACCGTGCCATCGACGTCACGGCGGGCCGGTCGGCCGAACAGATAGCCCTGCACCAGTTCACAGCCGGCCGTCGCCAGGGCCCTGAGCTGCCGGTCCGTCTCGACGCCCTCGGCGACCACCTCGATACCGAGCGACCGCGCCAGTGCCAGCACGCCCTCCACCAGCGCGCCGGCGTCGGCGTCGTCCGACAACGCGGTCAGGAAGGTGCGGTCCAGCTTGATCTGGTCGATGGGCAGGCGCTGCAGCCAGCTCAGCGTCGAGTAGCCGGTGCCGAAGTCGTCCAGGGCGATCCGCACGCCGAGTCGTCGCAGCTCGGTCAACTGCTCGACCACGCCGGGCAGGTCGACCAGCGCACGACTCTCGATCACCTCGATGGTCAGCCGCGCGGGATCGAGGTCGACGCCGTTGAGTGCTGCCCGGACCGCCGGGACCAGCCGCGGGTCGATCAGGGTCTGGGCCGCGAGGTTGACCGCGACGTGCAGCGGGTCGCCCGTTCCGCCCCAGGTCGCCGCCGCCGCCGTTGCGGCCCGGATCGCCCACAGATCGAGTGCGACGATGTCGCCGCTCTCCTCCGCGAGCGGCAGGAACGCCGCGGGCGTGAGCAGGCCGAGGTGGGGGTGACGCCAACGGGCCAGGGCCTCGTAGCCCAGCACCTCGACGTGGTGGGCGCCGTCCGGCGCGCCGCCGACCTTGACGATTGGCTGGTAGTGCAGTTCGAATGCGTCCTGCTCGAGGCCGGTTCTCACCTCGGCGGCCGACGACCGGCTGCCGCCGGCGGCGCGGGGCACCCCGTCGGCGAGCACGACCTGGTTGCGGCCGCGCTGTTTCGCGACGTACATCGCCGTGTCGGCTCGTCCCAGCAATCGATCGGCGTCGTCGTCCTGACCCTGGACCGCGACCCCGACGCTCGTGCTGACACGCAACTCGCGCCCGTCGACGCGGAACGGGGCGGAGAACTGGTCCGTGATCCGGTCCGCGATCTCGCCGGCAACCGACCCGATGGAGCGGCCTCGAAGCACGAGGGCGAACTCGTCACCACTCAGGCGGGCCACGAGGTCGCCCGGGCGGAGCACGGCGCGCAACCGGGCCGCGACCTGCCGGAGCAGTTCGTCGCCCGCACCATGACCGTGGTGGTCGTTGATCTGTTTGAAACCGTCGAGGTCGCAGAAGAGCACGGCGATCTGGTCGTCGCCGCCCGCGGAGATCCGCCGGTCCAGGGTCTGCATGAACAGCAACCGGTTCGGCAGACCGGTCAGTCCGTCGTGGTGGGCCTGATGGCGGACCTTGTCGAGCAGCCGCGCGTTCTGCATGGCCGACGCGGCCTGGTCGGCGATCCCTCGGAGGCGCTCGATCGCCTCCTCGTCGGGCCAGGTGGCTGGCGGGGCCAGCCCGTGGTTGGCGGTGAGCACGCCCAACAGGCCGTCACCGGCGATCAGCGGCATCGCCACGACACGGTCGGCCTTGACCACGTGGAGCAGCGCCTTCAGCGCCGCGCTGGCGTCGTGGATCCTGAGCACCGTCGGTTCGCGTCGGGTCAGCATGCGGGCGAGTTCGGCTGTCTCGTCGGGCCGCAGACTGGTCGAGAACAGTGCGCTGCGCTCGGGCGCCGTCAGCCCCTGCGCGGCGAGGGTGCTGAGCAGGCCACTCCCTGCGTCCCAGGCCAACATCGCGGTGCGTGGTGCGCCGACGATCGTCGGGACCGCCGCGACGACCACGTCGGCGACGTCCTGTTCCGTCTCGGTGGTCGAGAGCCGATGGGCGAGGGCGAGCAGGTCGCGCGCCCGCGCCTCGCCCCGCCGGGAGGCCTCCAGGCTCAACAACAGCTCGAGGGCCGCTGCCGCATGCGCCGCGTAGGCGGCCAGCAACGAGGCCTCGTCCTGCAGGCCGTGCTGCCGAGGGCCGTAGATCGCGGCCAGGCGCCCGTAGGTGCGGCGGGCCGTCGCGACGTCGACGACCACCGCGTGATCGCCGAGATCCTCACCGTCGAGCAGGCGCCGGGCGGTCTCCACGGCGTCCGCGGGCTCGAGGCCGGCACTGTGCACGAGCGGCTCGTCGCTGCCGGGCTGGCGGACGGCGAGCAGATAGGCCGGGGCGACGACGGCGGATGCCGCCCGTTCGGTGATCCGGGCGAGGGCGACGTCGAGTTCGTCGGTCCCCACCAGGTCGGAGGCCGCCGACTGCAACTCCTCGAGTTGGGCACGCAGGGCGCGTACCTCGGGGTCGTCGACGGGGCGGCGCCGGCGCCTGAGCCGTTGCCGGGACTGCCAACTGACCTCGTAGATGCACGCCTCGTGACCGTCCGACTCGCAGGCCGGGTGATCGACGCGCGCCGGCGGAAGCGAGAACAACTCGGGCACCGTCGCGATCAGCCCGCGCGCATACGCGCAGTCGAGTCGGGAGTGTCGGTAGCCCTCGTGCAGTTCGAAGCGCAGCGTCGCGTCGCGACGGCCGAGGTGGAGCAACTCCATGGTCGACGTGGTCGAGAACTTGGTGACCGCCGAGGGCAGTTGACGGTAGACCTGTCGGGGCGAACCGAGTGCGCGAAGCAGCAGCACGATCGCCGGTGCGAGGTTGTTGCGCAGCGCCGCAGCCCCGATCTTGTGGGCGGTGTCGGGATCGTCGAGGACGCCCGTGGCGGCCTCGAACAGGCGGATCCGGGTGTCGTAGGAGAACCATCGGGCGCGGTCGGCCAGTTCGGTGGCGGCAAACGGCACACCAGCGCTCGCCAGCAGGCTCGCGACGGCGTCGTCGCCGCCCTGCTGGCGCACGTAGGCGACGATGAGCCCGGTGGTCGTGGCCGCCGTCTCGCGCGCTTCAGAGACCTGCGGCACCGTGGCGCCGTCGGTCGGGGGTGATGGGGCCATGCCGGTCCGGTTCGTGTGCGATCCGGGGTCCCTGTCGGCCCCGTCCGCTCCGGCTTGAGCGTCCCACGCGTCACAGGTGTTCGATGGCGACCACCCGCTGGCGCGCCCCGAAGGCAGGTGCCCGCAGCCCGAGCGCGAGCAGCAGCCGCACGACCCGGCCGCGGTGACCGGTGAACGGGGCGAGCAGTTCGAGCATGCGGCCGTCGGTGCCGCGGGCCTCGCCGGCCAGGGCCCACGCGACCTGGTTCTTGACGTGGAAGTCGCCCACCTCGACCTGGTCGGCGTCGCCTGCCGCGATCCGCAGCACGAGCGCTGCCGTCCATGGGCCGAGGCCGCGCACCGCGCAGATGGCGGTGGTCGCCTCGGTGCCGCTCAGCCCGATCGCGGACTGGATCCGGGCGGCATGGCGGCTGGCGGCCACGATGGCCTCGGCTCGGGCACGTTCGACGCCGAACCGGTGGAAGGTCCAGTAGGGCAGGTCCGCGAGGACCTCGGGCGCGGGCTGCAGTCGTAGTTCGTACGGGCCCGGGGCCGGGTCGCCGTGGGACCGGACGAGCCGTGTCCAGGACCTCGCGGCTTCGACCGAGGTGACCCGCTGGGCCAGGATCGTGGGCACGAGTGCATCCCAGGCGACCCCGCTGCGGCCGATGCGCAACCCGGGCCGCCGGTGCGCGGCGCGGGCGACCACCGGGTGGCGGTCCGGTTCGAAGCCGGCGCGGTCGTCGTGCGTGCCGAGCAGTGCCGGCGCCTGCTCGAGCAGCCAGTCGGCTCCGGGCCCCCACGCACGTGCGGTGCCGGTGGTTGCGTCGGTTCGCACGACCTCGACCGTGCCGGGGCCGCACGGGGTCAGCGAGCAGCGGACCACGCCGTCACGCCGCAGTCGGATGGTCGGGTCCTGCGCCGAGTGGACCAGCGGCCGCAGGGTGGCCAGCAGGTCGAGGTCGCCGGGTACCGGGAAACTGCGCACCCCCGGACGGTATCGGCCGGTGGGATCAGCTGGCGGGGCAACGAGCCGGAGGCGAGACGATCGGGGTGGTGGGTGGGATCAGATCGTCGGGTCGTCGACGTAGCGCAGGTAGGGGCGCTTCGCCTCGAAGTTCGTGAAGCGTCGTCGTGCGTCCTCGTCCGACACGGCCGGGGTCACGATGACCCGGTCGCCCCTGGTCCAGTTCGCCGGTGTCGCCAGGCCCTGCTCGGAGGTGAGCTGCAGGGAGTCGATGACCCGGATCAGTTCGTCGAAGTTGCGGCCCGTGGCGGCGGGGTAGGTCAGGGTCAGCTTGACCTTGTTGTCGGGGCCGACGACGAACACCGAACGCACCGTGGCGGTGTCGTCGGCGTGGGGGTGGACCATGTCGTACAGGTCGGCGACCTTGCGTTCGGGGTCGGCGATCAGGGGGAAGTTCAGCGCCGCACCCTGGGTCGCCTCGATGTCCTTGTCCCAGCCCGCGTGGTCCTCGAGGGGGCTGACGGACAGACCGATGACCTTGACGCCGCGCTTGTCGAACTCGGGCTTGAGGTGCGCGACGGTGCCGAGTTCGGTCGTGCAGACCGGGGTGTAGTCCTTGGGGTGGCTGAACAGCACTGCCCAGCTGTCACCCTTCCAGTCGTGGAAGTTGAGTTCACCCTCGGTCGTCGGAGCGGTGAAGTCGGGGGCCTCGTCGCCGAGTCGGATGCCCACGGACGGTCCTTTGGTCACGATGCGGGAGGTCGGAGGCCACGACCGTACGGAGCCCCCAGCCACCCCCGCGCAGCCTCGTCGTGCCAACCGTGCAAACCCCGACAACCGAGGTCGGCTACGGGCCCGGCTGGCCACGGCCGCACTTCCCGGCGGTGACCAGTTCTGCTTCTCCAGCGGGTCGGGATCCGGGCCAACGGCAGCAGGAACCGCCGGAGATCAGAACAGGCTGGCCTGTTCGCCCGATGCGGGGGAGACGATCACGGCGGTGGGGCCGACACCGGCGCCGACGCCGACGCTGATCAGTTCGTCGGGTTCGGTGGGCATCGGTGGCATGGGCGGCGGTGTGGGCGCGGTGACGGCCCGGACGAACCGGCGAGCCGGGGCGTAGATGCCGAGGCCGTCGAGGGTCGCCTCGACGCGGGTGTGGTCGACGCCGGCCGCGACTGCGGCCTCGACGTCGACGGGCAGGTCGGGGATCGGCCGCATCAGTTCGAGGTTGCGCTCGACCCGTGCCCGGCTGCCACGCAGGGCCGCCTCGACCTTGGGGGCGAGGTTGTGCAGTTCGGCGTACATCCCGGCGATGCTGCCGTAGTCGCGCAGGAGGCGGGCGGCCATCTTCGGGCCGATCCCGGTGGCGCCGAGCAGCCCGTCCGAGGGATCGCCTCGCAGCGCGGCGAGGTCGGTGTACTGCCACGGGGCGACGCCGTACTCGGCGCGGACGGCGTCCTCGTCGTAGACCTTGAGGTCGGCGAAGGTGGCGCGGGGACGCAGCAGCCGGGTGGTCGGGCCGACGAGGGTGGTCAGGTCGCGGTCGGAACTCAGGACGTCGCACGACCAGTCGCGTGCGACACAGGCCGTCACGGTGGCCGCGAGCAGGTCGTCGGCTTCGGCGCCCTCGATCTCGACGACGGTGAAGCCGCAGTCGGCGAGGTGGCCGCGCAGTGCCTGCAGGTGGCCGGGCAGGTCGGGATGGGTCGCCGGGCGATTTGCCTTGTACTCGGGCCAGTCGAGCTTGCGCTGGTTGGTGGTGTGGTCGAACCCGACGACGACCGCGTCGTAGGGTCCCTCGACCCAGGCGGAGGCCAGCATGCCGACGACGGCACCGGTCACGAACGGGGTGGTCCAGCCCTGCAGTTCGGCTTCCTGGCGGGCGCTGTGGAAGCCGCGGTGCCCGAGCGAGTTGCCGTCGACGGCCAGGACGCAGGGCTGGTCGGGGCGAGCGGGCACGATGCGTCCTACGGGCTGGGTGGGCGGTCGGGGACAGCCTGGGCGGTCGGGACCGACCGTAGCGAACCAGTAGCCTCGGACCGTCCAACGTGGTCGAGGCGAACGGGATGACGGGTGCAGGGTCGCGTCCAGCGCGCACTGATCACCGGCGCATCGTCGGGGATCGGTGAAGCGTTCGCCCACCACCTCGCCGACCGCGGGGTCGAGTTGGTCCTGGTCGCACGTCGCGAGGACCGTCTCCGGGCGCTGGCCGGGACGCTGCAGGTGGCGACCGAGGTCGTTCCGGCGGACCTGACCGACGATGCCGACCTCGGCCGGGTCGAAGCCCGGCTCGCGGCCGCCCACGCCCCGATCGACCTGCTGGTCAACAACGCGGGCTACGGCGCCTACGGAGCGTTCGCGGACCTCGGGGCCAATCGCCAGGTCGGCATGGTCGAACTCAACACGATCGCGCTGCTGCGCTGCGCACGCGCGGTCCTGCCCGGACTGGTGGCGCGCGGCACCGGCGGGATCATCAACGTCGGCTCGGTCGCAGGCGCGCAACCCGACCCGTTCGCCGCCACCTACGGCGCCACGAAGGCGTTCGTGAGCAGCTTCAGCCAGGCGGTGCACGAGGAGGTGCGCGCCGAGGGTGTGACCGTGATGCTGCTCGCGCCGGGCCTGACCACCACCGAGTTCGCCGAGGTGTCCGACCTGCACGCCCCCTCGGGGGCGGCGAGGGTCGCGATGTCGGCCGACGAGGTGGTCGCAGCCGCCCTGCGCGACTTCGCCCGTGGCCGAGCCGTCAGCGTGCCCGGGTCGGGCAACCGCCTGGTCGTCGCGGCAGCCGGCGTGAGCCCCGACGGGATCACCCGCCGCGTGTCGGGCTGGATGCATCGCCGGATGTCGGCGTGAGCGCAGCGACCGTCGACGACCCGGTGCACCTGCGGTTCCTGCTGGTGCGTGGCCTGCCGCTGCTCGTGGCGGCCGTGCGCGATGCCGGCCGCGGCGCCCAGCTGCTCACCGCGCTGGACGAGCGCGATCTGCCCACGATCGCGGGCTTCCTCGGCGTCGACCTGCCCAGGGGCGCGAAGGTCGGGTTCACGGTCGATGCCGAGCAGTTGCGCCTGGTCGACGAGCAGGATGCGACGCTGTTCCGGGCGCCCCGCTCGGCCATCGACGCGGACTGGTTCGCGGCGGCGCGTCGGATCCGCGGCACGATGCTGGTCGTGCTGCGCGACGACGACCTCTCGGCCGACGAGGAACCGGCGGCGCTGGCCGCCAGGATCGACGCCGTTGCCCGTGAGGGCCGGGCAAACGGTGCCGTCGTCGGCGTGGTCGAGGAGCGGCCGAACCTGCCGCTGCTGTTCTAGAGGTCCCGACGCCCGGACCCGCCCGGTCGATTCCGACTGGCGACGTCGGTTGACGCCGGCTCGGGTTCGGGCTCAGGGCCGGTAGCGGAACCTCAGCGTCGTCGCCTCGCCCTCGGCGACCGTGACGTCGAACGCCACGTCCTGACCGCTGTCGGGGTCGTGGAACCAGGCCTCGAGGCCGTCGGTGTCCAGCGATGCGGCCGTGCCCGGATCGCCGGCCTGCAGCAGCACCTCGATCTGCGTGTCGGGGCCGATGGTCAGCACCTCGGCATCGACCTCGTCGTTGTCGATGCGGTAGCCGTTCGGTTCGCCGTCGTCGCTGACCCAGGTGGCCGGATCGAAGGCGATCGTGCCGGCGGCTGCGTCCACGGCGGTGACGAAGCCGAAGTACTCGCCGTCGTCGAGGGCGGCGACCTCCTGCTCGCTGCCGTCGGCAGTGGGGGTCGCGGGCGTCCCGGCCGTGCAGGCGGTCAGCAGGGCGAGGCCGGTCACGAACGGGATGATTCGCCGAGGATGCATGGAGGAGGCCTGTCGGGATGCGGGGTGCCCCGTGCGGGACGCGACAGGTGGGACGCGCGCCGATGCCGTTTGGTTGCCCGCAGCTTCGGGTCCGTCAGGTCTCGGTGATCGTCGCTTCAGCCGCCTCGCGGGCACCACGCCTGCGGGCGGTCGCGACCGCGACACCGACGAGCACGAGTGGGGCGCCGACCGCGAAGGCGCCGGCGGGCAACTCGTCGAGCACCAGCCACGCGAGTAGTCCGGCGCCCACGGGCTCGGACAGGACCACGATCGACACCACCGTGGCGGGGACGCTCGACAGCAGGGTGTTGAAGACCGTGTGGCCGAGCAGTTGCGGCCCGACCACGATGCCGAGCAGGGCGAGCCAGGTCGTGGCCGAGTACCCGACCAGCGGTACCCCGAGGCCGAGGCACACCAGCAGCAGCGCAGCCGCGGCCCAGGCGTAGACCGCGCACGAGTACACCGTCGCGGGGACGTCGCGGCGCGCCACGCGTCCGACCAGCAGGTAGCCCGTGATCGCGACCGCCCCACCGAACGCCATGGCGTCGCCGAGCAGCGCCTGCGGTCCGAGGTCGATCGCGGCCGCGTCGCCGACACCGATCACCACGGCGCCGACCATGGTCAGCCCCATGCCGAACAGCGTCCGCCGGGTCGTCCGCTCCTTGAGCACCCACCAGCCGCCGAGCGCGACGAACACCGGCGACATGGTCACCAGCGTCACGGCACTCGCGACGGTGGTCAGTGCCAGCGCCCCCTGGAACAGCGCGAAGTGCAGTGCCAGCGACAGGCCGGAGCCGAGCAACTGACGTCGCCGGACCGCCGTCAACGGGCGGGCATGGCGCTGCGCCCGGACGGCCATCGGGGACAGGGCGAGTGCGCCCAGCGCGGTGCGCCAGAACGCGACCGCCAGGGCCGGGGCCGCGCCGGCCGAGGCGGACACCACGCCCGCGTCCTCGCCCATGGCGATGCGGGCCAGGATCGCCGACGTCGACACCGCGACGGCACCGATCAGCAGGCCGAGCAGGACGGCGGGGCGGGGGAGCGGGCGCACGCGCGGAGCCTACTGGCGCTACACATGGGCCCATGGACGCCATGGACCTGCTGCGCACACTGCTCGAACCTGCACGACTCGAGGTGGTCGGGACGATCGCCCGTCGACCGGCCAGTGCGGACGAGGTCGCCTCCCGCACCGGTGTCGACCGCCGCGACGTGCTCCGGACGCTGGCGCCGCTGGTCCACGCCGGTCTCGTGGTCAGGGACGACGACCGCTACGTGGTCGACGGCCCCACCTGGCGCGAGGTCGCCCAGCAGTTGCCGCAGGCGGCGCCGGCCCATCCCCGGATCGCGTTCGGGATGACCGAGCAGGAGGCGGAGGTGCTCGGCAGGTTCTTCACCGGCGAGCGGCTCACCGAGATCCCGTCATCGCGCAGCAAGCGCCTGGTCGTCCTCGAACGGCTGGCGCTCGAGTTCGAGCCGGGACGTCGCTATGCGGAGCCGGAGGTCAACGACCTGCTCGGCCGGTTCAACGACGACTATGCAAGTCTGCGCCGCTACCTGGTCGACGAGGGCCTGCTGGATCGCGAGGCCGGCGTCTACTGGCGCTCCGGCGGCCGCGTCTTCGTCTGACGCGGGACGCCTCAGGCGCCGGTGAGGGTGCGGTATCGGCCCAGTACCCGGACCACGTAGAGCTGGGTCTCGACGATCGCGGGGATGCCGCCGACCGCCCTCACCCGCCCGGGACCCGCGTTGTAGGCCGCCAGCGCGAGATCGACCCGTCCGAACGCGTCGAGCTGGGCGGCCAGGAACCGTGCGCCCCCGTCGAGGTTCTGGTGTTGGTCGTAGGGGTTGACGCCGAGACCCGCCGCCGTGCCGGGCATCAGCTGCGCCAGCCCGATGGCTCCTGCATGCGAGACCGCGCCGGGTCGGAACCCCGACTCGGTCCACACCAGCGCCGCGAGCAGGCGCGCGTCGATGCCGTGCCGGGCCGCGGCAGCCTCGATCGCGGCGGCGTAACCCTGCCCGGCGGCGGGTAGCGCGGCTGCCCAACCGGGCGCAGGGCCGTCGGCGGACAGGCCGGTGCGCACCGGCACGCGCAGTACCAGCCTGGCACCGTCGAGCGCGGCGAGCGAGGCCTGGACCTCCTGCACGATCGCCTCGCGGGCATCGGCGTCTGCCTCGAGTGCCGTCAGGATCCCCGCCCGCTCGGACCGTTCGCGCTCGACGTCTGCGAGCAGGAGCGACTTGCGTTCGACGATCGCCTCGAGATCGCGTCGGCGCTGCTCGGCCGCATCGGTCGCTGCCGCGGCCGCGACCACCGCCGCGTCGGCACGTGCGTGCGCGACCTCCTCCTCGGCCGCGCGTCGCGCTGCCTCGGCGGCTCTGGCCTGGTCGTCGCGCGAGAGGCGGTCCACGAGACGGATCGTGAGCGCCGCCTCGTGGAGGTCGCCCGCGCCACCGAGGCCGCTGAAGACCAGGCCCGAGGGGGAGCGGCTGCCGTACTTGAAGGCACCGACCGCGCGGTCGGCGACCTGACGACGCGAGGCCTGCAGCCGCTGGCGGGCGTCCGCCAGCTCGGACTGCGCCGCCCTCAGGTCGGCGTCCACACGGTCCTGCGTCGCCTGCGCGGCAGTGAGGCCCGCGGCCGCGGTGTCGAGATCGACGGCCAGCCCGGTCAGCTCGGCGGTCGCTTCCCGGGCCCGGTCCTCGGCCTCATCCAGCCGGTGGGCGGCGGCGAGCACGGCCTGGTTGGCGATGCTGAGGCCACGCTCGGCCTCGAACAACCGGCTCGGCGCCGTGCTGATGGCAACGCCGGCCGGCTCGGTCGCGTCGGTGGCCAGTGCGACGCCGGGCAGCAGCAGGCCGAGCATCAGCGAACCGGCGAGGGTCGCGGCAGACATCGGGCGCGGTCGCCGCATGGGACGTCTCGCTGGCCGGGGTGGAGGCGCGGACCGGTGCGCCGATCGACGGGATCGTCGAGCCGGTCAGCGTACGACCCGCTGCCCCGCCCCGTCCCGTTATTCGCCGGCGAATCCGCGCAATCGGTGGGCGTGGGACGGATGGCGCAGCTTGGCCAGCGTCTTCTTCTCGATCTGGCGGATGCGTTCGCGCGTGACCCCGTACAGCGCGCCGATCTCCTCGAGCGTGCGCGGTTCCTCGCCGAGCAGGCCGTAGCGCATCTCGAGCACCCCGCGTTCGCGTTCGTGCAGCCCTTCGAGTGCGAGCACGACCTCGCGGCGGGCCATGCCGTCGGTGGCGATGCGTTCGGGGTCCTCGGCGTCCTCGTCGGCCACCAGGTCGCCCAGCGTCGCATCGCTGTCCTCGCCGATCGAGCGGTCCAGCGAGGTGATCTCGCGGCCGGCGAGGCGAAGCTCACGGAGCCGCTCGATGGTGAGCCCGAGGTCGTCGGCCACCTCGGCGTCGGTGGCTTCGCGTCCGAGGACCTGCAGCAGTTCGAACTCGGTGCGGCGGACCTTGGCGACCAGTTCGTGGACGTGGACCGGCAACCGGACGGCGCGGGCCTTGTTGGCCGTCCCGCGCGTCAGGGCCTGGCGGATCCACCAGGTCGCGTACGTGGAGAACTTGTAGCCCTTGGTGTGGTCGAACTTCTCCACGCCCCGCATCAGACCGAGGTTGCCCTCCTGGACCAACTCCAGCAGGGACAGTCCACGTCCGAGGTAGCGCCGGGCCACGGAGACGACCAGCCGCAGATTGGCGGTGACCAGCCGTTCCTGCGCACGGGCGCCGTCGACGGTCAGCCGGCGCAGTTGCGCTCGCATGGCAGTCGACATGCCCGGGTCGGCGGCCAGTGCCTGCTTGGCGGCAACGCCCGCGTGGTAGCGCTTGGCGAGGTCGACCTCCTCCTCGGCCGTGAGCAGCGCGACCCGCCCGATCGCGTTGAGATACTGGCGCACCCCGTCGGTGGTCGAGGTGAGCAACGACGACGGCGGTGGCGGGACGTCGTCGGTGAGGTCGTCGACGACCTCGAGGCCGGCGTCGCGAGCGATCGTGGCGATCTCGTCCGGCCAGGTCGCGGGGTCCTCGAGGGGATCGTGCAGGTCGTGGATCTCGCTGAGCAGCACGTACCCGCGTCCCGCCGCACGCGACCACAGGTCGGCCAGCCCCGTGCGGTCGGCCATCCCGGTTTCCGCCACGCGCCCCACCCCTCGGCCGCCGCCGAAAGCTCCCGACCTCGCCCTGCTCGGCTGAACGGGGTGAACCCTAGCGCCCCCGCCGATTGCGCGAACCGGTCCCGGTCGGGGCCGGCGCCGCGTCCCCTCCCGGGTCAGTCGACGGTGAGTTCGTCAGCGGGTGTCGTTGATGGACGCGCAACGGGCATTCGTTACTGGAGGTCCAGGACTGTTTCCAGGGCGAGGTCGACTCCCCACTGTTCCTCGGGCGTGAGGTGGCCGTGATGGTCGCCGAGCCTGCTCACGTCGACGGCGCCGGTCTGCTCAACGAGCACGCGTGTGGCGGTGCCGTCGATCTCGATCTCGGGTCGGAACGAGGCGCCTCGGGCGGCCGTCGAGGTCGGGGCGATGAGCACCGTCGACAACCGCATCAGCGCATCTGATTGCACGACCACGCCGTAGCGGACGCCGGACTGCTCGTGTCCCTGGCGACGTCCCAGGCGAAGCCGGAAGACGTCACCGCGGCGCACGAAGATCCTCCATCATCGCCGCGACCTCGGCTGCCTCCGCGCGATCGGCCTCGTCCGTCGCGAGTTCGGCCACCTCGTCGATGAGGCGCTGGCGGTCACGGAGCCGCAGCGCGGCCGCGACCAGACCGCGCCGGACCGCTTCCGATCGGGACAGGCCGGTGGCTTCGAGCTCAGCCAGGGCGCGCTGCGCCTCGTCGTCGAGTCGGACGGAGATGAGATCGCTCATGAACCGAACGTATCACGAAATGTCCGACAAGTGACCCTGCTCGATGCGCCCACGTCTCAATCGGGTAGAAGATCCGGGCGTAAACGAACGGTTGCAGGGTCCGGCGGTGTGACGGGGGATCGTGGTTGTGACCGCAGATCGAGGTTGGCCTCGATGTGAGGTCACGTCCTCGATCTGACATGACATGGTCGGGTGACCGACACACCCGCGACCGCCGTTGCGCGTACTTGCCAACACCCGCCGCCGAACTCAGTCGACGGTGAGTTCGAGCCAGCGGTCCTCGGCGTCGGCGAGCTCTGCCTCGACCCCGCGCAGTTCGGCCTGCAGCGCGCTCAGGCGGGCCACGTCGGTCGCGGCGTCGATCATGTCGGTGTGCAACCGGTCACGGCGGTCGCCGAGCCGTGCCACCTGCTGCTCCAGGCGGCGGGCCTCCTTGCGGGCTGCCTGTCGCGCCTTGTTGTCCTCGGCGGAGGCGGTCGTCGCCCCTGACATGGCGGCGCCGCGCGCAGCCACGGCGCGACGGCCGGCGAGGTGCGCCTCCCGGTACGACTGCCAGTCGAGGTGTTCGGTCAGCCGGCCGTCCTCGACGGCGACGATGCGGTCCGTGAGCCGGTCGAGCACGTAGCGGTCGTGGGAGGCGACGATCAGCGTGCCGGTGAACCCGTCGAGGTGGTCCTCGAGCACCGTGAGCGTGTCGAGGTCGAGGTCGTTGGTCGGCTCGTCGAGCACCAGCACGTTCGGGGCTGCGACGAGCAGGTGGAGCAGGGCGACGCGGCGACGTTCGCCGCCCGACAGCAGCGACAGCGGCGTGCGCTGGAGTTGCCCGTCGAACCCGAACCGTTCGGCGAGGCGGTGCGCGGGCAGGGTCTCGCCGTTGGCCAGGGGCACGTGCGTGGCGATGTCGAGGATGGTGTCGAGGACGGTGCGGTCGGCCTGACCGGGCGCGTCGCCCGCGCGCACGTCCTGCTCGTACAGCGCCATCTCCACCGTGGTGCCGACGCGGACCTCACCCTTGTCCGGGGGGAGTTGCCCGGTGAGCGTGTGCAGCAGGGTGGTCTTGCCCGAGCCGTTGGGGCCGACGATCCCGACCCGCTCGCCCGGCCCGATCGCGAGGTCGACATGATCGAGGACGGCGTGATTGCCGCGCGTGACGCTCACCTCCCGCAGGTCGAGCACGTCGTTGCCAAGGCGCGTGCGGCCGGTGCCGAGCTCGAGTGGCTTCGACTCGGGGTCGCCGGCCGCGGCCTCGCCGATCACCTCGACCTGCTCGATGCGGAACTTCGGCTTCGAACTGCGCGCCTTCGGACCGCGGCGCAGCCACGCGACCTCCTTGCGCAGCAGGTTGCGCGCTCGCGCCGTCGAGCGCTCGCGCGACGCGGCCCGCTCGGCGCGGGCCTCGAGCAGCGACGAGTACGCCCCGTCGTGCCAGTACACCCGTTCCTCCGCGAGGTCGACCATGCGGTTGGCGAGGCGCTCGAGCACGTAGCGGTCGTGGGTGACCAGCAGCAGGCCGCTGCTGCGCCGGCGCAGTTCGTCCTCGAGCCAGTCGATGGTGTCGACGTCGAGGTGGTTGGTCGGCTCGTCGAGGATCAACAGGTCGGAGGGTGCGAGCAGGGTCTGGGCGACGGCCACGCGTCGTCGCTGACCGCCCGACATCCGTGCGGTCGACTGGTCGGGATCGATGCCGACGATGGACAGCAGCCGCTCGGCCTCGTGCGTCCCGGCGGCCGGGTCACCGGCGAGCACCACGTCGATCGCGCGCTGGTCGGCGAGATTCGGCTCCTGGGCGAGCCACCCGATCCGCAGGCCGTTGCGTGCGACGACGCTGCCGGCATCGGGTGCCCGGTCGCCCGCCACGATGCGCAGCAGCGTCGTCTTGCCCGACCCGTTGGGCCCGACCACGCCGACTCGGTCGTCGGAGGTCAGGCCGAAGGAGGCGTCGGCGAAGAGGGTGCGCCCCTCGACCGACGCCGTCACGGAGTCGACGGACAGCAGGTGCATGGCGGCGGAGGGTAGGCTGCTGGGCTCGCCACCGCCGTTTCGCAAGGCTCCCTCGTGATCAGCCTGTCCGGCGTCGAGGTCGCCTTCGGCACCCGCGCCCTGTTCTCCGACGTCTCCCTGCGGTTCCCGCCGGGCCGCCGGGTGGCGCTCGTCGGCGGCAACGGGGCCGGCAAGACCACGCTGCTCAACCTCGTGGTCGGCAACCGCGAGCCCGATCGTGGCACCGTCAGCCGGCCGAAGGAGTTGCGCATCGGATGGCTGCCGCAGGACGTCGTCGATGCGGTCGGCGAGTCCGAGACGGTGCTGCACCATGTCCTCGAGGGCGCGGCGCACATCCTGAGGTTCGAGCAGGAACTACGCGACCTCGAACACCGCATCGAGACCGCGTCCGAGGAGTCCGAGCAGGAAAAACTGCTCAACCGCTACTCGACCGTCCAGGACCGTTTCACCCAACTCGGGGGCTACGAGGTCGAGGCCGAGGCACACCGGGTGCTCGCCGGTCTCGGCTTCGCGCCCGACGACGCATCCCGCCCCACCGGCGAGCTGTCCGGGGGCTGGCGCGTGCGTGTCGCCCTCGCCCGGCTCCTGCTGTCCAAGCCC
>Ga0208490_100637_pt1 | contig 19292 bp, 20 predicted proteins | sample SubbioAug_CSWold_FD_184818 | JGI IMG/M metagenome (GOLD analysis project Ga0208490, IMG submission 184818) | Serpentinite rock and fluid subsurface biosphere microbial communities from McLaughlin Reserve, California, USA - CR11Aug_CSWold (SPAdes) | ecosystem: Environmental > Terrestrial > Deep...
TGCGTGAGGACCGTCCTCTATCCCGGGACGTTCGATCCGATCCACAACGGCCACCTGGAGATCATCGAGACCGCCTCACGGCTGTTCGACAAGGTGACCGTCGCCGCCATGCGCAACCCGCAGAAGGGCGAGCCGCTGTTCTCCTTCGAGGACCGCAGGGACATGATCGAGGAGAGCACGTCGCACCTGGACAACGTCGAGGTCGTGCAGTTCGCCACCCTCGTCGTCGACCTGGCGCGTGAGGTCGGGGCCGACGTCATCGTCAAGGGTCTGCGGGCCGTGTCCGACTTCGAGTCCGAGATGCACCAGGCCCACATGAACCGCAAGATCTCCGGTGTCGAGACGCTGTTCATCCCGTCGGCCACCGAGCACTCCTTCGTCGCCTCCAAGCTGCTGCGCGAGATCGCCCGCTTCGGCGGCAACGTCAACGAGATGGTCCCCGACGCGGTCGTGAAGCGCCTGACGGAGAAGTTCGGATGAGCAGCGACCGACCCGGGCAGTCGCCGTACGAGGCGCCGCAGGTCGAGTCGGTCCTGCGCGAGCTGCGCGACCTCATCGAGCAGGCCCGGCCGATGCCGCTGTCCACCTCGGTGATGATCAACCAGGCCGAGGTGCTCGACCTGCTCAACGAGGCCACCGAGCGCCTCCCCGAGGAGCTCCGCTCGGCCAAGTGGCTGCTGAAGCAGCGCGAGGAGTTCCTGGCCCGCACCCGGCGCGAGGCCGACGAGATCCTCGAGGCCGCTCGTCAGAAGGCCGACCAGCTCGTCCAGCAGACCGAGGTCGTCAAGGCCGCCGAGTCCCGGGCCCGTTCCGTGGTCGACGCCGCCGACGCCGAGTCCCGCCGCCTCAAGCTCGAGGCCGAGGACTTCTGCGACCAGCGCCTGGCCAGCTTCGAGATCGTCCTCGAGCGCACCATGAAGGTGGTCAGCGCCGGTCGGGCCAAGCTGCAGGGCAGCCAGGCCGCCCAGGACGAGCGCGACCTCGGCGACGCACCCGAGGGAGGCCACGTGCACACGGCCGAGGACGAGGAGGCGGCCCAGGAGCGACGGGCCCGACGCCGGCTGGAGGCGGTCCCCGACTCGGGTCAGGGCTTCTTCGACCAGGACGACCGCTAGGTGGGCAAGCCCCTGGTCGTGCCGGTCGGAGACCTGCTCCGCGAGCCCGGCAGCAGCCGGCCCCTCGACATCGAGCTGGAGGCCGAGCGCCTCGAGACCACGGCGGCCAGCACGATCCCGGGCACGCCGCTCACCCTCTACGGCACCGTGATGGCCATGTCGAACGGGGTCGAGGTCATCGGCACGATCGGCTTCGACTGGTACGGCGCGTGCCGTCGCTGCCTCGACGACGTCACCGGCCACGTCGACGTGGCGCTGCGCGAGATCGCCCAGCGGGGACCGATCGACGAGGAGATCTACCCGATCACCGACGACCTCCTCGACCTGCAACCGATGGTCGAGGAGCTGGTGCTGGCCAGCATGCCCCTCGCCCCGCTCTGCGCCGAGGACTGCTCCGGCCCCGACCCCGAGCGCTTCCCGACGACCACCGAGGACGAGGCAGCCATGGCCGCGGCGGCCGAGGAGCCCCCGACGGACCCCCGCTGGGCCGCCCTGTCCGAGTTGAGGTTGGACGAGGACTGACCGCTAGGGTGTCTCCTTCGCGTCCGCCTGGTCGGCAACCCGACTGGCCCGGACGCACTCGCACGCCCTTCCCGGCACCCGCACCTGAGGTTGAACAGTCATGGCCGTCCCCAAGAAGAAGACCTCCAAGGCGAAGGGGCGCAGCCGTCGCGCCGCGAACTGGCGCCTCAACCGCCCGTCCCGCAGCCTGTGCCCTCGCTGCGGCGTGGTGAAGGTCCCCCACATCGTCTGCCCCAACTGCGGGTGGTACCACGGTCGCCAGGCCGTGGATGTGGATTGATCACGGCCTAGTGCTCCCCATCGCCATCGACGCCAACGGCGGCGACAAGGCACCGGCTGACATCGTCGAAGGCGCCCGTCAGGCGCGGGACCAGCTCGGCGTCGAGATCCTGCTCGTCGGCACCCCCGAGGTCGCCGACCTCGCCGGCGACCTCCCGCTCCTCGAGGCGTCCGAGGTCATCGCCATGGACGCCGATCCCGGCTCCAGCGTGCGCCGGATGAAGGACTCCACCCTCGTCCGGGCGGCCGAGGCGGTCCGCGACGGCCAGGCCTCGGCCATGATCTCGGCGGGCAACACCGGCGCCACGATGGCGTCAGCGCTGCTGCGCATGGGCCGCCTGAAGGGAGTCAAGCGGCCGGCCATCGCCACACCGCTGCCCGTCCCCTCCGGTGGTCACACGGTCCTGCTCGACGCCGGCGCCAACGCCGAGTGCCAGCCGGACTGGCTCCTGCAGTTCGCCCAGATGGGTGCTGCGTTCGCCCGGGCCCGCTACGACATCGCCGAGCCCCGCGTCGGCCTGCTCTCCATCGGCGAGGAGCCCGGCAAGGGCGACACGCTCCGCAAGGAGACCTACGAGCTGCTGGTCGCCGACGGCGTCCTCGACGCGGCCGGGGGCCGCTTCATCGGCAACGTCGAGGGGCGAGACATCCTGACCGACGCCGTCGACGTGGTGGTCACCGACGGCTTCACCGGCAACGTCGCCCTCAAGAGCCTCGAGGGCGGGATGAAGGGCCTCGTCAACCGGCTCCTCGAGGCCTTCGACGCGAACGACGAGACCCGGGCCGCGGCCGACGTGCTCATGCCCGAGCTGCTGCCGCTCTACGCCACCCTGGACCCCGAGAACACCGGCGGCGCGATGCTGCTCGGCGTCGACGGGGTGTGCATCATCAGCCACGGGTCGTCCGGTCCCACGGCGGTGGTCAACGCGGTCCGGGTGGCCCGCGACATGGTCGCCGGCGAGGTCACCAGCCACCTCGCCGCCGCCGTCGCCTGATCGGGCGTCATACCCTCTGACCTGGGCTTTCGGGCGCGATCGGGCGGTTTTGCGGCACGTCCGGCTATGGTGGCCGCTCGCCAGTCGAGCATCCGAACCCAGGAGGGGCACCCGTTGCCCGCAGAGACCCACGTGGAGGGCGACAAGATGGATCGCAACGAGGTCCTGACCCTCATCCGAGATCGGCTTGCCGACATCCTCGAGATCGAACCGGACTCCATCAAGGAGGGCGACAGCTTCGTCGACGACCTCGACGCCGACTCCCTCGCCCTCATCGAGCTGGTCGAGGGCCTCGAGGAGGAGATCGGTGAGCGCACCGTCGGCTTCCGCATCGAAGACGAAGACCTCGAGGACCTGAAGACCGTGCGCGACGCCGTCGATTACGTCGTCGCGCGCCTCTGATCGCCTGGTCCGGGGCCGTGGCGACTGCGCCCGGCGGCATGCACCGCCCGACGCTGCTCGGACGAGATCGCCTGATCGCCGCGCTCGGGTACGAGCCCACCGACGAGGCCCTGCTCGCCCAGGCCTTCGCGCACCGCTCCTGGTGCGCCGAGCACGCCGAGTACGACAGCAACGAGCGCCTCGAGTTCCTGGGTGACTCGGTGCTGGGCTTCCTCGTGGCCGACCACGTGTACCGCGCCGCCTCCGCCCTCGACGAGGGCGCCCTCACCGACGTCCGCAAGGCGGTCGTGAACTCGGTCTGCCTGGCCGAGGTCGCCCTCGAGCTCGGCCTCGGTGAGCACCTGCGCCTCGGCAAGGGCGAGGAGCAGTCCGGCGGTCGCGAGAAGCCGTCGATCCTGGCCGACGCGATGGAGGCGGTGCTCGGCGCCGTCTACCTCGACGGTGGCCTCGACGCCGCCCGTCGCCTCGTCCTCGACGTGCTCGGCGACCGCATCCAGTCGGTCATCGACGCCGGCGGCGGCGACCAGGACCACAAGAGCCGCCTCCAGGAGCGCCTGGCCACCGTCACCACCGCGACGGCGACCTACGCGTTCGACGCCACCGGCCCGGACCACGCCCGGCACTTCACCGTCACGGTCACCGCTGACGGTCACGAGCTGGGCATCGGCACGGGCCGATCCAAGAAGCAAGCCGAGCAGCAGGCGGCCCGTTCCGCCCTCGAGCTGCTCGGCGACGACGGCACCGGCTACCCCGGCGCCCCCGATGCCCTGGGAGGGCTCACAGATGGCTGAACTGCCTGAGGTCGAGACGCTGCGCCGCCAGCTCGAGCGCGACGTGGTCGGGCGCAAGGTGAAGACCGTCGAGGTGCACGACACCAAGGTCATCCCCCGCACCACCAAGAAGCAGTTCGCCTCGATGCTGGAGGGAGCGAAGCTCAAGTCCCTCATCCGGCGCGGGACGTTCCTGATCTTCACGCTGGACACCGGTGACCGGCTCATCGTGCGCCCCGGCCTCGGTGGCCAGCTCCGCAAGAGCGCGGCCAAGGACGCGCTCGAGGACGGGACCGCCGTGGTCCTCACGTTCACCCAGGGCGGCCAGCTCCGCTACATCGACCCCCGCCGCACCGGCGAGCTGTGGCTCCTCACGCCGGAGGAGGTCGCCGAGGGCGTCGACGAGATCGAGCTGCTCGGCTACGACGTGGTCGACCAGCCCGTCCCGTGGGCCGACTTCGCCAAGGCGGTGCTGCAGCGCTCGGTCAAGCTGAAGACGCTGCTCACCGACGAGGACCTCCTCACGGGCGTGGGCAACGTGTACTCCGACGAGATCCTCTACGACGCCGGCCTGCGCTACGACCGCGTGAGCGACACCCTCTCGGTCCAGGAGGTGCGCCGCCTGTACCGCAGCGTGGTCGAGATCCTCCACGACGCCATCAAGCACGGGGGCACCACGCTCACCGACGACGGGTGGCACGACCTGCACGGTGCCGTCGGTGGCTACACCGGCCTCCACCAGGTGCACGCCCGCGACGGCCAGCCGTGTCGTCGCTGCCGCGACGTGATCTCCAAGGCCAAGTTCGGCGGGAAGAGCACCTGGTTCTGCGAGCAGTGCCAGACCTGAGATGAAGGTTGGTTGAGGTCCGCGATCGCGCGGACCTCGACCAGTACCTTCGAGCACGGTGTTTCTCAAGAACCTGACGATCAAGGGGTTCAAGTCCTTCGCCGACACGGCGAGCCTTGACCTCGAGCCCGGTGTCACGGTCGTGGTCGGCCCCAACGGGTCGGGCAAGTCCAACGTCGTCGATGCCATCGCGTGGGTCCTCGGCGCCCAGGCGCCGTCGTCGGTGCGGTCCCAGAAGATGGACGACGTCATCTTCGCCGGCACGTCCAAGCGCAGCGCGCTCGGGCGGGCCGAGGTGGCGCTGACCCTCGACAACACCGCCGGCCTGCTGCCGATCGACTTCTCCGAGGTCACCCTGACCCGCACGCTGTTCCGCACGGGCGAGTCGGAGTACTCGATCAACGGCGTGCCGTGCCGCCTGCTCGACCTCCAGGAGCTCCTCTCGGACTCCGGCGTCGGTCGCATGCAGCACGTCATCATCAGCCAGGGCCAGATCGACGCCGTCCTCAACGCCAAGCCCACCGAGCGTCGCCTCATCATCGAGGAGGCCGCCGGCGTCCTCAAGTACCGGAAGCGCAAGGAGAAGGCCGAGCGCCGGCTCGCCTCCACCGAGGCCAACCTCACCCGGGTCCAGGACCTGCTGCGCGAGGTCCGACGGGGCCTGCGACCGCTCGAGCGCCAGGCCGACGCGGCCCGCCGCCACGGCGACCTCGTCACCGAGCTCGACGCGCTGCGCCGTCACCTCGCCGGCCGGGAGCTCGCTCGCCTGCGCCACCGGCTCGAGACCACCACCCGCGAGCGCGCCGGGCACGCCGGCACCGAGGAGACGCTGCGCGCCCGCCTCCGCGACCTCGACGCGTCGGTGCTGCAGTCGGAGGCCGAGCTCAACGCCATGGGCGGCGCCGACGTCGGCGATGAGCTCACCCGCTACGAGGCGCTGCGGGAGCGGGGCCGGGGCATCGCGGCCGTGCTGGCCGAGCGCCAGCGGAGCCTGGCCAAGGAGCGCGAGTCCACCGTCGACGCCGCCCTCATCGCGTCGCTCGAGGCCGACCAGGCCCGCCTGCGCGACGAGCTGACCGCCATCGAGGTCACCGCCGCCGACCTGCTGCCCGAGGCCGAGGAGGTCGACCGCGCCGAGCGCGGCCTGGCCGAGGCGCGCGCCACCTTCGAGGAGCGCTGGGGCGAGGGCATCGCGTCCGTCTCCGGCGAGGCCGCCGAGGTCCGGGGTCAGCTCGGTGGTCTGCGCCAGGCCGTGAGCCGCTCGCTGGCCGAGCTCGAGCGCACCGACGGCCGCACCGGGTCGCTCACCGACAAGCGCGACCGCCTCGCCGCCGAGGCCGAGCGCCTGCGCGCCGAGGTCACCGACGGCGAGGCTCGCCTGCCCGAGCTCGAAGCCGAGCGCGATCGCCTCCTCGCCGCCCGCGCCGAAGCCGAGGCCGCGGTCGAGGACGCCGCCGCCGCCCTGTCCGAAGCCGACGCCGAGCGCCGCTCCTGGGCCGCCCGGGCCGAGGCCCTCGAGCTCGCCCTCGACCAGGCCCGCTCCGCAGCCGGGGCCGAGCGGCTGGCCGAGGTCGACGGCGTCGTCGGCACCCTGCTCGACCTGGTCGAGGTCGACCCGGGCTGGGAGCCAGCCTTCGAAGCCGCGGCGGCCGACGCGCTGTCCGCCGTGGTCGTCGACGGCGCCGGCTCGGCCCGCCAGGCCCTGGCCGCACTGAGCGCCGGCGATGCCGCCGGGGCCGTGCTCGCCCTCGGCGTCCGGCGCACGCCCCGCACCCCGCCGCCCGTCGGCGATCCCGTCCGCACCCACGTCCGGTCCTCCCGCCCCGGGGTCGACCAGCTGCTCGACGCCGTGGTCGGCGCCGCCGTGCGCATCGACGGTGACTGGGCGGCCGGCCTCGACATCGCGCTCGAGCACCCCGACGCCGTGGTCGTCACCGCCGACGGTGCCCGCTTCGGCGCCGGCACCTGGCGCGTCGGCGGTTCGGCCACCGGTGCCACCGGCGCGGCGCTGGACGAGGCCCGGGCCCGGGTGGAGGTGGCCGCCGACGCCGTCACCGCCGCCACGGCCGCCCGCGACACCGCCCGCAGCCGCTTCGGTGAGCTGAAGCGCACCGCCGGCGACGCCCGGCAGGCAGCGGAGCAGACCGCCGCCGCGCTGCGTCGCGCCGCCGACGGCCTCGCCCGGGTCGACCAGCAGGCCACCGAGGCGACCGCCGAGCTCGAGGGCCAGTCGGGTGTGCGCACCGAGGTCGAGCTGCGGCTGCGCACCGAGCGCGACCGGGTGGCCGAGCTCGAGGCCATGCTCCCGGCGCTCGAGGCCGAGGAGGCCGCCGCCGCCGAGGCGGCGCGAGCCATGACCGAGGCCCGGGCCGCGCTCGACGAGCGGGCCACCGCCGTCGCCACCCTCCGTTCCGACCTGGAGATCCGGGTCGCCCAGGTCGAGGAGCGCCGCACCTCGCTGCAGGCCCGCCTGGTCGAGGTCGACGCTCGCGTCGCCCGCAACCAGCAGGCCGCGCAGGAGGCCGCCGTCCGTCGGGAGGCCCTCGACGTCCGAGCCAAGGCCCTCGAGGGGCTCGCCGCCGCGTGCCAGACCTCCCTCACCGAGGTCGAGGGCCAGCTCGTCGGCCTGCGGGCCAAGCGCCAGGAGCAGTCCGAGGCCCAGCGAGCCGTCGCCATGGCCCTCGACGGGTTGCGCCGCGAGCGCGTCCAGGTCGAGAAGCAGCTCAACGAGGCGCGCGAGCGCATGCAGCGCGCCGACCTCGAGCTCAACGAGGTCAACCTGCGCATCGAGACCGCGGTCGAGACCATGCGACGCGACCTCGACGTCGATCCGGAGACCGCCATCGCCGCCGAGTGTCCCGAGCTGGCGGAGAACGTGGCCCCGGCCGCCCGGGCCCGCGAGCTCGAGCGCGAGCTCCGCCTCATGGGCCCGATCAACCCGCTGGCCCTCGAGGAGTACGAGGCGCTCCAGGAGCGACACGAGTTCCTGCAGGGCCAGCTCGACGACGTCAAGGCCAGCCGCCGGGAGCTCTCCAAGGTCATCCGGGCCGTCGACGAGGAGATCGTCAACGTCTTCGCCGCAGCCTTCGCCGACGTGTCGCAGAACTTCACCCAGCTGTTCACGACGCTGTTCCCGGGCGGCACCGGCTCGATCAAGCTCACCGACCCCGAGGACCTCCTCGAGACCGGCATCGAGGTCGAGGCCAAGCCATCGGGCAAGAACGTGCGCAAGCTGTCGCTGCTGTCCGGCGGCGAGCGCTCGCTCACCGCCCTGGCGTTCCTGTTCGCCGTGTTCCGCTCCCGGCCCTCGCCGTTCTACGTCATGGACGAGGTCGAAGCCGCCCTCGACGACGTGAACCTGCACCGCTTCCTGGAGCTCGTCGCCGAGTTCCGTCGCGAGGCCCAGCTGGTGGTCGTGTCGCACCAGAAGCGGACCATGGAAGCCGCCGACATCCTCTACGGCGTCACCATGTCACCGGGCGGCTCGTCGAAGGTCGTCTCGGAGCGGGGCGCAGCGAAGCACGCGGGCGCGGCCTAGCCGCGCTGCGCGATCATCGTCTCCTGTTCGACGACGAACCGGGGGTCTGGTCGTGAAGGAGCTCGTGTACCACCGTCTGCTGCTGCCGGCAGTGGAGCGGTACGGCGACCGGGAGGTGATCCTCGACGGTGAGCACCGCGGCACGCTGGCCGAGCACCTCGATCGCACGACCCGTCTGGCGTCCGCGCTGCGGACCGAGCTGGGGGTGGAGCCCGGCGACCGCTTCGCCGTCATGGCGACCAACAGCCACCAGTACCTCGAGCTGTACCACGCCGCGTTCCTGGGTGCCGGCATCGTCAACCCGTTGAACCTGCGCCTCGCGACGGCGGAGCTGGAGTTCATCCTCCGCGACTCGGGCACCAAGGTGTGCTTCGTCGACTTCCTCTTCGCCAACAACATCGACATGATCCGCGAGGCCGCCGGCATCGAGAAGGTCGTGCTGATCGGACCCGACCTCGACTCGCCCCACGACATCAAGTACGACGATCTGCTGGCCGCCGGCGAGCCGACGATCCCGGAGGAGCCCGAGGAGGACGACCCCGTCGTCCTCATGTACACGGGTGGCACCACCGGCCTGCCGAAGGGCGTGCTGCTCGACCAGCGGGCGGAGATGCTCAACCTGTACCACGTGATCATGGCGGTGGGCATCGACGAGGACCTGACCTACCTGCACCAGACGCCGATGTTCCACGCCGCCTCGATGGGCGGTCTGCTGGGCATCCCCGCCTCGGGCGCCCGCTCGGTGTTCGTGCCGCTGTTCGACCCCGAGCGGGTCATGGACACGATCGAGGAGCACGGCGTGGACTGGACCGTCATGGTCCCCACCATGATCGGCCTGGTGCTGCGCCATCCGGCGTTCCGGCCCGAGCGCCTGGCGTCGCTGAAGAAGCTCACCTACGGGGCCTCGCCGATGCCCGAGGCGATCCTGGCCCAGCTGCTCGAGCTGTACCCGGACCTCGAGCTGAGCCAGGGCTACGGCATGACCGAGGCCGCCGCCGTGCTCACGTTCCTGACCGCGGACGACCACCGGCGCGGCGGCGACGTCCTGCGGTCGGCCGGGCGGCCCGTCCCCGGTGTGGTCCTGAGCGTCCAGGACGAGGACGGCAACCTGCTGCCTCCCGGCACCGACGGCGAGATCTGCGCCCGGGCCGGCAACTTCATGAGCGGGTACTGGAACCGCCCCGAGGAGACCGCCGAGGCGTTCCGGGGCGGCTGGTACCACACCGGCGACGCCGGCCACATCGACGACGAGGGCTTCGTCCACCTGGTCGACCGGGTCAAGGACATGATCGTGACCGGCGGCGAGAACGTGTACTCCTCCGAGGTCGAGGACGCCGTGGGGAGCCACCCGGCGGTCGAGCAGGTCGCGGTGATCGGCATCCCCAGCGAGGAGTGGGGCGAGGCGGTCCACGCCATCGTCGTGCGCACCGAGGGCTCGACGGTCGAGGCCGAGGAGCTCATCGCCCACGCTCGCGGGCACATCGCCGGCTACAAGGTGCCGAAGTCGATCGACTTCCGCGACGAGCCCCTGCCGCTCTCCGGCGCCATGAAGGTCCTGAAGCGCGAGCTGCGCGCGCCGTTCTGGGAGGGCCACGATCGGGGCGTCGGCTGATCAATAGACACTGGTGTTCATCATTCGGTAGCGTCGGGGCATGCCCCTCCGCTCCGCTCCGTCCCTCGCCGGACGACGGGTCCTGATCACCGGTGCCGCCCGCGGCATCGGTGCTGCGCTCGCCGAACGGCTCCACGAACGAGGCGCTCGGGTGGCGCTGGCCGGCCTCGAGCCGGAGCTCCTCGGCGACGTCGCCGACCGGGTCGATGCGCCCTGGTGGACCTGCGACGTGACCGATCGGACCCAGGTCGAGGTCGCGGTCGAGGGCACCGTCGAAGCGCTCGGCGGCCTCGACGTCGTGGTCGCCAACGCGGGCATCGCCGCGCAGCTGCCGCTCGTCGGCGGTGACCCGGAGGTGTTCGAGCGCATCATGGCCGTGAACGTGCTCGGTGCGTACAACACCCTGCGGGCCGCCGGCCCCCACGTGTCGCACGCCCAGGGCTACGCCGTCGCGGTGTCGTCCCTCGGTGCCGCGGTGCACATGCCCCTGATGGGCGCCTACAGCGCATCGAAGGCTGCGGTCGAGGCGCTCGGCAACACCCTGCGCGCCGAGCTCGCGCCGTCGGGCGCACGGGTCGGCGTCGCCTACTTCGCCGAGCTCGACACCGACATGACGACCCGGGGCTTCGCCACCGAGGCCGCCGAGCGGTTCCTCGGGGGCCGCACGATCACGAAGGTCACGCCCCTCTCGGTGGGGCTCGACGCCCTGGAGCGCGGCATCGCCCGGCGAAGCCGCTTCATCTGCGCGCCGGCCTGGGCCGGGGCCGTGCTCCCGATCCGGATGCTCGCCCAGCCGGTGATGGACCTGGCGTTCCGGAGCCGGGTCGCCGGTGCGCTCGAGGTCGCGCGCCGCGAGTCGGTCGAGCTGACCACCCCGCAACCGTGACCGCGCCCCGGATCGCACCCGGCGGTCGAGACGAGGTCGGTCTCGCCAACTGGCTCGTCGCCCGGGCGTCGGGCCTGGTCGCCGGGACCGAGCCGCCACACCTGTTCCTCACCCTGGGCCGCCACCGGCGCCTCTTCCGCGCGTGGCTGCGCTTCGCCGCCCACCTCATGCCGGGCGGCCGGATCTCCCGGCGGGAGACCGAGCTGGTCATCCTGCGGGTCGCCCACCGCGCCGGGAGCGGCTACGAGCTGGCCCAGCATCGCGCCCTCGCCCGCCGGGCGGGGGTGACCCAGCCGGAGATCGACCGGGTCCTCGACGACGCCACGCCGGCGTCGGACTGGCCGGCCCGGGAACGGGTGCTGCTGCGCGTCGTCGACGAGCTGCACGACGCCCGAGACGTCACCGACGCCACGTGGGACGAGCTGCGCCGGCACCTCGACGACGTCGAGGCGATCGAGCTGGTACTGCTCGTGGCCCACTACGAGATGCTGGCCACCACCATCGAGGCGCTGCGCATCCAGCCCGACCGCTCCGTCGCCCGACCGTGGTCGCGCCGTGGCTGAGTGGGAGCTGGCCCCGCTCCCGAAGGGTCGTCATCAGCTCAGCCGCGAGCAGGTGCAGGACGCCCAGCGCATCCGCCTCGCCGTCGCCCTCGCCGAGGAGATGGCTGCAGCCGGCTACGTGGGCACGCCCGTGGCCGCGGTCCTGAAGCGCGCCGGCGTCTCCCGCCAGACGTTCTACGAGCTGTACCGGGACAAGCACGCGTGCTTCCTCGACGCCCTCGACCTCGTCGGCGCGGTGCTCCTCGCCGACCTGGGGACGGTGGCGGTCGACGGGACCCCGCTCGAGCGAGCGCTCGGGGCCCTCGACGCGTACCTGGACACGATGGCTGCCCACCCGTCGTTCGCCCGCCTGTACCTCGTCGAGGTCCATGCCGCAGGACCGGAGGCGATGGCCCGCCGCGCCGCGCTGCAGGACCAGGTCGTGGATGCGCTGGCCGGCCTCCTGGGCGCGGACGGCGGCGACGCGAGGTTCGCGTGTCGCGCCTACGTCGCCGCGGTGGCGTCGCTCGTCACCCTGCCGGTGGCCGCCGGCGATCAGGCCGGCCTCGACGAGCTGCGCCGGCCCCTGCGGACGCTCCTGGAGGAGCTGGCCGCACGACGGTGACGCACCCCGGACGCGCCGCACCGCCGCTGGTGGAGCGGCGGTGCGGGGGATCGCGGAGGGGGAGCGTGCCCCGGTGGTGCGATCAGCGGCGGGCGCCGGTGCGCTTGCGGCCGGTGACGGCGTTGTAGATCAGCAGCACGATGATGGCGCCGATGATGGAACCGATGATGCCGGCCGGGCCGAGCGTGGTCTCGTCGCCGTCGGTGCCGAAGAGCAGGGCGCCGAGGAATCCGCCGACGAAGCTGCCGACGATGCCGAGCACGATCGTCTGGACGACGCTCATGGAGTCGTCGCCGGGCACGAGGGCCCGGGCGACGAAGCCGGCGATCAGACCGACGATGATGAGACCGATGATGAAGAGGATCATGGGGTGGGTGCTCCTGGGTCGGGCCGGCGGCAGGGGTGCGCCGGCGCAGCGGGGTCACTACCCGGGGGAGTGACTGGCAGACCCTTCGTGTTCGCGTCGCCCCATGTCCCGGCTCACAGGAGCTTGCTCATCACCTTGGCCTTGAGCTTCGTGTACGGCGGGTAGATCAGCGACAGGTCGGGCCTGGTGGGCTTGGTCAGCACCGGCTTCATGTTGGAGAAGGCATCGAAGCCGGACTTGCCGTGGTAGCGACCGGACCCGGCGTCGCCCACACCGCCGAAGGGCAGGTCGGGGGGCGTGATGTGGAACAGCGTGTGGTTCACGCACACGCCACCGGAGGAGGTGCGGTCGACCACGGTGCGGGCGTCGGCGTCGTCATCGGTGAAGACGTAGAGGGCGAGCGGCTTGGGCCGACCGTTCACGAAGGCGATGGCCTCCTCGAGATCGTCGACCGCCAGGATCGGCAGGACCGGCCCGAAGATCTCCTCCTGCATCATCGGGCTGGCGGGGTCCGGGTCGACGATGATCGTGGGCGGCAGCTTGCGGGTCGCGCGGTCGACGGCGCCGCCGCACACGACCGTGCCGCCGTGGCCCTCGAGCAGACCGGTCAGGCGGTCGGCGTGGCGGTCGTTGACGATCTGGGTGAGGTCGGGGGAGGCGGCGGGGTCCGCGCCGTAGAACTCCCCGATCGCCTTCACCAGCTCATCGACCAGCTCGTCCTTGCGGGTGCGGTCGACCAGCACGTAGTCGGGGGCGATGCAGGTCTGACCGGCGTTGAGGAACTTGCCCCACGCCATGCGGTGGGCGGTCACCGTGAGGTCGGCGCCGGGGCCGACGATGGCCGGCGACTTGCCGCCCAGCTCGAGCACGGTGGGGGTGAGGTTCTCGGCGGCGGCCTTGGCCACGATCCTGCCCACGGCGGTGGAGCCGGTGAAGAAGATGTGGTCCCACCGCTGCTCGAGCAGCTTGGTGGAGACCTCCGGACCGCCCTCGAACACGGCGACGGCATCGGCGTCGAGGTTGTCCCGGAGCAGCTGCGAGAGCAGCGCCGAGGTCTCGGGCACGAGCTCGGACGGCTTGGCCACCACAGCGTTGCCGGCGGCGAAGGCGGCCGCCATGGGCGACACCAGCAGCTGCACCGGGTAGTTCCACGGGGCGATGACGAGCGCCACGCCGAGGGGTTCGGGGACGACCTTGCCCTTGCCCGGCATGTCCTGCAGGCGCAGCTTGGCCTTGCGAGGCTTCATCCAGTCGGCGACGTGCTTGCGCATGTGCTTGACCTCGGTCGCCGTGAACGCGATGTCGGTCGAGTACGCCTCCAGCGTCGGCTTGCCGAAGTCGCGCTGCATGGCGGCGACCAGGTCGTCGCCGTGGTCGTCGAGGATCCGCAGCAGGCCGTCGAGCTGGCGCTGGCGCCACTCGAGCGGGCGGGTCCGGCCGCTCTGGAACGTGTGCCGGATCGCCGCCACGGTGCCGGGGATGGACTCGAGGTCGGTGCGTTCGTCGATGCTCATCGGCATCGAACCTACCGAGGCGATCAGCAGTTGGCGTCGGCCGAGTTGCTGACCGAGATCGCCGCTCGGGTGTAGGCGGCCACGGCCTGGCCGTAGCGGAGCTGGTCGACGCGGGTCGGGTCGTACCCGGCGCCGGCGAGCTCGTCGCGCAGCGCGTCGACCGCATCGGCGTACCGCAGGGCCTGCGGTCTGACGTCCGGTGGCGCGACGTCGGCGATCCGGTCGACGCCCTCGGCCAGCTCGGCGAACGCATCGCGCATGTCGGCCGGGCTGGCGATCTCGAGCTCGGCGAAGGGGTCGCCGGCGCGCAGGTCGTCCACGGCTGCGCAGAAGCTCGCCAGGTCGCCGGCGTCGTCGTCACCGCACGCGCTGGTCAGGAGGCCGACCAGCACGAGGGAGCATCCCAGCTTCTGGGCCGCCCAGCGCGCCCCCGGCGGCGCGTCTCGCGGCCCGGAACGGATCCGGGGGGTCACGGGAGGCGCTGGAAGAACAGCAGCGACAACCCCGCGCTGATGAGCACGAGGACCACGGCGTAGCCGGCGAAGCGGTCGGTGACCTCCTGCTCCTCGGTGTCGAACCCGATCGAGGAGCCGATGTCCTCGTAGACGCCCTGCAGCTCGCCGAGGGACTCGGCCGAGAAGAACTGCCCGCCGGTCCGCTCGGCGATCAGCCGGAGGGGCTCCCGGTCGACCGGCACCGGCTGGATCTCGCCATCGATCACGATGGTCCCCCGGTCGGTGCCGAAGGCGATCGTCGACACGGGGACGTCGGCCTCCAACGCGGCCGCCGCGCCGTCGATGTCGGGCCGGCCCACCGTGGTCTTGCCGTCGGTCATGACGACCATGCGGGCGGGCACGGGCTCGGGCTCCTCGCCGTCACCGTCGTCGGTGGAGCTCGGGGCGGCGGCGATGGCGTCGAGGCCGGCGAAGATCGCCTCACCGATGGCGGTGGCGGGGCCGAGCTCGAGGGTCTCGATGGCGGTGCGCACCGGCCGGCGATCGGTGGTCGGCGTGACCCGGACCCGGGCGACGCCGTCGAAGCTGACCAGGCCGACGTTGATCTGGGGGGGCAGCTCGTCGATGAACGAGAGCGCCGCCTGCTGGGCGGCCGCGATGCGCGACGGGGCGACGTCGGTGGCCTCCATCGACAGCGACGTGTCGATGGCCAGCACGACCGTGGCCCGCTCCTTCGGGACGAGGACCTCGTCTGCGGGGCGCGCCCACGCGAGCAGCATCGCCACGATCGAGAGGAGGAACGCGGCGGCGGCGAGGTGGCGGCGCCAGCCCGGCCGGCGGGGGGCCACGGACTCGAGCAGCGCCAGGTTGGTGAAGCGCACCGTGTAGCGGCGACGCAGCAGGGCGCTGGCTGCGTAGGCGAGCGCCAGGGCCGCGACGAGGAGCAGGCCCCACAGGCGGGTGGGGGCGAGGAAGGCGTCGGGCCAGCTCATCGCACGCCCGCCATGGCTCGTCGGGCTCGGACGAAGCGCACGATGTCGAGCACCCAGTCGCCGTCGGTGCGCAGCTGCAGGTGGGCGACCCCGGAGCGACGGAGCTCGTCCGCGATGTGGCGCCGTTGATCGGCAGCAGCGGCGGCGTAGCGCTGGCGGGTGCGCCGGTTCGTCGGCACGTCGCGCGTCCGCCCGGTCTCGGGGTCGACCAGCGTGAGGGCGCCCACCGACGGCAGCTCCAGCTCCCGGGGGTCGACGATCTCGACGGCCACGACCTCGTGCCGGGCGGTCAGGCCCCGCAGGGCGCGGCCCCAGCCGTCGGTCGACAGGAAGTCGGAGACGACCACCACCAGGCCGCGCCGGCGGGGCGGGACCACGAGGTGCCCGAGCGCGGCGCCGAGGTCGGTGGTGCCGCCGGCGTGGCGTTCGGAGCCGGTGAGGCGGGTGCCGGGCCGGGCGCCGGTGAGCAGCCCGTGCAGGACGGCGAGCAGTTGCTCCCGGCCGGGCTTGGCCGGGATGACGGTGGTGCCGCCCGGGTCGACCACGACCGCCCCGAGGCGGTTGCCGGTGCGGGCGGTGAGGAACCCGATGGCGCCGACCGCCTCGATGGCGAGGCCGGCCTTGGTGGTGCGGGCCGTGCCGAAGTCGAGGCTGGGGGAGCGGTCGACGAGGATCCAGGTCTCCAGCTCGCGGTCGGCGATCGACTCCCGCACGTGGGTGTCGATGGACCGGGCCGAGACGTTCCAGTCGATCCGACGCACGTCGTCGCCGGGCACGTACGGCCGGGTCTCGCCCGTCTCGGAGCCGTGACCGGGGACGAGCCCGCGGTAGTCCCCGTGCAGCAGCCCGTCGAGGCGTCGGGTGACGTCGAGCTCGAGCCGGCGAAGGACCTCGGCGGCCTCGGCGTGGACGGCGGTGCTCACCCGGCGGCCCACTCGCTGTCGCCACCGGCGGCTTGCGTGGGCTGCGTGGGCTGGGCCGGCTGGCTGCCGGCGACGTGGGGGGCGGGCACCGTGGACAGCAGCCGGGCCAGCACGTGCTCGACGCCCACGCCCTGGGCGAGGGACTCATAGGACAGCACGAGGCGGTGGCGCAGCACGTCGGGTGCGACGTCGAAGACGTCCTGGGGGACGACGTAGGAGCGCTTGCGCAGCATGGCCAGCGCCCGGCCGGCGGCGACGAGGCCGAGGGTGGCGCGGGGCGAGGCGCCGTAGGAGAGGTAGTCGACCAGGTCGGGGAGGCCGTAGCGGGCCGGGTCGCGCGTGGCCTGCACGAGGTCGACGGCGTACTGGAGCGTCCCGTGGTCGACCGCGATGGCGTCGGCGGCCTCCTGGAGCCGGAGCAGGGCGCCGGTGTCGAGGGCGCGGGCGGCCTCGGGCGGGTCGATGCCGTGGCGGAGCACGATCTCGGACTCCTCGGCCGGCGACGGGTACTCGATGAGGATCTTCATGAGGAACCGGTCGCGCTGGGCCTCGGGGAGGGGGTAGACGCCCTCGGACTCGATCGGGTTCTGGGTCGCCATGACGAGGAACGGCCGGGGCACCGGGTGGGTCTCGCCGCCGAGGGACACCTGCTTCTCGGCCATGACCTCGAGGAGGGCCGACTGCACCTTGGCCGGCGCCCGGTTGATCTCGTCGGCCAGCAGGAAGTTGACGAAGACGGGGCCGAGCTCCACGTCGAAGCGCTCGCTCGACTGGCGCCAGACCCGGGTGCCGGTGATGTCGGCCGGGAGCAGGTCGGGCGTGAACTGGATGCGGGCGAAGCTGCCGCCCACGACCGTGGCCAGGGTCTCCATGGCGAGGGTCTTGGCCAGGCCGGGCACGCCCTCGAGGAGGAGGTGGCCCCGGGCGAGCAGGCCGACCAGCAGGCGCTCGAGCACCCGGTCCTGGCCGACGATGACCCGCTTGACCGCCTGGGTCACGGCATCGAGCTCAGCAGCGGGATGGGCGTGGAAGTCGCTCTGCACCCCTCTGAGGCTAGAGGCGGGTCGTCTGTAGGCTCGCTCGCTCATGGAGATCCTCCTGCTCATCGCCGCCGTCGTCGTCCTGGTCGGAGGTGTCGCCGTCGTCCTGGTCAACCGGAAGGACTCCGATGCACCCGGCATCGAGCCGCCGGCCACGGGCCCATCCGGCGCCACGGCATTCGGCGGCGGACCCGCCGCGGGCCTGCGCACCGGTCAGGACGAGGGGTCGCTGCTGGAGCCCGACCACCCGGTGCCGCAGGAGCCGCCCGTCGAGGCCCCGCCCCACCCGGAGCCCGCACCGATCGTGCGGCCCACGTTCCGTGATCGCCTCACCAAGGCCCGATCCACCTTCTCGGGCTACCTCGGGTCGCTGCTGTCCCGCTCCGACATCACCGAGGAGACCTGGGAGGAGCTGGAGGAGGCCCTCATCCGCGCCGACGTCGGCGTCGGCCTCACCACCCGACTGCTCGACGAGCTGCGGGCCACGGTCAAGGCCGAGGGCATCACCGAGCCCCAGGCGCTCCTCGACGCGCTGAAGGCCCAGCTGACGACCGAGCTCGAGGCGGGCGACCGCAGCCTCACCTACGAACCCGGCAACCCGAACGTGTGGCTGTTCGTCGGCGTGAACGGCGTCGGCAAGACCACGTCCATCGGCAAGGTCGGCAAGCAGCAGGTGTCCGAGGGCCGCTCGGTGGTCATGGCGGCGGGCGACACCTTCCGAGCCGCCGCCGCCGAGCAGCTCGAGACCTGGGCCGACCGGGCCGGTGCCGAGTTCCACCGGGGCGCCGAGGGCGGGGACCCGTCGTCGGTGATCTTCGATGCCATCCAGAAGGCGGGCTCCCGTGGCATCGACCTGGTGCTCGCCGACACGGCCGGTCGGCTGCACACCAAGTCCAACCTGATGGAGGAGCTGTCCAAGGTGCGCCGGGTCGCCGACCGCGACCCCGGCAACGTCACCGAGGTCCTCCTCGTCCTCGATGCCACCACCGGCCAGAACGGCCTGCAGCAGGCCAAGCAGTTCACCGAGGCCACCCAGTGCACCGGCGTGGTGCTCACCAAGCTCGACGGGTCGGCCAAGGGCGGCATCGCCCTCGCCATCGCCCTCGACGAGGAGATGGGCGGCCTCGGCCTCCCGATCAAGCTCGTCGGCCTGGGCGAGTCCGCCGACGACCTCATCCCCTTCGACCCGGCCGCCTTCGTCGACGCCCTCCTGACGCCATGATCTTCATCCTCTGGAGCCTGCTGACGCTCCCGATCAAGATCGTCCTCGGCCTCGTGAAGCTGGTCCTGCGGATCATCGGCTTCATCGGCCTGAGCCGCATCGCCGCCTTCGGCGCCGGCGTGGGCGTCGGCGTGGCCATGGCGCCGACGCCGGCCGCCCAGCTCCGCAGCGGCGCCGCCGCCCAGGAGGAGGCCAAGGCCGCACGCGGCGGCGACATCGGCGCCGCGGTCCGCCACGAGCTGGCCACCTCGCCGCGCACCTGGCACCTGCCCCAGCCCGGCGTCACCGTCCAGGGCGACCGGGTGGTGCTCACCGGCGCCGTCCCCCACGACGAGGCCCGCCTCGCGCTGCTCCGCACCGCCGGCGCCGTCACCGGCGTCCGGGCCGTCGACGACCACCTCACCGTCGAGGAAGCCACCCCCGAGGCCTGACCCCGTAGGATCGACCGTCCATGTTCGAGGCACTCAGCGACCGGTTCGACGACATCTTCTCCCGCATCAAGGGCAAGGGGAAGCTGCGCGAGGAGGACGTCGACGAGACGCTGCGGGAGATCCGCCTCGCCCTGCTCGAGGCCGACGTCAACTTCCAGGTGGTCAAGAACCTGGTCTCGCGCATCCGCGAGCGGGTCGTGGGCATCGAGGTCAGC
>Ga0208490_100638_pt1 | contig 19240 bp, 19 predicted proteins | sample SubbioAug_CSWold_FD_184818 | JGI IMG/M metagenome (GOLD analysis project Ga0208490, IMG submission 184818) | Serpentinite rock and fluid subsurface biosphere microbial communities from McLaughlin Reserve, California, USA - CR11Aug_CSWold (SPAdes) | ecosystem: Environmental > Terrestrial > Deep...
TGGCCCGAGCCCGCAAGATCCAGCGGTTCCTGTCCCAGCCGATGTTCGTGGCCGAGGTGTTCACCGGTCTCTCCGGTGTCTTCACGCCGGCCGAGGAGACCGTCGACAGCTTCGAGCAGCTCATCAACGGCGACCTCGACGACCTGCCCGAGCAGGCGTTCCTCAACGTCGGTGGCGCCGACGACGCCCGCCGCAAGGCCGACGAGCTGCGCAAGTCGGCGAGCTAGCGATGCGTGCCGAGATCGTGTCCCCCGAGGGGGTCCTGTGGTCCGACGAGGTCGACATGGTCATCACCCGGACGCTGGGTGGGGGCGACATCGCCTTCCTGGCCGGGCACGCCCCGTTCGTGGGTGCCCTCGGCACGGGCGTCATCACCATCCGCCCCTCCTCGGGTGGACCGGACGAGAAGGTGGCCTGCCACGGCGGGTTCGTCGAGGTGTCCGGCGATGCCGAGAACACCACGGTGACGATCCTGTCCGACGTGGCGGAGATCTCCAGCCAGATCGACGTGCAGCGGGCCCGTGCGGCCCAGGAGCGGGCCGAGGCCACCTTGCGCCACGAGCACGACGCCGAGGCCGAGGCCGCGCTGCGGCGGGCCCACGTCCGCCTCGAGGCGGCCGGCCAGACCGCAAGCCACTGATCGGGGAGCCGGCGACGTGCCCCGTCGCCGGTTCGCCGTCGCGCTGCTGATCCCGCCGCCGGTCTCGCTCGAGATCGACGGCCTGCGGCGCGCCCTCGGCGACCGCCAGCTCGGCCGGATCGACCCGCACGTCACGATCATCCCGCCCATCAACCTGCGCGAGGAGGACCTGCCCGACGCGCTCGCGGTGGTGCAGGCCGCCGCCCGTGCCGCCGGGCCGATGTCGCTGGTGCTCGGACCGGTCGAGACCTTCGCGGAGACCTCGCCGGTGCGGTTCCTCGCCGTGGAGCCGTGGGAGCCCGTGACCCAGCTGTACCGGGCGTGCTGGACCGGTGTGCTGGAACGACCGGAGAAGCGCCCGTTCCACCCCCACGTGACCGTCGACATCGATGGCGGCCCCACCGAGGGTCGGGACCCGGCCCTCGACCTGCTGGCCGGGTACCGGGCCGAGGTGGTCGTCGACCGGGTGACGGTGCTCGAGAACGTGGAGCGCGGGTGGGATCCCTACCTCGCCTACCGCTTCGGGCTGGGCTGAGCCGCCGCGTTCGAAGCGAGCGCCGAACTGGTCGCTCGGTGCGGTTGGACCGCGCGCTGGGTGATCGACAGAGCCGCTGAAGACCCGGCAGTCGGCGCGGGTGCCGGTTCTGGGACGCGGGACACGCATAGAAGGCGCGTGGGGCGTCCCGGTTCGAGGACCTGGGCCTTCTGGGACGCGGGACACGCAGCCAGCGCGTGTGGTGCGTCCCAGTTCGCAGGTGGGACCCCGCCGATACGTGCCGACGACCGCTGGTGCATCGAGCCGCTGGTGGGGGTGTCGGTCTGGGTGCTCATGGCGCCTCCTAGGCGTTCCCGGCGGCGGCGAGGACCTGGTCGCAGATGGCGCCGGTCCCGCCGAGAGCGACGACGCGGGTCGGGTCGAGCCGGCGGATCTCGGCGAGCACGGTGCCCGGCACGTCGCCGCAGCCGGGGACGAGCAGGATCGGCCCGTCGGTGAGGCTCTTGCCGGCGAGGGCATCGGCGGACCTCGTGCCGTTGGCGAGGTACACGGTGGGTGCCCCGTTCGGGAACGCCGTCCGGGAGATCTGCACGGCCGTGGCGTAGCGGTCGGCGCCGGCGATGCGGCTGGTCGGGCGGGCGGTGGTTGTCGGGGGCTCCGCCGTGGCGCCGGTGAGCGTCGCGCACTGGCCCTCGGCGCTGCCCTGCACCACGTTGCCGCTGCCGGTGGGGGCGGGAGCGTTGGACTGGCACTGCAGGTTGCCGGTGATGCGGTTGTCCACGATGGTCAGGCCCCCGGTGTTCTGGTTGGCCTGGAGGTTGCCGTCGATGGTGTTGCCGGTCGCCCGGAGCTGCCCGGAGTTCGACTCGAGCTGGAGGTCGCCGCCGATCGCGGTGTCGGCCACGGTGGCACTGGTGCCCTGCTCGAGCTGGATGTTGCCCCCGATGCGCGCCGCGGTCACCGCGACGTGCCCGGCGCTGGCGTCGTCGTCCTGGATGTTGCCGTCGATGGTTGCGCCGGTGACCGTCAGCCGGGCGCCGGGGCCGACGAGGACGTTGCCCTCGACGACCGTGCCGTCGAGGGTGCAGGCGGCACCGGCGGGGACCCGGACGTCGTCACCGATGGTCTGGGCGCCGATGGTTCCCGTGCACAGCCGCTCGGCTGCTGCGGGCTGGGCCGTGGCGATGACGAGACCGAGCACGCCGACGGCGAGTGCGGTGAGGGCCGCGAGGGTGCGGTTCCGGGAACGAGACATGGTTTCCTCCGTGGTGCAGAGCGGGTGGTCGCGCCACCGTCTCGCACCGCCGTGAGGGCTCCATGAGCCGGATGTGAGGCTTCTCTCATGTGCTCCCGTCGCCGGGAGCAGCGATCAGAAGTCGACGGCGGCGTAGGTCTCGAGCTTGTCGATGCGGTGGATGGCATCGACCAGGCGCACGGTCCCCGACTTCGAGCGCATCACCAACGACTGGGTGGTGGCGCCGCGGCTGTCGTAGTGCACACCCTTGAGCAGCTCACCGTCGGTGATGCCGGTCGCGGCGAAGAAGCAGTTGTCGCTGGCGATGAGGTCGTCGTCGGTCAAGACCTTGTCGAGGTCGTAGCCGGCCTTCGTCGCCGCCTTCCGCTCGGCCTCGTTGCGGGGCCACAGGCGCCCCTGCTGGGCCCCACCCATGGCCTTCAGCGCCGCGGACGTGATGACCCCCTCCGGCGTGCCGCCGATGCCGAAGAGGATGTCGGCGCCGGACTGGGGCCAGCAGGTGGAGATGGCGCCGGCGACGTCGCCGTCGGGGATGAGACGGACCCGGGCGCCGGCCTCGCGCACCTCGGCGATGAGGTCCTTGTGCCGGTCGCGATCGAGGATCACGGCGGTGAGGTCGCGCACGGACGTTCCCTTGGCCTCGGCCACGGCGCGCAGGTTCTCGGTGGGCGACCGGGTGATGTCGATGACGTGCGCGGCCTTGGGGCCGGTGGCGATCTTCTCCATGTAGACGCAGGGCCCCGGATCGAACATCGTGCCCCGCTCGGACATGGCGATGACGGCGATGGCGCCGGCGCGCCCGAGGGCGGTGAGGGTCGTGCCGTCGATCGGGTCGACGGCGATGTCGACCGCCGGTGGGTTGCCGTCGCCGATCTGCTCGCCGTTGTACAGCATCGGCGCCTCGTCCTTCTCGCCCTCGCCGATGACCACGACCCCGTCCATGGGGACCGACTCGAGGATGACGCGCATGGCGTCGACCGCCGCCGCGTCGGCGCCTTCCTTGTCGCCCCGCCCCATCCACCGGCTCGCGGCCAGGGCCGCGGCCTCGGTCACGCGGACGAGCTCGAGGGCGAGGTTGCGATCGGGGGCCTGGGGCTGGCGCATGGCGCGACCGTACCGGCAGCGCGGGGGCGGAGCGTCAGCCTCGCCGACCACGGAGAGTGCTCAAGATGGGGGTGGCACGTGCCGATGCTCCTGCATGCGCCAGGCGGACCCTGCATGATCAACACGAAGCGGCAGCCCCCGGTGTCCACCGCCACGCTCCCCGTCCTCATGGAGGCCATCGCGGCCCGGCGCTCCACGGCAGCCAGCGTCGCCGCCGTCGTCGGCCACGACCCCGGTCTCGCGGCTCGGGTCCTCGCCCTGGCGAACTCCTCGCAGTTCGGTCTGACCCGTCGGGTCACCGAGCTGTCCCAGGCCATCACCCTCGTCGGTACCGGTGTGGTGCAGACCCTGGCCATCGCGAACGCCGCCGCCCTGGTCGACACCAGCGGGCTGATCGCCGATGCCCACGAGCACGCCGTCCGGGTCGCCATCGCCGCCCGCCTCCTGGCGCCGGCCGCCGGTGTGGAGCCCGACGATGCCTTCGCCGCCGGCCTGCTGCACGACGTGGGTGAGCTCTTGCTGCTGCAGGACCGACCCACCGAGTACGCCGCGCTGCAGGCCACGTTCGACACGCACGCCGACCAGCTCCGAGCCGAGAAGCGCGCCTTCGGCACCGACCACGCACTGGTGGGGGCCGAGCACCTCCTCGACTGGCGGGTGCCCGACGTGATCGCCGACGCCGTCGCCGACCACCACGACCCGTTCCACTCCTCTGCGGCCACGACCATCGTGGTCGCAGCGGCCGACGAGCTGATCTCGGCCGAGGTCGGCCGGCACCACGCGCTGGACCTGCTCGAGGTCGACGTCGCCGCCGCCGACGGGCTCCGCCAGCGGGTCGAGCTCGAAGCGAGCGCCCTCTCCGGCCTCGTCGGCACCTAGACCTGACAGTTCGTCAGTTCGTCACGCCACTGCTCCTGGCGCCGGCGGCTCCGCCGCCATAGGGAACCGTGACATGGGTCGCCTCGCCTGGTGGCTCGGCTCCTGGGCGTAGCCTGCCGGGGTGCTGAACGAACCCGGCCACGACGACCACGACGGCGATCTCGAGCTGGACACGTCGGCGCTCGACGGTCCCGGCCCCGCCCCCCAGGACGGCGCCGACCCCGACGACTGCCCGCCGCTCGACGACGCGAAGGAGCAGGTCGGCTACGAGCTGTTGGAGTGGGACCCCGCCGACCTCGACGAGCTCGACGACGTGCTCCACGAGCTCGGCCTGCCGCACGAGTGGGTGGCCGACGGCTACGAGGTCGTCGTCCACGTCGATGACGAGGCGCGGGTCGACGCCCTCCTGCCCACCATCCGGTTCCCCGACGAGCTCCCGGCTGAGGCCGACGACGGCGACGACACCGATGCCCGGGTGCTCAGCGACCTGTTCGTCGCCGCCGACCGGCTCCAGGGCGGGGCCGGCAGCGACGCCGTGAACGGGTTCCTCGACGCCGCCGAGCGCGTCGGCGAACTCCCGCCCTACGGCCTCGACGAGAAGGAGTGGAACCAGGTGGTCGAGCAGGTGGACGGGCTCATCGACCTGTTCCACGCCGCCGCCCCCGCCGAGGAGATCACGGAGGCCGCGTACCGCCTGAGGCGACGTCTGCGGCCTCTCGTGTGACCGGTAGCGTCGATCCATGGAAGCCCTGGCCGAGCTGGCGATCTACCACTCGCGGCCCTTCGCTCCCACCCGGCGCATCGCCCTCGCCCCCAGCCGGTTGCCGGTCGACCCCGCCCCCGGCCCCGGTGGCGTGCTGCTCGGGGGCATCGTCGCCCACCACCGCGACGAGCTCGGTGAGGATCTGTTCGAGAGCATGCTGAAGCTGACCCTGCAGCTGCAGGAGGGCCAGCGGATCGTCCAGCCCCGCATGCGCCACCGCTTCCAGGGCGACCAGCACGGCCTCACCCGCTCCCGGGCTCGGCTGCGCCGCAGCGACGTCGGCCTCGTCATCGACTTCGAGAACAAGGGCACGGGTCTGCAGCTGATGCTCGGCGCGGTGTACACCGCGGGGAACATGGAGCCCGGGCCCCGACGGGCGGTGATGGACGCCGTCCGCAAGGGCCTGCGCTGGGGCGGCGCGCTCGATCACCGCCTCTACGCCCACCTGTCCGGGCTCGACGGCGGCCAGGAGTGGTCGGCCGACGTCTACGAGGACCCGGTGCGGTGGGCGCTCCAGACGCTCGGCATGCAGATCGCCTCGAACGGAGCGGCCACCGACGGCGACCTGCCCGACCGGAAGCTGGTGCAGCGCCGCTTCCGCGATGCCCTGCGCGCCGCGCACCCCGACCACGGCGGCGCCACCGACGATGCGGCCAAGCGCATCAACGACCTGACCGAGGCCCGGAGGATCCTGTTGTCGTGAGCCCAGCCAAGCCGTCCGCCCCGCCCGCCGCTGCCGGCCTGCTCGTCACCCCCGGTGCCAGCGCCGACCGAGACAACCGCACCCTCGTCGCGCTCGACGAGGGGCTGGCCCTCCCCGTCGAGCGGATCACGATCCGAGGCCGCGCCGTGCGCAAGGTGCACGAGCAGCTCCGGGAGGACATGGAGGACTTCGCCGACCGGCTCGGCGTCGACACCGCCGAGCTCGTGATCGGTGGCCGCTCGTTCGGCGGTCGCATGTGCTCGATGCTCGCGGCCACCGGCGAGCCCGTGGCCGGCCTGGTGCTGCTCAGCTACCCCCTGCACCCCCCGGGGAAGCCCGACGACCTGCGGGTCGACCACTTCGCCGACATCAGCGTCCCGACGCTGTTCGTGTCGGGGACCAACGATCCCTTCGCCAGCCGCGAGGAGCTCGAGCGCCACGCCGCCGCCATCACCGGCCCGGTCGACTTCGTCTGGCTCGACGGGGAGCCGCACTCGCCCCGCGACGACGCCGCCGTGGTGGCCGCCGTGGCCGGCTGGCTGGCGGGCTGAGCCGGCGACGCTACGCCCGGCGGAGCAGCGCCACGAGGAAGTCGGCGCCGGGCCGGAACGGGCGGACGTCCCAGGTGGACAGCTCGAGGTCGACCTCGAGGCCCACGGCCGCGACGTCGGCGCGGAAGTCGTCGAAGCCGTAGCCGCGGTGGTCGCCGAAGCCGATGGCGACGCGACCGTCGTCGGCCAGGTACCGGCCCATGCCGTCGAGCGCGTCCCGGCGATCGTCGGCCGGCACGAACGTGATCACGTTGCCGGCGCACACGACGACGTCGAAGCCCCCCTCGACGACGTCGTCGGCCAGGTCGAGCCGGGCCAGGTCGCCGACGAGCCAGGTTGGGCCCGGGTGGTCCTGCTCGGCGGCCTCGATGAGCTCCGGGTCCACGTCGACGCCGACGACGTCGTGGCCCCGTCGGAAGAGCGCCCCGCCGACCCGGCCCGGCCCGCAGCCGGCGTCGAGGATCCGGGCGCCACGGGGGACGAGCGCGTCGACGAAGCGGGCCTCGCCGTCGAGGTCGTCACCGTTGGCGGCCATGGTCCGGAACCGCTCGATGTACCAGCTCGAGTGGCCGGGGTTCTCGGCCACGATCTCCATCCACGAGGTCACGCCCCCAGTCCTACCCGCTCGCGACCAGTGAGGCCACGGCGGCGAGGTGCACGGCCGCGGCCAGCGCCACCATCGTGTGGAACAGCTCGTGGTAGCCGAAGGTGGCCGGCCACGGGTTCGGGGCGTGCAGCGCGTACACCGCCGCGCCGACCGAGTACAGGACGCCACCGAGCACGACCAGGGCCAGCTCGGCGCCGGTGAGCGCGTCGGTGAGCGCATCGATGTCGATCAACGCCACCCACCCGACGGCCAGGTACACGACGGCGACGACGGGGTAGGGCGCGTGCAGCCAGAGCATGCGGATCGCCATGCCGATGCCGGCCAGGATCCAGACCAGGACCAGCATCCTGCGGCGGGGGGCGCCCTCGATCCCGAGCCCGACGATGCCGGTGTAGGAGCCGGCGATGGCCAGCAGGATCGTCGAGTGGTCGATCCGCTTGAACACGGCCTGGGCGGCGGGGGAGAGGCGCCCGCTGTGGTAGACCGCGCTCACCGCGAGCATCGTCGTGACCGACAGGCCGTACACGACCAGCCAGGGCCGCTCGTCCGGGTCGCCGGCGGCCACCAGCGCCACGAAGCCGATGGCGAAGACCACCGTGGCGTAGCGGTGGATGACGCCCCGCAGGCGGGGTCGCGGCATCGTTGCTCCGGTCGCAGTCGCCGCCTCCATGCTCACAGGATGCCTCCGGTGCCGGGGACACCGAGCGCATCCTCGGGGTTCAGCTCCTCCAGCTCGCGGTGCGCGGTCTCGGGGTAGCGGGGGATGAGGAGCAGCACGACGATGGCCGGCCCCACAGCGAGGGCCGCGACGCCGGGCCCGAGCGACCAGCGCTCGGCCAAGCGGCCGGCGATGAGGAGGCCGACGACCGAACCGGACACCCCGAGCACCGTGATGGCCACGTTGGCCTTGGTGCGCAGCGACGTCGGGAACAGCTCGGGGCCGTAGACCGACAGCGCCGGCACGGCGAGACCACCGACGATCGATCCGATCGCCGAGGCCGCCCACAGCAGGGGCGGCGAGTCGGTCAGGTACATGAGCGCGGTGAAGATCGTGCCGCCGGCGACGCCGATGCCGCCGATGAGGCGCTTGCCCTTGACGTCCGCGAGACGGCCACCGAGCACGATGCCCAGGCCGCCCGGGGTGATGGTGAGGATCGTGAAGGCGGTGATCTGGGCGGCCGAGAAGTCGAAGCTCTCCCGCAGGTACTCGTTCTGGAGCTGGGAGGCCGGCGAGCTGAACGCAGCCAGCGCCAGGGCCGATCCGGCGAGGAGCGCGAGGCGGCCGCCGTGGCCCTTGAACCGGGCGGTGGCGTGGCGGCGGACGAAGCGCCGCGACTCGGGCAGCAGTGGTGCCGTGATCTTCACCAGCGGCAGGAACAGCACGGGCACGACGTAGAGGATCCGCCACGCCCGCTCGTCCAGCTCGACGAGCGGGAGCAACCACAGCACGTTGCCCGCGCCGAGGCCGGCCGCCATCGTCAGCAGGCTCACGCCGTAGGCCCGGGAGCCCGCAGGCATCTCCTCGGCCACCACCACGACGATGAGCAGCGCCAGCGCGGTCGACAGCCCCCGCGCCACGAGCTGGGTGCCGCCGAGCACGACCATGTTCGGGGCCAGCGCCCCCGCCGCCGTGGCCACGATCCCGGCGGCCGCGCACCACAGCAGCGCCCGGCGCCGTCCGTGGCGGTCGGCCCACGCCGCCACCGCCATCGCCAGGAACACGCCGATGCGGACCGCGGCGAACGTGTCGCTCTGGGCCCGCTCACCGACGTCGAACTCGTCGGCGGCGTAGGTCAGCGTCTGGGTGATGAGCGTGCCGAGGTAGCCGCCGATGAGCGAGAGCGACGCCAAGGAGGCGAGCGATGCGCCGGCCTGGGCATCGAGCACCTGGGGCGGCGCCCACCACGGGCTGCGTCCGCCGGGCCGCTTGACCGCTCGGCGGATGGGCGGCCGGAACAGGACGGACCAGAACCCGATCCCGAGCTCGAACTCGGTGGTCTGGGTCACCTCGTGGGTGCCGTCGGGCGCCTGCCGGACCCGCACGCGTCGCTCGTAGGTCTGGAAGGGGCCGACGTCGAGGCCGAAGCGCAGGTCGTCGGGAGGGCCCGTGGGCTCGGCCTCGGTGACGACGTCGTCGCGCGGCACCAGGAACGCTTCCAGCCCCTCGTCGTCGACGGTGCTGGTGACCTCGACGGTCGTCATCCGGCCGCGGCGGGGGAGCGGCTGCCGGTCCGGGTCACCGGCACACTGTCCCATTCGCGGCGTGACCGGTCACAGCCACGGGGGAACAGCGGCGACCGCCACGTTGTTCACCATGGGTGCCCCTCGCCAGACTGAGGACCCCCAGCCCCCGTAGGAGCCCCGTTCCGGTGGAAGAGCAGATCCAGAAGGTCATCGAAGCGATCCGTCCGGCGGTGCAGGCCGACAACGGTGACATCTTCCTGCGCAGCGTCGACACCGAGACCGGGATCGTCGAGGTCGAGCTCGTCGGGGCCTGCGTGTCGTGCCCGGCGTCCACGGTCACGCTGAAGGCCGGCGTCGAGCGCATCCTGAAGGACCGCGTCGAGGGGGTCACCGAGGTGCGCAACATCGGCGAGACCTTCATCGAGAGCAGCGTCAGCCTGTAAGAGTTCGGTCCATGACCGGACGGGACGCCGAGGAGCTGATGGATGCCGCCGCGGGTGGCGACCGCCGATCGGTGGCCAAGCTGCTGTCGATGGTCGAGCGCGGCGGCGACGACGCGCGGGCTGCCGGGTCGCTCGCCCACGCCCGCAGCGGCGGGGCCTACACCGTCGGCATCACCGGCGCGCCGGGCGCCGGCAAGTCGACCCTGACGTCTGCCCTGGTCGGCGAGATGCGCGGCCGGGGTGATCGCGTGTCGGTCCTGGCCATCGACCCGTCGTCGCCCTTCACCGGCGGAGCGATCCTCGGGGACCGCATCCGCATGCAGGACCACGCCCTCGACGAGGGCGTCTTCATCCGCTCGATGGCCACCAGGGGGCACCTGGGCGGCCTCGCGCTCGCCACGCCACAGGCCGTCCGCGTGCTCGATGCTGCCGGCTTCCCGTGGGTGCTGGTGGAGACCGTGGGCGTCGGCCAGGTCGAGGTCGAGATCGTGGGTGCGGCCGACTCCACCGTCGTCGTGGTCAACCCCGGTTGGGGCGACGCCGTCCAGGCCAACAAGGCCGGTCTCATGGAGATCGCCGACATCTTCGTGATCAACAAGTCGGATCGGCCGGGAGCCGAGGAGACCCGCCGGGACCTCGACGGCATGCTCGACCTCACCGACTACGGCGCGTGGCGGCCGCCGATCGTCGACGCCGTCGCCACCGAGTCCACCGGTGTCACCGAGCTCTGGGACCACGTCCTGGCCCACCGCTCGCACCTCGAGTCCTCGGGCGAGCTCGGCCGTCGCCGCGGTCGGCGGGCGCGCGAGGAGCTGACCCGCATCGTGGCCGAGCGCCTCCTCGCCCGTGCCCGCCGGTCCTCCGAGGGCGACCGCTACGACGAGCTCCTGGACGAGGTCGAGGCCCGCGGCACCGACCCCTGGGCCGCCGCCGACCAGCTCCTCGGCGCCGACTGACCGGAAAGTAGGGTCCGCCGGCGTGGCTGATCTCGTGCACCTGGAACGACGCGACGACGGTGTCGCCGTCATCACCCTCGACAACCCCAAGGTCAACGCGCTGTCGTCGGCGCTGCTGCACCAGCTGCGCGACGCAGCGCGGGACCTGACCGAGTCCCCGCCCCGCGCCGTGCTCGTCACGGGTGGGCCCAAGGTCTTCGCCGCCGGCGCCGACATCAGCGAGTTCGGTGGACCCGAGGAGGCCGACACCGTCGGCACCGCCTTCCTGGATGCGCTGGAGGCGGTCGCGGCCATCCCGCGGGCGACGGTGGCGGCCGTCGGTGGCTACGCGCTGGGTGGCGGGTGCGAGCTCGCCCTGGCCTGCGACCTGCGCATCGCCAGCGACCGGGCTCGCTTCGGCCAGCCCGAGATCCTCCTCGGCATCATCCCGGGAGGCGGGGGCACCCAGCGCCTCGCCCGCCTGGTCGGTCCGTCCCGGGCCAAGGACATGATCTTCACGGGCCGCCAGGTCGACGCCGACGAGGCGCTGCGCATCGGCCTGGTCGACCGTGTCGTGCCGGCGGCCGAGTTCGAGTACGCCGCCATGGCCTGGGCGGCTGACCTCGCCAACGGACCCGGTGCCGTCGTCGGCCTGGCCAAGCGGGCCATCGACGAGGGCCTCGACGGCGACCTCGCCGACGGCCTGCGCCTCGAGCGGCGGCTCTTCGCCGACTCGTTCCGCACCGAGGACAGCCAGATCGGTGTGGCGTCGTTCCGGGAGCACGGGCCCGGCAAGGCGGCCTTCACCGGCCGCTGACACCGTCCCGGGCACCCTGGGTCTGCAGACCCTGGGCCGGGACGGTCGCGGGGCGGGATGCTGACCTCGTGGCCCGGCGGCGAACGACCGCAGGCCCCGGGAGGCAGTCATGGAACGCATCGTCGTGGGCGTGGACGGGTCCGACGGCTCCGTCGCCGCCCTCCGGTGGGCCGTCTCGGAGGCAGCGCTGCGTGGCGGCGTGGTCGAGGCGGTCAGCGCCTTCCACGTCCCCTACGTCGGCGCCGCCTCGGTGATGCCGCTCATGCTCGACCCGGAGGAGTTCCGGGAGGCCGCCGATGTCGTGCTGCGCAAGGTCGTCGAGCAGGTCGATGCGTCGGCACTCGCCGAGCCGGTCCGCCGGATCGTGCTCGAGGGACCTGCGTCCACGGTGCTCGTCGAGGCCGGGCGGGGCTCGTCGATGCTCGTCGTCGGCGCCCGGGGCCACGGTGGGCTCGCCGGCATGCTCCTCGGCTCGGTGAGCCGTCAGGTCACCGAACACGCCACCGTCCCGGTGGTGGTCGTCCCGAAGGAGCGGTCATGAACGGCCTGCAGATCCTCGTCCCACTCGACCCGACCAAGCTGGGCAGCCGGGCGATCGACGTCGCGGTCGGGCTGGCGGGCAGCGGCGGTGCGGTCGAGCTGGTGTCGGTCACGCCCGCGACCCTGCCCGGCGCCGTCGTCGACACGTTCCTCACGGTGGAGCGCGAGCAGTTCGCCGACGCTGATGTGCGCTGTCGGCGGCTCGAGGGAGCCGATGTGGTGGGTGCCCTGCTGGAGCACATCGCCGGGACCGGTCCCGACCTGGTCGTGCTCGACAGCCACGGTCGCGGCCCGCTCGGCGAGCTCGTGCTCGGCAGCATCAGCGCGGACCTCGTCCGCTCGTCGCACTCGCCGACGGTGCTCGTCGGCCCGGCCTGCGCGATCCCGTCCGGTCTCCGCCAGCTGACGGTGGCCGTCGACGGCTCGCCGGACGCCCTCGGTGCGCTCCAGGTGGCGTCTCGGCTGTCGCAGCGGATCGGTGCCGCGCTGGAGCTGGTCGAGGTCGCCGAGGAGGTCGCCTACACGGGCGACGTGGCCGAGACCGCCGAGCTCCATCGCATCGCCGAGCTGGTCGACCCGCCGGTCCGGGCGTGGGACGTGCTCCACGGGCGCGACGTCGCGAAGGCGCTCGTCGGTCACCTGGGCCGAGACCGTGACGTGATGCTCGTGGTCGGGTCCCACGGGCGCAGCGAGGGACGGCCCCACCCGCTCGGCGGCACGGCAGCCCGAGCGGTGCGCCAGTCACCGGTGCCCGTGCTCGTCGTGTCCCCGGAGGCTGCGGCCGACGGTGAGCGGCGGGGCCTGGCGGGGTCCTCCCTGACCTGAGGCGGTGCTCTAGGCCCAGGCCACCCGGCCCATCTCGGCGCTCGCCGCCAGGTCCTCGTGGACCGGCAGCACCCGCACCGTGAAGCCGTACCGACCGGCGGCGTCGCAGGCGAAGCTGCCCCGGTACCGGACGTGGGAGTCGTCGATGCGCTCGACCTCGGACATGGGGGACGTCTGCGGGTGCTCGAGCTCGTCGGCCTGGCCGACGATGCCGTGCAGGACTTGGACCTCGATGTCGCCGCCCGAGAGGGAGCCGAGGGCCACGACCGCGTCGACCGTCCGCTCGTCGCCGATGCCGGGCGCCGCAGCGTCGCTCTCGACGGCCTCGATCCGGACCTGGGGCCAGCCGGCGATGATGCGCTGCTTCCAGGCTGCCATCTCGCGCGACCGGCGGTGGCCGTCGCCGGCCATGTCGTCGGCATGCGCTGCGGCGGGCTCGTACAGGGCGGTGGTGTAGTCCTTCACCATCCGGGAGGCGGACACGAAGGGTCCCGTGCCGGCGAGGGTGGACTTCATCCGGCGCACCCACCGGCGGGGGAGGCGACCCTCGGAGCGGTCGAAGTACAGCGGGATCACCTCGCGCTCGAGCAGGTCGAACAGCGAGTTGGCCTCGATCTCGTCCCGGCGGGCGGTGTCCGTGACGTTCTCGGCCGACGAGATCGCCCAGCCGTTCTCGCCGTCGTAGCACTCGTCCCACCACCCGTCGAGGATCGACAGGTTGAGCTGGCCGTTGAGGGCGGCCTTCATGCCCGACGTGCCGCACGCCTCCTGGGGCCGGCGCGGGGTGTTCAGCCAGACGTCGCACCCGTGGTACATGGTGCGGGCGATGGCGATGTCGTAGTCGTCGAGGAACACGAAGCGGTGCCGGATCGCCGGGTCGCTCGAGTAGGCGACGATCTCCCGGATCATCTCCTTGCCCTGGTCGTCGGCGGGGTGGGCCTTGCCGGCGAAGACGAACTGCACCGGGCGCTCGGTCGAGGTCAGGATCGCCTCGAGTCGCTCGGCCTGGGAGAGGAGCAGGGTCGCCCGCTTGTAGGTGGCGAAGCGGCGGGCGAAGCCGATGGTGAGGGCGCGCGGGTCGAAGACCTCGCCGGCCCACGCGACGTCCGAGGGCGCCTGGCCACGGGCGACGGCCGAGGAGCGGATCTTGTCGCGCACCAGCGAGACGAGGCGGTCCTTGCCCTGCTCCTTGACCCGCCAGATCTCGTCGTCGGTGGCGTCGTGGAGGCGCGCCCACTCCGCCTGCGGGGACTCACCCCAGTGGGGGTGGACGTGGCGGGTGAGGAGGTCGTCCATCTCCGACGACACCCACGTGCGGGCGTGCACCCCGTTGGTGATGGCACCGATCGGCACCTCGTCGACGGGGACCTCGGGCCACAGCGGCTGGAACATCCGGCGGCTGACGGCACCGTGGAGCTGGGCGACGCCGTTGGCTCGCGCCGCGAGGCGGAACCCCATGACGGCCATGTTGAAGCGGGTCTCCTCGGCGTCGTCGGGCTCGTGCCCGAGAGCCAGCAGGCGATCCATCGGGATCCCGGCGTCGGCGGCGAAGCCGTTGAAGTACTTCTCGATCAGCTCCGAGGGGAAGCGGTCGATGCCGGCCGGAACCGGGGTGTGGGTCGTGAACACCGACCCGGCCCGGCCCGCCTCGATGGCCTCGTCGAAGGTCAGGCCCTCGCCCATCAGCTCCCGGATGCGCTCGAGGCCGAGGAAGCCGGCGTGGCCCTCGTTGGTGTGGAACACCTGGGTCTCGATGCCGAGGGCCCGCAGGGCGCGGACGCCGCCGATGCCGAGCAGCATCTCCTGGCGGAGGCGGTGCTCGCTGTCGCCGCCGTACAGGCGGTCGGTGACGGCACGCAGGTCGTCGTCGTTCTCGTCGACGTCGCTGTCGAGCAGGTACAGCAGGGTGCGGCCGACCTCGGCCTTCCAGACCTGGGCGGTGAGGGTGCGGCCGCCGAGGTCGACGGCGACGCGCACGCCGTCCTGCAACGTGAGCGCCATGCCGTACGGGTCGAGGTTGGGGTAGCGCTGCTCCTGCCAGCCCTCGACGTTCAGGGCCTGGCGGAAGTAGCCGTTGCGGTACATCAGCCCGATGCCGATGAGGGGCAGACCGAGGTCGCTGGCCGCCTTGAGGTGGTCGCCGGCGAGCACGCCGAGGCCGCCCGAGTACTGCGGCACCGCCTCGGAGATCCCGAACTCCGGGGAGAAGTAGGCGACCCCGCGCAGCGGGCTGTCGGCGCGTCCCTGGAACCACGCGTCGCGGGCGAGGTAGCGATCGAGGTCGGAGCTGACCGTCTCGAGGAAGCGGAGGAACCCGGTGTCCTCGACCAGCTCGGCCAGCCGGGCCTTGCTCACCGAGCCCAGCAGGCGCACGGGATCGTGGACCACGGCATCCCACTTCTCGGGGTCGACCCACCGGAACAGCTCGCGGGTCTGGAGGTCCCACGACCAGCGCAGGTTCATGGCCAGCGCCTCGAGCGGGGCCAGCGCAGCCGGCAGCGTGGGACGGACGGTGAAGCTTCGGAGGGCCTTCATCGGCGACGACGGTACCGGCGCGCCGCAGATGCGTTCTCATGCCCCTCCCCGAACTGGCCGCCCTGGTGACGCACGCGGTCCTACGGTGGCCGGGTGCACGGCCAGGCGGAGACGACGTGGGACTCGCTCGACGACGTCTGGCGGGAAGCGTTCCGCCAGGCGTGGGAGGCGCTGACCACGGGCAACATCGGGGTCGGGGCCGTGGTGAGCGACCGGTCCGGCCGAATCGTGTCGGCGAGTCGCAACCGGGTCATGGACGCCGAGGCGCCGGTGGGCGAGGTGTTCGGCACGAGCCTGGCCCACGCCGAGATCAACGCCCTGGCGCACCTGCCGTTCCGGGCGCCCCGAGACCTGGTGCTCACCACCACCCTGCAGCCCTGCCTGCAGTGCGCCGCCGCCATCCGCCTGGCTCCCGTTGCGCAGCTGCGCGTCGCCGGCGCCGACCCGTTGTGGGACGGTACGGGGGCCTTCAGCCACCTCAACGAGTGGCTGGGTCGGCGAACCGACGCACCGGTGGAGGGTCCCAAGCGCGACGAGATCGGCGTCTTCGCCACCTTGCTGGCCCGCGTCGGCCCTGGCCTGCGAGGGCACGTCGACACCGGTCTCCGCCAACGGGGCGAAGGGCCCCTGCTGGACCTCGCCGTCCGTGTGCGCGAGGACGGGACGCTCGACCGCCTGCGCGACGGTTCCGTCGGAGCCGCCTTCGCCGAGCTGCAGACCGAGCTCCGACGGGTGGCAGCCGAGCTGCAGGCGAACCGTGCGGCGACCTGATCCGCGCCCGCGGCATTCGCGCCGATCGTCCCGTCCCGTTGTATCGAGCGCGGCGGTGGGGTAGGGCTGGAGCGTGGCCACCAGGACTCCTTCTCTCGGCGCGATCGTCATCGACCAGCTCCGGCCGACGACCCCAGGCGGGAGCGGTCGCCCCAAGACCTCGGTCGGGGAGCGGACACCGGTGCAGGCCCGCATCTTCCGGGACGGGCACGACCTGCTCGCGGCGCGCGTCAGCTGGCGCAAGGCCGGCGGACGGAAGTGGACCCGCTCGCCGCTGGCACAGTCGGTGAACGACATCTGGGTCGGCGAGCTCGAGTGCACCGACATCGGTCCCCACGAGCTGGTGTTCGAGGCCTGGACCGACGTCTTCGCCACCTGGCGCAAGGAGCTGCGGCTGAAGGTCGGCGCCGACCAGGACGTCACCACCGAGCTCGAGGAGGGCGCCCGGATCCTCGAGGCGTTCGTGCCCGAGTGCTCGGGCAAGGGTCGCAGCCGGGTCGAGGAGGCCATCGTGGCCATCCGCGACGAGTCGGCCACCATGGACGATCGCCTGAACGCCGCCCTCGACGACGCCCTGGTCCCCCTCGTCGCCGGCATCCCGAACGCCGGCGACCTCACCGTCAGCGAGACGGTGTCGCTGTGGGTCGACCGGGAACGGGCCCGTCACAGCGCCTGGTACGAGTTCTTCCCCCGCTCCGAGGGTGGCTTCAAGGGGTCGCTCGAGCGCCTCGACGCCGTGGCCGAGATGGGCTTCGACGTCGTGTACTTCCCCCCGATCCACCCCATCGGCACCACCGCCCGCAAGGGCCCCAACAACACCCTCGACCCCGGCCCCGACGACGTCGGCAGCCCGTGGGCCATCGGCGGTCCCGACGGTGGGCACACGGCCATCCATCCCGACCTCGGGAGCGAGGAGGAGCTCGTGGCGGTGATCCGGAGGGCCGAGGAGCTCGGCATGGAGATCGCCCTCGACTACGCCCTCCAGTGCTCGCCCGACCACCCCTGGGTGCAGGAGCACCCCGAGTGGTTCCACCACCGGCCCGACGGGACCATCAAGTACGCCGAGAACCCACCCAAGAAGTACCAGGACATCTATCCGATCAACTTCTGGCCCGAGGACGAGGCCGACCGGGTGGCCCTGTGGGAGGCGTGCCGCGACATCCTGCGGCACTGGATCGACCGCGGCATCCGCATCTTCCGCGTCGACAACCCCCATACCAAGCCGGTGGTGTTCTGGGAGTGGTGCATCGCCGAGATCCAGGCCGAGCACCCCGACGTGCTGTTCCTGGCCGAGGCCTTCACCCGCCCGGCCATGATGTCCAAGCTGGCCGAGGTCGGCTTCAGCCAGAGCTACACCTACTTCACGTGGCGCCACGAGAAGGAGGAGCTCACCGAGTACCTCGAGGACCTGGCGCATGGCCCGCTGGCCGACGTGATGCGCCCGAACTTCTGGCCGAACACACCCGACATCCTCGGCGGCGTCCTGCGCCACGGGAACCGGGCGGCGTTCCTGCTGCGCTACCTGCTGGCCGCCACGCTCACCCCGAACTTCGGCGTGTACTCCGGCTTCGAGCTGCGCGAGAACGAGCCGGCGGCCGACACCAACGAGGAGTACCTCTTCTCGGAGAAGTACGAGGTCAAGTCCCGCGACTGGGACCGGCCCGACAGCCTCGCACCGTTCATGACCGAGGTGAACCGCATCCGCCGGGCCCACCCGGCCCTGCAGCAGCTGCGCGAGATCCACTTCCACGACGTCGACAACCCCGAGGTCATCGCCTACACGAAGGGCTCCCGTGCGTCGGGCGACCTGGTCCTGGTGATCGTGAACCTCGACCCCGTCCACACCCAGGAGGCCACGGTGCACCTCGACCTGCAGGCCGTCGGGCTGCCCGAGTGGGAGCCCTACCGCGCCCACGACGAGCTCACCGGCGAGACCTACCAGTGGCAGGGCGGCGCCAACTACGTGCGCTTCGAACCCGCCCTCGACCGGGTCGGCCACGTCTTGGACCTCAGCGCATGAGGAAGGCCATCGATCCCACGGACCACACGTGGTTCCAGCGGGCCGTCTTCTACGAGGTCCTCGTCCGCGGCTTCAACGACTCCAACGACGACGGCACCGGCGACCTGCGCGGCCTCACCGAGAAGCTCGACTACCTCGAGTGGCTCGGCGTCGACTGCCTGTGGCTCCTGCCCTTCTTCCAGTCGCCGCTGCGCGACGGCGGCTACGACGTCTCCGACTTCCTCACCGTGCTGCCCGAGTACGGCGACGTGGACGACGCGGCCGAGCTGATCGAGCAGGCCCACCGCCGGGGCATCCGGGTGATCTCGGACATGGTCGTGAACCACACGTCCGACCAGCACCCGTGGTTCCAGGAGTCCCGCCAGGACCGCACCAACCCCAAGGCCGACTGGTACGTCTGGTCCGACGACGACCACCGCTGGTCCGAGGCCCGGATCATCTTCACCGACTCCGAGGACTCCAACTGGAGCTGGGACCCGGTGCGCGAGCAGTACTACTGGCACCGGTTCTTCCACCACCAGCCCGACCTCAACTTCGACAACCCCGAGGTCGAGGCGGCGCTGTTCGACGTCGTGCGGTTCTGGATGGGCCTCGGCCTCGACGGCTTCCGCCTCGACGCCGTGCCCTACCTCTACGAGCGCGACGGCACCAACGGCGAGAACCTGCCCGAGACCCATGCCCTGCTGCAGCGGCTGCGCAAGACGGTGGACGCCGAGTTCCCCGGCAAGCTCCTGCTCGCCGAGGCGAACCAGTGGCCCGCCGACGTCGTGGACTACTTCGGGCCGAACGGGGAGGAGTGCCAGATGAACTTCCACTTCCCCCTGATGCCACGGATGTTCATGGCGGTGCGCCGGGAGCAGCGCTTCCCCATCACCGAGATCCTGGCCCAGACCCCGGAGATCCCGGAGGGCTGCCAGTGGGGCATCTTCCTGCGGAACCACGACGAGCTCACGCTCGAGATGGTCACCGACGAGGAGCGGGACTACATGTACGCCGAGTACGCGGCGGACCCCCGCATGAAGATCAACGTCGGCATCCGACGCCGCCTGTTCCCGCTGCTCGACAACGACCGCCGCAAGGCCGAGCTGTTCCACGCCCTGCTGTACTCCATGCCGGGCAGCCCGATCATGTACTACGGCGACGAGATCGGGATGGGCGACAACATCTACCTC
>Ga0208490_100639_pt1 | contig 19220 bp, 18 predicted proteins | sample SubbioAug_CSWold_FD_184818 | JGI IMG/M metagenome (GOLD analysis project Ga0208490, IMG submission 184818) | Serpentinite rock and fluid subsurface biosphere microbial communities from McLaughlin Reserve, California, USA - CR11Aug_CSWold (SPAdes) | ecosystem: Environmental > Terrestrial > Deep...
AAGAAGGAGGCCAGCCATACCTTGACGCCCGTCTGACCCTCAGAACATAACCTTCAAGCGGGTCAATTCTCGATGGAAAACCCGGCTCACTTCTCGATGGAAATCAACACCGTAACTCAGGAAAGTAATTCTTGCGGCCGCGCATTGTCTTTCTCGAAGGTGCCGTGTCGTCACGGGGAGGATGAGCTTCGGCACGCTTCTGGCGGTAGGAATATCTGCGGGCTCCGGCGTCGGTTCGCAGTTGTGACCGGTCGGTGGAGGGGTCTTCGTCGGCCGGCGTAGATGCCCCTTTCCCGGCAAGCGATCCCGCGGTCCCAGCAGCGCCGGCAGCCGGATGCTTCGCGATCTGCTCGCAGGCGACGGGTTCAAGGTCAGTCGCCTGCACGTAGGCACGACCGCTGCATCGACGGATTCTACAAAGTCAGGAGACCATTCCAGCCTTGACCGAAGAACGCCCGACGTGGCCTGCTCCACGGCGCAGCAGCCAAATCCGGTCGCCGCGTAACAACGGCAGGCGGTCCACTCAACAGCGCCCAAGCCTATTCAAACGAACCCCGCCACCTCTAGCGACGACGGTTGGGCGGAGCGTTGCGCAAAGCTACTCGAACCGGTACGTCGGGCTGCCGCCTCAATAGTCTTACGCTATCCCGACCTTCTCAATCTTCGTACCAGAAGAGCCAAAACGGGTAACGTCCAGATCAGAATCGTCACTGCTCCGAGAAAGCCGGCGATAGGTCGGTAGAAGAACGCGAGGAGGGAGCCATCCGAAATGATCAGGCTGTTGACCAAGTTCTCTTCGACGACGCGCCCCAAAACCAAGCCTAAGACGAGAGGCGCTGCCGGATAGCCATTCGCCTCCATGAGCCAGATCGCGATTCCGATGACGAGGATGATCCACACGTCAAAGATGGCGTTGTTCGTCGCGAACGCGCCAATGATGCAGAACAACAAGATCACTGGAAAAAGAACCCCCGATCGAAGCATGAGTACCCGGCGCCCGGCATGGATCGCGAAAATTCCCAGCGGCACCATCAAGATGTTGGCGGTGATGAAGACCAGGTAGATCGCGGCGATGAGATCCGGGCTCGTGATGAAGACCATCGGACCGGGCGTGATCCCCTTGATGATCAACACCCCTATGACGATCGCCGTGATGGTGTCGCCGGGAATACCGAAGACGAGGGCAGGCACGTATGCTCCACTCAATGAAGCGTTGTTTGCCGCAGACGCTTCGACGACACCTTCCACGTGGCCCGTTCCATATAGCTCCGGCGTCTTCGAAAATTTCTTCGATACTGCGTAGGAGATCCAGGCTGCGATGTCCGCTCCGGCTCCTGGAAGGGCTCCAATCACCGTACCGCTGAGGCTACCGCGAATCAGGCCCTTCTTGTAGCGCCAGAGATTCTTCGCCTGGCCACGGAGGATGCTTCCCTCAATCTTAGCCGGCTCCGGGAGGGGTGTTCCCACATCGGCGGCCTTGCGCAGAAGTTCCGCGACGGCAAACGCACCGATCAACACGGCGATCAGCGAAACCCCGCCTTGCAGGTCGATGATCCCGAAGGTGAATCTCGGATATCCCATCACCACGTCGAGGCCGATCGTCGAGAGCCAAAGGCCGACGCACAGCGCGACAATGCCCTTCAGCGGGCTGCCGGTCGACACAAGCGCTGCGCAGGACAGCCCCAACAGCGCGAGCCAGAAGTATTCAAAGCTCGAGAAGGACAGCGCGAAGCTGGCGAGTTGAGGCGCGGCCAGGATGAGGATGGCCGTCCCCACCAGCCCGCCGAAGGCCGATGCCATCAGATTCGCGCCAAGCGCAAGATCGAGCTTCCCCTTGATGCTGAGGTTATATGTCTCGCTGGCATACGCGGCGGATGCCGGCGTTCCGGGTATTCGCAGAAGCGCGGCTGGTATGTCGCCCGCAAAAATGGCCATCGCAGCGCAAGTCACAATTGCAGCGATCGCGGCGACCGGGGGCATGAAGAAGGTGACCGGCACGAGCAGTGCGGTCGCCATGGTGGCCGAGAGACCCGGGGTCGAACCCACGAACAGGCCAAATATCGCCGAGGCCGCTATGATCCCAATAATTTCCGGAGCTGCCAACATCCAAAATGCATCGACGAATGCCATCATCGCAGCAACCCTTCCAGCGGACCAAACGGCAGCGGCACACGCAGGGCGAATGCAAAGAACCAGTACACGACCAGACTTGCCAAGATCGCCAGAATCCCCGCTGCGACAGGGCGTTCACGCCAGCCCAGTGCCGCCGCGAGCACGACGATCATCGACGCCAGAATCGTTCCGATCCGCGGTGCCAGGATCGCAAATGACAAGATTCCTGCCGGCACGGAAAGAAGGGCGAGCAATCGTGACGGTGAGCGCAAGGCATCCGGGATCACGACCAGCGGCTCCGAACGCCCGGCGAGGAGGACCCTGAGCGCGATGACGAGGCCCGCCAGAGTCAGCACCGCACCGATAGCAGTGGGAAACAGTTGGGGTCCGACGCCGCCCCCACGCGGCGTCGGATAGGACATGGCTGCGAGGATGATCGCGACCCCGCCGGCCGTTACAACTAGACCGCTCACGAGGTCGGACAACCGCATCGTCGGACTCAGTTCCGCTGACGCAGACCGATCGCCTGCATGATTTCGCCGTTGTTCTCGTGCTGCTCGGCGAGGAACTGCGCGAACTCGTCCCCTTTTGCCCAACCGGTGCCGAACCCGCCGTTCTCCATGAACTGCCGGTAGTCTTCACCCTGAACCACAGTTTCGACCGCTTCCGTCAGGCGCGCGACGACCTCGTCGGGAAGCCCGGCTGGCCCGACGACGCCGCGCCAGGTGCCGCCCGCGTAAGCATCGCCTATCGCATCTTCGACGGTCGGCACGTCCGGGAACGCCCCCACCCGCTCGTTCGCGAATACCGCGAGCGCCTTCACACGTCCCGCATCGACCATCGAACGACCCTCGGGAAGCGATGACGGCACGATCTCGATGGTTCCCGCGGCAAGAGCCTGAAATCCGGGGGCGGCGCCCTGACTGGGAACGACCGTTACGGCGTTCGGCTCGATGTCGTTCTGCTGCAAAAGCCCGGCGAACGCGAGATGGTAGCCTGCTCCTGCCGGCATTCCCGAGAGTTTGTAGGTGCCCGCTGGCTCCTCACGAATTGCCTGGAGCGCCTCACCGAGGTCGTCCCATTCGCTGTTGGCCGAAACGTGAAAAGCCCCGGCATCGAAGTTTACCAGCGCGATCGGAGTGACCTGCTCGTAGGTGAATTCACCCGTTCCCGCCCAGTAGTAGGTCGTCAGCTCAGCGGTAGCGAGCGCAATCGTGTAGCCGTCTGCCTCCGCGTTGACGAGTTCATTATGTCCGATAACGCCACCGCCGCCCGTGCGGTTGACGACGTTTACCGGCTGTCCCAGTTCCTGTTCGAGGCCGGCCGCGATGGTGCGCGCGACGGCGTCCGTGCCGCCACCCGCAGCCCAGGGTACGATCATCGTGATCGGACGATCCGGCCATGCGAAAGCGGGGGCGGCAGTCATCAGAAGTACAGTCGAGGCGATCAGAGTACGTTTCATCGTTTCATCCTCCCACAGATGTTGTTCGTTCGACTACGGGCAAGGTTTCTTTCCCTTGCTGGATATGCTCGCGCGTTGTCGCAAGCACATTTCTCATCGCCATTCTCGCGGCCTGCCCGTCGCCTTTGGCTATCGCGTCGGCGACGGTGCCGTGATTGGCGAGATTCTCCTTGAAGGCACCAACCGTCTCGACGAACAGGGCGCTCAGGAGAGCTTCGATCGTTCCCCTGAAGCTCTGCAGGACCGGATTCCGGGTCGCGTCGAGAATGGCCAGGTGGAAGCGGATATCCGCCGCTACAGCTTCTTCGTCGGTCGTTGCGGCGGCCATCTCGTCGAAGGAAGTCGAGATCTTCAGCCGGTCTCCCTCGTCAGCTCTCGTCGCCGCAAGCGCCGCAGATTCCGGCTCGAAGATCGATCTGAATTCCTCGAGCGCGGAGAGAAGTTCCGCATCGAACGTCCCCTCGCGACGCATCCAAGAGAGGATATCGCGATCCATCAGCACCCAGTTGGAGCGCGGAAGGACTTTGGTGCCCTCTCGCGGTGCCACGCTGACAAGTCCTTTGCCGGCTAATGTCTTCATCGCCTCCCTGATCACACCGCGTCCGACCCCGAAGCGGAGTGCGAGTTCATGCTCCGGCGCGATGAAGGACCCAGGCGAGCGTTCCCCCCGGGCGATCTCGGACCCGAGTGTCGTGACGACGCTCATGATCCTGCCTGGCTTCTTCCCCACGGACATCCGCCTCTCAGAATTTGCGGTACTTCAGATATGCGCTCTGTGGATCTTCGCCGGCTCTTATCGCCTTACGAAGCTCCGATTCCGTTGCGATCGCCGCCTCTGCACGGGTCAGCACATCCTCGATGGCATCGCCGGGGATAAGAATGATCCCGTCACGGTCCGCCATGACGTAGTCGTCAGGCCGGATCGTGACGTTGCCGATCGTCACCGGCACGTTGACCTCGTCGGCTCTCCAGGCGGCAACGATGTCGATCGGCGTGAAATACCGACAGAACACCGGAAAATCCTGCGCGCAGATCAGATCAACGTCACGGCATCCCCCGTCGACGATGTACCCACGAACTCCCCTCAGCTTCAGTGCTTCGGCAGAGAGTTCACCCATCAAGGCACGAACGTCATCCTGCGGCTGGCAGACCACCACGGACCCCGACGGCGTGCTTGAAAGCAGTTTTGTCCACTCCAGCAGCGACTCATGCGCATCGATCGTCGGATCCGGCCTTCCGCGAACAGTGAAGACAGGGCCGGCGGCGCGCATGGCCGGGACGAGGCCGGTGATCGTGCGGGGGAGCACGCGCGGCGAAAATCCCATCTCCCTCACTATGTCGAAGATTATCGCCGAGTACGTCTGCTCCAGTCGCTCTGCCAGCTCATTCATACCGTCCTCCGAAATAACGCTTCCGATTCAAACATCCGATGTTAACATCAGACATTAAGATCGGAGATGAGTCAATGATGGATCCTCGGAGCCTTGAAGGGGTGCACCCCGTGCTCTACGCGTTCTTCGATGCCGCCGGCGCACCAGATGAAGAGGCGATGCGCCGCCAAGTGGACTATTGCGTTCGCAACGGGGCCAAGGGGTTGATGGCTCTGGGCTTGGTGACCGAAGTCGAGAAGCTTGACACGTCCGAGCGAAGGCAACTCGTTGAGCTGATCGCGGGCCTGAACGACAAACGGTTGCCACTCGCGGTCACCCTTGCTGAGCCCACGGCCGAGGCACAGATCGGTTTCGCACGCGCGGCGATCGCCGATGGAGCCGACTGGCTGATTATTCAGCCCCCTCCGGAAATCGAAGGCGGCGAAAGAGGATTGATCAAGTTTTTCGGAGCCGTGGCCGATGCGGTCGATTGCCCGCTCGCGATCCAACACAACCCCTTCAATCTCAAGTCGTGGCTTTCAGTTGAGGCGATGGCTTCCCTCAACCGTCAATATCCAAATATTTCGCTCATCAAGGCGGAGGGGACTGCAGTTGAGACGGAGCAACTGATCGAGGCGACATCTGGAAAGTTGCGGGTCTTTGGGGGACATGGAGGCATTGAATTTCCAACGCTGTTGCGGGCCGGCGCCGTCGGCCTCATTCCAGCCCCCGATTGCCTCCGGCTTCAGGTGAGAATTTTCGAAAATTTTCGCCTTGGGACACCTGAAGCAATCGCCGAGGCGGAGCGCCTTCATCGGGCTCTCTTGCCTCTGGTCGTATTCATGGTGCGGTCAATCCCTTCTCTGATCAGTTACGGGAAACGACTGATGGCGCAACGGCTCGATCTTTATGAAATTTTGGATCGCCAGCCTTTCGTACCGGTCACGGCATTCGGGATTTCCGAAATGGATCGCCTGCTTCAAGCTGTCATTTCATTGGAGGACGACTTTCGGACGTGAGGCAGCGGCGAATAGGTAGCCACTCATCCAAGGGGCGACGGCCAAATCAAGAACGGACGGAACGCCAGCTGTTTCTCGCCTCACCGACGCTGCAATGAAAGAAAACGGCAAGGTCCGGGTTATCCAACTTGACCGGCAGGTCGCGCAGACCTCGCAAGGTGGGATCAGAAGGTTCGCCCCACAGGCAATCCGCGCCGGAATCGATCCGGCCCGGAGCCGGGAGTGTCCACTTGCGCTCAGCGCAGCCTGGTCAACGGGGCCGGCCACTTGATCGAACCTAGACAGCGCAAGAGGCCTCAAGTCACCGGTTCGCCGGCAATCTCTCTCGCGAATAGATCGGCGATCGTTGCCTCCTCGTAGCCGAGCTCCGCCAGGATCTCGCGAGTATGCTCGCCGACGCGCGGGGCGGGCCGGGCGATTTCCGACGGCGTGGCGCTCATCTTCACTGCTGGGCCGACGACCTTGACCGTTCCCGCTGTGGGATGATCGTAGCTCGCAATCATGCCCATGTGTTTGACTTGCGGATCGTCTTCGACCTCGGTGTGCGTCTTGACCTCGCCGCACCAGATATCGACGGCGAGCATCGCATCCATCAGGTCCTTGCGCTTCCACTGGGCGGTGTGTACGGCAATGCGTTCCCAAATTGCGTCGCGCTCCTCGTAAAGCCGCTTGGGGTCGTTGTATTCGAGCAGAGTTTCGTCGCCGAGCACCGTGACGAGCTTGGGGAACGGGCTCATGGCGATGGTCACGTAGCCGTCCCTAGTCGGATAGACGCCGAAAGGCGCTTCCATCCCCGGATGGCCGATGCCCGAGTTCGGGCGCTGAAAGTCCTCGCCGAAATTGAGCGCCATGAGCATTTCTTGACCCTGATGGGCCAGCAGACCGCTCATGAGATCGACGTTGATCTCCTGGCCTTCGCCGGATCGCTCGCGCCAGTAGAGTGCGCTTAAGATACCGTAGACCATATTCATCGCGCCGATCTGGTCGGCGAAGCCCGCTCCCACTGGGACTGGCGGGCCGTCGGCGCGACCTGTCGCCGCCGCGAGACCGGTCAGGCCTTGGATGAGCATGTCTTGGCCTGGGCGCGAAAGGTAGGGGCCGCTGGTACCGTAGCCCGAGCCAGAGCAATAGATGATGCGTGGATTGATCGCCTTGAGGTCCTCGTAGCCAAAGCCCAGTCGCGCCATGACGCCGGGCCGGAAATTCTGCACCACAACGTCCGCCTGGGCCGCAAGTGCGTAGAGCGCCTCTTTAGCCTCGGGCGCTTTGAGATCCAGCGCCAGCGAACGCTTGTTGCGGTTCCAGGCGAGGAAGTTGGGGCTTTCGCGGCCGGGCCCGACCCATTTGTTGTTGAACGTCATGGAGCGGAACAGGTCGCCCGATCCCGGACGCTCGACCTTGATGACGTTGGCGCCCATGTCGGCGAGCATCTGGGTGCAGTACGGACCCTGCAGCAAATGGCTGAAATCGAGTATGGTGACGTCAGAGAGCGCTTTGGGGGTGCTCATGGTGTTCTCCTCAACACTGATATCGGACGGGCGCCGCTTCAGCGCCCGGCAAAGCGGGGGGCGCGCTTTTCAAGAAATGCGTCGATCCCCTCCTGGGCGTCGTCGGTCTCGTAAAGGCGGTAGAGCGTCCCCTGCTCAAGGGTGAGGCCTGCATCGAGAGGCGTCTCGGACGCCGCGCGGATGAGGTCCTTCATCTCTGCCGCCGCCAAAGGCGCAACGGTTGCGATCGCGCGGGCGCGTTCTACCGCAGCTGCCATCAGATCCTCGTCCGGGACGCAAACCGCCACCAGACCAAGCTCGAACGCGCGCTGCCCGGTGATGCGGCGGGCTGCCAGCATCATTTCGGATGCCAGATACTTGCCGATGGCGCGGGTCAGCCGCTGCGTACCGCCGCCTCCCGGTGAGAGCCCGAGCAAGCCCTCCGGCAGACCGAAGCGTGCACTCTGGGCGCAAACGATGATGTCGCAACACAAGGCGATCTCGAAACCGCCGCCCAGTGCAAAGCCTCTGACAGCAGCGATGACGGGCTTGTTCAGTCGCTCGATCTTGGTGAATATGCGCCGGCTCTCGCGCTGATAGGCGATGAATGCCGCGCTCTTGCGCCCCTGATACTCGGCTATGTCGGCACCGGCGACGAACGCACGGTCGCCCGCGCCGGTGAGGATGACGCTTCGGACCGCATCGTCGGCGGCGATGGCGTCAAGATGCACCTCAAGCTCTCGGATGAGCGAAGTCGAGAGGGCGTTGAGCTTTTCGGGACGATTGAAGGTCAACCCAACGACACCGGGCTCGATTTCGCTGCGAATGACAGGATCGGACATGATAATCGCTATTCTCCTTGCGGCGGGGCTTATGACTTGACGCCTCAGGTTCCGGTACATATTCTGAAAACGCATTTTTGTATATAAAATGCGCCGGAGCAACGAATAAAATCTGGGCCGACCCGCGTCGACCCGACCGGATTCGGAACTGGGAGGAACCACAAATGAAACTTCTTGCTCACGCTGCCCCGTTGGCCGCACTTGCGTTCGCCGCGATGGCCGGAACGGCCACGGCTCAGACCATTCGCTTTGCACACATGAATTCGCCGACGCATTTTGTGAACACTGCGGCTGAAGCCATGGCCGCAAGAGTTGCAGAGCGAACCGACGGAGAAGTGACCATAGAACTCTATCCCAGCGGTCAGCTGGGTGAGAATGCCCAGATTACGGAGCAGATCACCCTGGGCGGTGATCTCATCGCCCAAACGGGCGTGGGTACCATCGCCGACTACGTGCCGGACTTCTCGATCATCGTCTATCCGTTCATGTATCCCGATTACGAGGCGGCCCAGCGTTTTCTGGCCAGCGATCTGATCGCCGATCTCGAGGCTCAGGCCGAGCAGTCTGCCAACGCCAAGGTATTGTGCTACTTGCATTTCGGCGTCCGCGACCTCTATACGCGGAACCGCGAAGTGCGTACGCCCGACGACAGCGCCGGGCTGAGCATCCGCGTGCAGCCGGTGACGATCTATACCGAGATGGTGGAAAAGGTGATGCAGGGGGCCCCGACACCCATGCCTTGGCCCGAGGTTTATTCGGCCCTCGCACAGGGCGTGATTGACGCCGCGGAGGCACCTCCTTCGGCGATCCTCGACCAAAATCACCAGGAGCACGCCCGCTATCTGATCCAGACCAACCACATGCTGGACCTTTCCCCGCTCGTGATGAGCGCCTCTCTTTTCAACTCGCTGTCGGAAGAGAACCAGACGATTGTGCAGGAAGAAGCTGACGCGGCCTGCGAGGCCATGTCGGAAGCCTCGATTGCCAGCTACGAGGACGGCATCGCCGAGCTCGAATCCCAAGGCATGACCATCATCTCTGATGTCGACCGCGAGGCCTTCGCCGCGCGCGCCGGTGCCATTGCCGAAGCCTTTCCCGAGTGGTCCGAGGGCCTCTACGATCGCGCCCAAGCCATCATCGCCGGCCGATAAGCCGCTGTACAACGTCGAGCTCGGATCGGCGCAAGCGCCGACCCGAGCTCGACGTCAAGGGAGGACATGCCATCGTCGAGTTTGCGCCGCAGACAATCGTGCCGCCGCCCAAGCGCGGCTGGACGCGCGTGCTCGATCGCATCGAGACCGGGCTGGACTGGATGCTTTCGGCGATTGCGGTCGTGGTCCTCGTGTTCATGGTCGCGCTGGTATTCTACGCGGTGGTCATGCGCTACGCGTTCAATAACCCCGTGGTCTTTTCCTACGATCTCTCGACGCTCGTGTTTGCATGGATCGTGTTTCTCGGCCTCTACGTCGCAGAGCGCGATGGCGCCCATATCGGGCTCGACATCCTGCACCTGTTGAAAACGGACGGCGCGCGTCATGCAATCGCAGTAATCCGCCAGTTGTTCTTGATTGCTTTGGCCGGATACATGACGGTAATCGGCACTCAGCTGCTATTGCGCACAGGCATGCAGATACCCTCGATGCGAATTTCGGCTCGCTGGCTCTACGGTTCCCTTCCCGCCGGGTTCGCGATGCTTACGCTCATCTATCTCTTGCGTCTGCCGCGCATCGCGTTTGGTCACAAGGCGTAATTCAATGCTTGTGCTCGTCGCCGCCGCCTTCGTGATCCTCCTGCTGATCGGGGTGCCCATCGGGCTGATCCTGATCGCTCTTTCGGTGATGTATGTTTTCGTCGAACCCGCCATCATGGACGTCGCATTCGTTCAGAGGGTGATCACGGGGACACAGAGCTTTCCGCTGCTCGCGGTGCCGCTTTTCATACTGACCGGCGAGCTCATGAACATCTCCGGCATCACTACGCGTGTGATGCGATTCGCGGCTTTGGTGACCCAGCGCGTCAATGGTGGGATGGCGCAGACCAACATTCTGCTGTCGACATTGCTGGCCGGGATGTCGGGATCGGCCAACGGCGATGCGGCTATGCAATCCAAGATGATCGTACCCGAGATGACCAAGCGCGGATACCCGGTCGCCTATTCGACGGCGCTGACTGCGACCTCGGCGCTGATCGCCCCGATGATACCGCCTGGGATTGGGCTCATACTCTTCGGTTTCGTGACCGACACCTCGATTGGGCGCCTATTTGCGGGTGCAATCCTGCCCGGTCTGCTGCTAGCCGCCGCGCTGATGGCGCTGACCCATGTGATCACCAAGCGTAACCGCTGGGATCCCCCCAATTTCAAGCCTCGCGAAACGTCGCTCGGCCGCGCGTTCATCGAGGCGTTGCCTGCGATACTGTTGCCGGTTCTGATCATAATCGGCATCCGCTTTGGTATCTTCACGCCCTCGGAGGCTGCGGCGGTCGCCGTGCTCTATACTGCGGTATTCATCGTCATATTTCGCGAAACGACCCTGCCGCAAATTTGGGCCGCTTTGCGCTCGACGGTGATCACCACCGCAGCGATCATGCTGGTACTCGCCGCATCGGCGGCGTTCAGCTGGATTCTGACCTTCGAGCGGGTGCCCCAGATGATCGGCGGGGCCATGCTGGCCTCGACTGACAACTGGATGCTGATGCTGGCGCTTGTGGCCTGCATCATCTTTATCGCCGGGATCTTCATCGAGGGTACCGCGCTAATTCTGATCCTCGCGCCAATGTTCCTGCCGGTGATCTTGAGTCTCGGCATCGACCCTGTGCATTACGGCGTGGTGTTTGTCCTGATGGCCCATCTGGGCGGCATTACGCCGCCGGTCGGAACCGTGATGTTCACGGCGTGCACGGTGACGCGGGTTTCGATCGTGGCGTTCGCCAAGGCCGTCTGGCCTTACATACTGGCTTATCTCGCCGTCGCAGCCGTCTTGATAATGCTGCCCCCAGTCAGCACGTTCCTGGCACGACTGTAGAGGCAGCCATGGGCGAAATCATCAAGCGAAAATCGACATCGGGTACTGGGGCAGGAAATACCTACGCCGTACCGGCACTTGAGAAGGCTGCAGAGATCCTCGAGCTGCTTGCCAGCCAGCCTGCAGGCCTGAGCGCGACCGAGATCGCCGCGCGGCTTGGCCGTTCCATGGGCGAGATCTACAGGGTGATCATCGCACTCGAGCGTCTGCGATACATCACCAAAGAGTCCGACCTCGATCGCTATTCGCTGTCGCTCAAGCTGTTCGAGTTGGCTCACCGCCATCCCCCGACGACGCGCCTGATCCACGCGGCCATACCGATTCTCGAGAAACTTTCGGCGAATACCGACCAGTCCTCCCATCTCGGTGTGCTGCAGAATGGATGTCTCGTGATCCTCGCGCAGGTCGATAGCCCACAGCAGATGCGCTACAGCGTCAAGATCGGCGCCACCCTTCCCACCCTTGAGACGTCTTCGGGGGTCGTGATACTCGCCTTTTCCGATCTGCGGACTCAGGAATCCTATCTTGAGCCGCTCGACGACACTGCCAGGGCGCAGATGCTGGAGCGTTTTAACTCCGCGCGCCGGCTTGGCTACGAGCGCTGGCGGAGCTCGGTAGTAACCGGCGTGGTCAATCTCAGCGCGCCCATCTTCAACCACGCAGGGGTGCCTCAAGGTGCGATTACAATACCGTACCTCACCCAAAAGCCCGAGCGCATCAACATCGACCAAGCCCTGGGCAAGGTCGTCGCCGCAGCTGACGGGCTGAGTCGGAGCCTGGGTTGGCCAGGTTCTCATCCCTTATGAAACAACGAAGGATTTTATCGATGACGGAGCGCGTTCTCAAAGGTATCGCATGGGATCACGATCGCGGCTACGGATGCCTCGCCGGAACCGCTGCCGCGTTTTCGGCCGACCATCCCGACATCCGGGTCGAGTGGAGCGTGCGCAGCTTGCGCGACTTCGGCGAGGGTCCGCTTGATACGCTTGCCGATACCTATGACCTCATCATCGTCGATCATCCTTTTTCCGGTCATGCCAAGGCCACTGGCGTGCTGATCGATCTACGCCTGCACCTATCGAGTGAGGAGATCGAAGCGCTGGAGAACAACTCGGTAGGCAAGTCAACGGTGTCATATCACTACGAAGGCGGTATCTTTGGCCTGCCGACGGACGCGGCCGCCCAGATTGCATCCTATCGACCGGACTTGATGACGGACCTGGGCGCTCAGGTGCCGCAGAACCATGGCGAGGTTCTTGCGCTGGCTGAATCCGCGCGCGCCAAGGGCAAGAGGATCGCGACCCCGGCCTGTCCAATCGACGCCCTATGCTTGGTGCTGACGTTCGCGGCGAACCTCGACCATCCGCTCGGTCCGGACGAGGACCGATTCATCTCGCCCGAAATTCTGGAAACTGTCTTGGGTCACGTTGAAGAGCTAGTCGCGGCCAGCGATCCTCGTTCGATCGGCTGGAACCCGATCCAGATGTACGACGAGATGGCCGCTAGCGACGACATCGTCTACTGCCCCTACGCCTTCGGCTATTCGAACTACGCGCGTAAGAACCGCGGCAAGCCGATCCTTGCCGCCAATATCGCCGGGCCGGGGGCTGATCCGCACCGCGGCTCGCTCCTGGGTGGGGCGGGCTGTTCGGTGACCCGTGCCTGTAATGACGTGGACGCCGCAATGACGTATCTCCGCTGGCTCCACCGCCCCGAATTCCAGGCTGGTGCCTATTTCCAGGCTGGCGGTCAGCCCGGACTGCGCAACGCTTGGACCGATGCGGGCGTCAACGCCCAATCGAATGACTTTTTTGCTGATTCCCTTGAGACGCTAGACAAGGCTTATTTGCGTCCGCGATGGTACGGCTTCCTCGATTTCTTCGAAGTTGCGGGAAAGACCGTAAACGCGCGACTTCAAGGCGATCTGACACGACCCGCTACGATCGAACGGCTGCACCAGCTCTACGACAAGGCGCGCTCCGGCCACCGCGCTTGAGATTCAAGCGTTCTTGTGAAATCTGGTGGGGCGTTCAGAGGGATTCCGTCAGAATGCACTGCCCTTGGGCGATCCGCTTAAGGATCCTCAACGCCGGCGGCGGGGGACAAACACGCACGATACGACCACCGAGTCGATAACTGCGGGGACCCGCCGCGCGTCTTGGCGACCGCCGACAAGCGTCGTCGCCGCGCTTGTCAGCTGCCACCCACGGAATCGCGCAGGTTCAGAGCTCGGATCACGTCGGCCCCCAAGGTCTGCGTGTTCTTTGCCCCTCCTTTGACGTTGATCAAATCCACGCCAACGTGACTAGCAATGTGCCGCAGGAGGTCCTTGACGACGACGGACTGAACGATGCCATTGCGCAGGATGCGGATTGGTCCGCTCTCGTAGCGGACAATCTCGAATTCCTGATAGCTTGCGCGCGCGGTGACGCTCATTTCTTCGACGGGCCGCCTCTCGCGAGAGGACCCTCGCGCGATCGAATAGATGAGCTTCTCTCCTTTCAGTCGCATTCTTGCTTTTGCGGCCTCGGCAGGTTCATCGAACAATTCCTCGACCGAAATCCCCGAGTCATCGTCCGCGTTTACCCGCAGAATCATGACCCTGTCGACGAGTCCGAAGGTCGATGCAGTGAAGGAGACGTGGGTTGACGTGGTGATCGTCTTCACGGAAATGCGTTCGTTGGCGGAGGAGACGACATCGTAGCCGCGCTGCTTCGTCTCGAGCGCCATCTGACCGCGGGTGATCATCGCGCAATAGAGTTCGCCGATCCGACCGGTCAGATGGTTCAACTCCGCCGGCGACACACCCCAAGCCACCTCCTTCTCGAACCAGGAAAGGGCCTCGGCGAGGGACTGGATGATCTGAACTTGGGTCAAACTCGGCTTCGCCTCGCCGGCATGCAAGGTCATCGAGTGGCTCTCCTGCCTCAAGGACGAGGTCATGTTCGACTAGGTTCGGTGCGATCAGAGGCACCCCGCTGAGCACGAATTCAGGAAACTCCTTGAAACGGTGCGGCTCAAGATCCCTCAGGCACTAGGCAGATATATTCCTCGGCAACGCTTTGCAAACGAACGCTGCGCCCGGCAGCACCGGACGCCCGCGTCGGTTCCCTCTCGTTCGAACCCGCCAGCTGTTCCGACGTCTTCGACCTTCGACCGCCAGCCGCTCGACGAAAGGACGACCGAGGAGGCGCAGTGCTCTCCGATCGGATCGCGCGAGGCTTCTCGCGGCTTCCGGCCAAGGTTGAATTCCCAATGGCGAGAGTTGAATTGCTGGGGCAATGCTGTGTGGCGTCGGCGAGGTCCGTCTCGGCGATGCCAGTGTCCAGCGCCACCTGATCTTCCGCCAACGATGCCTACGTTTCGAGATGATGCGCGGCCGTATGACAGAACGCGGTGCGCGCCGCTCGATCATCCTTGAACGCCTCAGATGCACCTGCTCCTGGACACCGTGACAATGCCGTAATGGGATAGGCGTGCGCGAATACGGGTTTGTAAAACCGCCATATCAGCTTGATTGCTTGTTTCGCGTACCAGTATCCTAAAGCTTCCACTGTCAAAACCGGAGGACGACGACGATGCAGATTACCAGCAGGATTTCCGCGCTGACGAGGGATGCGAGTGTAGTCGCCATCCTCGGCGCGAGCATGATCTTCGCCTATCCCGGCAATGCCAACGCCGCTGACTACACGATGGCGATCGCGCATATTCTTCCAGAAGACATGATGACCAACGAGGTTCATCCCTCCCTCACGCATTTCAAGTCGCTTGTCGAAGCCGAAACCGGCGGCGCAGTAGAGGTCCAGATTTTCGGTGGCGGACAGCTAGGGAGCGAGGTCGAGACGGCGCAGCAGGCGCAAGACGGCGTGCTTCTGCAGGCCACCGTGATCTCGTCTGGCGCGATGTCCTCCTTCTATCCGAAATATCAAGCCATCACGGCGCCCTTCCTGTTCCCCAACTACCGCGTCGCGCGCGCCTATTTCGACGGTCCCTACCATGCGGAATTTATGGCGGGGACGGTCGAGGAAGCAGGTTTGCGGTTCCTCGGTACCTTTGACGACGGCGGCGGCTTCGTGGCTTTCACAAACAGTGTCCGCCCCATCCGGACAGTCGAGGACATCCAGGGTCTGCGAATCCGTGTCGAGGAAAATCCCGCACACGTAGCCATCATGCGCGCGCTCGGTGCTTCGGCCACTCCGCTGCCCTGGGGCGAGGTGGTGACCGCTCTCGGCACAGGACTTGCCGACGGCCAGTTCAACGCACCCGGTGTCAGCAAGTCGTTCAGTCTCTGGGAGGTTAACAGCTATACCACGATGAGCGGGCATATCTACAATTCTCAGTCATGGATGGTGAGCGAGGACTGGTTCCAGTCGCTGCCCGAGGAGCACCAGGACGTCATCGTCCGCGCCGCGCGCGAGGCGGTTCACATCGGCCACGGCATCGCGGCGCTGCAGGCAATCGACGGCTGGAACGTCTCCTGCCAGAGGTTTGACGAATGCTATGTGCTGCCTGCCGAGGAACGCCGCAAGATGGCCGAGATTGCGCGTCCTGCCTGGCGAACCTGGATCACGGATGATTTTGGTCTTGAAGAATCTATGGTCAACGATCTGCTGAACGAGGTGGCCCGGATCGAGGAAGAGACCGGCCAGCAGGATATCGAGCGCTATGCCCGATGAGAAGCTCGACGACAGCCAGCGCCGACGGAGTTCCGTCGGCGCCTCGTTGACGGGAGGGCTGGCCGGTCGTGGATGGTCTCCCCGGCTCGCTGCATTCAGCGACGGGCTCGACGCGGTCGTCACCGTCGTCTGCGTCGCTGCGCTCCTCATCATGCTGGCGATTTCGTTCATCGGCTTCTTCTACATGATCGTCACCGGCGCAGCGTTGAGTTGGACCTACTCGCTGGCGCGGCTCTTCATTCCCTGGCTCGGCCTTCTCAGCATCACGGTGGCCTGGAAACGGGGCGAGCATGTTGCGATGACTGCGCTCGTGAATGCCCTGCCCCCACGGCTTCTGCCTGTCGTACGGGTGCTCAATTTCGTCGTGGTCGCCGCTTTTTCGGGGCTGCTGGTCTGGTTTGGCTGGAAATATTTCCAGAGCACGCGACAGCTCTACATGGTCTCCGATCAGATCCAGATTCATGCGCGCTGGGTCGCCGCAGCCGTGCCGGTGACCGGAGCGATCCTCGTCGTTCACATGCTCTGCGGCCGCCTCGCCCTCGACTCCGCGCCGGTCGTGGGAATGGCAGAGGTCGAGGCCCAGATCGATGGCGAGACGGCGAACGATCCGTCGTCGAATTCAAGGAGTTCTCCGTGACCTCTGCGGCAACCGCTTTCGTTTTCCTCCTCTTCATCGGTGCGCCGGTCGGCGTCGTCATGGTCATGGCTGGCCTCGCCGGCTCGGTCGAACTCGGCGGCACGCGATTTCTCGCCATCATTGCCGAACGCATGTTCTCGGGGACCTCCGGCTATCTCCTGATGGCAATTCCCTATTTCATCTTCACTGCCGAACTGATGAACGAAGCGGGCCTCACCAACAGGCTGATCGCGTTCAACAACGCGCTCTTGGGTCGGGTTCGGGGCGCGCTGAGCCACGTCAACATCACTGTCAGCCTGTTTTTTTCCGGCCTCACGGGCGCGGCCATCACGGATACCGTGGCGGTGGGAAAGATCCTTATTCCAGCCATGAAGAAAGAAGGCTACGATCCCGCCTACAGCGCCGCGGTAACCGCCTGCTCCTCGATCATCGGCCCGATCATTCCGCCGAGCATCGTCATGGTGGTATATGCTGCAATCCTGCGAGACGTCTCGGTGTTCCAGCTCTTCGCGGCTGGCATCGTGCCGGGGCTCTTGATGGCGTTCGCCCTGCTCGTCGCCAGCTTCGTCATGGCAAGGATCTACAACTTTCCACGCCACGGCGAGACGAGCCTGCGCGCGGCCGCGCGCTCCTTCCTTCCGACAGTTCCAGCGCTGCTCGTGCCATTCATCATTCTCGGCGGCATCCTGGGCGGCTTGACGACCGTGACGGAAGCCTCTGCCTTTGCCGCCATGTACACCATCATGGTGGGCTTTTTGGTACACCGCTCCCTCAACGCCAAACGCATCTGGCGCGCGCTCAAGACGACGATCCAGTTCAGCGGTGTCGTGTTCTTCCTCTTGGCTGCTTCCACAGTCCTCGGCTGGTTCGTGACGCGTTCGGGGATTGCACGGGAAGCCGCATCCTTCATCGCCGCGATCAGCACCGATCCCACCGTACAGATTCTTCTTGTGAACGTGCTCCTGATCCTGCTCGGCATGGTTCTCGACGTGCTCCCGGCCCTCGTCGTCGTCGGGCCGGTTCTCGTGCCCGCGATGATCCAACTCGGCTTTGATCCCCTCCACTTCGCCATCGTCATGATCCTGGCCTTAAATCTCGCCAACATCACGCCGCCAGTAGGAATGACGCTGATGACGGCGGCCAAGATAGCGGACGTATCTTACGAACGCGCAATTGTCGCTGCCGTGCCCTTTTATCTAGTGCACCTTGCCGTGCTTATCCTTGTATCCCTTTGGCCGGGCTTGGTCCTGTGGTTTCCCAACCTACTGAGGTAACGCCTGGGTCGAGCGATGCCTGACGGTCGTCCGCGACCTGACCAGCTTCCTGCCTACTCCGCCAACCGGTCACAGCTTGGCTTTGGCTTCATCGACCGCTAATGCTTTGCCATTTTCAACCTCTATTCCCGCTGATACATCATCGCATGATTTTCGGGGGCTTTTGCAGATGAAGTCATATCGGTCGGGCATCGATACCGTGCGCTGAGGCAATCTCGCAGATGCGCATCGCCGTTTCTCTTTGAGGGAAGGAAGGACTACTTGGAAAGTCGCCGCTATAGGTATGCTTAAAGCCGGAAGCAGTCAGCACGCAAAGGGTGGGCCCAACTGGTCGCGGCAGCCCACCACGCATCAGCCATGCGACTCCTGCGGCAGCTGAAAGCTCAGCATCAACGCCATCGAAGCGGAGGAGAGCCGAGCGCGCCGCCTGCATCTCCTCGTCGCTAACAGATGCCGCCAGCCCGCCGCTCTGGCGCAGCAGGCGCAGCGTGTAGGTGCCATCCTGCGGGTAACCCGACAGACGATCTGCGATAGAGGTGGCAGAGGTCTCAATGGGGGCGGACCAAGGCAGTACCTCGTCTGCGCCTTCTTCGAAGGCTTGGGTAATCGGACAGCACCCATGCGGCTGGACCGCGATCAGAGCGGGCAATGAGCCGCCGCTCTGTTGTGTCACGCCGTGGCCTGTTCCGACGAGCACCGGGCCCGCGCTGATGGGCGCAACCACTGCAGTCGGCTCACACCCAAGCTGATCTACGGCCTCAATGCCGATCATCCGGCAGGACCATTCGGCTGATGGCGCTGCAAAGGTGGAATAAAGCTGTGCGAGGTCGAGTGCTACCGCCGCCAGTCCTGCAGCGCGATAGGCTTCGCTAGGGTCGTTTCCGGCTTGTATGACTGTAGCGCCTCTTGCAGTCACTGGCGCAACACGCGCCACGGGCGTGCCAACGGGAACGATGGCAAAAACTTGCAGGCCTGCGCGCGCGCCCGCGGCAGCAGCGGCAAGCGCCGCGTTGCCGCTCGAAGGAACGACGACACCGGCGGGCGGCGAAGTGGCGAGGGCGGCAATTGCCACTCGCATGACCCGGTCCTTGAACGAACCCGAAAGATGACCGTTCTCATACTTCAAGAAAACGTCGTCAAGGCCGGGGATCCGGCTGCGGATCAACGGCGTAGGCGGCCAAACCGACCCACAAGATCTCTCGCCGGAGATCGGCCTTTCAATTACACGAACGCCGCCGCACGCGCAGTATCCGACGGCTGCGCCGCTCCGCGTCGCGCACTCAGTGCATACGGCAATCATATCGGCGCTCCGCAAGCC
>Ga0208490_100641_pt1 | contig 19118 bp, 14 predicted proteins | sample SubbioAug_CSWold_FD_184818 | JGI IMG/M metagenome (GOLD analysis project Ga0208490, IMG submission 184818) | Serpentinite rock and fluid subsurface biosphere microbial communities from McLaughlin Reserve, California, USA - CR11Aug_CSWold (SPAdes) | ecosystem: Environmental > Terrestrial > Deep...
CGTGATCGCTGCAGTCAACGACGTCTTGCCATGGTCAACGTGACCAATCGTGCCGATGTTGCAGTGCGGCTTCGTGCGCGCAAACTTTTCCTTACCCATCGATGTGTCCCTGACGCCTCGTATGTGGTGGTGGCGGTTCGTGCCGATGCGGCGTAGTCACGGCTGCGCCCTATATCGCGCCCGCTTAAAGGCCTTTTCATCGATCTTCAAGCGCAAAATGCAAGCGAGCCGCGCAACACCCGCCCGGCGGAGCCGAGCCTGGACAATCCGCGGTCCGTTCAAGCGCCGGTATTGCCGCCATGCCACTGGCCACGGCGCTCCAGCACGGCCTTCAGGCGCGCCGGGCGGTCGCTCATCAGGCCATCGACGCCGATCTCGAGCAGCCGCTCCATCTCGGCCTCATCGTCGATCGTCCAGACATGCACCTGGATCCCCCTCTCATGGGCGGCTGCGACGAAGCGGGGCGTGGCGATCGGAATCCCCCGCCAGGCGGGCGGAATCTGAAGCGCCGGGAACCCGCCCACGGAAACCGGCAGCCCCCATCCCGCAAGCCAGGCTCCCAATACCCCGCGATACCCGGGGGACCAGCAGAGCCTCTCGCCGAGCAACTCCCGCAGCAGCAGGGTTCGCCTCACATCGAAGCAACCCACGCAGACGCGGTCGATCGCGCCGCAGCGTCGGATCGCCTCCGCGAGCGGGCGGACGACTTCGTCGGATTTCGGTTCGATGTTGAAGCGAAGGTCGGGAAAGCTCGTCAGCGCGTCCTCGAGCCGCATGATCAGCTCGCCCCTGCGCGTGCGGATCTTCGCCAGATCGGCGAAGCTGCAGTCGCGAACGCGCGCCTGCTCGCCCGTCATCCGCGCCATGTCGGCATCGTGAAATACCACCACAACGCCGTCGCTGCTCGCCTGCACGTCGGTCTCGACATGGCGAAAGCCGAGCGACGCCGCATGCGCAAAGGCGGCGGGGGTGTTCTCCTCCACTTCCAGCGCGCCGCCGCGATGGGCGAAGGCGAGCGGGCGGGGGTGATCGAGGAACGGGAAGCTCTGCGAGGGCATGTCGGGGTGACCGGTCAACGCGCCGACGCAAAGGTGCCGACATCGCCGGCATGCCGCGTTCGCCGGTGGCGCGCCTTCCGATCGCATGCGGGCAGTGTCATCGTGAACTCGCGCTCGTCCAATTGGACGACAACGCGCCGGCCGCTTGCCCGTTCCGTTTTTCCACGCGACGGCCTCGCCCGTTGGCTGCAATGAGACGATCCGTGTAGAGGTGACATGAATGCTATATGAACGAGACAGAGCGAGAATATTCAGAAACCCGCTACTTCGTACAGCAGGAATACTTCTGCGGAACCGATAGTCCATCGGCAACGTTGACTGGCACGCCGCCGCTCGTGAAGCGGCATTACGTGGAGTCAATAGAATGAGTACTCGCATCTCTCCAAGAAAGCTCTCGCTCCTTGCCGGCATCGCGGTCGCGGCATTCGCCTTCGCAGCCCCCGACCGCGCACCACCGAGCCTGACGCAGATCTCGTTCGTCGCTTCCGCCGAAGCGCAGGCGCGCCTGAGCATCAACGTCTTCTACAACGAGCTCGCGCCGCATGGCCGCTGGATCCGCCATCCCGCCCATGGCTACGTCTGGACCCCGCGCGACGTGCGCCCGGGATGGCGACCCTACACGGAAGGCCGTTGGGTGCACACGGCCCGACACGGCTGGTACTGGCAGTCGACCGAGCCGTTCGGCTGGGCGACGTATCACTATGGCCGCTGGGGCTATCAGCGCGCCTACGGCTGGTACTGGGTCCCGGGAACGCAGTGGGCTCCCGCATGGGTCGTCTGGCGGGTCGGTGGCGATTCGATCGGCTGGGCGCCGATCGCACCCGATCGTCGCGGTTACGCTTCGTCGATCCCGACGCGCTACCGCGCACCGGTCGTCGAAAGCTGGGTCTTCGTCGAGACACGCTACGTCAGCGCCCCGCGCCTCGTGGAGTACGTCGTTCCGATTCGCGAGATCCCGCTCTATCTGACGCGCTCCCCGGACGTGATCACGATCAACGTCCAGAACAACGTGATTATCAACCAGCCGATCGAAATCACGCAGATCCAGCAGGTGCTCGTGGAGCCGATGGTCAGCGTCCAGGAGATCACCTTCGTCACCGATCCCGCCCAGGCTACTGCGACGGATCCGGACGCTCTGCAGATCACGGCTTTCCAGGCCGATCTGACGGCGCCTGCGCCAACCGAGGCACCCCCGGAAGCTGCCGAGTCGCCTGAAGAGGTGGAGACGGTCACGCGTCTGGAGGAGACCGTCGAGGACGTCCCGGCGGATGCGGATGCACCGAGCGCCGCAGCCCTCGACGACGCCACCGTCGAAGCCGAGCTGGAGGAGGCGGAGGAGCCCGGTCCGGAGGGACAGCCGATCGAGGAGCCTGCGGTCGATGCACCGGCAGCCGATGCGCCGGCAGTCGATGCGCCGGCAGTCGATGCACCGGCAGTCGATGCACCGGCAGTCGATGCACCGCCTGTGGAAACTCCCCCGGTCGATACGCCGCCGGTCGAAGAACCTGCGGTGGACGAGCTTGCAGCGGACGAGCCTGCAGTGGAAGAGCCTGCCACTGAGGAGCCCACGGCAACCGATGCTCCCGCTGATGCTCCGGAGGCCCCTGCCCCCGAGGCACCCGTGGAAACACCCGCGGCACCTGCCGAAGCGCCAGCGGAAGCTCCTGTGGAAGCGCCAGCGGAAGCTCCTGCAGCCCCCGCGCCGGAGGCTGCTCCCGCGTCCGAACCGGAGGTCGCTCCTCCCGCTCCGGAATCGACTGTCGAACCCGAGGCCGCTCCCGCAGATGAAGCTCCTGCAGAAGCAGCTCCGGCCGAGGAAGTCGAGCCCGAGGAGACGCCCGACGAGACGCCTGAGGAACGCGAGCGTCGCCTGCGTCCGCAGTAATGCCAGGTCGGGAGGCGGACAACGCTCCGCCTCCCTTCATCCCCGGTTCATCGGGCATGGTCACAATGGCATCAATCATCGGGGGCCGACGTGTTGCTCCCGCCTTGAAGCTTTGCGAGACGAACCGCAAGAACACACAGGTGCGCCATGCACACCCATCGCAACCGCCTTGACGCTCTCCCGTTCGAACACAAGCGCGAAGAGGGCCTCAGCGATATCTGGCTCGGGAGCATGCGTGGCACCAGACGGTTCATCCTCACCGGCATCCTCGCATCCGCCGGCCTCTTCCTCGTCGCCTGGATCGGCTTTCTCTGGCTGATGATGTGGCTGTTCCCGGCGATGCTCTGACGCTGGAGAACCAGCCGGCGCCGGCCATCAGTGCGTGCGACATCCTGTCAAGGAACAACATCTTCCGCCGCGCGTTATTCGAATTCAGCCGGCTCGATCTGCCCCCAGAGCCGGCGACCTCGGGACCCGTCGCATCGCGGCGGGTCCTTTTTCGTTGGCCGCTGATCCCTGGCGCTGCGGACCTGCGGGATGGCAGGGAACAGCCGCGTCCTTAGCGACCAAATTTCAGAATTTGTGTTGAACCATGACCGATACCCCGCTTTGAGTGGCGTTGAGACCCATGATGTGGACGTTGACGTTCTCGCAGATGCTCTTGAGCGTCAGGATGACCAAGTATCATCGGCGCCGGATCAATTACCGCCCTTGACCTTGCCATCGTGGGAAGGTGCATGAGGGTACTCCGGCGACGGCCATCGGAACTGATGGCCTTGCACGGAGGGGTGATTAGATGGATGAAACGACCAAGCCTGCCCGGGCGATCGGCACAGTGCATCCTGCAAACCCTCGTTCAGACCACCGCGACGGAACCGACGATCACGGTGCAGGTCACGGTGCGGGCGGCCACGACAAGCACGAGGGCCACAGCGCCGAGATGTTCCGGACCAGGTTCCTGGTCACGCTGGCGCTCTCGATCCCCGCGCTGATCTGGGAGCCCATGCTCCAGGAGTGGTTCGGCTATACGGCTCCGCGCTTCCCCGGCGCGGAGTTCATTCCGGCGATCTTCGGCACCCTCGTCTTCGCCTATGGGGGCTGGATCTTCCTGCAAGGCGCCCTGCGTGAGCTGGGGGCACGCACTCCCGGAATGATGACGCTGATCTCGCTCGCGATCAGCGTCGCCTTCCTCTACAGCGTGGCGGTGCTCCTGGGCTTTCCCGGACATGCGCTGTGGTGGGAGCTGGCGACCCTCGTGACGATCATGCTGCTCGGGCACTGGATCGAGATGCGTTCGGTCACCCAGGCTCAGGGTGCGCTGAAGGAGCTGGCGAAGCTCCTGCCCGACATGGCCACGCGCGTGGTGGATGCCGACCGCACCGAGGACGTTCCGCTGGACGCGCTGCGCGAGGGCGACATGCTTCTGGTGCGCCCCGGAGCGGGCGTTCCGGCGGACGGCGTCGTTCGCGAGGGCCGCAGCGCGGTCAACGAGGCGATGATCACCGGCGAATCCGAGCCCGTGGCCAAGCGGGAAGGCGACAAGGTGATCGCCGGGACCGTCAACGGCCAGGGTTCGCTGCGGGTCGAGGTGACCGAGATGGGCGAGAAGACCGCGCTCGCCGGCATCATGCGTCTCGTCGCGCAGGCGCAATCCTCACGCTCTAACGCGCAGGCGCTTGCCGACCGGGCGGCGTACTTCCTGACCCTCGTGGCGATCGGCGCCGGGTTCGCAACGCTCGTCGCCTGGCTCGCCGTGGGCGCGACCCTCGACTTCACCATCACCCGCGTCGTCACCGTTCTCGTCATCGCCTGTCCGCATGCGCTTGGGCTGGCAGTGCCGCTCGTCGTCGCGATCTCGACGACGCTCGGCGCCCGAAACGGGCTGCTCGTGCGCGACCGGCGGGGCCTGGAGGAGGCGCGCAACCTCGATTACGTCGTCTTCGACAAGACCGGAACGCTCACTCTGGGCGAGCACCGGGTGGTCGAGACGGTTGCGGAGGGCGTCGAACCCGACGAGGCGCTGCGGTTGGCTGCCGCCGTGGAGCGGGATTCCGAGCATCCGATCGCCGGCGCGCTGCTCGCGAGCGCGAAGGAGCGCAATATCCAGGTTCCGCACGGCGGAGAGTTTGAATCGCTGCCGGGGCAAGGCGTGCAGGCGCTGGTCGAGGGCAGACGGCTCATGGTCGGCGGGCCGTCCTTGTTGAGCCGGCTCGAGCTCGAACCGCCACAGGCTCTGCGCGAAGCGGCGCAGCGCTTCGGCGCCGACGGTCGCGCGGCGATCTATCTGGTCGAAGGCGATGGCGCCCTCGCCGTCTTCGCGATCGCCGACGCGATACGCCCGGAATCACACGAGGCGATTGCCCGGCTTCATGCGGAGGGTATCAAGGTCGCCATGCTGACCGGGGATTCGCAGGCGGTCGCCGAGAGCGTGGCGCGCGAACTGGGCATCGATACGGTCTTCGCGCAGGTGCTGCCGCAGGACAAGGCCGAGAAGATCAGGGAACTGCAGCAGGGCGGGAAACGCGTCGCCATGGTGGGCGACGGCGTGAACGACGCCCCTGCCCTCCTCACCGCCGATATCGGAATAGCCATCGGTGCGGGAACCGATGTCGCCGTGGAGGCAGGCGACGTCGTGCTGGTCCGCAGCGATCCGCGCGATGTCGCGCGCATCGTCGGCCTGAGCCGCGCCACCTACCGCAAGATGCTCCAGAACCTGTGGCTGGCGGCGGGCTACAACATCGTGGCGATCCCGCTCGCCGCCGGCGTCCTCGCCTTTGCGGGCATCATCCTCGCCCCGGCCGTCGGCGCGATCCTGATGTCGGCGAGCACGGTCGTCGTGGCGATCAACGCGCAGCTGCTTCGCCGGGTGAAACTGTAGGGCAGCGCCGCCTGAGGCCGGGTACACTGTTCGTGCTCGTGTCGTCGATTCGAAGTTCCTGTTTCAAATTTGAAGAGAGAGGTGGCGCGAAGCGATCGCGCCGCCCCTTGCGTCAGGCTTCGAGGGCGCAGAAGGCTATGCCATTCGGTCCGCGCCCGACCGGGATGTCGACCGCGACCGTCCCGTGCCGACGATCGATGACCGAGACCGTGCCGGCAACGATGTTGGTGATGAAAACCCAGTCGCCGTCCTCGCTGACCGACACGCCATGGGCGCCGGCCCCCGTGCGGATCGTGTCGGCCACCTTGCCGGTCGCCACGTCGATCACCGAGACGGTATCCGAAGGTTCCTCGCGGCTGCCCTCGTTGGCGGCGTAGACAAGCTCCCCGTCAGGCGTGGCATGGACCTGGATCGGGCCGTGTCCGACCTCGACCCTGGCGACGACCTCCCGCTTGGCTGTGTCGATGACGGCCACGCTGTTGTCGTCGCGAAGCGAGACAAAGACCTGGCTGCCGTCGGGCAGGAAAGCGACCTGGACCGGTGCATTGCCGACCGGAATCCGGGCGGTTTCCTCTCGCTTTTCCACATCGATCACCGAAACGCTGCCGTCGAGCACATTGGCGACATAGAGTTCGCGTCCGTCCGGGCCAAGCCGCAATCCGTGCGGATAGCGGCCTGTCGCGATGTTGGCGACCACTTCGCCGGCGGTGAGGTCGGCCACTGAAACCGTGTCGTCCCCGGCATTGGTCACGAAGGCCAGGAGCGAATCCCTGCTGGCCACGACATGTGCGGGGTGGTCGCCGACCGCGATCTCGGCAATCGGTCCGCTCTCGAGACGATGCGGATCGAAGACGAGGAGCTTGCCCTCCGCTTCATTGCCATGGCCGTGCACCTCGCCATGGGCGTGGTCGCCATCCGACGGCTCGCCGACCGCCAGAAGCAGCCGCCCGTCCGGCGTCAGGTCGACATTGTGTGGGGCGATCGGGATGGGAACCGTCAACACCTTGCCATTGACAATGTCGATCATGCTGATCGAACTGCCATGCTCGTCGGCGGTGAATATGTAGCCGGCGAGGTCTTCGGGAAGGTGTGCGACCGACCGTCGGATCACCTCCGCCTCGGAATGCGCCGCTGCGGTGGGCAACCGATATGCCGCTGCCATTCCAAACGCGGCAGTAATCGCCAGAAACCGGCGGCGGGAAATGTGAATTTTATTCATTCTCATGTCTCTCTGTCTGGAGTGGCGCCGGATTGATCCGGCAGCCGAAATCCGCGCCGCCTTGGGCGCGGCTGCTCAGGCAGCGACAGAGATTCGGGGCGGCCTGACGTCTGGAAGGGTCAGATGGCTGACATTATGGTCGATCATCGCTGCAAAAACCCCGCTTTCGCGAAGCTGCGTTGCGGAATCGTCGCCGGTTTGCCGGAGCGTACAGACGGGGCAGTTGCTCATGGCCGCGCATTCGGCATCGGCGGCATGGTCCTGCGTACAAAGTTGCAGATCCGAGGCGTGGACATGCTCGACGCTGGTTTGGTGGACATGACTCCCTGCATGATGCTCGCCGGAAATGACGGGCAGGAGGACGAGCACAATCGCCATCAACACGAGCAGTCCTAGCCGAACAGCCGAGCGGAAAGCCACGCTCTGCGGCAGATGATGGCGAATGAGGGGCGCGGACCTGGACAACTGGCTCTACCTTCGCTGCAATGGGGCGATTGAGAACCGACCGGACGACGCCGACATTGATGGATATCAAACGAACAACAATTACCTACCACCGGCTGGTGGCAGACGTGTCTCACCGTCACCGATCGAGAGTGAACCGAATTATCTAACCCGCTGTATTCATTAAAAAGCTCCTCGCGACCCTTAAAAACGAGGAAACCGGAGCTCGTGCAACGCAATTTGGAAAAACTGGAGCGGGTGAAGGGAATCGAACCCTCGTCATCAGCTTGGAAGGCTGTTGCTCTACCATTGAGCTACACCCGCATCGCGGTGCACCATACCTGCAATCGAACTGCTTTTCCAGACAATGCGGTCGTGGTGGTGGGGGAAGTAGGACTCGAACCTACGAAGGCGTAGCCAGCGGATTTACAGTCCGCCCCCTTTGCCGCTCGGGACATTCCCCCTTGATCCACACCGGGCGGCGAGCGCCCGAGGTCGATGCGCGCTCTTATGGGAATGTCGGCGGGCGGTGTCAACACAAAAGGCACAGAATTCCGGGCTTGACCCCGACCCTTCCCCCGGCGCAAACCTCTGCAACTCCCGAAGGACGCTGAAATTGTCACGACCACCTCAAAAATTTCCGCCCCGCGACCGTTCCGGCTTCCGCCCCGACCGTCGCCGTCCCGCCGCCCGCGGCCCGCGCGAGCGCCGTCCGGGCGAGGATCACGTCATCCTCTATGGCTGGCATCCCGCTGTGGAGGCGCTGCGCAATACCGGTCGCCACATCCGCCGGCTGCTGGCCACGGAGAATTCCGCGAACCGGCTCGTCGAGGAACTCGGGGAACTGCGCGTCACGCCGGAGATCGTCTCCCCGCGCGAGATCAGCGTGCTGCTCGAACCGGACGCAGTGCATCAGGGGATCTACATCGAGGCCGATCCGCTGGACGCGCCGGGACTGTCCGAGCTCTATCACGAATCGCTGATCCTCGTGCTCGACCAGATCACCGACCCGCACAATGTCGGCGCAATCGTGCGCACCGCAGCCGCCTTCGGCGTCGACGCCATCGTCACCACCAACCGCCACACCCCGGCGGCGACGGGCGTGCTCGCCAAATCCGCATCAGGCGGGCTGGAGCACGTGCCCTTCATCGTCGTGCGCAATCTCGCCGACGCGCTCATCGAACTCGGCAAGCGCGGCTTCCTGCGCATCGGGCTCGATTCGGAGGGCGACACGGAATTCGATTCGATCGCACCCACCCGCCCCGTCGCCCTCGTCCTCGGAGCAGAGGGCAAGGGCCTGCGCCAGCGCACGCGCGAATGCTGCGACGTGGTCGCGCGGCTGGAGATGACGGGCGCTATCAAGAGCCTCAACGTTTCGAATGCGGCGGCGGTGACGCTCTATGCGTTGACGCGCAAGTTGGCCGATGAACCCGGGACTTCGTCTTGAGCCCGCTCCGCTGATCGACAAGAGAAAAGCGGCGAGATATCCCCCGCCGCCCTTAGTGTCATCGTTTGCAGTGCGTTATCCGGCCGGGTCGCGCCCCTCGATACCCGCCCGCTCCAGAACATCGAGCCATTAAGCGAGGCGGTCTTCCGTCGACGCGGGCTGCGCGGGTGCGTCAGCCGCCGGGGCGTGCTCGGCAACGGGAGCGATGTGGATGTCGCGGCCCTCGTACTGGCCAAAGGTGTTTCAGTGATCGACGGCCGAGATATGGCCTGCCGCGACCGCCTCGGCCACATCCTGGTTGTGGGCGAGATAGGTCTGGGTGTCGAAGGCGACGCGGCCTTCATCCTGACCGTGTCGCTGGAAGTGCTCCTCCGCCGTCATCTCGCCGCGTGCGACAGCCTCGGCGACATCCTGATTGACCGCGAGATAGGCCGCCTCGTCGAAGGTGCGGTAGGTTGTTGCATGGTTTTCGCCCTGCTGGATGGCGCCGGGGTCGAAGCTCGGGGGTGCGAGGATCCGGCCCTCGTGCTGGCCGAACTGCACGTAGTGATCGATCGCCGAGCCACCGCCCGCCGCGACATGCGCCGCCACGTCCGGATTGGCCGCGAGATAGGCCTCCTGGTTGAAGTTCGGCAGGCGGCCCTCCTCGAAGCCATGGACGCGGAAATGCTCGCGGGCGCTGGCAAAGCCGCCCGCGTCGATCGCCGCCGCGACATCGGGATAGAGCGCGCGGTAGATGTCCTCGTCGAAGGCCGAGAAGCCGATATAGCGCAGCAGCTCCTGCCTCGCCGCCTCTTCGCTCGCATGGCGCGGACGTCCCTCGAGATGTCCCGCCGTGGCGTAGTGCAGGGCGACGCCGAGCGCGTCGCGCTCGTCGAAATGCGCGCGCAGATCCGGGTTTGCCGCGAGATACGAGAAGACGCTGAAGGGATCCTCGGGGTTTGGATGCGCGGGATGTGCGATCACGTGGTCGAGCATGCCCTGTATGTCGCGCGCAGGCCCGAAGATCGCAATGAGCGCCGGATCGGAGGCGATCTGCGAGACGATGTCGGCACCGTTCATCTGGAAAATCGCCGCGCTCTGCGTATCCCGGAAGGTGAAGCGATGGCCATTGTCGAAGGCCGCCACGACCTTGTCGTCCCAACCCTGAACCCCGGGAATGCCGTGCGGGAAGTCGCGCAGGGCGAGCGGATTCCCCAGGTCGATTTCGGAGAGGAAGCCCTCCTTGGCGGGCAGATTATAGACGGTGTCGAGGGCGAAGCCGGAGAAGAGATTATCCACATGGCCAAAGGCCGACCAGCCGCGTCCGACGTCGAAGCGGGAGTTGCCGCCGTTTTGCTCCATAAGGAGCCGGGCGAGATCCCCGTCGATGCGGAAGCCGTCATGCATGTTGTCCGGCCCGCGCTTGAGCCAGAGGGTGTCGCCAAGGCCCGTGATGACGCCGGGAGTGACCATCTCACCGAAGACGTCGCTGTCGAAGCTGAGCGGATCGCGGAAGCCCTTGCCGGAGAAGGCAAAGGAGCCGCCTGACTGAGGAATCAGATCGAAGATCGCGCGGTTGAGGGCCGGCAGGCCCGGCTGGTCTCCGGCGAGCGTATAACGGTATCGCGGACCAACGGAGTTCGTCGTGCCCATGAAGGTTACCTCAGCCACGGCACCACCCGCGACGGGGGCTTCGCCCATATCGATGCGGACCTGCTCGTACATCTTGGAGAGATTGACCGCCGACCAGGTGAAGTTGGCGAAGTTCTGCGGCGTCGGGGCGAAGCCGAGCTGGATCGCGTTGGCGACGGTCTGGATCGTGGCGGTGGTCCTGGGTCCGACGCCGCGACCGATGAGGTTGGCCGCGAGCGCAGCCGCCCCGCCCGCGCTGGGGTTGGTGAAGAACTGCTTGGCCTGCAGGCCCAGCTGGCCGTAATCCACAACCGTCTCGACGGTGTCGCCGAGCGGCAGGTTGCCCAGTACCGACAGCAGCAGGGTAGCCTTCTGGTCGCTCGTGGCGTTGCCGTCCAGCACCGGTGCAGCCGCCGTCGCCGTGCGGATCAACCCACGCGCCGTCTCCGGCAGCATCGGCCCGACAAAGGACATCACCTCGTCCACGCGCCGCGCCACGTCGCTGAAGCGCATCGAGGCATGGGCATCCTGCGCATCGACCACCACGTCGAACTCGCCGCTATCGAGGAACGACAACCCTTCGGCAGCCGCCGATGCGCCGGCGACGGCGGCGTCGATCGCCTCCTGCGAGCCGAGTCCGGCGAGGTCCGGGTCGGTCGTCGGCGCAAAGCTGGCGGCGGAGCCGGAAATCCCAGCCGCAGCCCGCTCCCGTTGCCGCATATAAGCAGTCACACCCCAGATCGGCTTGTCGGGGTCCAGATCGGGGTCTTGAGCGGCCTGCCCGCCAAAGTGTTCACGATACCCTCGATGGCAGGCGCATGCTTGTCGTCCACGAACGCCACGAAGAGGTCGTAGGCGTCGAAGCGAATGCCGTAGACATCGACCCATTGCCCATCCTCAAACACGAGATGCGGTAACGTCCAGTCGATCCCCGTGGCGAAGATCTCGGCGGTATGATTCTCGCTCGTAATGGTGATCGGCACCGAACGGATGTTGAAGGATTCGACGCCGAAGTCAGTGAGCAACTCCGGCAGCGTCTGCTCGGCCACCAACGGTCCGGTGTTGATGCCCATCCTGAGACGATCCTGGAGTGCTTCCTCAGTCGGGCGCAGTCCCATGGTGTCGCCCATGTGAAGCGCCCCGAACTGACCGATGATCATGGCTTCGGAGTTGCGGTTGATGATGTCGCGAATGTTCTCCGCCATCTCCCTTTGTCGGTTGCTGCCGGAGGTCTGCGTTAGTGCGAACGTATCGACAGGGTATGCGATGATCCCCTCGTCGTACCAATAGAGAATATCGTGGTCGATGCGACCCGCCATCCTTTCGATCGACATCCTGTGGGAAGGATCGCCGGTCCCGGCTTTTTCGAAGCTGGCATCATAGGCATCCTTGAATTCCTGCGTGGCGAGGGTGCGGAATTCGTCTCTCGAGAGTTCGCCGTCCCGCAGTCGATCCACCAGCGCATGAATTCCCGGGGTCCCCCAGCCCTCGATGAGCAGGACAGGCTTTTCCCCTGAAATCGCGGCATAGCCCAGCGCGAGATTCTGCACGAAGTCTTCCGACAGGGTGCCGTGGATCTCGCCGAGAAGCACGATCCGCTCGCCTCGCTCGTAAATGTATCGCGCCACGGATGCAGCCGTTTCCGTCATCGTGCCAGGGGCCCGTATATCCTTGCGCGTAAGAACCCCATCCCCATCCTCGTCGCCGACAACGCCGCGCGGCGGCTGCGGGAAGGCTGTTGGTTGCTGGAGTCGAGCAGGCGCGACCTCCATGGGCGCTGGCTCGCTTGCAGCAGAAGCGTCCGCTAGAGAGGCCTGAAAGTCCGGAGAAGGCTGTTGGGCTGAACTCGGGCTTGCGCCGAAGCCGCTACCGACTGGGGATAGGTTATAAAGCATAAAGAATCTCCATATGACTAATTAAAATTAATAGTACATTAACTTTAAATATATTGCAATGCACCGAGAATCGTCAAACGCCAATGTCGCATAAAGCCGCTCGTCCGGTGCCGAGCGCCCGAGGCCTGCCGAAGACGCACCTGGCTGACTTGACTTCGTTTTGGACACGGCACTGAATATCCTGGACAAGCGGTGCGTCGAACGCCGCGCGAACGACCCGAGGAAACCATGCCCACAATCGTCTCCGCCTTCTCGCGCATCGGCGAGGAGAACGCCTTCGCCGTCCTCGCCCGCGCCACCGCACTGCAGGCGCAGGGGCGCGACGTGATCAATCTGGGCATCGGCCAGCCGGATTTCGCCACGCCCGCCCATATCGTCGAGGCGGCGATCAAGGCGCTGCGGGACGGACATCACGGCTATACGCCGGCCACCGGCATCCTGCCGCTGCGGGAGGCCGTCTCGCGGGATCTGCACCGGCGCTTCCAGGTGGGTGTTTCGCCGGAGAACGTGATGGTCATGCCCGGCGGCAAGGTGACGATGTTCACGGCCATCCTGATGTTCGGCGAGCCGGGGGCAGAGATCCTTTATCCGGATCCCGGCTTTCCGATCTACCGCTCGATGATCGAGTTCACCGGCGCGACGCCGGTTCCGGTGCCGATCCGCGAGGAGAACGGCTTTGCGTTTTCGGCTGAAGAGACGCTTGGACTGATGAACGAGCGCACCCGCCTCGTCATCGTGAACTCCCCCGCAAACCCCACGGGCGGCGTGACGCCGAAGGCGGAGATCGACGCCCTCGTCGCCGGGCTCGAGCGTTTCCCCGACGTCGCGATCATGTCCGACGAGATCTACGGCACGATGACCTACGACGGCGAGCGCCACGTCTCGCTGCTGCAATATCCCTCGATCCGCGACCGGCTGATCTATCTCGACGGCGCGTCCAAGACCTACGCCATGACGGGCTGGCGGCTGGGCTGGTCGGTCTGGCCGAAGGAACTCTACGATGCCGCCCGCAAGCTCGCCGTGAACTCGTTCTCCTGCGTCAACGCCGCCACGCAATGGGCAGGCGTCGCAGCCCTCGACGGGCCGCAGGATTGCGTGGCCGAGATGCTCGCCGCCTTCGACGAGCGCCGCAAGATCGTGGTGGAGGGCCTGAACGGCCTGCCCGGCGTCAGCTGCATCACCCCCAAGGGCGCATTCTACGCCTTCCCCAACATCGCGCAGACCGGCTGGAAGGCGAAGGCGCTCGCGTCAGCGCTGCTCGAGGAGGCGAATGTGGCAGTGATCGGCGGCCCGGATTTCGGCATCCACGGGGAGGGCTACATGCGCCTGTCCTACGCCAACTCCGCGCAGAACATCCGCATCGCCCTCACCCGGATGGCCGAGTTCCTCGCAACGAGGCGCTGAGGGGTGGGCCGGCGAATGCGCGGGCGGGGACAAGGCATGGCAGCAGCGTCGCAACCGCCGCCAGCACGAACACGCCCTCGCGCCCGAGCCAGGGCGAGAGCGCTCCGCCGAGAAGCGGCCCGATCATCGCGCCGACGGTGAAGATCAGGAACGTCGCGCCGAACCCAGCCGATGGTCGCTCCCAGAACACTCGCAGGCTCCACACGCCGAGAAGCCCGGTGACGAAGATGAAAGCCGCACCAAAGATCGCCCCGGAGGCGATGATGGCTGCGCCGGACCATGGGGCCACCCCGATGAGCAGGCACGCGGTCGCGATCGCCGCCAGCGTGCCGCGGGTGACGATCGGCAGCCCGCGCCTGTTCACCGCGTCCCCGGTCAGGGCGCCGAGGAAACCGGAAACGCCGGTCAGCGCCCAGAACGCGATCTCCGGCCGCTGCAATGCGCCGAGGCGTCCGCCTGCCTCGAAGATCGTGGCGAGCGAGAACGTCCAGTACACCGCCGTCGTCAGGCCCGCGATCAGCGCGCTCGCATAGAGCGGCAATGCCATGGGCCTGATGAGGTCGGCAGCGGTGAAGGACGGGAGCTGCGGCTGGCCGCGCCCGGGCGCATGAGACGGCGCAAGCAGGATCGCGCCGGCGCCGAACAGCACCGAGGCGACGGCGAAAGCGGCCCAGGCGTGCTGCCAGAGATCGGCCGGCACGAGCGCGAAGGGTGCCGCCAGGATGACTCCTGCTCCGGTGCCTGAGTTCATGATCGCAAAGAGCCGGTTGCGATCCGCCTCGCGCGCGACGATCGAGACCCAATCCGACAAGGCGGGGAAAACCAGCCCCGGACTTGCACCCGCGAGCGCCACGCCGACTCCCAGCAGGACGAGGCTTTCGGCGAGCGAGACGAGCGCCGCCCCCACGGAGGCAGCTGCGACGCCGAGAATGATCGGCAGGCGCGGCCCGAAGCGGCCCGACGCCCAGGCAGCGGCGATCGTGGCGAGCACGTAGGAGGCATAGCCGCCGCTGGCGACGAGCCCCTGCATCGGCTCGTCCATCGCGAAGGTTTCCGCGATGCGCGGGAGGAACAGCCCGTATCCGTAACGGGCGATGCCGAACGAGACACCGACGAGTGCAAGGCCCGAGGCCGCCGTCCAGAACAAGGGAGGGAGGCGCATTTTTGATCTCTCCGACATATACAGGCTTGTATAACACGCTAGATATGATATTGATAGACACAAAATCTGAAATTGAACTTTTGAGATTTGTTGAAAATTAGAAAAATTCTGACGACATGGTCCAGTCATCATTTCGCGGAAACGGCGTTTTTCGCAATTTAGATCAGATCAATAGGCATTCAAACATGAGATCAGGGTTTTCAGATGGATAGCCGCGCAACAATCATCGAGCAATCAAACGACTTGTTCTATCGGATGGGATTTGTCGGCGTGAGCATCGAGGCGGTGCTCGACGCCTCGGGCACGTCTCGCGGGACCTTCTACAAACACTTCCGCAGCAAGCACGACGTGGCAACCGCCGTCCTCCGGTACCGCGCGGACCTGTTCGAGCGGGCGATCGCGGACGCTATCGAGGGGGCCGCCGATGTGCCCGCCGTCTCCGATGCACTTTTCGAGGCCCTGCGTGCCTGGCAAAACCGGTTCGGCGCGCGCGGATGCCTGTTTCAGACTGCCGCATCCGAATACGGGCGGCAGCACCCGGATGTGTTTCGTCTCGCACGCGATCACAAGATCCGGATCCAGAGCCTGGTCGAGGTCGCTCTCACGCGAACCGGCGCGCGTGACGCGCGGCGAGGTGCCGAGCAACTCCTGCTCCTGTTCGAGGGAGCGGTCGCGCTTGGGCAGTTCGGCGACCAGGAACGCCATATCGATGCAGCAAAGGACGCTGCGTCCTCCCTCAGATTTGATCGAGCACGAGGAGCGAAGGATGAAGGCACTGAATGCAGGTGAAGCACCAGGCGGGCGCGATGCCCGTCGTCAGTGCTTGCAATAGCTCCACACCCGCGCGGGCGGGAGGTTGAGCCAGACGCGGCTCGAGCCCTTTGCGCTGTACTCGCCCGGGCGCTTGGGGATGGGGGGGACCATCGCGTAGGTGAACTGCACGAAGGGAGCGCCCTGCTGCATCAGGCCCTGCGTCTCGCGCAGGAGCGCGAGGCGCGCCTCGACGGGCTTGGTGAAGAGCGGCAGGCTGGAGACGGTCGCGGCTGCGGGTTCCTGGAGCACGTCGCCCAGCGTCGCGCTGATGTCGTAGGCATCGCCCTGGATGATCGTCGCGCGCGGAAAGCGGCGGTGCAGCAGCTTGCAGAAATCGGGGTTGAACTCGACGAGGACCAGCCGCTCCTGTTCGATGCCGCGCTGGATGAGCGCCTCGGTCACGGGGCCGGTGCCGGGTCCGAGCTCGATGATCGGGCCGGGCGTGTTCGGATCGACGAACGAGGCCATCATGCGCGCCAGAACGCGGCCGGACGGCGTCACGGCTCCCGTCAACAGGGGACGTTCGATCCAGGACCGCAGGAAGCGCGCCTCGTGATCGAATTTATCTGACCCGCTGCGGGATTTCCGCTGCGCCTGCCGCTGAAGCGAATTCAGCACTCGACGTCCCCTTCCGGTTTCGGCACTCAGTCTTACTTACAGCAACGAACGGTGCCGGAGGTCAAGCCCGCGCCGATCCTCCGAAGCCATCGAAGAACTCACGGACACGGGTGAGGAACCCCGAACTCTCCGGATGAGTTTCCTTCGAACACTCGGAATCGAACTCCTCGAGCAGTTCTCGTTGACGTTTGGTGAGATTCTGCGGCGTTTCGATGACGACTTGAATATAAAGATCGCCGACATCGCGCGAACGCAAAACCGGCATTCCCTTCCCCTTCAGGCGAAATTGCTTGCCCGTCTGGGTGCCGGCCGGAATCTTCACCTTGGCGTCGGAGCCGTCGATCGTCGGCGTAGTGAACTCGCCCCCCAGCGCCGCCGTCACCATCGAGATCGGCACCCGCGAGAACAGATCCGCCCCGTCTCGCTGGAAGAACGCATGCGGCTTCAGCGAAAGGAAGATGTAGAGATCGCCAGCCGGCCCGCCGCGCAGCCCCGCCTCGCCCTCGCCGGAAAGCCGGATGCGCGTGCCGTCCTCGACGCCCGCCGGGATGTTGACCGACAGCGAACGCTCGCGCGTGACGCGCCCGGCGCCGCCGCACGAATCGCACGGATCGTCGATGACCTCGCCGCGCCCGTGGCAGTTGGGGCAGGTGCGCTCGATCGTGAAGAAGCCCTGCTGCGCCCGCACCTTGCCGAAGCCGTTGCAGGTCGGGCAGGTGCGGGGCTTCGAGCCCGACTTCGCACCGCTGCCGCCGCAGGCCTCGCAGGCGACGGAGGTCGGAATGCTGAGCGTCTCGGTCTTGCCCGAGAAAGCGTCTTCCAGCGAGATCTCAAGATTGTAGCGCAGATCGGCCCCGCGCTCGCGCCCGCCGCTGGACCGTCCGCGTCCACGGGTTTCTCCGAAGAAATTCTCGAAGATGTCCGACATGAAATCGGAGAAATCGGTGCCGAAGCCCGGACCGCCGGCCCCGCCCTGCGCAAAGGCCTCGTGGCCGAACCGGTCATAGGCGGCTCGCTTCTGCGGATCGGAGAGCGCCTGATAGGCTTCGTTGAGTTCCTTGAACCTGATCTCGGCTTCCGCGTTGTCCGGATTGCGGTCGGGATGATACTGCATCGCGAGCTTGCGGAAGGCGCTCTTGAGCACCTTTTCGTCGGCGCTCCGCTCGACGCCGAGAATTTCGTAATAGTCGCGTTTCGACATGGAACCCCAGGCTCTGCGCCCCTCGAGCGTTGGCTGCGGCGAGGGCCACGGCCATGTTGCTCCGCGAGCGAACTTTTCGACAAGAAAGTGACTGCGCCGCCCGGTCAAGCCCGGGCGGCGGTCTGATCACATCAAAGCACCGGTCAGGCGCTCTTTTTCTTGTCTTCGTCGTCGACTTCCTGGAAATCGGCGTCGATCACGTCTTCATCGGATTTGGCCTGCGAATCGCCATCGTCGCCGCCTTCGCTGCCGCCGTCGGAACCCTCGGAAGCCTTGTACATGGCTTCGCCGAGCTTCATCGAAGCCTGCATCAGGTCCGTGGTGCGGGCCTTGATGACTTCGACATCCTCGCCCGCAGCCGCTTCCCGAAGTGCGTCGATCGCGGTGGTGATGCCCTGGCGGTCGTCCTCGGAGACCTTGTCGCCAAACTCGGCCACCGACTTCTCGGTGGAGTGGATCAGCCCCTCGGCCTGGTTGCGGGCCTCGACCAGCTCGCGGCGCTTTTTGTCTTCTTCCGCATGCGCCTCGGCGTCCTTGACCATCTTGTCGATGTCGGCATCGGACAACCCGCCCGAGGCCTGGATGCGGATCGCCTGCTCCTTGCCGGTCGCCTTGTCCTTGGCCTGGACGTTGACGATGCCGTTGGCGTCGATGTCGAAGGTGACCTCGACCTGCGGCACGCCGCGCGGCGCCGGGGGGATGCCCATGAGATCGAACTGACCCAGGGACTTGTTGTCGGCCGCCATTTCGCGCTCGCCCTGGAAGACCCGGATCGTCACGGCGTTCTGGTTGTCCTCGGCCGTGGAGAAGACCTGGCTCTTCTTCGTCGGGATCGTGGTGTTGCGGTCGATCAGGCGCGTGAACACGCCGCCGAGCGTCTCGATGCCCAGCGAGAGCGGGGTCACGTCGAGGAGCAGCACGTCCTTGACGTCGCCCTGGAGCACGCCGGCCTGCACCGCCGCGCCGATGGCGACGACCTCGTCCGGGTTCACGCCCTTGTGGGGCTCCTTGCCGAAGAACGACTTCACGACTTCCTGGATCTTGGGCATGCGGGTCATGCCGCCGACCAGGACCACTTCGTCGATGTCACCGGCCGAGAGGCCCGCATCCTTGAGCGCCTTCTTGCAGGGCTCGATGGTCTTCTGCACCAGATCGTCGACGAGCTTCTCGAACTTGGAGCGCGAGAGCTTCATCGTGAGGTGCTTCGGCCCGGAGGCGTCGGCGGTGATGTAGGGCAGGTTGATCTCGGTCTGCGAGGTCGAGGACAGCTCGATCTTGGCCTTCTCGGCGGCTTCCTTCAGGCGCTGGAGGGCGAGCTTGTCGCCGCGCAGGTCGATGCCCTGTTCCTTCTTGAACTCGTCGGCGAGATACTCGACGAGACGCATGTCGAAATCTTCACCGCCGAGAAAGGTGTCGCCGTTCGTGGACTTCACCTCGAAGACGCCGTCGCCGATCTCGAGGATCGAGACGTCGAAGGTGC
>Ga0208490_100642_pt1 | contig 19114 bp, 16 predicted proteins | sample SubbioAug_CSWold_FD_184818 | JGI IMG/M metagenome (GOLD analysis project Ga0208490, IMG submission 184818) | Serpentinite rock and fluid subsurface biosphere microbial communities from McLaughlin Reserve, California, USA - CR11Aug_CSWold (SPAdes) | ecosystem: Environmental > Terrestrial > Deep...
GATATATCAGAAGAAAAATATTGAATTAATTGAAATCCTGTGGTTTCATTAAATTTAACTAAACCTATGAGATATATATAGTTATAAATTCTACTAAGACCAGTGGTTTCAATATCGAAAAAAACCACATCCTCCAAGTTAAAATCATAATTAAAGTCTAAAGTATAGTCTAATTTATGTTCAATTTTAATCAACTTATCACATCCTTGTTTTGAGTTAATGAAAATACTTTTACTAATAGGAAAAATAGTGTACAATTATATATAGTAAAAGCGAGAGGTGATTCATTTGGAAAATGAAGTAAAACAAAAGAAAACTATAGGTTCAGTAATTAAGGCTATGGATATACTCAATTATATTGCAGAACAGGAAGAAGAGCAAGGGGCTACAGAAATTAGCGAAGCCTTGGGATATGGTGTAAGTGCAACTTATCACTTACTGAATACTCTTAAAGAATGCAATATGATATCTCAGAATGAAAGAACAAAAAAGTATCAGTTAAGCCTTAAACTTTGGCAATTGGGAATGACAGCATATCATCAAAACCACATATCTATAAGTTTAAGACCTTTTTTAAGAAAACTTAAAAATGAGACAGGAGAAACTGCTAATTTAACAGTTTTAGACAGAAAACAAATCGTTTATATTGCCCAAGAAGAAAGTGATAAACTCATAAAAATGTTCACAAAAACAGGCGCAACTGCACCTATCCATTGTACTGCTTCAGGCAAAATATTCTTGGCTTACAAAGACTATGATAGACGAGAGGAAATACTAAAAAATTATGTGTTAGAAAAATTCACAGAAAACACTATATCTGACAAAGAAACTTTGTACAAAGAGTTAGATGAAATCAAAAAACTAGGTTATGGTTTTGATGTTGAAGAAAGAGATGATGATGTATCTTGTGTAGCTGCACCAATTTTTGGTCCAAACAAAGAGGTATTAGCATGTATTTCAATAAGTGGACCACACACAAGATTTACAAAAGAAAATAAAGAAAAATGGGTTGATATAATACTAAGAATCTCCAAAGAAGCTTCAGATTTTGTAAAATCTAGTAATTAGGGAGTATAATTTTGAAATTTAATTTGTACCAACTTTGAAGCAGGATATGAAACAAAAGCAGAAGATACTGGATCAACGAACCACTTTAATTGGAGTTAGTAACTTTTGGAGAAATTGATAAAAGTGTTGGATTTAACAGTTCACTAAAAAGATATAGGAAGTTTTTTCCTTTTATATTTTGCAAAGAACAATTTACATTAGGTGAAGGTTTACATACTTATTAGCATCTAACCAAAGTCAAAATTGGTATTTTAAGATTGAAGGAAACAGTCAGAGATGGTCTTTTAAAGACAGAGTAACTGTAATAGGAGTTCTAAAAGCAATAAAACTTGATTTTAAGAAAAAAAGTAATATAAGTCCACCATTGGTGGACTTATATATTTGACTCAAAAAGTGTTTTTACTTTACTTAATTCTGAAGAATATCCAAGAATAACCATAAGTTTAATTCTTGCTTTTTGTCCTGGAAGATTTCCACCAAATATTACACCTAAATCTCTTAAGTGTTTACCTCCACCATGGTAACCATAAGTATAAAGAACTCTACCAGTATTGCATCTAGAGACTAATACAACAGGGATACCTAATTTTATAGATTTCTCAATTCCTGAGACCATTGCTGGTGGTACATTTCCTCTTCCTAAGGCTTCAATAACTAATCCTTTATAATTTTTTTCAATATAGAAATCAAATATGTCTGAGTTCATTCCAGGAACACATTTGATTAATCCAACTTTATCCTCAATTATCTCTGAATCTATTACTTGTCTAGAAATAATATTTCTATAGTAAATTACCTCATCATTATCCACAATTCCCAATGGTCCAAATTCAGGAGACTTAAAAGTATCCAATGACAAAGTATTTGTTTTTGTTACTTCACTAGCAGCATTTACCTCGTTGTTCATAACCACCAAGACGCCTTTTCCTATGGAAAGAGGAGAGAGAACAGTACAAATAGCTGCAGACAGATTGCTAGATCCGTCATATCCCAACTCTGAAAAGTTTCTCATAGCACCAACAATTACAACTGGTTTTTGTGTATTTAGTAAAAGGTCTAACAAATATGCAGTTTCTTCCAGTGTATCAGTTCCGTGAGTTATTATAACCCCAGTTATAGTATCATCCATTAATTTTTCTTTAGTTAGTTTGTATAAATCCATCATAACATCAGGAGTGATGTGTGGACTTGGAAGATTTGCAAAATTTATAATATCAAGATCAGTTAAGTCCTCAATATTTCTTATCATGCTTAATATTTCATCTGCATTTAATGCTGGTATTGCAGCATGTAAATCTGGATCTATTTTCATTGCTATTGTGCCACCTGTAAAAATCATGGCAATCTTATTTTTCATTTTTTTTCCTCCTATGATATTATACAAGAATCCTAACACATAAATTAATTACTAGCAACAAAAAAGAAGACTCCAAGCTAATGGAGTCTTTCATCCTAACTCATTAGGATGGAACATAACCGTTCAAAAAGGGGTATTGGGAATAGAGATCTATCATGAGGTTACCAGGGGGATAACCTCATATAGATTATAACAAATATGAGGTGCTTTTGCAAGAAATATTGATAACCTTTATCAGTAATGCAAATAACTATTTATAATAACATATAAATTAGATATAATAGATTGGAAAGGAGCTGTTGATATGGAAAAAGTGATTAAAGCTTTAGAAAAGAATGGCTTTACATCGAAATGGTTTAAAGATAGTGAATCTGTTAAAAAACAATTACTAGAAGAAATACAATTAGAAGAAACTGTTGGAATGGGTGGATCTGTAACACTTCAAAAATTAGGCTTATACGATGCTCTCAAAGAAAATAATATTACTACATATTGGCATTGGAGAGATGAGGATAAAGCAAAAGCTCTTAAGATGTCAGTGAATACAGATGTTTACCTAACTAGCACCAACGCCCTGACTGAAGATGGTATGCTTGTGAATCTTGATGGAGTAGGGAATAGAGTTGCATCAATGATATTTGGGCACAAGAGAGTTTATGTAATCGTTGGAAAAAATAAATTGTGTAAAGACTATAATGATGCTATTTATAGACTTGAACATGTAGCAGCTCCATTGAATGCAAAGAGATTGAATCTTACTACACCATGTGTTTATACTGGGGTTTGTAGTGATTGTGATTCAAAAGATAGAATATGTAAAGCAGAGACTACCATAAGAAGAAATCCAAATGGAACTAAAATACATGTGTATTTAGTTGATGAGGAACTAGGTTATTAAGAGGTGAAATTTTGATATATTTAGATAATTGTGCAACTACGAAACCACGAGATGAAGTAATTCAAAGTATGGTAGATTCAATGAAAGTAGGATTTGGAAATCCATCATCACTTCACAGAATGGGTTTTGATGTTGAAAAACAAATTAAAGAAGCTAGAAGAGTTATTGCAGATTACTTGTTTGTTCAAGAAGGTGAGATTATATTTACCTCTGGTGGAACAGAAAGCAACAATATAGCGATTCAAGGGATAGCTAAAAAAAACAAAAAAAGAAAACACATAATTACGACTGCTATAGAACATCCTGCTGCTAGTAATACCATTAGAGAATTGGAAAAGCAAGGATATGAGGTAACAATTTTAAGTAATGACAATATGGGAAGAATTGACCTGTCACATTTAAAGGATTCATTGAAAGAGGATACATTTTTGGTTTCTATAATTCATGTAAATAATGAGATAGGAGTAATACAAGATATTAAAGAAATAGGAAATATTATAAAAGACTATAATAAAAATATACATTTTCATGTAGATGGAGTGCAATCATTTGGAAAGATAGACTTTTCATTGTATAAGAGCAAAGTAGATACTTTTGCTTTTAGTTCTCATAAGGTGTATGGACCTAAAGGTGTAGGAGGCTTGTTTATTTCTAAAAACACAAAATTAGAACCAATACTATTTGGTGGAGGACAAGAAAAAGGCATTAGATCAGGGACTGAAAATACTTATGGGATAATTGGGTTTGCAAAAGCAGTACAATTATTGTCAAAAAATACAAGTTATGAGAATAAAAAGGTACTAGACCTTAAAACTTACTTGGTTGATGAACTTAATAGAAGAATTGAAGGTATTAAAATCAATTCATTTTTAGATGAAAAATCTTCTCCATATATATTAAATATTTCATTTTCAGATACCCGAGGTGAAGTTATTGTTCATTATCTTGAAGAGGATAAAATATTTGTGTCAACTAGTTCAGCATGCTCATCAAAGGGAACCACAAAAAGCCATGTATTAAGTGCTATTGGTTTGGAAGATAGATTTTCTCAGGGAACAATTAGAATCTGTTTTTCCTATGATTTATCCTACGAAGATATGACCTTTACTGCAGAAAAAATCACAAAAGCTGTTAATGAAATTAGAAGTTTAACGAGGAGATGATGTTTTGGATAGAATTATAAGTGTTAGCCTTGGGGAGTTAGTTTTAAAAGGTCTAAATAGAAGATATTTTGAAGATAAATTGATTAAAAATATGAGAAGAGTTATATCTGATCTAGGGGAATACAATATATATAAGGAACAAGGGAAGATATATATCGAAGGATTAGAATCAAATCGAGAAGTTGCCATGAAAAGATTAAAAAAGATATTTGGATTGGTTTATATAAGTCCATGTATTAAAGTTTCCACAGATATGAATGAGATTAAAAAAGCAGCTGTGGAAATGATGAAAGAAGAAATTAATGATAGGAAAGATATTACCTTTAAAGTTGAAACAATAAGATCAGACAAAAGATATCCTTTAAAATCCCCTGAGATATCAAGACAAGTTGGAGGATATGTGCTTAGCGAAATTGAAGGTCTTAAGGTTGATGTTCATAAACCTGATGTTTTCTTGTATGTTGATGTTAAAGAATTTGCATATATTTATACGAGGAAAGAAAAAGCATATGGTGGTCTTCCAATTGGAACCAATGGAAAGGGATTACTCTTGCTATCCGGTGGAATAGATTCCCCTGTGGCTGGATTCTTGATGGCAAAGAGAGGAGTAGAGATTGATTGTGTACATTTCCATTCATATCCATTTACTTCTGATAGAGCCGAAGAGAAGGTCCTTGAATTGGCTAGGATAGTATCCTTGTATACAGGACCTATAAAAGTTTTTAGTATAAATCTATTGAATATCCAAAAGGAGATTAACATGAATTGTCCAGAGGATGAAATGACAATTTTATCTAGACGATTCATGATGAGAATAGCAGAAAGAATTGCCCAAAAAGGAGGGTATCAAGCACTTATAACTGGAGAAAATCTTGGACAAGTTGCCAGTCAAACTATATTCAGTATGGATGTAATTAATCGTTCTGTGGAACTGCCTATATTGAGGCCATTAGTTGGGATGGACAAAGTTGATATAATCCAATGGGCTAAAGAAATTGAGACATATGAAACATCAATACAACCATTTGAAGATTGTTGTAGCATATTCCTACCAAAGCATCCTGTAACAAGACCAAAAGCAATTGATATTGAAAAGTCAGAAGAAGCATTAGATATTGAACAACTGGTGACTGAAGCATTAGAAACTATGAAAATTACAAAAATAGAATAACATTAAAATTAAACATTTTGTTTAGAGACAAATGAGTAATAATAGCTAATACCTTAAAAAATTAGCTATTATTACTTTTTTTATATTGTTGACACATGAATTAAGGTCCCTTATAATAAGATAGTAATTGTTTAGTAACTATAAACAAAATGTTTAATAGAACAGAATGGAGGGGAAAGATGAATATAGGTGAGAAGATAAAATCCTTAAGAGTAAAAAAGAATCTAACTCAAGAAGAATTAGCCGATAGATGCGAATTAACCAAAGGTTTTATTTCACAGGTAGAAAGAGATTTAACATCACCTTCTATAGCAACATTAATGGATATTTTAGAAGGACTTGGGACTAATTTACAAGACTTTTTTAATGAGACAGTTGAGGAAAAAATAGTATTCCACAAAGAGGATGCATTTGAAACAGGTAACGAAGAAATGGGTTACATCCTAAAATGGATAGTACCAAATGCACAGAAAAATTTAATGGAACCTATATACATGACTATACTGCAAGATGGAAGAACTAAATATGACAACCCCCACGAAGGCGAAGAATTTGGTTATGTGCTCCAAGGAACGATATATGTCCATATAGGAAATGATAAACATAAAGTACGAAAAGGTGAAAGCTTTTACTATAAAACTAACAGTGAACATTTTATAGAAAATGGTGGTAAGGGAGAGGCATCATTTATTTGGGTAAGTACTCCCCCTAATTTTTAAAAGAGGTGATAACATGACAAAAGTACACACCATTGACTTGGTTAATATTTCAAAATCATATGGTGATGCCTTAGTGCTAGAAAATATTAATCTTTATATCAGACAGAATGAGTTTTTGACTTTATTAGGACCAAGTGGATGTGGAAAAACAACTACTCTTAGAATAATAGGCGGTTTTGAGAAACCATCAGAAGGAAGTGTTATTTTTGAAGGGACAGATATAACTAAAGTACCACCGTACTTAAGACAAATCAATACTGTCTTCCAAAAATATGCACTTTTTCCGCATTTAAATATATTTGATAATATAGCTTTTGGCTTAAAAATAAAAAAAGTATCAAAGGGAGAGATTCAGGAAAAAGTAGCAGAAATGCTAAGACTTGTAAATCTGGAAGGATTTGAAAATAGAGATATTGATTCCTTAAGTGGAGGTCAACAACAAAGAATTGCAATTGCTAGAGCTTTAGTGAATGAACCAAAAGTACTACTTTTGGATGAACCTTTGGGAGCTTTGGATTTAAAACTTAGAAAAGAAATGCAACTTGAATTAAAGCGAATACAGCAAAGGGTGGGAATAACATTTGTATATGTAACCCATGATCAAGAAGAAGCCCTGACTATGTCTGATACAATTGTAGTAATGGATAAAGGTATTATCCAACAGATTGGAACACCCATTGATATTTATAATGAACCAAAAAACAGATTTGTTGCTCAGTTTATTGGAGAAAGCAATATTTTTGATGGAACCATGTTAACAGACTATAAAGTTTATTTTGCTAACAGAGAATTTGTATGTGTAGACAAGGGATTTGAAGAAAATCAACCTATAGATGTTGTAATTAGACCAGAGGATTTAGAAGTTGTACCAGCTAATGAAGGACATTTAAATGCAAAGATTAAAAGTGTAATATTTAAAGGTGTTCATTATGAAATGGAAGCTGAAGGTGAATTCAAGACCTGGACCATACACTCTACTCTTATGAAAGAAATCGGTACAGAAATAGGAATAAAAATTCTACCAGATAATATTCATATTATGAGAAAGGAGGGCTAACATGAAGATAAGAAATACTGGTTATCCATATTATATATGGTTAGCAATCTTCATAGCAATTCCTTTAATATTGGTTTTATATTTTGCATTTACAACTGGCGACAGTCAAAATTTGGGAACATTCTCTTTTAGTTTGAACAACTTCAAAAGATTCTTTACACCTATATATTTGACTGTATTGTATAAATCAGTTAGTTTAGCACTGGTATCTACAGTAATTTGTTTAGGACTAGGATATCCAATAGCTTATATAATTAGTAGGGAAAAACCAAGAATTAGAAATGTTATGGTTTTATTGTTTGTAATACCAATGTGGATGAATTTTCTTCTTAGAACATATGCTTGGTTAACATTACTTGGGAAAAATGGAATTATTAATTATATAATCACAAAAATTGGTTTTCAACCTTTAGATTTAATCTATAATGATACAGCTGTACTTCTGGGAATGGTTTATAATTTCTTGCCATTTATGGTTCTACCAATATTCTCTGTATTGACGAAGATGAATTTTAATCTTGTAGAAGCAGCTGAGGATTTAGGTGCAAATAAGAAAGTTACATTCTTAAAGGTTATACTACCACTTAGTTTACCAGGAATAATTACAGGAATAACTATGGTATTCATACCTGCTGTTAGTACATTTGTCATTTCTAGTTTACTTGGAGGAAATAAATCAACTCTAATTGGTAATTTAATAGAACAACAATTTAGATATACCATGGATTGGCATTTTGGATCTGCCATGTCCATTATTTTAATGGTGTTTATATTAATAGCAATGGCTCTAACTTCTAAGTTTGACAAAGAAAAAGAAGGAGAGGGTGGTGGATTATGGTAGAAAAAAGCATGAAAAGATTGTATACATTTTTAATTTTTCTATTTTTATATGCACCAATTATCGTTCTTATTGTTTTTTCTTTCAATGACTCAAGATCAAGAGGAGTGTGGAATGGATTTACTCTAAAATGGTATTTTGAATTATTCAAGGACCGAGAAATTTTAAGAGCACTTTACTATACTTTGTTTATTGCTATTAGTTCTTCAATAATCTCAACAATTATAGGAACATTTGCAGCAATAGGTATATATGGGATGAATGGATTTGGCAAGAAATTAGTATTAAATCTTAACTACCTTCCTGTTCTAAATCCAGATATTGTTACAGCAGTTGCATTAATGACTTTATTTAGATTGGCACAGTTGGAATTTGGATTATTGACCCTATTATTGGCACATGTTACATTTTGCATTCCCTATGTAGTGTTATCAATTCTTCCAAAACTTAAGCAAATGAATAAACATTTAGCAGAAGCAGCAATGGATTTAGGAGCTACACCATTTTATGCTTTGAGAAAGGTAATAATTCCAGAGATAATGCCTGGAATTATAACAGGAGCATTACTTGCATTTACACTTTCCATCGATGATTTTGTAATTAGTTTCTTTACAACTGGTCATGGTGTTTCAAATCTAAGTATAACTATATTTGCCATGGCAAGAAGAGGGATTAATCCAGTTATAAATGCACTTTCCACATTAATGTTTATTACATTATTAGTGCTTTTGTTAATCATTAATAAAAGAACCGAAAAAAACGATAAAAATCTACAAGAAAGAAGGTAAAAAAATGAAAAAAAGAATTGTGTTGTTTTTAGTTATAGTTATGGTAATTGGTGTTGTTACAACTGGCTGTGGAGAAAGCAAGCCTACATTAAATGTATACAACTGGGGAGATTATATAGATCCAGATGTGTTAGATATGTTTGAGGAAGAATATGGTGTTAAAGTTGTTTATGACACTTATGCTACAAATGAAGATCTTTATGTAAAACTAAAGCAAGGTGGAAGCAGTTACGATGTTATCTTTCCTTCAGATTATATGATTGAAAGAATGATAAGAGAAAACCTACTGGCAGAAATTGACATAACTAATATGGATCAAATAGCAAAGGTAGATGACACCTTTATGAATTTAGACTATGATCCTGACAATAAATTCTCTGTACCATATATGTGGGGAACCGTTGGTATTATTTACAATAAAACCATGGTTAGTAGACCACTTACAAAATGGGCTGATCTATGGGATGAAGAATTCTCAGGTGATATTATTATGTTAAATAGCCAAAGAGATACTATTGCCGTGGCATTGAAAAAATTAGGATATTCACTAAATACTAGAAATATTGCTGAACTAGAAGCGGCAAGAGATGAATTGATTTCCCAGAAATCATTGGTATATGCTTACCTTGGAGATGAAGTTAAGGATGTCATAGTTGGGGAAGAAGCAGCTATTGCAGTTGTGTGGTCTGGAGATGCAGTCTCAATGATTAGAGAAAACCCTGATCTTGAATATGTTATGCCTGAAGAAGGTACGAATCTATGGTTTGATGCAATGGTTGTTCCAAATAATGCTAAGAATAAAGAAGATGCACAAAAGTTTATAAACTTTATGACAAGACCAGACATAGCAGCTTTAAACGCAGATTATATAGGATATTCATCACCAATACCTGAAGCGGTGGAATTGCTTCCAGATGAAATAAAAAATTCAGTAGTTGGATATCCAACTGAAGATATGTTAGCAAATACTGAAATATTCAAAGATCCACAAGATATTTTATCAGAATATGATAGAATCTGGACTGAAATAACATCTGCACAATAAAATAATATATGAAATGAACACTTTTCTTGGAAGTGTTCATTTTTTAATGTTATAATTAAAGTATTAGTGATTTCCTATATAGAAGAGGAGGCGTTACAATGCAACTTAGTTTCTTAGGAGCAGCTCAATTGGTAACAGGTTCAAATTATTTACTAGCGACGAAGAATCACAATATATTAATTGATTGTGGAATGTTTCAAGGTAATAAAGAGACAGAGAAATTAAATTTCAAAGAATTTCCATTTGATCCAGGGAGTATAAATATATTAGTATTAACTCATGCTCATATTGATCATAGTGGAAGAATACCAAAACTGGTTAAAGAAGGATTTAGAGGTAGAATTTTATCTACTAAAGCAACATATGATCTTTGCGAGATAATGTTAATGGATAGCGCAAAAATACAAGAGTCAGATGCAGAATGGGACAACAGGAAAAGGCAAAGAGCAGGAGAAGCAGCCATTGAACCCTTGTATACCAGTGAAGATGCTGAGCAAAGTCTAAAATATTTTGAACCATATCTTTACGGACAAAAAATTGATTTAAATGAAGAAGTATCAATTAGATTTAAAGATGCAGGTCATATATTAGGTTCATCAATCCTTGAATTATGGGTAACTGAAGAAGGAAAAACAACCAAATTAGTTTTCTCAGGGGATTTGGGGATGCCAAATAGACCTATAATTAAGGACCCTGAGTATGTTGAAGATGCAGATTATCTAATTATGGAATCTACCTATGGAGATACTTTTCATCCACCACTAAAAGAAAGTGCACAGCAGATGATAGATATTATCAACAAAACTGCATTAAGAGGTGGAACGGTTTTAATTCCTTCTTTTGCAGTTGGAAGAACTCAAGAACTTATATACGAGCTGAATGAATATTATGAGTATACAAAATTAGATGAGTATATGAAGGTACCAATATATATAGATAGCCCAATGGCAATAAATGCAACTGAAGCATTCCAAAAAAATTCAGGAACTTTTGATCAAGCAACCCAAGATTTAATACTAAAAGGAGACAATCCATTTTCATTTGGAAATCTTCACTATGTTAGAAGTCAAGAAGAATCCATGGCATTAAATAAAAGTAATTATCCTAAAGTAATAATTTCTGCCAGTGGAATGGCAACTGCTGGAAGGATAAGACATCACTTAAAACACAATTTATGGAATCCAAAGAATAGTTTAATTTTTGTAGGATATCAAGCAGAAGGAACTTTAGGTCGAATACTTCTTGATGGTGTTAAGAAGGTAAAATTACTTGGTGAGGAAATAAATGTTGCATTAGAGATTTATGATTTAGAAGGCTTCTCTGGTCATGCAGATCAAAGAGTGCTACTTGATTGGTTAAATGGATTTACAAAGAAACCAAAAAAAGTATTCTTAGTTCATGGTGAAATTGAAGCATCAACTGCTTTAGCAAGTGAAATAGAGAAAAAATTTGGAATAAAAGCCATAATACCAGAATTAGGGAACTCTTATAAGATTGATACTGATTCCATAGAGGTTGAAAAAGGTATTACAATTGAACCAGAAATACTAAAAGAAGAGATCGCTAAAGAGCTAGATAATGTATATACACAATTTAATTCATTGGTTAGTAGATCAAATGGCTTGTTTGAGGAGAAACTTTTAAGAAAAGACTTTGATGTCATAAAGAATAGATTATTAGAGCTTCAAAACCAACTAATGGACATAAATATTTTAATAGGAAAGTAGGAGAAATGGATGAAGTATATTACAAACATATCAAATGATCCACACTATAACTTAGCATTTGAAGAGTACTGTTTTAAAAACCTTCCTAATGATGATGACTTTGTATTTTTGTGGATAAATGGACCTGCTATAATTGTTGGTAAAAATCAAAACACCATAGAAGAGATAAATAATGAATATGTGAGAGAAAATGACATAAAAATTGTTAGAAGGATTACTGGAGGAGGAGCTGTTTATCACGACCTAGGAAATCTAAATTTTTCAATTTTTACCAATTCAATTGGACAGGAAAAAATCGATTTTGGTCAAATAAATATACCAATATTAAAGTCCTTAGAGAAGTTTGGAATAAATGCTGAATTATCCGGTAGAAATGATCTGACTTTAGATGGAAAAAAAATATCTGGTATTGCTCAATCTGTATGGAAAAGAAGAATATTAAATCATGGGACTATACTATTTGATACTGATTTAAGTGTGCTTTCAAAAGCACTTAATGTTAAAGCTGATAAGATAGAATCAAAAGGGGTAAAATCTGTAAAATCAAGAGTAACAAACATTAAACCTTATATGACTGATGATGTTGATATACTTGAATTTAAGGAGATGTTGTTAAAGTTTATATTCCAGTATCATAATACACAGATGGAAGAGTATATTTTAAGTGATGAAGATAAAATGGGAATTAATGAACTTTATGAAACAAAATACAAAACCTGGGAATGGAATTATGGAGAATCCCCAGATTTTGGATTTAAGAACTACAAAAGATCTCCTGTGGGTTCAATCGAAGTGAGATTAGAAATTAAAAACGGAATAATTGAAGAAGCAAAAATATTTGGAGATTTTTTTGGGACAAAAGATGTGTCTCTTTTAGAAACAGAGTTAAAAGGATTGAAGTACAATAGAAGTGAGATCCAAGACAAACTTGAATCATTAAATATTAAAGACTTCTTTGGAAATATTGAGAATGAAGAATTTTTGTCTCTTTTATTCCAGTAGAATAAGGGGATGAATATTTTGAAGATTGATCAAAAAATTATCATAAAGAAAGTAGACTCTAGAGAAGACTTATCTAAATTTGTGGATTTTCAATATGAACTATATAAGGGCGACACTTGTTTTGTGCCGCCCTTAAAAAGTGACTATAAAAAGTATATTAATGGTCATAATAATTGTTTAAACCAGTCTGGACCAAATATTAAGATAATAGCTCTAAGAGAAAATAAAGTGTGTGGTAGAGCTATCATAGGGATTAATGAACATTTAAATGAATATAAATCCTTTAGAGAAGGTTATATAAGTCAATTTGAATCAATTAATGATCAAAGTGTTGCAAATTCATTGTTTGATTTTGGAAAAGAATGGCTTATTTCAAAAGGAATGACAGTTATTAAAGGACCTTTATCTTTGCCCTGTGGAGATGATAATAGAGGTGTTTTATTAGATAACTTTGAAGACCCCACTTTAATTATGAACACATATAATAAAAGATACTATAAGGAACTCTTTGATAATTATGGGTTCATAAAGTATTTTGATGTGTATGCTTATAAAAGTGGTAGGGATAATGAAAACATTAAACGATATGAAAAGTTAGTACCTTATGCCATGAAAAAGCATAAATTTACACTACATCCTTTGAATAAAAAGGATATTAACAAGGATATGAAGGACATCCAGACCATTGTTAACAAGGCAATGCCAACTGAATGGGATGATTTTATGCCTCCAAATGATGAGGAAATCAAACTTATAGCATCACAATTAGTACCTTTTGCTGATCCTGACTTTATATACATAGCAAGAAATGAATTTGGTGAACCAATTGGATTTAACATTGCACTACCTGATTATAATGAAGTGCTTTCAAAACTAAATGGTAGACTATTACCTTTTGGAATATTTAAGTTTTTATATTTCAAGAGAAAGATCAAAAAAATTAGATTTTTTGTATTATTTGTTGTACCCGAGTATAGAGATAAGGGAGTTTCCTCAGCTATTTATTTTAAGATGTATACATCAGCATTGAAAAAAGGGTATAATTTTGTTGAAGGTTCTACTATTTGGGAATATAACAAATCTATGATGCATGATATTGAGAAATATGGTGGAGAAATATATAAAACTTATAGAATTTATAAATTAGACATTTAATTAATGGAGAGTGATTTGATGAAGAAGTTTTTTCTTGTGGTGCTGCTCTTATTTTTAATAGCTGGAGTAGGTGGATTTTTCTTTTTGCCAGATTATTTAAGTAAATCCCATAATAGTGAGGACTATGAGTTGTTGGTCCCTAGTGGGGCTACATTAACATCAATCGGAAATAAGTTATATGAGGAAGGTGTAATTAAAAGTAAGTTGTGGTTTAGATTTCAGGGAGAAGAAATCGCAACAAAAATCAAACCTGGAACTTATACAATTGAAGCTGGTGCAACCATTGAAGAGATATATGAAATTATTCAGCAAGGAGAAAAGGAGATACCTATAATAGTAACATTTCCAGAAGGGTTTATTCTTTATCAATTTGCACAAAAAATTGAGGAAGCAGGCTTAGGCACTGTAGATGATTTCATCACTTCAACAGATGCTTATTTTAAAGAAAACTATTCAGATGAAGTTAATTCTGATGATTTATACTTTAAATTAGAAGGTTATTTATTCCCAGATACTTATCATTTTTCATCAAAGCAGAATTTATCAGATGTTATAGGAGTGTTGGTCAAGACAATGGAAGATTTATGGACAGAAGAAATGTATTCAAAAATGAATGATCTAGGTTTAACTAAGCATCAAGTGTTGACTATTGCATCATTAATCGAAAGAGAAGCTTACAACGATGAAGAAAGAGAAACAATTAGTGGTGTCATATTTAATAGAATAGATACTGGAATGCCTCTTCAAATAGATGCAACTGTTATATACGGCATTGGTGAAGGTAAAGAACATATGACTAGAGTTTTGTATGCTGATTTGGAAAGACAAAATCCATATAACACTTATATGAATAAGGATTTACCTCCTGGTCCAATTGCATCACCAGGGAAAAACTCCATTATGGCTGCCTTAAATCCCCTAGAACACGATTACTTTTATTATGTATTAGGTGAAGATGGACATGTATTTGCTAAGACTTATCAAGAACATTTAAGAAATGTTGAAAATTATAGAAAAAACAACTAATAAGCATAAAAACAGCACATCCAAAGATGTGCTGTTTTTATGTATGAATGGTGCCGAAGGCGGGAGTCGAACCCGCACGGTGTTGCCACCGCTGGATTTTGAGTCCAGTACGTCTGCCAATTCCATCACTTCGGCTTATTTGAGTACAAAGTAAATATTAGCACATTAATTTTTAAAAATCAATAATTATTTAATCTACTTGTTTTTGGGAATTTAATGCAAGTGTTTATTTTACTTTTTATTTAAGGTATACTTATAAGGTAAAGAACGGAGGGATAATATGAGCGAGAAATTATTAATGGTCATAGATGGAAGTTCATTAGTTCACAGAGCATTTTATGCAAATCCTTTCATGTCAAACAAAAGTGGATTACAGACAAATGCCATATATGGATTTTTAAATATGTTATTTAAAATAAAAGATGAATATAATCCATCACACATATGTGTTGCTTTTGATAGAAAAGGACCAACTTTTAGACATGAAGAATACAGTGACTATAAAGGTACTAGAGATAAGACACCATCAGAGTTATCACAGCAATTTCCTTATATAAAAGATGCTTTAGCATATCTTGGAATTAAATCAGTTGATTTATCTAAATATGAAGCTGATGACATAGCAGGCACACTGGCAAAAGAAGGTGAAGAAAAGGGTTACAATGTATTGTTAGTTACTGGGGATAAGGATTACTTTCAATTAGCTACTCAAAATGTAAAAGTACTTTTAACGAAAAAAGGTGTCACTGATATTGAAGTTTATGATGAATCAAGAATTATTATAGATTATGGTATTAAACCAAAGTCATTTATAGATGTTAAAGGACTAATGGGTGATAGTTCTGACAATATACCAGGAGTCCCTGGAGTAGGAGAAAAGACTGCACTAAAACTGGTTAAAGAATTTTTAGATTTAGATGGTATATACAGTAATATTGACTTAATATCTGGAGAAAAACTCAAGGAGAAGTTAACAGGTAATAAAGAACTTGCATATTTAAGTAAAAGATTAGGTGAAATAATTACAAATATAGATTTGGAATTTGCAGTTGAGGATTTAGAACCTGTGGCTGAAAACACACAAAGACTACTTGAATTATATGAACAATTGGAGTTTAGAACATTTATAAGCAAACTTGACAAAAGTGGATTGGATAAGCAAGAAAATAGTAATGTTCATTTAATAAAAAAGCTTAATAGTAATGTGGAATTGGACCAATTTATTCGTGATGTAAAAAATAAAAAACAATTCTATTTTAAAATCTTAACAGATGATGATTATATAGCAACTGAACCTATTTACATGGGATTAAGTGTAGATGGAGAGAAGATTTTTTTAGTTGATTTTAGAGAAAAAAACCTAGACTTAGGTAGATTGAAATCAGTTTTTGAAGATGAAAATATTAATATATTTGGGTGGGACACAAAGTCAGATGTGGTTAAGCTATTACAAAAGGGTTGGAATATAAAATCTATAGGATTTGATGCAGCAATTGCTCAGTATATTATAGATCCTTCTCAAAGCAATCTATCAATTAATATAATTTGTAGAGATCACTTGGGAGAGTATGGACCTGATGTAGAAGAAATACAGGGAAAAGGTAAGAACAAATTAAGTATATCCCAATCAGAAGAAGAAAAAGTATTTCAATATATTGGTTATATACTATCATCTATATCCAAACTAAAGCCAATTATGCTGGAAATAATTAAAGATAGAAATATGGTAGAATTGTTCCAAAATGTTGAAATGCCTTTATTAATTGTTTTAGCTGAAATGGAAGTTTTAGGAGTAGCTGTTGACAAAGATGAATTAGTTAGATTGGGAGTAGAATACCAAGAAGAAATTGAGGGTTTGATTAATGACATTTATTCATTAGCTGATTCTGAGTTTAATATAAATTCAACAAAGCAACTTGGAGAGGTCCTCTTTGAAAAATTAGGATTACCAGTTATTAAGAAAACAAAAACAGGATACTCAACTGATGTAGATGTGTTGGAAGCACTTTATGATAAGCATCCAATAATCAAGAAGATAATAAGATATAGACAAATAGTTAAATTGAAATCAACATATATTGATGGACTACAACCAATGATAAATGAAACAACTGGAAGGATTCATTCAAAATTCAATCAAACAGTAACATCAACTGGTAGAATATCAAGCACAGATCCCAATCTTCAAAACATACCAATAAGAACTGAGGATGGAAGAAGAATAAGAAAGGCTTTTATAGCACAAAAACCTGACTTTGTATTTCTTGATGGGGATTACTCACAGATAGAACTAAGGTTATTAGCCCATATATCAAAAGATCCAAAGATGATGGAGGCATTTATTAATGAAGAAGATATTCATACAAAAACAGCATCTGAGGTATTTCATGTTGATAAAAGTGAAATAACCCCTGATTTAAGATACAAAGCAAAGGCTGTAAACTTTAGTATTATTTATGGAATATCAGAATTTAGTTTATCTATCGATTTAGGAACAACAAGAAAAGAAGCTAGAAGGTATATAGATAATTATTTTGATAATTATAAGAAAGTTAAAGAATACATGGATAATTCCGTTAAGTCTGGAAAAGAAAATGGATATGTAGAAACATTGTTAAACAGAAGAAGATATATTCCAGAACTTGAAGCAAAAAATTTCAATGTAAGATCTTTTGGAGAAAGAGTTGCAATGAATATGCCTATACAAGGAAGTGCAGCTGACATTATTAAGTTAGCTATGGTTAAAGTATCTAAGAAGTTAAAGGATGGAAATTATAAGTCAAGGTTGATCCTAACTATACATGATGAATTAATAATTGAAGCTCATAAATCCGAAGTGAATGAAGTCAAATCATTAATGAAAGATACAATGGAAAAAGCTATTGAACTTGAAGTTCCCTTAAAGGTAGATGTTATGGAAGGGGCAAGTTGGTATGACACTAAATAGAGCTAAGATTATTGGAATTACAGGTGGAATTGGAACCGGAAAATCAACTGTAAGTGGTTTATTAAAAGATATGGGTTTTCTTATTATAGATAGCGATTTAATTGCTAGAGAGGTTGTTATACCTGGAGAAATTGGATATAATAAGGTCGTTGATTATTTTGGGGAAATAATATTAAACAATGATAAAACTATTAATCGCTCTAAACTTGGAAGTATAATTTTTAGCAAAAAAAGCAAAAGAGACAAACTTAATAGTATACTTCACCCGATTATAACAAAAGCTATAATTGACAATATCAACCAGAATTTATTCAAGGAGAAAGTGATTTTCATTGATATTCCTTTACTCTTTGAAGTGAGAAGTCATCTCCAATCACAAGGGTTATCCTTTGATGAAGTTTGGTTAGTTTACACAAAAAAAGAGATTCAACTTGAAAGATTAATTATCAGAGATAATATGTCTACAAAAGAAGCACTTTCAAAGATTGATTCTCAAATAGATATTGAGGATAAAAAGAAGCTAGCAGAAATTGTTATTGATAATCAAGGAAAAAAGGGAGAACTAAAGTCTATTGTTGAAAACTTAGTAGAAAAATATAGATAGTGGTGAGTTATGAATCGTATTGTTAAGGTAGTTTTAATATTTGTTTTTTTAATTTTTGCAATTTATGTTGGGATTTCTTTGCTATATCCTGTAACTTATAAAGAATATATTTTAGATTCATCTGAAAATTATACACTTGATCCCAAATTGATTTTGGCAGTAATTAAAACAGAAAGCAATTTTGATCCCCAGGCTGTGTCTTCAAAAGGTGCTAAGGGATTAATGCAAATAAGCGATAGTACTGGGATTTGGGGTAGCGAGGTCTTGGATATAAATGATTTCAGTATAAATAGCTTATATAATCCTGAGATAAATATAAAAATTGGTGCTTGGTATTTAAGGTTACTAATGGATCAATATAAAGACACAGATACTGCATTGGCAGCATATAATGGTGGAAGTGGTAATGTGAGCAGATGGTTGCAAAACCCCCAATATAGTAGTGATGGAATCAGCTTAGAAAATATTCCATTTCCTGAGACTAAAATATATGTTGAAAAAGTCAACAGTAATTATAAATATTATGATTTGATTTATGGGGATAAATTA